>Ga0172371_10012461_pt1 | contig 11194 bp, 8 predicted proteins | sample Lak12m_FD_114543 | JGI IMG/M metagenome (GOLD analysis project Ga0172371, IMG submission 114543) | Freshwater microbial communities from Kabuno Bay, South-Kivu, Congo - kab_022012_12m | ecosystem: Environmental > Aquatic > Freshwater > Lake | place: Democratic Republic of the Congo: South-Kivu...
CCCCACGTGGCCCTGGTGTCGCCCGTCCACCAGACCGGGAATCGGTGCGCAGCGGGGGAGGAAGGTTGGTGCAGCATGCCGTTGTCGATTCCTTCGACGTTTGACATGATGAGCGGCCGGCGGTCGGGCAGGAAGCGCTCCGCCACGTCGTGGTAGAGCCGCATGCCCCACACTTCCTTGGAGACGCCGGGCGCGGGCTCGACGAGGCTTGTCCACCAGTTGCGGTCGAACCACCAGGCATCCAGCCCTTGCGCCAGGATGCCGGTCAAACCGTCATAGCGGAACTGGAGCTCCTCCAGGTCCAGCGCTGCCGGGCCATGCGGCTCCGGATGATCGTTGAACATGATCCGTGCGTGTCTCTCGTGGGCAGTGGAGAAGAAGTGCGGCAAGTCCGGGAAGTACTGGGGATCAGCGAGATAGCCGTGCGAGCCGCCGATTCGCCAGTCGGTGTCGACGACCAGGAGGTCCAGCGGAATTCCCCTTTCTCTGAAGCCGTCAATCGTGTCGATGGCGGTCTCCTCGGTGTAGGCGAAATAGCGGCTCATCCAGAGGCCGAACGTGTAGAGCGGTGGAAGCTCGACCGGCCCGGTCAACTTGAGGAAGTCCCTTCGGAGCTGCCCGTAGCCTCCGTCCCCGGAGCCTCCGTCCCCGGAGCCTCCGTCCCCGGGCACGAATACGTACACGTCTGCAGCATCGCTCAGCGTGTCCCAACCGGAGTCCGTGCTTGAAGGCGGCGGCGGAGTTGCTCCCCATTCCGGCGGGATCATGCGCGGCATGTCTCCCATGGCCCATGCCTGTACCGTCTCGCCTGGGGCGGGGAAGTAAGAGCGAGGCGGTGCGTTCCCGTCCGCTGCGTAGAGCACCGTTCCGTCCGGAGCGACGACCTGGGTCCCTGCGAGCGAGGTCGCCTTGTCCGGGACCAGGACGCGGTATGTCCCCGCGTCGATCACGGTGCGTCCCCCGTCCTCGCGTCCCCCGTCCTCGCGTCTCCCTTCCTCGTTCCGCTTGAACGCGACGCCAGGCCAATCGCGATCGACGACGACGAATGTGCAGCGGTCCTCGAAGCCATTCGGACCCTTGTGCTCCAGCCGCACCAGCGTCGGAGAGAGGAGCTGGACTCGTACGTCGCCCACGACCACCTCTTGCATGGAAGCCGAGCCGGCGCCCGCCGGCCTGCACTTCAGATGCGAGGGGTCCGCCGGCGATTCGCGCACGCTGGTGTCCACCGCGGGCGCAAACGGCGCCCAGCAGTCAGACCTGGCCTTGGAATCGTCGCATCCTGCAGACACAGCCATCGCCCCGGCAAGCAGCGCTACGATGGTCGGAACGGTCTTTCGCATTTGTTACCTCGGAGTCAGCGGACGTAGAACTCGATCCCAGCGTGGACGTCGCCCCGGTCGCCCGACGGGCAGCCGATGAGTTTGACCACGCCGGCCTGATCGCTCAGGTCGAAGTAGGTCATCTCGGTCGGCGTCGCCGCCCGGCAGACCGGACTGGAGCAAGTACGTGTCGGCGATCCCGTCCTCGTCGCCGTCCAGTGGCCAGTAGGCAAGCACTCCGCACAGGTCCTCCCTGTCCTCCACGGACGGGATGTCTTCAGCCGGGGTGTCATCGAACTGCCCGGGGCAATGAGTATCGGAGTGCAGTCTGGGTCCGACAACCTCCATCGGGACCAGGCAGCTTCCCGGATTTCGTTGGGACGGAGTCGGCAAGCCGGCCGTCCACCCACACTGCGCTGAGCTCGCCATCAAGTATTAAAGGAATAACGGACCTGCGAAAGACAGACATTCCCAGCCCCCGTTCGGGCGGATAATACTGCCTGTTCGCACCAAGGGGAAGGGGCACAAGTCGGAACCATCGCCCAACGTCCATCGTCCATGCGGGACGCGTTTCTGCAGGGTGCGGGGTCTATCGGCTGGCCAGTCAGGACGGGGAACCCCGTGATGCAGGTTGGCGCACAACTCGGCCGAGGTGCTTCAGCTCAGAGTCGCGAGTCCGGGGGGCGGGGGGCCGCAAGCAGGGGGAGGGTGCGGGCAGAGGTGCCGGGGCCGCGGAGCATGTTGCGAAGCAGGAAGAAGAGATTGGCCGGCCGCTCCGCAAGGCGCCGCATGAAGTAGGGGTACCATTCCTGCCCGTACGGAAGGTAGACGCGCACGGTGTACCCATCCGCCGCAAGCCTGCGTTGAAGGTCCGAACGGACCCCATAAAGAAACTGGAACTCGAAGTCCTTCTTGGAAATCCCGTTGTTCGCTGCAAGCTGGCCGGCGATTTCGACCAGGCTCTCGTCGTGCGTCGCAACCGCCAGGTAGAAACCGTTGTCGACCGCGGCCTTCGAAAGCCCCGCTTCCATCATGCGCACGTAGTTGTCGTCCACCTCGCTCTTCTTCTGGTACGCAACCGTTGCCGGCTCCTTGTACGCTCCCTTGACCAGGCGCACGCTTCCTTTGGCCGCGACAAGCCCGTCAAGGTCGCGATTCGCACGGCGCATGTACGACTGCAGACACACACGGAGCTTGGGATTGACGGCAAGCATCCGCCTGTAGAGGTCCAGCGTCTTGTCGGTGAATGGAGAATCCTCCATGTCGATCTCGACCATGAGGCCCAGGGAGCGGGACAGCGCGACCAGATCCTCGAAACGCTTCTCGCAGCGAGCAGCATCCAGCGCCAGCCCAAGCTGCGTGGGCTTGATGGAGATCGTAGCTGTAAGCCCTTCGCCCGCGATGCGCTGGAGCAACTCGTGGTACTCGCGGGCCGCCGCGTCAGCGGAAGCCTCGTCCGCTACGGCTTCCCCGACGTGATCCATGGTGAGCTGGATTCCGGCATCGTTGAGCCGCCTTCCGGACACCACGGCTTCGTCCAACGTGTTGCCCGCAATGAACCGCTCGACAGTGCTTCGAGTGAGCCTGGACCGCATCGTCCAGGACTGCAGCTTCCTACTTCTTGACAGCGCCAGCAGAATCGCTCTTATCACGGCTGGACTCCTTCTCGTCCGCAGCTTGGGAAAACGGCGCCAGTGCACCCGTGGAGCCGTCCTGGAGCCCCGCTGCGTTTTCGTAGACAACCGCCTTTCCTGCCTTCATCGCTGCGTCGGACAGCGGTGCAGGGAAGAGCCCCAGCGCCAACACGGCCACTGCCGCGGCCACCAGGGCGAAGTCGGAGGACGCGTTCGAAAGCTCCTTGCGTTCCTCTCCGGCTTCTTTCATGTACATCGCAACTATCGGCTTGAGGTAGTAGTAGACGCTGAACAACGCGTTGACTACCGCGATCACGACCAGCAGCACCAGCCGTCCCTTGCTCAGGACCAGCATCTCCCTGAACAGGAAGAACTTGGCAAAGAAGCCGACCGTCGGTGGAAACCCGGCAAGCGAGATGAGCGCCAGCGACAAGAGGAACGCCAGCCCCGGTCTCCTGCGGCCAAGCCCCTCCAGCCTGGTGTAAGTCGCGTCCTCGGAGCCACCGCCGCCCAGCCTGGCCAGGACCCCGAAGGCAAGCAGCGTAGAAAGCCCGTAGGCAGCGAGGTAGAAAAGCGCGGAGCCGTTTACGAACCGCAGCGAAGACTGTCCGGACCCGAGAGAAGGTACGAGCGTCAACGCCATCAACAGGTACCCCGCGTGCGAGATGGAGGAATATGCCAGCATTCGCTTCACGCTCGTCTGGTGCATGGCCATCAGGTTGCCGACAGTCATGGTCAGCACGGACAGCGCAATCACCGCGTCCACGAACGAGAATGGAACTGCCGTGAAGATATCCGCGACGCTGCTGGAGAACACGAACCGCAACAGCGCAGCAAACGCAGCGGTCTTGACCGCGGAAGCCATGAACCCGGTGACCGGCGCTGCCGCGCCCTCGTACGCGTCCGGCGTCCACATGTGGAACGGCACAGCGGCAACCTTGAATCCGAACGCGACCAGGACAAGGGAAGCAGCGGCAAAAAGCAAGGGGTTGCCCGCGTTGTCCGCAAGAGCACGACCGAGCTCGGGAAGCTTCAACGTCCCAGTCTCACCCCAGAGGACCGCAATGCCGTAAAGCATCAGGGCCGAAGCAACGGCCCCGTTGATGAAGTACTTGAACGATGCCTCTGCTGCGATGGAAGAGCTTCGCTTCATCGCGATGAGCGAATAGATCGAAAGCGACATGGTCTCCAACCCCAGGAACAGGGTAAGCAGGTCCACCGCGGAGACCATGAGCATCATTCCGACCAGCGAGAACGACAGCAGAGCGTAGTACTCGCCGTGATCAAGGTTGTTCTCTTCGTCGAAACCGAGAGAGGACAACGCAGACAGCGCCGTGACCGCGATGAGGACAAGCCATGCGAAGAGAGCGAACGCATCCACCCGCACCGCGCCGGCAAACGGCATCGCAGCGAACGACTCCTTGGCGCCAGGCCACAGCACGAGGGACGAAATCGTCGCCGCAGCCATGCCCAGCACGGTGAGCCAGGCGAGGTGACGCCCTCCGCCCGCATCGGGGCCCCTGAACAGGTCGATGGCAAGCACCGCCAGCCCGGTACACGCAACGAACAGGACGGGCAGTAGCTGGAGCAGGTCATTCATCGGAGCCCCCCTTCTTCTTGTACGGCCCCATCTGCCACTGGAGCTGGCCCGGGTCGACCGCACCCTCCATGGCGCCCTGGATCCTGTCCTGCAACATGCGCCGCAAGTACTCGTCGTTGCGCTTTGCAGTTGCCTCGTTGCGCTTCGTCATGACCCTGGTCTGGTAGGTCTTCACGTAGTGATCCACGGTGCCCCTGGTCTTGTCGAGCACCAGCCCCGGCGCCAATCCGATGAGGAAGATAAGGGCGAGCACCGGGATGATCACGGCCTTCTCGCGAAGCGTCAGGTCCGCCAGCCCCCGGTTCTCGTCCTTGGTAATCGGGCCGAACATGGTCTTCCGGAACATGGTGAGCATGTAGACCGCACCAAGCACGATGCCGGTCGCGGACAGAAGCCCTGCCGCAAGCACGAGGTTGCGCCACGAGAGAATCGTGTCGGGCAGCACCACCGACCCGATGCCTTCCCTGAACAGGCCGGCGAGAATGAGGAACTCGCCCACGAAACCGTTTGTACCCGGCAGGCCGATGGAGCTCAGCACGACGATCAGGAATGCCGCGGCAAAGAACGGCACCACGCGTGCTATCCCCCCGAACTCCGACATCAAGCGAGTGTGCCTCCGCTCATACAGGAACCCGACGCAGAGGAACAACGCCCCTGTGCTCAAACCGTGGTTCACCATCTGGAGGATGCTTCCCTGCACCCCATCAGGAGTCATCGAGAACATGCCCAGCATCACGAACGCAAGGTGCGCCACGCTGGAATACGCGACCAGCTTCTTTATGTCGTCCTGCGCAAAAGCCACCAGGCTGCCATAAATGACGCCGATTACCCCCAGCCCGAGCATCGGCGCAGATGCCAGCGCTGCCGCCTCGGGGAAGAACGGGATGGCGAAACGGAGGAAGCCGTAGGTCCCCATCTTCAGGAGCACGCCCGCAAGGATCACGCTCCCAGGCGTCGGCGCTTCAACGTGGGCATCAGGAAGCCACGTGTGGAACGGAAAGAGCGGGACCTTTATCGCAAAAGCGAGCCCGAAAGCGAGAAACAGCAGCACCTGCTCCTTGAGCGACAAGGCGCTTGCGGCCCCCTGCGCTGAAAGGACCTTCAGCAGAGAATCGAAATCGAACGTCGCGGCGCCGGACCGGTAGAACATGTAGATGATGCCCACCAGCATCAGCACCGAGCCCACCATCGTGTAGAGCACGAACTTGACGGTCGCATAGATCCTGCGCTGCCCGCCCCATACGCCGATGATCAGGTACATGGGCAGAAGCATCAGCTCCCAGAACACATAGAAGAGGAACAGGTCCAGCGCAACCAGCGTGCCGAGCATCGCCGTCTCCAGCAGGAGCATGGCGACGCAGAACTCTCCGACTTTCTCCTGGATCCCTCGCCAGGCGCCAAGCAGCGCAATCGGCGAAAGGAACGTCGTGAGGACCACCAGCAGGATGCTTATCCCGTCAACACCAACCTTGTAGTGAATCGATGATCCTATCCACGCGTGATCCTCTACGAACTGGAAGTCGGGAACCAGGCCGTCGAACTTGAAGAAGAGCCACAGCGACGCGGCAAAGGCAAGCAGCATGCCGGTCAACGCAACCCCCCGCTGCGTCCCCGGAAGGGCCCGGGGAACAAGAACCAGCGGGACCACCGCCAGCACCGGCAGGAACACCACTATCGAAAGCAGCGGCATTTCTCGTACCCCCCACTCCGAATCACAGGAACAGCCAGAGACAGATCACCCCTGCCACCACGGCAAACAGGTAGCCCTGCACTCGACCGTCGTGCACCACCCGTGGAACCACGCCCAGCGCCTTGACCGCAAACGCGGAGCCGTTTACCCCCAGGAAGTCGATTAGCACCACGTCCACGACACGGTAACAGAACTTCGACACCGCGATGAGCGGCCGCACGACCACCACATCGTACAGCTCGTCGACGAAGTACTTCCCCTCAAGCAGTACGTGGGCGGGCCTGAAGGAGGCAGCCAGCCGGGCGGGCAGGCCATCGGGACCGGACCTGTACACCGTCCACCCCAACGCCAACCCGAACGCGGCCACTGCGACCGAGCCCAGCACCAACCCCCAGTGGACCACCGCCGATGCGTGCTCCTGCACAGCGGTGTACGCGCCGACCACCGGTTCAAGAAACTTGTGGAACAGGTTCCCTTCGCCGGGCAAACCTACTGCTCCTGCGATAGTTGCCAAAAATGCCAGTACTATGAGAGGTATCGTCATCGTAAAAGGCGACTCGTGAGCATGCTCGAACGAATGGGCGTCGCGGTTTTCACCGCAAAACGTCAGCCAGAACAGCCGCATCATGTAGAACGCGGTGAGGAACGCACCCACCAGGCCCATTGCGAAATAGAGCTTATACAGGAGAGGGTAGGGGGTCTGCACCAGAAACGCTGAAGTAAGGATCTCGTCCTTGGAGAAGAACCCCGACAGCGGAGGAATGCCCGCGATGGCAAGCGTGGAGACCAGGAATGTCAGGCTGGTCACGGGCATCTTCTTCCTCAGCCCCCCCATCTTGAAAATGTCCTGTTGCCCGTGCAGCGAATGAATCACGCTGCCCGCGCAAAGGAAGAGGCATGCTTTGAAGAACGCGTGCGTCGTGAGGTGGAAGATGCCCGCGGCATAAGCGCCGGCGCCGACGGCGAGGAACATGTAGCCGAGCTGGCTGACGGTCGAGTAGGCAAGCACCTTCTTTATGTCTCGCTGTGCAAGGCCTACGGTCGCGGCAAACAGTGCGGTCAGCGCTCCGACGCCTGCTACGACTGCCATGGCCAGCGGCGAGTGGACGTACAGGAACGAAAGGCGGGCGACCATGTACACGCCTGCGGTGACCATCGTGGCCGCATGGATCAGGGCGCTGACCGGGGTCGGGCCCGCCATCGCGTCCGGAAGCCAGACGTAAAGAGGAATCTGCGCGGACTTGCCGCACGCTCCGACGAACAGGAGGAGGCAGATGATCGTCATGTTCGTGGTGTTGGCAACCGCTGGTGCGTTCGAGTGCGACCACTGCTCAAGCGCGGCGAAGTCCAGGGTGCCCATGTTATACATCAGCAGGAGCAGCATGCCTACAAGGAACCCGAAGTCGCCGATGCGGTTCACGATGAAAGCCTTCTTGCCTGCCACGGCCTTGGCCATGTCATCGAACCAGAAACCGATGAGCAGGTAGGAGCTGAGGCCCACCCCTTCCCATCCGACGAACAGGACCAGCAGGTTGCGGCCCAGCACCAGCAGAAGCATGAAGAAGACGAACATGTTGAGGTGCGAGAAGTAGCGGGCAGCGCTGCGGTCGCCCTTCATGTACCCCATGCTGTACAGGTGGATGAGGCTGCTGACGCCGGTGACCACCAGGGTCATGACTGCGGAAAGCCGGTCGAAGAGGAACGCAACGTCGAGCCTGAGGAACCCGTTGTGAAGGAACCCGTACAAGTCGTAAACGTAGGCAGTCTCGGGAGTGGGTTCGCCCAGAAGATAGTAGAACGCGTACAGTGCAAGGCCGAACGATGCGAAGACGGCGGCGGTTGCAATCGTCCCTGCGGTTTTCTCTCCCAGTCTCTTGCCGAGCAATCCGTTGATCAGTGCCCCAGCCATCGGAAGTGCGGGGATGAAGGGCAGGACCAGGAACTCCTTGAAGTCCATGGGCAGTCTCTCCTTAGCCTTTGAGCTGCGTCATGCGGTCCACCGCCAGGGTCCGGAGGTGCCGGAATACTGCGATCACAATCGCCAGCCCCACTGCGGCTTCGGCCGCGGCCAGGGCCATTACGAAGAAGGCCATGACCTGACCCGCTTCGTCCCCCCGGTACCTGGCGTAGGCCACGAACGCAAGGTTCGCCGCGTTGAGCATCAGCTCTACCGACATCAGCATCACGATTGCGTTCCTGCGGACCATCACTCCCACAAGCCCGATGGCCAGCAGCAGGAACGACAGCAGGACGTAGTGGTACAGTCCGAGGGTCAACATCACTGCCCCTCCCGCCAGAAGCGCTTGCGCGCAATCACGACCGCCCCGACCACCGCGACCAGCAGAAGCAGGGAGACCAGCTCGAACGGAAGCAGGAACTGCTTGAACAGCAGCCTGCCGACCGTACCGACGGAGCCGAAGTCAGGTGCCGGAACGTTGCCCGGAACCGCGGGCTGAGAGCCAGGGGAGAACGACATGAGGATGCGTGCAACCTTGGCTGTGATGAACAGGGTTGCGAGGCCGGACACTGCCGCAAGAAAAGTCACCTTCGCCTTGTCGACCCTTTCAGGCGAGAGGTTGAGGAGCATGACCACGAAAACGAACAGCACCATGATGGCGCCCGCGTAAACCAGGAGCTGCATTGCTGCCAGGAAGTGCGCCTGCAGGAGGACGTACAGTCCTGCGACGGAGAACAGGCACACTACGAGGCTCAGTGCGCACCTGATCGGGCTGCGGCATGATATGGTCGCTACCGCGGAAGCCAGGGCCAAGGCGCCCAGGATGCTAAATAGCGTCAGCTCCATCGCACCCTCTCAGTCAAGCTTGCCGGGAACGGCGTGCTCGCCGCTTCCCGGGTTGGGGCAACGGCCCGAGGCGACGTGTGCCTCGAACTCGCTGCGGAACTTGCGGACTATTGCGCGGACGGGCATGGCAGCGGCGTCTCCGAGCGCGCAGATGGTGCGTCCCTCGATCTGGTCAGCGAGGCTTTCCAGCAGGGGGATGTCCTCCGGCCGACCTTTGCCGGTCTCGATTTGGTGCAGTGTCTGGGCCATCCAGTCGCACCCCTCGCGACACGGGGTGCATTGGCCGCAAGACTCGTGTGCGTAGAACTCTGCGATGCGGCATGCGACCTGGACCATGCAGGTTGGATGTGCGATCACCGTGACGCAGCCTGTGCCGAGCATGGAGCCGGCCTTGGCCACGCCGGCAAACGACAGGGGGACGTCTATCTCGGCGGGAAGCAGGATGGGGGTCGAGGAGCCGCCCGGAATCACGCCCTTCAACTCCGCGCCTCCCAGAATCCCGCCGCCGTCTTCGTAGATGAATTCCTTGAGGCTCTTCCCGACCGGGAACTCGTAGAGGCCGGGCCTGTTCACGTGGCCGGAGAGGCCGAAGATCTTGACGCCGCCGTCGTCCGTTGCTCCCAGCGCCGAAAATGCCTCGCCGCCCATGTCCATGATCAGCGGGACACAGGCCACGGTCTCGACGTTGTTGACGACCGTGGGTTTTGCAAATGCGCCGGCAATTGCGGGGAACGGCGGCTTCAATCTGGGGCGTCCGGGGCGCCCTTCGAGGGACTCCAGCAGGGCCGATTCCTCACCGCAGATATAGGCTCCGGCGCCGACGTGGACGTAGAGCTCGAAAGACAGGCCGCTGCCCAGGATGCCTTTGCCGAGGAAGCCCATCTTCCTTGCCTGGTCGATGGCGAGCTGGAACTTGTGCGCGATCTCTGCGAACTCGCCGCGGAAGTAGACGTAGCCGGTCTGCAAGCCGACGGCGTGTCCGATGATTGCGGCGCCTTCGATGATTCTGAACGGGTCGAACTGCAGCAGGGCGCGGTCCTTGAAGGTGGCGGGCTCGCCTTCGTCCGCGTTGATCACGAGATACTTGGGGCCTTCGGTTTGGGGCACGAATCCCCACTTCATGCCCGCGGGGAAGCCGGCCCCTCCTCGACCGCGAAGGCATGCCTTCTTGACTTCGTCGCGGACCTGCTCCGGTTTCATGGCGAGGGCTTTGCGAAGCGCTCTGAATCCGCCCTTGACGCGGAAAACGTCTATAGAGTCGATGGCTTTGCCGTTCTCCCAACGCAGCAGGTGCTTTGTCTGGGGTGTGCTCATGCCGTCTTTCCCTCTTTCAGCTTCCGCACGAGATTTCTTGCCGAGTCGGGTGTCATCTGCTCATGGTAGGTATCGTTCACCTGTAGAGCGGGGGCAGTCCCGCACGCGGCGAGGCACTGCACGGTGGTCAGGGTGAACAATCCGTCGGGGGTGGTTTCGCCGGGCTTGATGCCCAGCTCCGATTCCAGAGCGGCGAGGACCGCGTCCGACCCGCGCAGGTAGCACGACACGTTCACGCACACCTGCAGGTGAAACCTGCCCACGGGCTTCTTGTTGTACATTGTGTAGAACGTGGCAGTGGAGAGCACCTCCTGCACAGGGAGTTGCAGCCGCGCCGCTACCAGCGCCATCACCTCACGGCTGACGTGGCCGAACTCCGCCTGGGCAAGATGGAGCACCGGGAGGAGGCATGCTTCCGCTGTCGGATAGCACTTGCGCAGCGCCTCGATTCGGCCCTCCGCATCCTTTGAAAACGCTATTGGCATCTCCCTTACCCCCAAAACGCGGGGCGAACCTACCAATAAGGAATGAATCGTGTCAAGAACTGATCTTTATATGATAGACTTCACAATTCGAGGTGGCTATTATCCCATCGTTTGTTGGGGGAGAGGGGTTCCGCATGGTGGATGACGGACGGGGGATGAGGGTCGATGTGCCGTTGAACAAGGCGTACCGGCTATTGAATTTTACTCCGGTAGTCCTGATCTCCACCTCGGACGGGCGGACGCCGAACGCGTGCCCCGTGGCGTGGTGTGCACCTTGCTCGACGGAGCCGCCGATGCTGATGGCTTGCATCGACTCTGCGCACAAAACCATGGAGAACATAAGGAAAAC
>Ga0172371_10012462_pt1 | contig 11192 bp, 7 predicted proteins | sample Lak12m_FD_114543 | JGI IMG/M metagenome (GOLD analysis project Ga0172371, IMG submission 114543) | Freshwater microbial communities from Kabuno Bay, South-Kivu, Congo - kab_022012_12m | ecosystem: Environmental > Aquatic > Freshwater > Lake | place: Democratic Republic of the Congo: South-Kivu...
ACTCTGGACCAGCTTATCGATGTAGTCCACATCCCCATACGAAAGGTAAAATTCGCCGGTCGATATATCAAGAAAAGAGATCCCTGCGCTTTTATCTTCTAAATAAACCCCGGCCAAAAAATTATTCTCTTTCTGCTCCAAAATTTTATCACTGTACGAAACCCCGGGGGTAACCAATTCGGTAACCCCTCGTTTGACAATGGTTTTTGCCAATTTTGGGTCTTCCAACTGGTCGCAGATCGCAACGCGAAGCCCCGCCCTAACCAATTTGGGCAAATAGAGGTCGAGCGAATGGTGCGGGAAACCGGCAAGCTCAATGTAAGCCGCTGCCCCGTTCGCCCGCCGTGTAAGGACAATCCCCAAGATATTGGAAGCCCGGATGGCATCCTCCCCGAACGTCTCATAAAAATCGCCTACCCGGAACAACAACAATGCATCCGGATACTTCGCCTTGATGGCGTTGTATTGCTTCATCAGGGGCGTTTCAACGATCTCCTTTGGATGGGCCATGTCAAACCGGAACGGTGGATTTTGTGTGCAACCTCTAAAATATTCCCCAAAAGTAAGAAAGTTAAAGACCTGTTTCGATTTTGTTGATAATTTAGCTTTGTCCTATCTTTGCAAAAAAATCAAACCGGCCCTACCGCTGCCCAAAACCCCCCGGCCCCATTGCCTGCACAAAAATTGTCCATGTCTGCCCTCCACCGGATCTCGGTGGAAGAATTCAAAGCCGCTGAAAAACTCCCTGTGATGGTTGTTCTCGATAACATCCGGAGCTTGAACAACATCGGCTCGGTTTTCCGTACGGCCGACGCCTTCCTTTTATCCGGTATCTGCCTCTGCGGGATCACGGCCACCCCCCCCCACCGCGAGATTCATAAAACGGCCCTCGGGGCAACCGATTCGGTTGCCTGGCAACATTTTGAAACCACCGTCAAGGCGATTTCCTGGTTGCACCGGGAGGGTTACCAGGTGATTGCCGTGGAACAAACCCGGGACAGTATCCCACTAAACCGTTTTTTTCCCCAACCGGACCATAAAATGGCCTTTATCTTTGGAAATGAAGTAAATGGCGTTGAAGAAGAAGCCCTGGCATTGTCGGACGGTTGTATCGAAATTCCACAATTCGGGACTAAACACTCCATCAATGTCTCCGTTGCTGTCGGGATTGTGCTATGGGACCTGTTTACAAAATTGCCCTTTTATCAAAAAAAATGAAACCCTGCACCCCTTTTTTGCGTATAAAAAATGAAACAAACAGGATGGTTTTCAACCAATCTTGTTAATTTTGCAGAAATATTGACCTTGTATTTTATATATTGCTGGTTATCAATTTTTTATAATTTAAACATCAACGCCTGAAAAATTATGCAAAGCCAAACCCGACCATAGGCCAATATAAAAAACAAATAAGGGGCACGGAAATTTTTAAATCTGTAACATTTTATACTATATTTGCCTGTTGAGTGACATATAAACATTTTTCTTTTTATATTTGCTAAATCAGTAAACAATATTCAAAACTTAAACTTCAGTGTTATGAAAAATTTCTATCAAATCTTGCAGAAAGCAGTAATTGCCGTGCTTCTGGCAATTATCCCGCTTGCATCTTTTGCTCAGGACAAAACAAAAGACCAGAAAATCAGAAACACGGCCCCCTCCTATAAATATTGGTCCATCGGGGTTTTTGGCGGTCTCATGCAGTTCAACGGGGATTTGTCCAAAAATGCCTGGATCAATGTCGGTGAAAACAGCCTCGGGTACAATTACGGGCTGGTGCTTACCAAACAGTTTACGCGGGTCATTGGCGTGCGTGGCCGGTTGGCCCATGGGATGCTGCAAAGCAAAGTAGAAAACAAATTTGTTTATGATTATAACAGCGGAAAACCCGGATATGTTTCCCAGTCGTTCAAAGCCTATCCGTTGGAAGCCGATATACAGCTTACGGTGAACTGGTGGAACTGGGCATTTGGGTATAAGCCCGAACGCGTTTTTTCGTCGTACGCCATTTTCGGTTTCGGGGCCGATCAAACCATTGGCCATAAAACCGACCTGCTCCTTGCCAAAGATGTTGCCTGGATCGGCAATAAAAACCAGACCAACATGGGCAACACCTCCGGTATCGATAAACAAAACTTAGAGATGAAAATCGGGGCCGGCCTCGGGTTCGACATCAACATCAACAAACATTGGGCAATTCCCATTGAATTTTACTGGAGATGGCGCGATGGCGACATCCTCGACATGACCCACGGCGGTTCCAAACAAGTGATCAACGACATGTACAGCTCGGCCACCATCGGGTTAAACTACAAATTCGGCTATGCCGGCGGCGGCCTCAAAGAGATGGCCAAAAAATACCCGTTAGTCAAATATGAGGTGTTGCCCCCGGTGCTTGTTGAAAAAGGCGACAGTGTTAAACTTACCATCAAAGGCACCTTCCCGCCCAAATATTTTGCCACCAAGGCCGCCATGTATTTCCAACCGGCCCTTACCTATGCCGGAGGGCAAACCGACCTGAAACCCATGAACATCTATGGCGAAAAACTGTCCGGCGACGGAACCATGATCAAGTACAAAGAGGGAGGCTCCTTTACCTATACCACCACCGTCCCCTATACCCCCGAACTGAACACCTCCATGCTCAGCGTTGCCCCCATCATTTACGAAGCCAAGGAGAAATTTTTCCCGAAAAAAGATGAAATCAAGGAAAAGCTGAAATTCATCGAATTGCCATCGACCGACCTTGCCCCCGGCGTGATCTATACCCCAACCCGGATCCAACTCGACCAGGTTGGCATGATTGCCGATCATGGGTATCAAAAAGAGGTGTTCCAGTCAAAAACCGGAGTCATTTACTTCAAAAAGAACAAGTACGACCTCGACCTTAAATATGGCATCAACAAAACCGATCCCGCAAAATCAGGGCTTTCCGACCTCGATGCTTTTATTAAACAGGGCTGGAAAATTAAAGATATCGCCATGAATGGCTGGGCCTCTCCCGAAGGAGAAGAAACTTTCAATGCCAACCTTTCGGAAAACCGCTCCAAAACCGGGAACAAATATATGATCGAACAATTCCAGGCTTGGGCAAAAGCAGCCAACAAAGACAACAAAGACAAAAAAGCTGTCAAAGCCGCCATCGAAGCAGCCGGAAAAAATGTCAATATGGTTTTGCAACACCATGGCCCCGATTGGAACGGCTTCCTGAAAGCAGTTCAGAACAGCAACCTGAAGGATAAAAGTAAAATCCTGAACGTGATCAATTCCAGTGCCGATCAATTAAAAAAAGAACAGGAAATCCGCAACATGATCCTGATCTATCCGGAAATCGAAAAAGAGCTGCTCCCCCCATTGCGCCGCAGCGAAATTACCGCTACCCTGTATGAGCCCCGTTTGACCGATGCCCAAATCAGCGAGTATGCCGTATCTGACCCCGGAAAACTGAAAGTGGAAGAATTGCTCTACGCTGCTACCCTTACCAAAGACAACAACACCATTGCCACCATTACCCAAAATGCAGCTAAACAGTTCCCGCAAAATTGGAAAGCGCTCAACAATGCAGCCGTTGCCCAAATCAACACCGGGAACCTGCCCAAAGCCAACGAACTCCTGCTCTCGGCACAACACGTTGCCCCCAACAACGGAATCATCGAAAACAACCTCGGCGTTGTGGCCGCCCGCAACAAACACCTGAAAAAAGCCGAAGAATATTTCAAAAAAGCGGCTACCCTTGGCGAAAATACCAACTACAACCAGGGCGTGCTGATGATCCCTGCCGGCGACTATCCAAAAGCCCTGACCTTATTGGCCAATGCAAAATGCAACTACAACCTGGGCCTCGCACAATTGGTTTCGGGAAACAACAGCGCTGCCGAAGCAACCCTCAAATGCGCCCCACAAACACCCGAAACATTCTACCTGTTGGCCATTGTCGGAGCACGTACCAGCAATACCAAAATGTTGTACGAGTACCTCATGAAAGCGTGCCAGAATGCAGACCTGAAAGCCCAGGCCAAAGGCGACCGCGAATTCTATAACTTCACAAACACACCCGAATTCCAGAACATTGTGAAGTAATTTGTTTACTGATTGTTAAAAAAACCCGGCCAAAAGCCGGGTTTTTTTTTCGACCTTTGTTCCATGCGCGATATTTTTTTATTATTGGGGTCAAACCGCGGCAACCGCCCATCATTGTTAACCCAGGCCCTTGCCCTTATTGCCATTCAGGCAGGCCCCCTCCTTCAGGCTTCCTCCGTTCACGAAACCCCACCGTGGGGATTTACCGACCCCGTCCCATTCCTGAACCAGGCCATCGAAATCGAAACCGTTCTCCCTCCTGAAAAATTGCTCGAAACCATCCTCAATATCGAATCTACCTTAGGCAGGACCCGACCGGCCAACAACTTCCAAAACCCCTACCGGGTTATCCCCAACGACAATAATACTCCCAACTACACCGCACGGACCATCGACATCGACCTGCTTTTTTATGGCAACAACATGATCCATACCCAAGCCCTGTGGGTCCCACACCCACGGCTTCATCAACGCCTGTTCGCCCTGAAGCCCCTTTCCGAAATCGCGCCCGGATTTGTACACCCGGTATTGAAAAAAACAGTACGGGAACTGCTAAACGAAATATATACCGAATATCCCCCTGACCCCCCTTCAACCTGAACCTATGTATAATTATATCGTTATTGAAGGAAACATCGGCGCCGGAAAAACCTCACTGAGCTCCCGGATGGCCGCAGAACTGAACGCTTCACTGATCCTCGAACAATTCGAGGAAAATTCGTTCCTCCCCAAATTCTATGATGACCCGGTAAGGTATTCCTTTCCATTGGAATTGTCGTTCCTGGCCGACCGGTACCAGCAACTGAAAAACCATTTCAATAAACCCGACCTGTTCACTACCTTGACCATTGCCGATTATTTCATCTTTAAATCCCTGATCTTTGCCAGCCGAAACTTAGAATCGCCCGAATTTACCCTCTATTCCCGGCTCTTTTCAATTGTGGCGTCGGTGGTGCCACGGCCCGATATGATCGTTTATCTTTACCTGAACCTCGAAAACCTTAAACGAAACATCCTCAAACGCGGCCGCTCCTACGAACAAAACATCCAGTTCGACTACCTCGAAAAAATACAAAACGGATACCTCGATTTCCTCCGGCAACAAAACGACCTGAGGGTATTGCTGGTCGATACCAACAACCTCGATTTTGTTAACCGGGAAAACGACTATGCCTGGCTGAAAAATATCATCCTGGCCGATTATCCAACCGGATTGCATACCCTCGTCAAAGAACCGCGATAAAATTGTTAAAAACCATCAAACCGATGGAGTTTCAACCGATTTATTTATATTTGCCTGTCAACAAAACATACCTATGAAACAATTCTTTAAATTCATGTTTGCCAGCATGCTGGGAACATTGGTCCTGTTTGTCATCGTTACGCTGATTGCCATCGGCATCGTTGCAGGCGTCGTTGCCATGGCCTCCCACGAAGAGGTGGCCATTTCAAAAAACACCCTCCTCCTTGCCCGTTTCAATAAAGAAATTGCCGACCGGGGCAGCAAATCAAAAGTGGTCATGGGCTTTTCCGGACCGGAAAGGACCACCGGTCTGAACGATATTCTTGAAAACCTCGAAAAAGCGGCGAAAGACGAAAACATCGCCGGGATTTACCTCGACCTGAGCGATATCCCTTCCGGAATTTCGACCATCGAAGAAATCCGCAACGGGTTGCTCTCCTTTAAAAAATCGGGGAAATTTATCTGGGCCTATGGGGAAATGCTTTCCCAAAAATCGTATTACTTAGCTACCGCTGCCGATAAAATTTTCCTGAACCCACAGGGTGCCCTCGAATTTAAAGGGATTGCGTCGGAAATGATTTTCATCAAAGGGTTGATCGAAAAATTGGATGTCAAAATGCAGATCATCCGTCATGGAAAATTCAAAGCGGCAACAGAACCTCTTTTCTTAGATAAAATGAGCCCCGAAAACCGCAAACAGGTCACCAAACTCATTGCCGATATCTGGAAAAACATGGTCGAAGGAATTTCGGAAGAACGCAAAATCGGGGAAATTGCCTTAAACAACATCGCCGACAGCCTGAAAATTGAGACCGCCCAGGATGCATTGAAATATAAATTGGTGGATCAGCTTGTCTATAAAGATGAACTGATGGACGAAATGAAGAAAAAGCTGGCCCTCGATGCCAAAAAGAAAATCCAATTTGTTGCCATGGACAAATATTCCGATGTTGTGGTCAAGAAAAAAGCGGAAAACCCGAAACACAAGCTTGCCGTTATCTATGCCAGCGGTTCCATTGGCAGTGGCGAAGGCGACGACCAGAGCATCGGTTCCGAACGAATCTCAAAAGCCATCCGTAAAGCACGGGAAGATGAAAAAGTAAAGGCCATTGTTTTCCGTATCAACTCCGGAGGGGGAAGCGCCCTCGCGAGCGATGTGATCTGGCGCGAAATTGATCTTGCCCGTCAGGTAAAACCCGTGGTTGCCTCCTTTGGCGATGTTGCCGCCAGCGGTGGTTATTACATTGCCTGTGCGGCCACCAAAATTATTGCCGACCCGACCACCATTACCGGTTCCATCGGCGTGTTCGGGGTTATTCCCAACTTCCAGGGACTCTTTTCCAATAAATTGGGAATCACTTTCGACCGGGCCATGACGAATAAAAACAGCGATTATATTCCCGTTACAAAACCTTTGTCAACCTACCAAACACAACTGCTTCAACGGGAAGTGGACCATATTTATGAAGTCTTTACCGGAAAAGTCGCCGCCGGACGGAAACTCAAGCTTTCCACCGTGGACAGCATTGGCCAGGGAAGGATATGGAGCGGAAACGATGCAAAAACCCTTGGACTGATCGACGATTTCGGCGGACTTACCAAAGCCATTGAGATGGCCGCAGCGCTTGCCAATACCACCGATTACCGGATTGTTTCGCTGCCGGAACAAAAAGAGTGGTTTGAAGAACTGATCGACCAGATCAGCGGAAACGATCCCTCTTCCAGCCTGAAACAAGCCCTGGGGGAAAATTACGAGTATTTCCGTTACCTGAAAGAGATCGGTGAAATGAAAGGGGTACAGGCCCGCCTGCCCTTTCAGATAAACCTTCGGTAAAAAAATTATCGCACCGGATATTTCTTGAAAATCTCTTCGCTTTTCATCAAAATATCGATATACTGCGCACGCCGGTAAGCAAAGGGGTCTTTCATGGCCTTACGCGAAAGTTTGCCGCGAAACGCTTCGATGGTCGGATAATTTTTCCGGTCCATCCACATCGAAAGTTCTTCCAGCATCGGTTTGATATGGCCAATCCCATTTTTGTAAAGGGCACTGACCACCTGTACGCTGTCGGCCCCGGCAAGCACCATTCGCGCCACATCGTGGCCCGAATAAATCCCGGTATTGGCACAGAGCGAACCACGCACCTCCCCGAAAAGCAATCCGATAAACCGCTGGGGCAACAAAGCATCGTCCGGTTGGCTTAACTGATACGGAAATTCATACGCCTCTTTTTCCGGGTCAATGACGGGCTGAAACATCCGGTTGAACAAAACAAAACCATCCGCCCCGGCATAATACATGTTTTGGACCACCATCAGGGCATTGGTATAAAACGGACTGAGTTTGACCCCAACGGGGATTTTTACATTTTTTTTCACTTCGCTCACCGTATCCACCTGTTCGTTGATGATCGCCTTTCCATCGCGCTTAAAATCGCCCGGAACGGCATAAAAATTGAGCTCCAAGGCATTGACCCCCGTATTTTCCAATTCTTTGGCATATTCCACCCAGGTTTCGCCAAAGGTACAGTTCAAACTGGCGATGACCGGGATGTTTACGGCATTGACCACCTTTTTTAAATGGCCTAAGTGTTCGCGGGGCCCCGCATGGTCAATATCGGGAAAAAGGGTAATCATTTCGGCATGGCGCTCGTTGTATTGGTTCAGCTCTTCGTTCAACTGTAACCGTTCCAATTCGATCTGTTCCTCGAACAGGGTTTTATAAACAATGGCAGCGGCGCCCGCCTCCTCCATTTTTTTACAGTTGTCGATGTCCTTAACTAAGTTGTTTGCTCCGATTATGATGGGGTTCTTCAACTGGAGCCCCATATATTTTGTCGTTAAATCAGTCATATAATTAAATTTTAAAATGTCACTACAAATATACCTTTTTCCGGAAATAAAAAAAGCGGGGGGTATTTTCTATCTTCCGATGAAAATACCCCCCGCTTTCCGGATGGGGGCGATGGACCCGGAAGTTATTTGCTAAAGTCCATTCCCGACAGGCGCTGGTAATGTTTGTAGCGCCATTTTGCGTTTTCTTCGGCTGCCTTGAACAGCACATCGGCTTCTTCGGGAAACATCTTTTTTAACGAAGTATAGCGTACTTCGCTGTTGAGAAACTCCTGAAATTTATCCCATTGTGGTTCTTTGGAATCGAGGGTAAAGGGATTTTTTCCATTTTCCTCGTTGAGTGGATTGTACCGGTACAATTGCCAATAACCCGAAGCGACCGCCCGTTCCATCTCCTCCTGCGATTTGCCCATGCCATTGTGCAACCCATGGTTGATACAGGGGGCATACGCGATGATCAGGGAGGGGCCGCGATAGGATTCGGCTTCTTTCATGGCACGGAACAACTGGCTGTTGTTGGCCCCCATCGAGACCTGTGCAACATATACATAGCCATAGGTCATGGCCATGGCGCCTAAGTCTTTTTTACGGATTTTCTTTCCCGAAGCGGCAAATTTGGCAACGGCCCCCACCGGGGTCGATTTCGAAGACTGCCCCCCGGTATTTGAATACACCTCGGTATCGAGCACAAGGATGTTGATGTCTTCGCCCGAAGCGATAACATGGTCCAATCCGCCATAACCGATATCGTAGGCCCAACCATCGCCGCCGATGACCCAGATCGATTTTTTAACAAGATACTGGCGCAGGCCCAGCAGTTCGAAAGCCAGAGGGCTGGTCTCTTTTTCGAGCAGGGATATCAGTTTTTCAGAAGCCTGTTTCGACCCTTCGGCATCGCACATAGCATCGATCCATGCTTTCATTGCTTCCAGCGTTTCGGCCCCCATCTGGTTTTCCTTGATGGCAGTACGCATCTTTTCGGCCATACGCCGGCGCAACTTGGCAACCCCTACGGCCATCCCATATCCATATTCGGCATTGTCCTCAAAGAGGGAATTGGCCCAGGCAGGCCCTTTGCCTTCCGGGTTCGGACAATAGGGGGTAAACGGCGCCGTTCCCCCAAAAATGGAAGAACATCCCGTGGCATTTGAGATCATCATCCGCTCGCCGTAGAGTTGGGTAAGCAGTTTGATATAGGGGGTTTCGCCACATCCGGCACAGGCGCCCGAAAATTCAAAGAGGGGCTGGGCAAACTGACTGTTTTTAAAGGTTTTAAACCGATCGACAACATTGGTTTTGTACGAAACTTTGTGGATCAGGTATTCCCAGTTTTCCACTTCGTGAAGTTGCGTGCCCAGCTCTTTGAATTCGAGGGCTTTGGTTTTGGCAGGACAAACATCGATGCAGTTGCCGCACCCGGTACAGTCGAGGGTGCTTATCTGTATCCTGAATTCCAATCCGGCAAGTTCTTTTCCAACCGCTTTCAGGGTGGCCATCCCTTCCGGGGCATTCGATTTTTCGGCTTCGTTGAGCAGGAAAGGACGAATGGCAGCATGGGGACAAACATAAGCGCACTGGTTGCACTGGATACAGTTTTCGGGAATCCATTGCGGGACGTTTACGGCAATGCCCCGTTTTTCGTATTGAGTAGTGCCATTGGGGAAAGTACCATCTTCGCGGCCAAGAAACGCGCTTACCGGTATATCGTCGCCGTTCATGGCGCTTACCGGGTCAAAAATCTGACGGATAAAATCGCTTTTGTTCTCATCCACAACCCTGGGTTCCTCTTCCTGTGCCCATGCGGCCGGCACATCCACCCGGGTTAGTTCCCCACCGCGGTCGATGGCGGCATAATTCATGTTTACAATATGTTCCCCCTTGCGCCCATACGTTTTATATATGGCTTTTTTCATCTCTTTGACGGCATCTTCATAAGGGATAACATTGGCCAGGCGGAAGAAAGCGCTCTGCATGATCGAGTTGGTGCGGTTTCCCAGGCCAATTTCTTCGGCAATTTTGGTGGCATCGATGATGTAGAACTGAATGTTGTGTTTGGCCATGTATTTTTTCATCCGGGCGGGCAGCCGTTTTTTGGTCTCTTCTGCATCCCAGATGGAGTTGAGCAGAAAAGTCCCGCCCTCCTTGAGCCCTTTCAGCATATCGTATTTTTCGAGATAGGCCGGTACGTGACAAGCCACAAAATCGGGCGTGATCACCAGATAGGGCGAACGGATGGGCAGATCGCCAAAGCGGAGGTGCGACACGGTGATACCGCCCGATTTTTTCGAGTCATACGCAAAATAGGCCTGGGCATATTTATCGGTATTGTCGCCAATGATCTTGATGGAGTTTTTGTTGGCGCCCACGGTGCCATCGGAACCAATGCCATAAAATTTGGCAGAATAGGTGCCCGCCGGCGCAATATCGGCCTCGGGGAGCAACGGCAGCGAATGAAAGGTAACATCGTCGATGATCCCTACCGTGAAATGGTTTTTGGGCTCGTTGGCCGCCAGGTTTTTATAAACGCTGATGATCTGCGAGGGGGTGGTGTCTTTGGAGCTCAAACCATACCGTCCGGCAATGATCAACGGGCGGGTTTCCTTCTCGTAAAACATATCGCGGATGTCAAGGTACAACGGATCGCCGCTGGCACCGGGTTCTTTGGTACGGTCGAGGACACAGATCCGTTTTACGCTTTTGGGCAACACGGAGAAGAAATATTTTTCGGAAAAAGGACGATAGAGGTGAACCGAAATCAAACCGGTTTTTTCCCCGTTGGAATTCAGGTGGTCAATAACCTCCTTGATGGTATCGGTGATGGACCCCATGGCCACGATAATATTTCCGGCTTCCGGATGGCCATAATAGGTAAAAGGATGGTAAACGCGCCCGGTTAGTTTGGTAATTTCCTGCATATAGGCATCTACGACATCGGCTACGGGTTCATAAAAACGGTTCACCGCCTCTTTGGCCTGGAAGAAAATATCGGGGTTCTGTGCGGTGCCCCGGGTAACCG
>Ga0172371_10012463_pt1 | contig 11192 bp, 9 predicted proteins | sample Lak12m_FD_114543 | JGI IMG/M metagenome (GOLD analysis project Ga0172371, IMG submission 114543) | Freshwater microbial communities from Kabuno Bay, South-Kivu, Congo - kab_022012_12m | ecosystem: Environmental > Aquatic > Freshwater > Lake | place: Democratic Republic of the Congo: South-Kivu...
AGGCGCCCTCGCCTGACAGCCGACTTTAGTCTGTGGTATCGACCCTCTGTGGTCGACACTATTTTCATGCTTCGGGGTGCGCCGTCAGGCGCATGTGGGTTTATCTTGAAAATAACCGGTACGCAGTCCGCGAGCCGATTATTTTCATGCACAGTTGTGGGCGGCCGCGAATCCGACCGCCCATGGCGGTTTGCTTTGCTTTTCCCAAAGCCCAAAGCCTGCTTTGCTTTCATCGGCTTTTCTCTGCGGTTCAAATAACTTTCCACCATCCACCATCGACCATCAACCATCCAACATCCACCATCGACCATCCACCATCGACCATCCACTATTCTCAAATCAAATCTTGAAAAAATGCTCATAGCTTGTTAATATATTACTCGCAATCAAATTCTAACTGCAAAATAATTGGTAAATAACCTTATTGAGGCGGATATGCCGGTACATTTTTCTTTCAGAAGATACTTTTGGGGATCGGTTTTTGTCGGACTGGGAGTTTTACTTTTACTGGATAACCTGAATGTCATCGATTTCGGTGAATTTATCGCCCGCTTTTGGCCGGTGATGATTATTATCATCGGTCTGCTGATTACTTTCGGTAAAAGACCCAATCGCGCCTATGTTCACGGCGATATCGACGCCATCGAAGATTCCGAAAATCTCCAACTGTCTCAAACCTTCGGCGACATCAGATTGAAATTGAATTCCGCCGCTTTCACCGGCGGAAACCTCAGCAATGTCTTCGGCAATATCGAAGTCGATATGGAAAATGTCAAACTGCAGGAAGGGACGCATAATCTGCGCTTCAGCGGCGTCTTTGGCGATATGATACTCATACTGCCTAAAAACATCCCGGTTTCCATCACCGCGGAAACTTCTTTCGGCACCATCCGAATTAAAGAAAGGAGTTCATCCGGAGTCGCCGGCCGCCTCCATTTTGCTTCTGAAGGAATTGAATCCGCCTCCAACAAACTGCTCATCGAAGCGCATCAATCCTTCGGAGACATCCGGGTCTTCTAAAAATGTATTTTTTCCTCGTCCATCAAGAGAACCTTATCGGGGCGTTCAATTGAACGCCCAGCCACCCACTATCAACTAACTACCATCAACCATCAACCATCAACTATCAACTATCAACCAATACCACCTTTTCCCACCTTATCACCCTCTCCTCTTCCTTCACTCCATCCCCAATCCGCACTTCCCACCTGGGAACATACCCCGCAATCGGAAAATCCTCGCTCCATTCGAAAATAGAAACGCTGTCCGCCTCTTCCATTTGTTCCTCTAATCCGATCTGCCTAATATCTTCCCCGGGCTTTAACCTATATAAATCGCAATGATAAATCGTCATCCGTCCTCTATACACCTTCACTAAAGAAAATGAAGGTGAATTTACCGCTCCTTCCCAGCCCAATCCCCGCGCAATCCCCCTGGCGATCACCGTTTTCCCCGTCCCCAATTTCCCGATGAGGAAGACCGCCTCGCCGCTTTGCAAACTTCGCCCCAATGTTTTTCCCCATTCCAATGTTTGTTCCGGGCTGGCGCTCAAATATTCCCCCGGTATCTTCATTTCCCTGTCAATGTATAGACTGGTAAAATCATTTCTTCCAGCGAAATCCCCCCGTGCTGGAAACTATTCTTGAAAAAATTCAAATACTTGTTATAATTAGTGGGGTAAATAAAGTAATATTCTTCCTTAGCGATGATGTAATTAGTGTTTATCCCCCGCTGCGGCAGCTTGTATTCCAACGGTTCCTTGATAAACAATGCGCCCTTCAAATCGCATTTCAAATTCCGTCCGTATTTGTAGCGCAAATTGGTCGACGCTTCCTTATCGCTGATAACTTTGCTTCCCTTCTGCACCCGGATAGAACCGTGGTCGGAAGTCATCACTACTATCGCGTTTTCCTGTTTAGCTAACGCCTTGAGTATCCCGTATAACGGCGAATGTTCGAACCACGATTTCACTACCGACCGGTAAGCCGCTTCGTGAGGCACCATCTCCCGGATAACTTCACTGGAAGACCGGCTATGTGCCAGCATATCCACAAAATTGACCACGATCGATACCAGCGGAATGTTGAAAAAAGCATCCACCCGCTTTTCTATCCTTAATCCTTCCTCCGGGTCTAATATCTTGATATACTTGGCCTCCGGCTTTAAATTTATCCCCGCTATCGACAATTGCCCGTCCATCAATTGCCGTTCGTAACGGTTCGAGGAAGATTCGTCTTCTTCCCCCTTCAGCCATAAATCCGGATACTGCGTTTCAATTTCCGCAGGAAACATCCCCGCAAACAATGCGTTCCGAGCGTAAGGCGTCGCTGACGGCAATATCGAATAATAATAATCCCGCTTGATTTTGAAAATTTCCCCCAACAATTCTTCCACTGCCATCCATTGATCTAGTCTCATACAATCCATCACTACAAAAATCACATTCCGCCCCTGCCGCAGCCAAGGTTCCACAAAAGTCTTCACTACTTTGGTCGATAAAATCGGCCCATCTTGCTCCTTCACCCATCCCGCATATTCCTCTTCAATATATTTACCGAATTCCACATTGCAGCTTTCCCGCTGACCTTCCAATGACTGCTTCAATCCTGCATCCGAATGCCGGTCCAAATCGTTTTCCCACTGCGACAACCGCGCATGAATATCCATCCACCCCCGCCAATCCACTCCCTCCATCACCGTCATACTTATCTCCCGGAACTCCTTGACATAATCCCGGGACAATCTCTCTTCGGATAACTTCCGCCCTTCCGTCTTCTTTTTTAAAGCCATTAAAATTTGGCTGGGATTTACCGGTTTAGTCAAATAATCATCGATTTGCGAACCAATCGCCTCCTCCATCAAACTCTCCTCTTCATTCTTGGTAATCATTATTACCGGCAATTCCGGCATTATCTCCTTGATTTCCGCCAAAGTGGTCAACCCGTCCTTCCCCGGCATCATTTCATCCAATAATACCGCATCGTAAACCGTCCGCCGGATCATCGCCACCGCATCGTCGCCATTGGTCGCCTGTTCCACCTCGTAACCCCGCCCCTGCAAAAATACGATATGCGGTTTCAGAAATTCGATTTCATCATCCACCCACAATATTTTATAATCGCCCATATATTTTCCTTAAATTAGCTGCGAGCTGCAATGTGTGAACCGCGATTTGCGAGACACAAATCCAAACTTGTGGTGTCAGGCGCTACCGCATAACACATACAAAATGCCCCAAATTTGTCAATCCCGCGAAACAGTTTGTCCGAAAACGCCCCGGCGCCGTCATTCCCGCGAAAGCGGGAATCCATATCCTTCGCTTTTATCTTTGATTTACAAGTAGTTGGTGTCGACTGCTGAGAGTTGACACCACGCGTACTATGGTGTCAGGCGCCCTCGCCTGACACTGTATTGACTTTAAAACTTCTTAATCCCGCTCAATAGTCGAAAAAACTTATCCTTCTCCCCACTCCCCAAATCCACCTTCTCCAATAAAAACAATCCCATACTTTTATATAACTCTGACTTATCAGGATATTCTTCCAGCGCCTTCAAGTGCTTTTCCACCGTTTCCCCATCCCCCCTGACTATCGGTCCCGTCAAACCCTCATAAGTGCCGTATTCCCGGAAATTATCTATCGTTCCTTTTACCAGCGGCAGCAGCATTTGCGCCGCTTCCTCCCGGCTTATCCCCGCGCCTTCCAGCATTTCCACCGCCGCCATCAAAATCCCGTACAAATAGTTTGAAGCGGTCGAAGCCCCGGCGTGATATAATGACCTATACTGTTCCTTAATTTCAATTCCCCGGCCGCCCAGCCTTTCCGCTAATTTCATTCCTTCTACAATATCCTCCCCTTCGACGCCGAAATAAATCCCCCTCAGCCTTTCCGGTTCCACCTTTAATGTAAATGTCTGCAATGGATGAAACGACAAAGTCTTCGCCCCCCGTTCTTTTAAAGGCGACAATATTCCAGCACTGTAAATCCCGCTGCAATGAAAAACACATTTCCCCCGCCAATCGATGATACTCCCCGCTAATATTTCCGCCACCCGCCGGATTACCTGATCCGGTACCGTCAGAAAAATCCCATCCACTTCTGTCAATTCGGAGTATGGGGGACCTATCACTTTCGCGCCCGTCATCCCGGCAATATCTTCCGCCCTCGCAGCATCCTCGGAAGCGACATAAGTTACTCCATACCCAGCGTCGCTCAGCGCTTTCGCCAGACACCCTCCCAGCCGGCCTGCTCCGATTATCCCAACCGTTTCCATCACAGCTCAAACTCAATATTTGCTTTGAAAATAGTCGAAAGTCAAAAGGAAAAACTGTGCTGTCAGGCGCCCCCGCCTGACAGCCGACTTTAGTCTGTGGTATCGACCCTCTGTGGTCGACACTATTTTCATGCTTCGGGGTGCGCCGTCAGGCGCATGAAGGTTTATCTTGAAAATAAATCTGCAAGTCTACAAGTCTACAAGTCTGTAAGTCGAAAGTCAAATATACATTCTTGTAGGGGCGGGTCAAAGACCCGCCCGATGTTATCTACTGCAGCAGATTCCCCGCACTCTGCAGTAAGTATAAACTTAAGACTCGAGACTTGAGACTCGAGACTCGAGACATATTTTCATGCCAAGTTGTGCCGCCCCTGCGGAATAAGTTTGCTTTTATCCCCTTAATCCCCTTCATCCCTGTTAAATTGCTTTTGCTTTTACGAATTCCGAACTCCAAATTCCGCAACTCACACTTTAAACCTTATCAACAAAATATCCCCATCCTTCACCACATAATCTTTCCCTTCCAATCTGATAAGTCCCTTAGCCTTCAATTCGCTTTCGTTGTTATACTTCACCAAATCGTCAAAATGAAACACTTCCGCCCGGATGAATCCCCGCTGCAAATCGGAATGAATCACCCCCGCCGCTTCACTGGCCGTAGCTCCTTGGCGTAAATCCCAGCCGTGAGCTTCCTGTTCGCCCGCCGTTAAAAAAGTTATCAAACCCAATATCTCCCGCGTCTTTTTTATTACCATATTCGAAGCGCTTTCCTCAATCCCCATTTCCTGCATAAAAGCCGGTATTTCCTCTTCCGGCAAATCCCTGATTTCCGACTGCACCTTTGCGCAAATCGAAATAATATTCTCCTCCGGCAGCTGCGATTTTACCGCTTCTTCCACCGCTTTCCGCGCCGGAATATCACTCTCCGCAATGTTCAATACCACCAATTTCGGCTTGATAGTCAAAAAGGAAAAACTACGCAGTACTTTCATTTCATCTTCGGAAAATACTATCCTGCTCAGCTGAATTTCACTTTCTAAAGCTTCCTGGCATTTATGCAATAATTCACCTTCCTTTTGCAGTTCCTTCACTCCGCGCTTCACATCCCGCTCCACTCGTTCCAGCCGCTTTTCCAATATTTCCAAATCCGATAATGCAAATTCCGTCAACAATTCCCGGACAGCAGATACCGCTTTCTCCTTCTGCCCCGGCAAAAATACCGGTATAGTCATCGCCAAAGCGTCGGTTCTTTCCATCCCCCGTAAAAATTCCTGCCGGAAATTCGCCTTCTTAAATCCCCCGGTTTCAATGGGCGGCGAATCCACATATTCCACCACCGGATACACTTTCTTGCGGGAATTGTAAGTCTTTTCGATATAATCCACCCGGCTGTCGATTACCTGAGCTACCCCTCTGGTCAATTCGATCTTCCCCGATAATCCCGCCCGCACCCCGGTCAAACTGTGAAACAGCGTCGATTTTCCCGCCCCCGCCGGCCCTATAATCCCTACTTCCATTTAACTCTTTTCCTTTGTGATTTTTAACTTAAAACTTAAAACTCAAAACTCAAAATTTAAAGTCACCGGCCCCCAATTGACCAATTCCACTTCCATATATTCCGCAAACACTCCCGTCCCAACCTTAAATCCCTGTTCCCTCAACAATTCCACAAATCTGTCGAATAACCGTTTAGCTGCTCCTGGCTCCGCCGCTCCGGCGAATGATGGCCGGTTACCCTTCCGGCAATCCGCATACAGAGTAAACTGTGATACTGCCAAAATTTCTCCCCCCGCCTGCCGCAAATCCCAATTCATTTTCTCCAGCTCGTCTTCAAAGATCCTTAATCCGCCAATCTTCTTCGCCGCCTTTACCAATCTGCCTTCATCATCTTCCGGCCCAATTCCCACTAACAAAAGGTAACCTTTACCAATTTCACTCACCGTTTCCCCCCCCACCGTCACTCTTGCTTTTTTCACCCTTTGTAAAATAATTCTCATCGACCGCACCTGCAATCAATTTTATGTTTGCTTTTATATTTAATATTAGATCTTAAATTTTGTATATTAGATATTTGCCTTTGCTCTTCCCAATGCCTAATACCGAATGCCCAAAGCCTTCCTCCTACATCGCCAGCCGCACCCGGTTTTTCCCCAGCAAATCCTCCAAATCCTTCAAAAACCTGTCATCCAGCGATACCATATACTTAGTCGACCGCAGTTTGACCGATTCCCCCCCGGAATAAACTATAAAATTCAAATGCGTATTCCCCTGATGCGAACCGGCTAATTTTTCCAATTTGCGGATATGTTCCGCTTCCAATTCCTTGGTATCCAGCATCACCATCAACGACTTAGTCAACATTTCCCGCGCTTTTTCCAATGGGAATACCTTTTCCACAATCACTTTCGCCGCTTCTTCTTCCTTAGTCGAAGTTCTCCCTGTCACCATCACCATTCTATCCGCTTGCAAAACTGCGCTGCATTCCTCCAAAGCCTTGGAAAACACCAATAGTTCCGTCGATCCGGTGAAATCTTCTAACTGCACTATCGCCATCATATCCCCCTTTTTAGTCTGCTGTCGTTTTACCCCCGTGATAATCCCGCACAGCCTCACCTGGACATTGTCCCCGGTATCCTGTAATCCCCCCAAAGTCGGATGGGCGAAACTCGCCACTTCCGTACGGTATTTATCCAAAGGATGACCTGATATGTAAAATCCCAAAATTTCCTTCTCAAATCCCAGTTTTTCCAACCGCCGCCAATCGTCCAACACCGGCAATTCCGGCCGGATAAGTGACACTTCCGTCGCTTCTCCGGTATCGAAAATGGAAAACTGCCCCTTCGATTTATCGTCACGCAAAGCGTTGCCGTAAGCTATGATGGAATCGATCACCGCAAACAGCCTCGCCCGATTAGGTTCCATCGAATCCAGCGCTCCGGCTTTTATCAATGATTCCAATGCCTTACGGTTGACCGTTCCCTGGTCGGCCTCAGTGATAAAATCGTACACATTAGCGAATTTGCCTACCCGCTCCCGCGCTTCCAATATCGACTTGACAGGATTTTCCCCTACATTCTTGATCGCCAATAGTCCAAACCGGATTTTCCCTCCCGCCACGGTAAATCCCATCTCGCTTTCATTCACATCCGGCGGCAATACTTCCACCCCCAATTTCTTGCATTCATCCACTAGTATCATAAACCGCGCCGTATCCCGCCCCATTTCCGAATTCATCGTCGCCGCCATAAATTCCGCCGGATACTGCGCCTTCAAATAAGCCGTCTGATAAGCCACTAACGCATAACCCGCCGAATGACTCTTGTTGAAGCCATACTCCGCAAATTTCTCGATTAACTCGTAGATTTCCTGTGCCTGCTTTTTCTCGATGCCTTTTTCCACCATCCCCTGAATGAATTCCCCGCCTAAAACTTTCATCTGGTCTATCTTCTTCTTTCCCATCGCCTTGCGCAGTTTATCCGCTTTCGCCAGTGAAAATCCCCCCAGCTTATGCGCCGCCCCCATCACCTGTTCCTGGTAAACGATAATGCCGTAAGTCTCCTCCAAAATCTCCTTCAATCCTTCGTGAGGATATACTATTTTCTCCTGACCGTGTTTGCGCCGGATAAAATCATCGATAAACTGCATCGGCCCCGGCCGGTATAATGCGTTCATTGCGATTAAATCTTCTAACCGTTCCGGCCGCAGCTTGATCAAATTCTCCCGCATCCCCGTCGATTCAAACTGGAACACTCCCACCGTCCGGCCTTCCTGGAATAGTTCGAAAGTCTTCCTATCATCCAGCGGCAAAGTGTTTAAATCGATTTCCACTCCCCGCTTACGCAGTAATTTCAAGGTATTTTCTATCACCGTCAATGTCTTCAATCCCAGAAAATCCATCTTCAGCAGTCCGATGTTCTCCAGGAAATTCATCTGCCACTGCGTCGTGATTTCCCCTTCCGCCGAACGATTGAGCGGCACATATTTTACCAATTTGTCCGGCGTTATCACCACTCCCGCCGCATGTATTCCCGGATGCCGGTTCAATCCTTCCAAAGTCAAACAATGCTTCATCATCTCCTGATAAGCCGGATTGGCATCGATCAACTGCTGTAATTCCGGATTCTCCTTCAGCGCCCGGGTCAAAGTCATCCCCGGTAAAGTCGGTATCATTTTGGCGATTTTATCGATTTCCCCGTAAGTAAATCCCATCACCCGTCCTACATCCCGCACCACCGCCCGCGCCATCATCTTCCCGAAAGTGATGATCTGCGCCACATTCTCTTCACCGTACTTCTGCCGCACATACTTGATCACCTCGTCACGACGGTCGTCGGCGAAATCGATGTCGATATCCGGCATCGATACCCGGTCCGGGTTTAAAAACCGCTCGAATAACAAATCATACTGCAGCGGATCCAAATTGGTAATCCCCAGACAATAGGCCACAATACTCCCCGCCGCGCTGCCTCGAGCAGGCCCCACCGCGATACTATTACTCCGGGCAAAATCCGTAAAATCCTTGGTTATTAAAAAATACCCGGAAAATCCCATCCGCTTGATCACGCTGATTTCATATTTTATCCTCTCCTTTATAGTATCCGGTAAATCTTTCCCGTAACGGCATTCCGCTCCCTGCCATACATTCGCCTCCAAATACTCGTCTTCCGTCATACCCTTATCCGCCGTTTCCGGCAAAGGGAATTTCGGCAGATGGATCTCATCGAAACTTAAAGTCAAATTGCATTTGTCCGACACTTCCTCCGTGTTGTCAAATATTTCCGGATTCTCCGGGAAAAGCGCCCGCATTTCCGCTTCAGTCTTCAAATACAACTGTTCCGTCTCGTATTTCAACCTGTCCTTATCGTTCAAATCCTTGCCTGTGCCGATGCAAAGCAATATATCGTGAGACTTGGAATGTTCTTTCATCAAATAATGGCTGTCGTTCGTAGCCACTATTTTTATCCCCAATTCCCGCCCTAACTGGAATAATCCCGGACGAATCCGGTCTTCCACTGGCAGCCGGTGATCCTGCACTTCCAGATAATAATCTTCTCCGAACAAACGCTGATAATACAGCGCCGCTTCTTTCGCCGATAAGTAATTATTCTCATTCAAATGATGCGCCGGCTCCCCGTGAGCGCACGCCGATAAACACACTAATCCTTTGTGATACTCTTCCAGCCACTTACGCGTTATCCTCGGCTTATAATAAAATCCCTCGGTGAAAGCCTTGCTGGATAATATCATCAAATTCTGAAATCCCGTCTTATCCTTCGCCAGCAGCACCAGATGAAACATCAACGGCTGACCGCCTTCCTTCGGCAAATCGTCGTCCGCCGATAAATAGGTTTCAATGCCGATTATCGGCTTGATACCCGTCTTCACCGCCTGCTGATAAAAATCGATAGCGCCGTAAATATTGCCGTGATCCGTCAAGGCTACCGCCGGCATTCCGTAAGCCTTCGCCTGCTGAACTAACTGCTCGACCTTGATCGCCCCGTCCAGCAGACTGTAATCGCTGTGATTATGTAAATGTATAAACGACATTCAATATCTCTCAACTTTTATAATTCACCGCATGAAAGTAACAAGTAACAAGCAGCAAGCAGCAAGCAGCAAGTGCCCAATGCCTAATGCCTGATACCTGATTCCCTCTCTTTTCAATTTAACGATTTTTTCCCAATTTTCCAATCCCTCGCTCTGTTTTATTCTGCCTTGAAAAATATGCAATCCTATTTTCAACATAAACAACAAAAAACCGGGATTATTATTTAATCCCGGTAAAAACCACCGCAAATCCAATATTTTATTCGAGTGACGATTGACAAGTGCCCAATGCCCAATGCCCAATGCTTAATGTCCTCTTTTCCTCTCTATAACCGATGCCAATATCGATACCGTCAATACCCCGATAATCACTCCCAAAGACACTCCCACATGAATATGCAGTAAATCGGAAACTAACATTTTAATCCCCACAAACGCCAATATCACCGCCACCCCCGTCTTCAAATACTTGAACAATACTACCAGCTTTGCCAGCAGAAAAAACAGCGCCCTCAATCCCAAAATCGCAAAAATATTAGAAGAAAAAACGATAAATGAATCCGTGGTAATCGCCAATATCGCCGGAATGGAATCGATGGCGAACATCACATCCGAACTTTCCACCGCCACCACCAGCGCCACCATCGGCGTCGCCCAAATTTTATTGTTCAATATGATAAAAAATTTGCTGCCGTAATATTGATCGGTCAAAGGGAAATATTTTTTTAACAGCTTGACCAGCGGTAAATTCTTGGGGTCGGATTCCCCCATTTGCGTAAACTGCATCTTGTAAGCTGTCCACAGCAGTATTGCCCCGAATATATAGATAATCGGGTGGAAAATTTGCATCATCGTCACCCCGAACAATATAAAAACCAGCCGCATCGCCATCGCTCCGTAAATCCCCCACTGCAATGCCACCAATTCCTGCTTCGGACTGGCGCCGAAATATTGAAAAAGCATTATAAACACGAACAAATTGTCCACGCTTAAAGAATACTCCACCAAATAACCCGTCAAAAATTCCAATCCCTTGATATGCCCCATATCCACCCAAATAAACACATTGAACCCCAACGCCAATCCAATCCAGAATATCACCCGCAAGACGATCAGCTTCATCGTTAATTCCCGCCCCTTTTCCAGCCGGTAATCCGCCCAAGTCAATACTATCAATCCCGCGATCAATCCGATCCAGAATATCATAAAACAGTTTCCTTATTTTTTCCAGTTTAACTATTAATCCGAGTGAAAAATATTTTACATTTCAACCTTATGAATTATGCTCAAATCCCGGTACTGTCATTCCCGCGAAAGCGGGAATCCAGCCTTTTTTATCAGATGTGGAACTGAACACGATGTAAAATATAAAA
>Ga0172371_10012464_pt1 | contig 11192 bp, 10 predicted proteins | sample Lak12m_FD_114543 | JGI IMG/M metagenome (GOLD analysis project Ga0172371, IMG submission 114543) | Freshwater microbial communities from Kabuno Bay, South-Kivu, Congo - kab_022012_12m | ecosystem: Environmental > Aquatic > Freshwater > Lake | place: Democratic Republic of the Congo: South-Kivu...
ACGTGTTTTGACCGGAATCTCCGGATCAAAACACGTAAAAACATCGATCTGCTTCTTGATCAACAGAATATCCTGCCTGCCAGGACGGAGTTTCTGTACGAAGGCTGGTTATCTTGTCAAAAAACTTTTTCCGGCGAGTCAATGCATTGTGAGGTATGTACCCACTGAAAACAGCGAGGAACCATCTAAATGCCCTCGGTCCGCTGTTCGTTACATCCAGCAGATGAAGAAATATGACCATATCGTTGTAGGCAGCGGGGCCAGCGGCCTGACCGCCACCCTGCTCCTGGCACTGAGCGGCCGCAAGGTCCTTCTCCTCGAGAAAGCCCCCCGCACCGGCGGCTCACTCTCACGCTTCCGCATCGACGGTGTTCCCTTCGATACCGGTTTCCACTTCACCGGCGGACTTACCGGGAACGGACTCCTGCGCCGAATGCTCAAGGTGCTGGGAATCGACGAGGCCGTGGAACCGGTTTTCCTGTCCAAAAGCGATGCCCACCATTTCGTCTTTGAAAAGGAACAGCGGGTCATTGAACTGCCCGTCGGCCTCAGCGAGGTCAGGCGAAGATGCAAATCCGACTTTCCCGGCGACCAGCTTGCAGTAGACAAGTACTTTGACATGCTGGAGCGGGTCTACCTCGAAACAGCCAGCACCGATATCACCCGCCTGGGCGAGAATTCCAGCAGGATGGACGAGGAATTCATCAGTCTTAAAGACGTCATCGACGGCCTCACGGACAACGCCCTGCTGAAGGGCGTCTTCTGCGCACTCGGCATGTGTTACGGCGTCAAACCTTCTGAAGTATCATTTGCCACCCACAGCCGCGTCTGCTACGACCTCTACGAATCCACCGCCCGTTTCCGTAACGGCGGCGACGCCCTGGTTAAGGCCTTCGAATCTCAGTTCTCGAAACTTGATGTCGAGGTTCGCCTCAACAGCTGGATCACCGCTCTGCGCGAAAACCCTGCCGGCCAGGTCGGCAGCGCGGTCCTGAACAACGGCGACGAGATATCTTTTGAATCCGCAATCCTTACGATTCACCCGAAACAGATACTTGAAATTCTCCCTGCAAGCCTTGTTTCCAGGGCATTCGTCCAGCGGATTGAATCGTTTGAGCCTTCGATCGGGTTCTTCACCGTATTCGGAACGCTCGACTCCGGGACAAATCCGGACTTCGGATCTTCTATTGTCTCCCTGTATCCTACAAGCGACTTCGAAGCAATGCTTGACCCGGCCTACAGCGGCGAACAGGCGCTTGTAATAGTCGGAAGCCGCGAAACAGTCCGAGGCAAACCCTGCCACATTGCAATCGTCATGGAACCGTCTTTCCCGGCAAAACTTGAAAAATGGGCAGGAACATCAGCAAGGAACAGGCCGCCGGATTATCTCGCCTACAAGGAGGAGCGTGTTGCCTCGATCCTCAGCCGCCTTAATAAACATGACAGCAAATACGGCGCAAATTTCCGTGTGATGGGCTCCGCATCTGTGCTAACCTACCGCGATTATCTGAATTCCATTGACGGTTCAGCCTACGGAGTTAAACAGAAAGTCGGCCAGTACAACCTGATCGGCCGCCTGCCGGTCCGGAACCTTTTCGCGGCCGGGCAAAGCGCACTCCTGCCTGGTCTGGCCGGAGCAATGATGTCATCGTTTATCGTAACAAGGGCGATGATTGGAAAAGAAAACCTGGGACGCCTGGTAAGGGAACGACTATGCAACTGAGAAGAGTGGCCATAACAGGAATGGGCAGCGTGTCCCCTCTCGGACGCGGCACGAAGGCGCTGACTGATGCGATTGAAGCCGGGCGCAGCAACGTCCGATACATGGAAGGCTGGAACAAATACACCGGGCTCAGGAGCCTCGTGGGGGCCCAGGCCGAACTGAAGGACGAGAAACAGATTCCCCGCCAGGCCCGCCGCTCAATGGGACGCATGAGCATATTTGCCGCACAGGCGGCCCAGGACGCCGTCGCAGACTCCGGCCTTGATCCCGCATTTCTATCTTCCGGCAGGGCGGGATGTGCAGTCGGATCAACAACAGGAAGCGCCATCAGCCTGAACGACACATTTGAAACCATGCTTCCGGATAAAGACCTCAGCAAGCTCTCTTCGATGATGTTCTTCCAGTGCATTTCCCACACGGCCGCCATGAACGTCGCACAGTACCTCAAGCTCAACGGGATGGTGCTGGCGCCTTCCGCCGCCTGTGCTTCGGCGCTCCACGCCATGGGACTCGGCTACGATATGATCCGGCTCGGATCACAGGACGTCATGCTCTGCGGCGGAGCCGAAGAGCTGCATCCCACCACCACGGGCTCCTTTGACATACTCTTTGCCACCTCGGTGAAATACAACGACCAGCCGCAGAAAACGCCGCGCCCCTTCGACCGCGACCGGGACGGCCTCGTCTGCGGAGAAGGCAGCGGAATCCTGCTTTTTGAGGAATACGATCACGCCGTCAAACGCAACGCCCGGATACATGCCGAAGTGCTCGGCTACTATACCTGCAACAGCGGCGACCACGTCAGCGAATCCAACAGGGCCACAATGGCCACATGCATGCGGGAGGCACTCCGGCAGGCCGGAATCGAACCGGCACAGGTTGACTACATTAACGCGCATGCCACCGCCACCCTGCAGGGCGACAAGGAGGAAGCAGAGGCCATCTGCGACGTCTTCGGAAGCTTCGTTCCCGTCAGCAGCCTCAAGGGGCATCTCGCCCACACGCTCGGGGCATCAGCTGCCATCGAGCTGTCAGCAGCAATCGCAGGCATGCACAAGGGCCTGCTCTATCCCACCCGGAACCTTGAGAATATCAGCCCTGACTGTGCCGGCATCAACCACATTACCGGGTCGTCCCTGAACCGGAGGGGAAAAATACTGGTAAAGAACAGTTTTGCATTTGGCGGAATCAGTGCCGTTTTGGTATGTAGGATACCGTGATGGGGATACCAGCGAAGGAAGAACAATGACCAAAGAAGAAATCATCGGAATAGTAAACAGTGTTTTCGAAGAACTGTTCGAGGTCCCGCCGGAGAAAATCACCCCGAACGCAAGGATATTTGACGAACTCGGACTCGACAGCCTCGACACGGTTGACCTTATCGTTGCCCTTCAGAAACGGTTCAAGATCCAGATCCGCGAAGACGAACGGGTGAGAACCATCCGCACGCTGAACGATATCTACGAGTTCATCCTGACCCTGGAGCAGGAAAAAGCGAAGAAAAGCTGAGAGGACAATGAATCTCTTCAAGCTGCTCTGGCTGAATATTACTTTTTACATCCTGCTTGTGCTGTTTTCCTTCACAGCAATCCCGCTGCTTTACCTGTTTATCGGGTGCCAGGTCCCGTTTTCATCACGGCGGCGCATATTGCGGCTCATCCGGAAAGCAATCGTGTGGTATGGAAGCATAGTCATCTACAGGCTTCCCCGGCCGCTGATACGCATCCTGTACGAGGACCACACCGGCGGGCGCAGGCCAAGGCCGGCGATTGTCGTGTGCAACCATAAATCCTCGTCCGACCCATTCCTCATGGCCGCCCTGCCAATAGGCGAAATGATCCAGATAGTGAACAAATGGCCGTTCCGCCTGCCGGTCTGGGGCTTCGGCGCCCGTATGGCCAACTATCTCAGCATCAATGAAATGCCAGTGGAGAATTTTTTTGCGCAAGGCGGCAGCCTGCTGCGGGACGGCGTCACACTTGTCGCTTTCCCGGAAGGCACCCGCGCCAGGAGCCGGGAAATGGGACAGTTCCACGGCACGCTCTTCCGCCTTGCAATCGCCGAAAAAGCGCCCATTATTCCAGTCTGTATCTGCGGAAATGAACGGACTCCGCCGCGCGGCACGATGCTGCTGAACCCCGCCGTTGTAAGGATAAGGCAGCTGCCGGCGCTGACCTGGGATGACTATAAAGATATGAATCCGTTTCAACTTAAGAATCACGTGCGGAACATCATCGCAGGGGAACTTGACACCATGGAGGACCACGCATGAACAGTTTCAAAGGCTGCCCGGAAATCGAATTCAAGTCCCGGAACACTATCCGGCGGCGGCAGTCCTCCCTTCTGAAGAAACACCTCGCCTATTGCGCAGAATATTCCCCCTACTATCGCCGCCTCTTCAAAAAGGCAGGAATCCGGCACCAGTCAATCGGCCTGGATAACCTTTCAACCCTGCCGCTGACGGATAAGACAAACTTCTCAAGGCACAATGATGAGTTCCTCGCGGTGCGCCAGACTGGCATCGTGGACATAGTCCTTTCCTCGGGAACAACAGGCAGGCCCAGCCGCATAATGTATACCGAACACGATCTCCAGCGCCTTGCCTATAACGAAGAAGTATCCTTCGCTGCGTGCGGTATCACCGCCAATGATGTCGCCCTGCTGACCTGCACCATGGACCGCTGCTTCATTGCCGGCCTGGCGTACTTCCTTGGTATCCGCGCGCTCGGGGCCGCCGCCATCAGGAACGGCCACGGCACGCTTTCAAGCCACATGGATATCATCCGGTCAATCAAACCCACCGTGCTGATCGGGGTCCCCTCCTTCCTCCGTCGGCTGGGCCATTTCCTGGACGATAATGGAGTAAGCGCCGCAAAGACATCCATCCGCAAACTCGTCTGCATTGGTGAACCTGTGCGGGGCCAGGACATGAAGCAGCTGAAACTGGGACGCGACCTTGAGAAACTGTGGAAAGCAAAGGTATTCTCAACCTATGCCTCATCGGAATGCATTACCACGTTCTGCGAATGCACGGCCCAGGACGGAGGCCACCTTCATCCGGACCTTGCAATCGTGGAAATACTGGATAGCAGGAACCGGCCGGTCCCGCCGGGGGTTCCCGGCGAGGTCGTGCTTACACCTCTTTCCATCGAGGGAATGCCTCTCGTCAGGTTTAAGACCGGCGATATCAGTTTCCTGATTACCGAGCCATGTTCGTGCGGCCGCAAATCGCCAAGGCTGGGCCCAATCCTCGGACGGAAGCAGCAGATGATGAAAGTCCGCGGAACAACCCTTTATCCCCAGGCCATATTCTCCGCCATGGATGAAATTCCTAAAATCGGCGATTATTACCTCGAAATCAAAAGTATAGACGAGCTGTCCGATGACCTGGTGATCCATATCGCCGCACGCCCGAAACTGCCTTCCCTGGGATCCATACGGGAGAAACTCCAGTCAAGGCTGCGGGTCACACCCACAATTGTCATTGACCCGGAGGACGAAGTCCGGCACCATATGTACCCGCCTGAATCAAGAAAACCGGTGCGCGTCATCGATAGGAGATCTTCAAGGTGAGTTGTCGCAGTTCCATGATTGGTACCGAATTCTCTCGTGCTGATATCGCCGAAACGGCGAGACAGGGCCGTCTTCTTTCGATGGAAATCGAGTTCAACCAGAACTGCAATTACCGGTGCCAGTACTGCTACATCGGCCAGAACAGCAGGAACGGCCAGAAAGAACTCACCGAGCCGGAAATCCGCGACGTGATTCTCCAGGCAAAGGAGCTGGGCGCAAAGAAAATTGTAATCCTCGGCGGCGAACCGATGATCTATCCCAGGATCAGGGAAATGCTTTCCTTTATCCGCGAACAGAAACTTGCCGCCGAACTGTTCACCAACGGGACCAACATCACGCCCGACATGGCGCGGCTTCTCCATGATCTCGGTATCCAGGTGGTTCTCAAGATGAACAGTTTCGAGGAAGCTGTCCAGGATGACCTGGCCGGCGTGAAAGGCGCATACAGGATCATACAGACAGCTTTCAAAAACCTCCGCGATGCCGGATTCCCCTCCGAGGGACACTTTCTGGCCGTCAACACCATCATCTGCGCCCAGAATGTGCACGAAATCGTCCGCATGTGGAAATGGCTCCGTGACCAGAAGATCGTGCCTTATTTCGAAATCATGACACCCCAGGGCAATGCCGTCACGAACAAGCACCTGGAAGTGGACCTGCCGACGCTGAAAAAGGTTTTCGACCAGCTGGCGGAAATCGACCATACCATGTACGGCGAAAAATGGGAGCCCCAGCCGCCGCTGGTTGGCAGCCGCTGCCTGCGCCACCAGTTCTCATGCCTCGTCAATGCATACGGCTATGTAATGCCGTGCGTCGGAGTTACGATTCCCGTCGGCAATATCCATGAACGTAAACTCTCCGATATCCTCAAGGACAGCGAGGTGATCAAAGACCTCCGCAACTACCAGGACACAATCCGGGGCCCCTGCGCCGAATGCGAAAACGCCGCCAGCTGTTATGGCTGCCGCGGCGCCGCATACCAGATGACAGGTGATTACCTCGCTTCTGATCCCCTGTGCTGGCGAAACGTCGAAAAACGGAATGAGATCATGACCCTCCCTGCCCCGGTCGAAGGAATGATACCCCACAAGGGATCAATGCAGCTGGTGGACAGGATTGTATCCGTCGGAGAACGGGTCGCCACCGTGGAAACAACAATCCGTTCCGACAATCCCTTCATGGAGCAAGACGGCTCACTGACCGGTGAAATCTATATCGAGCTTATTGCACAGGCCGCCGCTGCAATGAACGGGTTCCGCACCGCGCACCAGAACGGCGACATCAAGGGCTTCCTGATCGGCGCCCGCAACGTGAAAGTAACCGCAAGGGCAAAGGTCGGCGACACTTTATCCATCCGCGTTTTCAAGGCGAACCGCTACGGCGACTTCGGCATCATCGAGGGACAGGTATTCCGTGGCGTGGAAACGCTGGCCAGCGGCGAAATCAAGGTGTGGCACAACACGGCAAAAGCTGAAGCAAACGAGTCAGTCCAGTGAAGATCAGCCAGACAGCCATCCTTCGGATCGTTGTCGCATCGGTCCTTCTGGCCGAAGGAATAACCGCGTTCAGCGCATCGGAACCGGCAACAGCTGACGCCAATTCTTCAGCCCAGGGGCTTGCCGAACTCCAGAAGGCGCTTTCCTCCACAACAAACGTGCTTACCGGCTTCGTACAGGAAAAACAGATGGCCATGCTGAAGAACCGGGTAATCATCAAGGGGCAGCTTGCCGTTCAACAGCCAGACTTCTTCGCGTGGCATGTATCCGAACCCATCCGTTATAACCTCATCCTGAAAGGCTCAACACTCCAGCAGTGGGACGAGGTCACCGGGAAAGAACAGAAGATGTCCCTCGCCAATAATCCGGTCTTCGAAATCGTGAGCCGCCAGCTCAAGGCCTGGTTCGGCGGTCAGTTTGAAGCCCTGCTAAGGGACTTTGACGCCAGAATGGATCCGGCGGCTGTGCGAAGAGTTCTCCTCACGCCCAACAGCGAAAGCTTCGCCCGCAAGGCGATAAAACAGATTGCCATCACCTTCCGCGAGGACCGGCGCTACCTCGAGAAGATTCTGATCGAGGAAACCGGCGGCGACACCACGCTGATGACTTTCACGAATACTGTTCTTAACACAACCATCGACCAGGCGGCATGGGAGGTCAAGCAGCATGGCAGATAGCCGTCTTTTGCGTTTCTTTCCAGTGCTGGAACGACGAAGAGGCCTCGTCACGGGAATCCTGATCGCTGTGCTGGCGCTTTCCGGCCTGAGCCTGTTTAACCTGCAGTTCGACAACACGCTCGACCTCATGCTCCCTTCAAAAAGCCCGACACACCGCATGATAACATTCCTGCGCACGGCAAATTTTTCCAACAAGGTGATAATCTCCCTGGAGAACCGGGACCCGGCCGCCTCAAAGGACAAACTCTTTGAAGCAGCCGACCGCATTGCCTCATCCCTCAAACCCCCGATGATAACAAGGGTGACAAAGGGAATGTCGGCCCCCGACTTGATGAGCGACGCAGGATTCTTTCTCCGGTACGCCTGCCAGATATTGAGATCCAACGACCTGGCTGCCATCGATTCGGTCATAACCTCGGAAGGAGTCGGAAATATCCTGAAGCAAAGGTACAGCCAGCTTCTCAAACCCGAGGGAATGTTCCTGGGACAGGCAATCCAGACAGACCCCCTGGATATCAACCGCGTAATCCTCGAACGGCTGCAGGAGCTGTCAACCAGCCTCGGCTACGCTGTCAAGGTCGAGAACGGCCATTTCATCAGCCAGGACGGCCGGCACGTAATGCTGATTGCGGAAGCATCGGCCTCGATGACGGACGTGTCCGAGGCGCGTGAACTGCTCGCATACCTCGAGGACCAGACAAGGAACCTCCCCGCCGGCGTCCAGGTCTCGCTCGTTTCCGGTTATGCCCATACCGTCAGCAACGAGAGCACGATCACGCGCGACCTGGGTGTGATTTTCACTATCGCATCAGTAGGCTTCATCCTGATATTCGTCTTTTTCTTCAGGGACATCCGCGGCCTGATGATTTTCCTCGTGCCGGTGCTGTCGGTGATTATTGCAATGGCACTCACCAGCCTGGTGTTTCACAGGATTTCGTATTTCGTGCTCGCATTCGGTCCGGTGATTGCCGGCATAGCGGATGATTACGGCATTGCCACTTTTGTCGCCGTCCTCTATGGCCGCCGCCGGAGCGAGGCCGTCGCAGGCGTGGCCAAACCGGTTACAGTGGGAGCGATCGCCACAATGGGAATCTTTTTTGCATTCTTCTTCTCGCACATACCCGGCTACCACCAGCTCGGCTTCTTCTGCGTCACGAGCATCCTGCTGTCACTGTTCCTCGCACTCTTCGTGCTGCCGCTATGGCTGAAAGAACATGATAAAGCCGAAAAACCCGGGGCTGCTCCCGGAGAACCCCCTCGCAAATCACTGATGCTTGTGTGGTCATTCATAATCTTCCTGGTCGTTGCGGGACTGTTTGCCAGCCGTATACGCTTCGAAAGCGACGTTACAAAACTCGACGGAACCAGCAGGACAATTCTTGATACCGAAAAGAAATTCCAGCAAGTCTGGGGAAAAGGAGAAAGGAGCGAAGCCATCCTTGCGGTGGCGGGAACGAATTACGAACAGGTAATGGCCGTAAACGACTCGCTTTATGTAAAGGCCTGGGAAATTACCGCAGCCGGCGGTTTTGCAAGCTTCGCGTCGGTGTGGCCGTCTTCCCAGGTCCGCACAGAGAATGCGCGCCGCTGGGTGGACTTCTGGAAGTCCGGGCGCGAGACACGGCTGAAGGCCCTTCTCTCTGAACACGGCGCTCCCCTCGGTTTCACCGAAAATGCGTTTGACCCGTTCTTTGCCCGCCTTTACGAGAACAGCGCTGTGGTAGATGAGCCGGTTTCAAACCGTGTTTTTGCGAGTCTCAAAGAACGCTTTGCCCAAAACACGGCTGAAGGATTCCAGACGCTCTCGTTTTTCCCCGATAAGCCGGAGATCGTAAAGGCAATAGAAAGCGTCATCGGTGATCGCCACGATGCCTTTATCGTCTCACGCACCGCTCTTTCCTCAATTCTCTCAAAAGCCTTCTCGCAGGAGATCGTCCGCACGTCGTGCTTCGGCATTTTCTTCATAGTGCTGACGGCATTCCTGTTCCTCCGCACAATTAAGTCAACCCTTGTTGCGCTGGTGCCGGCCGTGGCCGGGGTTACCGGCCTGCTTGGCCTGATGGCCGTGATGGGCCAGCCGCTTAACGTTTCGAACCTCATTTCGGGGATTGTGGTGTTTGGTCTCTGTATTGATTTCGGCATCCATGTCCTGCACGCCTGCCAGCATCACGCAGACAGGGCGACGCGCACCGCCATTACACTCGCCGCCACAACTACAGTGATGGGCGCAGGGGTACTTCTCTTCGCACAGCATCCGGCGCTTTATTCGGTCGGCCTCACGCTGGTTGCCGGCGTAGGGTTCGGCTACGTCGCCGCCATGTGGGTGGTCCCCGCATTCTACGCACTGCTCTGGAAGAATGATCCCAAGGAACACTCATGAAAGATAAAAGAACAGAAACCGCAGATTGCCGAATATCGAATATAGAATATAGAAGTCCAGAACATCTACATTCTGCTGTTCATCATTCGATATTCTGCTGTTCCCTGGAAAAAATTTTGCTTCTGGCTCTTTTATCATGTTCGCCCCTGTTCCCCGGTTGCGCAACAGTTCCGCCGTCCAGCCGGGTGGTATCACCGAACGCAGCCATCCGTCAGTTTGAAAACAAACTTCAGCAGAAATTCGAGGCAATGCACTCCGTGGTTGTCTCATTTAAGCCGCACTGGTGGTGGCCTGCATTCCGGCAGGTGGCCATGGGCTACTCGATCGTGAACCGCCCCAACAGGTCCTGCGACGTCACCTGCATGTCACCGCTCGGTATGAAGCTGTTCAGTGTTTCGATGACGAACGGGCAGACCAGCGGCGTGTTCCTGCTTCCGGCAAAAGGAAACCCTGATACGATGATCAAGTCAACCGGTGAGGCCATCTTCCGGGCCTACTTCGACATGACCCCCGCTCCATCCGCGGCGACAACCAGCAGAGGTCATAAGACCGTCTTTCTACAGACATACGGTAATAACAAAACACGCTATACTTTCTCGACAGTAGATTCCATCCTCCTCTCCAAGGAATACTTCGAGGGAAAGCGCCGGACCATGACTATTACTTATGATAACTACCCTGCCGCCGGGGAACGTTCGTCACTTCCCGGCAAAATGACCCTTCAGGACCACCGTTACGGCTACCGGCTGGAATTCATGCTCAGGGAATACAGGGATGTGTCCAATTGACCTAAGCCTCGCGCCTGTGCTACTCTTCGCCCACTCTTTTATGAACAAATTGATGCAGTTAATTGAAGCGTGCATGTCCGGATTCGTATCTGATGGCCAGGGCAACCTGTCGGCTTGCTTCACCTTTCCAGCCGATTTTCTAGGGTTCCAGGGTCATTTCCCGGGCAACCCTGTCCTTCCCGGCGTCTGCATTGTTCAGGCCGTAATGGCCATGGCCGCCAAATCGGCTGGCAGGCCATTGAATATCGCAAGCATCGTTACGGCAAAATGGTTTGTACCAGCCGGCCCCGGCACAATGCTCAATTTCGCAGTACAGGTCATTCCCGGCGATTCCGGCAGCGCAACCCTTAAGGCAAAGGTCAAAGCCGGCACCCAGAAGGTCGCCGACCTTACCCTTGCCGTAGAGGGATTGACTCCCGGGAAAGGAGCGCAGTCATGACACGCCGCTCCAAAACCGTCTATTTTGAACGTGAACCCGGAACCCCGAAACCGCTCGGCCTGAAGATTAAACGGCGCGTCAGGTTCAGCGAAGTCGATCCGATGGGCATTGTCTGG
>Ga0172371_10012466_pt1 | contig 11190 bp, 14 predicted proteins | sample Lak12m_FD_114543 | JGI IMG/M metagenome (GOLD analysis project Ga0172371, IMG submission 114543) | Freshwater microbial communities from Kabuno Bay, South-Kivu, Congo - kab_022012_12m | ecosystem: Environmental > Aquatic > Freshwater > Lake | place: Democratic Republic of the Congo: South-Kivu...
AACCAAAATTTCCGCTCAGAAATACGTCGACGTTTGATGAAAACAGGTTTAGTTTGTAATAACGGCATTATTTCTACTATATCACGCCGTTATCTAGTCAAGACCCTAGAATAATACGGTATCAAACGGGCTATGGCAATCGAGCAGCATCAACATGTTTGGAAATCATTGAGGTATAACCGGGGATCAGCTACGGGTACAATTAATCTGCGGGTGCGGACACAATTGGTTCCGGAGGGGATTCCCGTACAGGGAATATGCATCCAAGGAAATTGTTCCGCTGCACAAATCGGGCATTGTGTAACACGGGTCCAGACTATTGATTTTTCTGCGAAGGCTTTGAAGAATAGAGGGTGGAAACTGCTTCTTGAATAAATGATATAGTGGATAGTATTTTGATGCAGGCAGAGAAAAGATATACTGTATGTACGAGCGCAACAACGGTAAGTGGAAAAGAGGGGATGATGGCACGATTATAGTACAATCTTCAGAAGATAAATTTATCCTTATTAAGCCTGTGGCAGGCACGAATAAAGGTATCTGTTATTGGTTTAAAAATGGGAAATGTCGGCGATTGAAACCAATTGTACTTGTTCGAGAGATTATTACCCCATGGAGGAAGTGATATTGCAGAGAGTATTGCTATAGGGTATAATCTTTCCGTGAAACCAGTCCTTCTTGCAATCATCGGCAAACCCCTGTCCGGCAAAGACACACAGGCAGACCGGCTTGCCGGTACATATCCCGAAGCGGTAAAAATATCCACCGGCCATATCATCCGTGCGGTACAGGAAGAAGGGGAAACCCATCGGTTTTGGCCTATTTTGGGGCCGTATATCCCCATGATGGAGCAGGGGCTGAAACTGCCGGATGCACCGGTATTGGCCATGCTCCACCGGGTGATGCAGGAGCAGATTGAGGAAGGCAAAACATTGCTTGTGATTGCCGGTTCTCCCCGCGGTATGGCACAGCTAGCGATGTTTGACGATATGGCAAAGGAATTCGGAGCTGATTTGCGTATGGTGCATATCGACGCTACGGACGAAGAAACGTATGCGCGGAGCGCAAGAAGAAACGAAGGCAGGGTAGACGATGACCCGGACATACACCGGACCCGGCTGGAAGAATACCGCATGCACGTATTGCCGATGGTCGAACATTTGCGCCGGCAGGGACGGATACATGAGCTGGACGGAATGAAGCCGGCAGACGACGTGTTTCGCGAGCTGGAGCCGGTTGTCCGCACTTATATGCGTGACCCGGAAATAACCCTTCCTCTGATGGCCCGTCGTTGAGGTACAAAGCGTATTTTCAGAGATTTTGCGTATCACCGTTTCGGTAGCTGTATTTGCGGTTGTGTGCGGAATCTTTTATGTCTTCTCGGTAACGGATATCTTGGTTCAAGTTGTTCGTGCGGAATCCGTTTCAGTCTGTGTTTATCAAGAATGGCCCGGATCGCCGCCTGTTTCGTTTCTTCTGTCACTTTCAGGTTGGCTATATCACTGACGTCGGCAATATGCATGCTTCCGTCCGATCGCAGAACCATGACACTACGTTCAGAAATGGCAGTACTCATCGTATACGAAGCATAGCATAGGGCGCGGCCTTACCGCTGTCTACGCGACCCGCGATTGCGCCTGTATCTTTTCTTATTGTATTGTTGAGTATCTATGAATGCCTGCCGCATGGCTCTGGGGCTTGGGGTAGTTGCCTTGGCTGTGTCTCCGATTGTGTACCCCAGTTGCTCTAATCTTTGGGTTTCTGCGGAAACCATCTGTTGAAGCAGTGCTGCGCGGTGGGATGAATCTGACAACCAGGTACTGGCGGTGACCGGAAATTCATGTGTTCGACCGTCTTTTGTTGCGGTTATCACAATTTTTTCCAGCATTACTATTACCGTATCCGAGGCGGAGCCAGGAAAGCAAGATATGTTTTTTCACGGAGAATTTTGATATACTGATAATCCGACAAAAATAGTTAACAGTTAACAGTTAACTATGTTGAATGGTGTTAAAAAGTCAATTGTTAATAGTCAATAGTTATGAATGAACGTACAGTTGTACTCATTAAACCGGATGGTATGCAGCAGCATATCGTCGGAGAGATCATTTCCCGTTTTGAAAGAGCCGGGTGCAAACTCTCGGCACTCAAGCTCGTGCAACTCACCCAGGAAATTCTTGATATCTGGTATGCCCACCACAAGGATAAGCCGTTTTTTCCGGAATTATCCAAACAAATGATGTCTACGCCAGTTGTGGCTATGGTTCTTGAAGGTGAGGGGGTTATCCAAAAGGTATTTGATATCTGCGGGCCCACAGATCCCAAAGAGGCAGCACCCGGTACGATCCGGCGGGATTTCGGCGTTGATAAGCCGCACAATGTCGTACACCGTTCAGACAGTATCGAAGCGGCGAAGAAAGAAATTGGACTGCTGTTTGGCAAAGAAGCGTTCGCGTGACGGGATTATTTTGATTCCTTATCAGGGGAAAAATTGATGACGAGTCCCTCGCCCAGTGATCCGTGTTTTTCTCCACGTCTGAGGGAGTTTCGTATAGCACGTGGCCCAAATCCGGGTTTCGGAACCAGGCTACCGGTTGAGAGTCTTTTATGCCCTTCCTTCAGTACCCAGGCTTTTTGATCTGTATGGCTGAACGGAATGCCGTTTAGGTATCGGGGGTGCCCATACACTCTTCCGGAATCTCCTCGTGTTGTTTCCAGACTTGTGTTTGGATTAAGCGGGGTTTCGCCGTTATTGTCGAAAGTAATCCGAAATATTGCTTTTCCGATGTTGGTAAATTTAATCCCCATAGAGCGATAAAATATACTACTTATTTAATGGTTTTGGTATTCTTTCGCGTTGCGGCCGGACAGTAATACCGTCACGAGAAAATGATCTGGCCGGACGGGGTATATCTTCGGGGGAAAAATGTATTTTTGTCCCGCGATACGTAATCGTACACAGTATCTCACCGACGAAGAAAGTGACACGCTCACTAAGCGGCGCCCAATTAGTGATTGATCCCCATTCACCCGGTTTTACAGATCGGGATGATCCCGGGGCAATAGGATGGTCTCCCATTCGTTTGGGGTTTTTGAATGATCGATAGAAACAGTAATAGAACGATCTGATTTGTTTATGATTTTCATATATTCACTCTCCTAAAAAGTAGAGGATTCTGTACGTTACTCAATAATTTTCAACTGACGGAGGATAGGGGTGAGGATTTCAAACGGAAGCCCGATGACATTGGTATAGCTTCCGTCGATTTTCGTTACCAGATCCCACGGCGTTTCGTTGAGCGCGTAGCATGCCGCAAAACGCGTGAAATCGTAGCGGTTCACGTAGCTTTCCAGCTCATTTGTGGTGAGCTTGCGCATGGTCACCCTGGTCGCCGCTGTTTTTGTCCAGGTTTTTTTTACTTTTCCCATGGCGACATGTGCAATACTGACTGCAGTCGTAAATGTATGGGTTTTGTCCATAAGCTCTTTGAGCATTTTTTTAGCATCGTCGCGGTCTTTTGCCTTTCCAAAGCATTTTTTGCTGATAAAAGCCTCGGAATCGGCGGCAATCACTATGACGTCGCGGTCTTCGGGCACCATGTACACACGCGGATTATTGACAACTTCCTGCATTTTTGCCGTTGCTCGTTTCTGCAGCTGTTTTTGCGGGTTTGGATCTGTAATTTTGTCTTCATCTATGCGGGTGACGGCAACCCGAAACCGGATGCCGAGCTTTTCCAGAAGCATTTTGCGCCCTATTGATTGTGAAGCAAGCACTACGTCCGGTGCCGGCGGTACATCAGGCTGGTTTTTGGAGGAGAACGAGAGTTTCATGAGAGGTTTATTATACCGTATACCGGAGTATTTTGCGAGGGGGAATTACTCTTCCGGGTACAGCTGTCCGGTGGTATGAAGATCACAAAGCACGGCATATCGCACAGCCCTTTTTCGCATGCCGGCTTCTATCCATTGATCCGGGCGGTCGAAACCTAATCGTCGGAATGGCGCTAGCGCTTGATTTACAATTTTTTGGTATTTTTCAGCGGGAATAGATACAAAACCCGGACCCATGCGTTCGACCCGGACGGCTTTAACGGTTTGTGGCGGCATATGATTATGCGTATTGTACATGAATATTGGTTTGTACTACAACTATGGTGTATATTATGATATAGTAATATATATTAAATATGGATACAGAAAGAATCGGGATATTTTCACTAAACCAATATTTGGAGCTTCGAACTAGAGGTGTGCCAATGCGTATGGCAGTAGACCAATCATTTCGTTGGCGTAGCGACGGAAGAGAGCATAAAGAGCCATTAGAGCAGAATACTGTCCGTGCGGTACTGCAGGTACCAAATGGTATGGGGACAGTTGCGTATCTTCGTACGTTTTCGGAGAAATGATTTGTGTCGGGGTAGTGAGACTCGAACTCACGGCCTCATCGTCCCGAACGATGCGCGCTACCAACTGCGCTATACCCCGAATGAGAGATATTGTAGCATGATATGATGAATAAGTAACTTAAGAAACTTATGTGATTTAAGGTGCTTATGACCTTGCCCAAATACAAATACCTTCTCACCTATCGATATTCTGAGATTATTTTCGATCTTACGATAGAATTTTGTCGGAAATTTGTATCTGATTATGGTAGTAAACGAACGCGTGAACAGATGGAGCAGGCAGCACGGAGCGGAAAGCAAAATATCATTGAGGGAGTAGGTCAAAGTCAAACGAGCAAGAAGGGAGAGATTAAACTGCTTGGCGTCGCGAAAGCTTCTCTGGAAGAACTTCTTGCTGATTATGAGGATTATCTACGAGTGAGACAACTGTCGATCTGGTCGAAGAGCGATGAGAAAGTAGTCAGGATGAAGCATTATATTTTTAGAATAAGTGACGTAAGGAACTTAAGTGACTTAGGTAACTTACAAGAGAAGCCAAAATTACCTGAAAAACCTATTGTTGCAGCCAATCTCATACTTACCCTTTGCCATCAGGCAACCTATCTTCTCTCCAAACAAATCGCTCGTGCAGAGCGAGACTTTGTACACAAGGGCGGATATACGGAACAGTTGTTCCATAAGAGGTTATCACGTAAAATAAGCTAGTTTGCCCCCATAGCTCAATGGATAGAGCAGACCCGTCCTAAGGGTAAGATGAGGGTTCGATTCCTTCTGGGGGTACTAGTATTTCCTACTGCGTCTACCGGAGGACGATTCCTGCCGGGCTCACTTTTTTTGGGTGAGGATAGACTCATAAAAGCCCTAGGAACGCCGTATGATCCATTGGTATGTGTCCAATGAATACGTACAGCTGTATGTCCCTGGGGAACTATTGCAAGGTGCGCATCCGGATTCTCTGTGTCGATCGGACGGTCTCCTGTTTTTGCTACACAGATGATATTTATATTTGGATACCGCAGTGCCTGTTTGCGCCACATGGGAAGTTCTCTACGTGGCACAAATACAATTTCAGTCGTACCTGTTTTATTCATATCGGTTATTGTTGATGATTTTTCAACCATAGTCTGCAATTATATTCGTTTGTGTTTTCTGCCGCAAGCAGACGCGCTGAAATGGTTTATTTCGTATGCGCGAAACCAGTTTCCGTACAGCCGTGGGATTTACCGGAGATTGACGACGTAGAGATTGTTTACCGCAGATGCCTGGGCATTGAGATTGGTCAGTATTACGATTTTTCCTCCGGAAGCCCAGGGAACGGCAAAATTGTCCCAGAAAGGGCCGGCATAGGCTGTGCGTATATTGGTAGCGTCATAATCCATGATTTGGATACGGTCATCATGTACAAAAAGGAGATGGCGGGAGGAAGGAAGCCACCGTATGGTCAAGAGCGAAGGGTCTGATGTATCTTTATATGAAGCTGTAGGGCCAAGCAGATAATTGCGGTCTTCTTTTATGTCGTACATATAGAGCATATCCGGTGTGGTTGTGCGGTTTTCTGGTGTCGGATTGGATCCAAGAAGCGGTGGCGTAATGACGGGGGGCAGGGAGGCAGAATCTGTCGCTTCGTACAGTATTTTTGTTTCGTCCGGAGAAAGAGCCAGGATTGCTGCACTTTGTGATGCAAACGCCAGAAATTCTTTTGGTATCGTGGCTGTTTGTTCTTTCATGCGTTGTATTTTGATGTTTTCCCATATTGTTTGTACTGATGTGATAGTAGTTTGACGTGGTATGGAATTGAGCTGATCCGCATACAGAATGTATGATATTTCGTCGGGAAGAACGGCAAGAATCTGCGTGTTGTCCGGAGACCAGGTAAGCGTCGCATTTTCAAATTCGATACCGTTGGATTGGGCAATTTGCCGTGCATCACGGTTTAAACCCAGCGGTTTGTCTACAAGATCAAGTACCCAAATACCCGGTTTTGTCGGATTCAGGCTTCCCGATATGGTAGCTTGTGGCTGTTCGGGAATAACGTAGGCCAGTTTGCTCCCGTCCGGGGATAGCGCAGGTGATACGGCGCCGTTTACCGTCAGGGCTGTCAGAGACGGGTTTACCGGCAGAAGCAGTGCTTCGATTTTGTTGACGACCTCGCCTTTGATAGTAATTTGTTTTTTCCATGGCTGAAACCCGTCTTTTGTAACGGTTATCGTATACTGGCCAGGCGGCAGTGTGAGGGTAGATTGGGTAGCGGATGTCAGCTTGTCATTGACGAAGATTTGCGCGCCGGACGGGTCGGATTGTACGACAACCAATCCGGTGGAATTCACTGCCCGATTTGATACATCAAACCGGTATCCGCGACCGTATGTAATGATGATTGCAGCAGTACCAATAATGATACATACAGTAATAAAAGATATCAAAAAAGATCGTATTTGTGGTGTCATACCCCTGTGAAGAACGCCCCAATAGTATAGCATGTATGTATGATAGAATGCTATTGTATTGGTAGCGGTTGATGCACAACAGAAATACCTTGTATGTTTTCGATGTTTTCCAAACGGTTAGGGATTGATTTAGGCACTGCCAACAGCGTGGTGTGGCTTGCGGGTACCGGTGTCGTGCTTAATGAACCCACCGTGGTTGCTGTCACGACTGATGACGGACGTGTGGTAGCTGTGGGCAATGAGGCAAAAGAGATGCTCGGAAGGACGCCAGGGAATATTACAGCCAGCCGTCCGATGCGGGACGGCGTGATTGCGGATTACCGCATTACAGAGGCTATTTTGCGTTTTTTTATTGATCAGGCCGTGGGAAGAAACAGAATCATAAAGCCGGAAGTCATGATTTGTGTGCCGACGGGAGCTTCACAGGTAGAACGGCGGGCGGTTATTGATGCGACGTTGTCTGCCGGTAGTAAGGTCGCATATCTTATCGAAGAACCGCTTGCCGCGGCCATAGGTGCGAAAATCCCCATTGCGCAGCCCTCGGGACACATGATCGTGGATATCGGCGGCGGATCGACAGAAGCTGCGGTTATATCACTCGGAGGGGTAGTCGTACACAAAAGCGCCAGAGTGGCCGGAAATAAAATAGACGAGGCAATCGCCAACTATGTGAAAAAGCAATTTAACCTTATTATCGGCGAGCGGATGGCTGAAACGATTAAGATAACGATAGGGGATGCTATGGGAGAAAGGTCGATAGCCGTCAGCCGTCCGCCGTCAGACAAACCTGATAGTCGAAAGCTGACGACTGATTCTATGGAGGTGCGCGGTAGAGACGCCTTATCGGGTTTACCCAGAATTATTACGTTGGGACGTGTTGAATTGTCTGAAGCTATTACCCCTATTCTGCATCAGATTATCGGGGCAATCAAACGGGCGCTTGAGGAAACGCCGCCGGAGCTTGCTGCTGATATTATTGATAAGGGGATTGTCATGGCGGGCGGAACAAGCCTGCTTCGGAATCTGGATACACTGGTGACACAGCTCACCGGCGTACCAGCGCATGTTGCTGACGAGCCGTTATTATGTGTAGTTCGGGGAACCGGAGTAGCGATTGAAAACATCGAGCTGTACAAACGAAGCATTAGTAAAAAATAAAATCTTATAGTATATTAGTACAATGGTATTTGATGATGTATTCTTCAAATATTCACCCTTTTAATATGAGCTTATAATTAATACATACACATAATGCGGGAAAAGAGTATTTTACGGATAATGCAATAAGAATTATTGTACTCAGATGTGCGATTATGGAAATATTCATGATAAAATAGATGGAATAATATATTTACTATGAGTTTACTTTCGGGAAAAATACTGGAAATACCGATAACTTTTTCTTCAAAAAATAATATCCTAGAGGAAGCGAGAAAGTACTTACTTCAGCAGACGGAAGTCAGAAGTCAGAAAACAAAAAAGACAGTAAAACCCTTTGTTATCGTCACCCCAAATCCTGAACAGATCGTATATGCCCGATCACACAGACGGTTTGCAGAAATCCTTAATCAGGCCGACGTGGCGCTCCCTGATGGGATAGGCCTCGTTTGGGCAAGCCGCTTGCTGTCACAGAATGCGAAACCCGGAAATCGAAACCCGATACCCGGACGGATACCGGGTGTGGAGTTTATGGAGGATTTAGTAGCGCTGGCAGCAGAGCGGAGCATCAGAATAGGACTTATAGGGGGTCAGGGCGGAGTAGCAGTCAAAGCTCTGGAGTGCTTACAGAAAAAGCATCCGAGGCTGGAAGGCTGGGCTGAGGATGGGCCGGAACTATCTGTGGGAAATTCAGAAAATCTTATAATGCCGGATACGCAAACGTATATGGACCGTCTTGCAGAGAAGATACGGAAAACTAAGACGAAAATGATTTTTGTAGGTTTGGGCGCTCCCAAACAGGAGTATTTTATCGAGCGGCTTAGCCGCGAGATGTCATCTTTTTGTCATCCTGAACTTGTTTCAGGATCCAGAGGCAAAACGAATGGATCCCGGGTCAAGCCCGGGATGACACGAGGGACAATCTTTATGTCCGTCGGCGGTTCTTTTGATATTCTTGCCGGTAGGCTGAAGCGTGCACCATTACTTATGAGATTGATAGGGTTTGAGTGGTTATGGCGGTTGTTTCAGGAACCATGGCGGTGGAGGAGGCAGGTGGCGCTTTGGAAATTTGTGGTTTTGGTTTTGCAAGAGCGCATCAGAACGAGCTAGAGAACATCAAAACTTAGCTTTGAGAGTCATCGCTTCGATTCTCTCTCTTTTTTTGTCTCAGGCGTTCCGGCTTGGTTCTGTTATTTCTATATTTGTCTTCTCCCGGAGGTCTATCGCCCGGCCCGGTGTACCCGGCATTTTTCCTGCCGGTTTCGCCTGGCCCAATGGTTGATGTAATCTTCCAAGCACAGAGATGGTGCAGGATCATATGCTTTTGGATGTTAGGAATACTATTGTCAAACGGGTAAGTAGAGCCGAGAAATGACTTTTCATGACGTCCTGCGTGTACAATAAGACTTATAGTATATATAAGATATTGGAAAGAAGTCAACAATTATTTAAAACTGTTTGCCGTGGCTCATGCTCCTAAAGGAATGTTTTTGATATGCGTTTTGTTGTATACTTCCGGCTGAATACTGCATGAATATACCGGAACAAATAGTACAGAAAATGTCTGAATATCATGTTGTCCAGAAGGAATATCATGATTGCGGGGTGGGGACGATGCAGATGGTCAGAAATATGATGCGTCTTCCGTGTCTTGCGTACAATGACCTCAGTCGAATGTTGGGTGCATCAGAACAAATAGGCGTTTCCTCGTGGCGTATGACTAGACATCTCAGATTCGCCGGTGTGAGACACCGCGAACGTGACGGAATGCCAATGCGGCGTTTGGTGCGGGGATTGGACGATGGGTTTGTATATGTAGTCAGTTATCAACAGGTTGCAGATGGCGATAGAGAGGTAGGACCTCCTGGTCAGTATGTGTGGGATAGAAATAGTGTTTCGTTACAGCATCCGGATCATATTGACGGTCATTATAGTTTGGTGTTTGCTGCTTCGCCGGAAACAATCTGGTGTGCAGATCCTGCAATGGATTATGCCCTGGTTGGATTGCCTAGGGGTATACGGCCGATACCACGAAGGATGTTTGAGGATCGATGGATCGATATGGATTTGGATGATGGGAAAATATTAGATCATTGGGCTATCGAGTTGGCATAAGGACATCAGATAATTTTGGGAAAATATGCACTTTTGCTTATCAGATTGATAGGGTTTGAGTGGTTATGGCGTTTGTTACAGGAACCATGGCGGTGGAGGAGGCAGGTGGCGCTGATACAATTTGCTTTGCTTGTTTTACAAGAACGGTATTTCTGCACGGTACGTCAGGCAGAGCGCCGGAGAGATGAGAAATAGGGCAGTGACTACCTATGCATGCACCAGAGTCGGTACTGCGCGTATCGCGCTTGCATACTGTACAACATGATACTTTCGATTGCGGCGTGGCAACGACACACATGGCCCGTGCGATCGCCGGACTGCCCCCGGTACGGTACGGCACGCTCATGCATCGGTTGGGATGTACTGAGGAAGCGGGAACGTCCGCCAAGGCAATAGAAGCATATGTACGGCAATCAGCAATTCCCCATATGGTGCTCTATGGCGCTTCCATGGGCAGAATGCTCCGCGGACTGGATGAGGGCAGACGGTATGTCGTGTGTTATCAGCAGGTGGCAGACGGAGATGTGTTGAATAGGCCGGGTGTGTATACGTGGGAACAAAGTAGCGTGCCGGAGCCATGTGCCGATTGCCGGGATGGACACTACAGCATTGTTATTGGCAAATCAAATACTGTATTGTGGGTACTTGACCCGGCAATGGATTATGCTTTGGACGGGTTGCCGCGCGGGATCCGCCATATTCCGAGGAGAATGTTAGATGATCGCTGGAGAGATATAGATTTGGTGGATAGCGGCAGTGTGCTGGAACACTGGGCGATGAGGTCTCAAGTATCTGAAGATATCAGGTTGTTCGGATACCCTATCTATTCTTAGCATAATTTGGCATGAGTATACGTTTTTATTACTGAAATATCAAGCGTTTTTTTATGCGTGAGCGTCTTTTTGGGCGGGTGAGATACGACTCTACGGCATCTCGGAATATTTCCCTTGGAAACGAAATGGCTGTTTCGACGGACGGCTTTTTCTTGAAGAAGGTTTTTTGAAATACTGTCCAACCGACCGGATTTTCTACCCTGCCATGGACCAGATTGCTGTCAGGAT
>Ga0172371_10012467_pt1 | contig 11189 bp, 9 predicted proteins | sample Lak12m_FD_114543 | JGI IMG/M metagenome (GOLD analysis project Ga0172371, IMG submission 114543) | Freshwater microbial communities from Kabuno Bay, South-Kivu, Congo - kab_022012_12m | ecosystem: Environmental > Aquatic > Freshwater > Lake | place: Democratic Republic of the Congo: South-Kivu...
GAAGACGGGGTTGCTGGACTGAGCCTGTCGGATTCCCTGAATGATTCGGCCGGGAAGAGCGCCCACATAGGTGCGCCGATGGCCGCGTATTTCCGCCTCGTCATGCATGCCGCCCAGGGAGATACGGATGAACTTGCGGCCGAGGGCGCGGCCGATGGAATGGCCGAGTGACGTCTTTCCCGTTCCCGGGGGGCCGGCCAGGCAGAGAATCGGCCCCTTCATGTCCGGCTTCAGTTTGCGGACTGCAAGGTATTCGATTATCCTTCTTTTCGCCTTTTCCAGCCCGTAGTGATCCTCGTCGAGGATTCGCCGGGAGGCCCTGATGTCGGTGTTGTCTTCGGTGAGTTCGTTCCAGGGAAGCCCGGCGATCCAGTCCAGATAGGTGGCAGATACCGTGTATTCTGCCGAGGAGGGGTGCATCCGGGCCAGGCGGGAGAGTTCGCGTTCCGCCTCTTTTTTTGCCTCTTCCGGGAGGTTCTTTTTTTCTATTTTCGCCCGATATTCCTCCACCTCGACCTTTTCGTCGTCGTTCTCTCCCAGCTCCTTGCGGATGGCGCCCAACTGCTGACGGAGAAAATATTCCCGCTGACTTTTGTCGATGTCTCCCTTTACCTCGTTCTGAATCTTGTTGCCCAGCTCAAGTATCTCCAACTGATGATTGACCAGCCTCGTCACTTCCCGCAGCCGTTCCTTTACATCAAGAATGTCGAGGATATTCTGTTTTTCTTCGAGGGAAACATTGATGACGGAGGCGATTACGTCGGCAAGAATTCCCGGTTCGGCAATTGCTTTCGCCATTGTCCCGAACTCCTGAGGCAGAAGCGGCGACAGTTTAATGATCCGGTCAAAAAGGTTGCCGAGATTAACCATCAGGGCTTCCACTTCGAGGTCTTTCGCTCCCAAATCTTCGAGAACCTCTATGTGCCCACGCAGATAAGGTTTTCCCTCCAGTATTTCGGTCAGGCGGAAACGGCCGACTCCCTGAAGCAGCAACTGGGTTTTGCTGTCGGCGGTCCTGGCCATCTTGAGTATGGAGACGCTCGTTCCCGTCTGGTGAAAATATTCTTTCTTGTTGGGAATCCCAATATCCCCATCCGAATTTTTAGCCATGATCATGCCGATCATCCGGTTGCTCGCCATCGCCTCGTCAATCAAACTGATTGCGGAATCTCCGGTTATCTCCAGCGGGATGAGCATTTTAGGAAAAACAAAGACTCCGGACATGGGCAATAGCGGAAGTATTTCTGGGATGCCGGCGAGCTTTATCTCTTCCGGTTGTTTCTGCGACATGGGCGCCTCTCGTTAATCAGGTTGTTAAGGCTCAGGCGGCAAACCCCTTAGCCGGGCGCGCTTTCCTGGCGAAAGTTTGCCAGGTTACAGCCGGCTGCCCTGAACCGTGACTGTTATCCTGCTGATTGCCTCTCGGGATCTTTTTGCAAAGCTTATTTTCAGAAGCCCGTTGTTGTAAGCTGCTTTGGTTGTTGACGCGTCTATCGGGGCAGGGAGGGAGACGGTCCGTTCAAAATGGCCGGAGGGTATTTCGGCAAGGCAGTAACAGCGGTTGTCTTTTGCCGGAGACGTTTCCCGGTTCAAGAACATTAAGCTGCGCTTGCCCGATATCTTGATAGAGCGGGGGGATATCTCCAGATCTATTCCCTCTTCCTGAACGCCGGCGATTTCGGCGATTACGACTATCTCCTCGCCGGTTTCATAGATGTCCACGTGGGGTCGCCACCTTTGCTGCGAAAAAGCGAATCTCGGCTGGGCAAGGTTAAGCATTTCTTCGACAGTTCTGAAGAGGTTATGTTCCGCGTCTTCCTGGTTATCGACAAACCTGATCTTGATGTAATCCATCTTGAACTCCCGCTTTTCAAAAAATCCGCTTTCCACGCCCTTTGAAAACGTCGGGGGAGATATATCGGGGCGGCCCCTCCCCAAACGGCTAATCGGATAATATGCACCGATGAATATGCCGTCAAGCAAAATATTGGCAAGAGGCGGTTCTATGGATGATTGAACAAGGCAGATGCCGAGGCATTAAAAATTTTCTTGACAGCAATAAATAATTCATATATTCCAAAATCAACTGACCGACCGGCCGGTAGACAAAATATATATAATCATCTGATATTAATGAGTTTCATGAAATATAATTAATATAAAATACAGCAAGACTTGCGCATTTTCCAAATGTGCGGGGGATGGCGGGGTTCTTCTCATTCATGGGGATGGGGCTCTGGGGTGGAGCAGGGACTGTAATATAAAATAAACAGCGGTGGGGTAAAATCATGAAAGATAAAATTAAAAAGGTGGCGGTAAGGCTTTTCTATAAAAAAGGCTATTATGCAACCAGCATGAGCGCCATCGCAAATGCGGCAGGCATCCGAAAGTCCAGTATCTATCATCACTATTCGACGAAGGAAGAAATTTTGTTGGATATTTTCAGAACAACCATGATCGAGCTCCAGGACTTGCTGAAGGAGCGGCTTGCTTCAGCGAAAGGCGCCCGCCAAAAAATGCAGGCAGCCATATATTGCCATATTCTCTTTCATATCGAACGGCAGAAAGAGGCGATTATTGCGGATAGCGAGCTTCGGGGTCTGACTGCCAGGAATTATCAGGAAATTATGCAAATGCGAGATGAATATGAGAAACAAATTCAGGGAGTTCTTGAAGAGGGGATAGTCGAAGGCGTTTTTTCCGTTTCAGATTTAAAGGTGATTTCTTATGGCATCTTGTCGATGTGCACCGCCATTTGTTCCTGGTTCAATCGTTCGGGACGTCTTTCCAAAGAGGCAGTTGCGGATTTTTATTCAGATTTTATTCTAAAAGGTTTGGCAAAGTCATAAGCGGCAAACGGACGGGAGGGCGCCTGGGAGGAGGGGATGATCCGCAGGGCACGGAAGGCAAATAAAAATTTCACGCCAAATTAAGGAGGGGAAAAATGAATAAGTTTTTTGAGAAAAAAAAGGTCGTGGCAGTTTTATCAGTCCTGGGATGTCTGGCGCTGGCGCCATTTTTAGACAGCAGCGCGCAGTGCAAATCATACAAATGGAAGATAAGTCAGGGAATTGCCGAAGATCATCCCGCAGCCGCCCGGAGCAAGCAGTTTGCAAAGATTGTGTCCGATAAATCCGGAGGCAGAATTAACATCACCTATTTCCCTTCGGGGGCATTGGGCGACTGGATGGAACAAATCGAAGCCAACCGGATGGGAACGCTGGAGATCGGTCTCAACGCCGGTTCCACCTCTTATGATCCCAGAACCAATCTGATGTTCATGCCTTATCTTTTTTCCACGTGGGACGAGGCACGCGGGGCCATCGGTTCAAAAGGCTGGCTTACCCCCATCTTTGATGACCTCTACTCCCAGATTGGCCTGAAGGTGCTGGGAATTTATCTGAACGCCTGGGATGGCATGGCCTATAGCAAGCGCATCACCAAGGTTGCCAAAACTCCCCAGGACTATGCGGGCATCAAAATGCGTGTACCGCCAATTCGCATTTTCGAGGTTTATGTGCCGAAATTGGGATTTATTTCCACCCCGATCGCTTACTCGGAAACCTTTACGGCACTTCAGACCGGCGTTGTTGATGCCCGTTCCGCATGCCCGGCTGTTGAGGCGTATGTAATGCGGGATGCCCTTTCTTACTGGGTGGCGACTCGCGACTGTTTTGAATATTGGTTTCTGACGATAAACAAAAAACTTTGGGATTCGCTGTCCAAGGAAGACAAGGCAATTCTCAGCAGCGCGGCCGATAAGGTGATGGGAGATCAGGCGCTTGCGGCAGAAAAAGATGAAGTGGAATTCAAGAAAAAGCTGACTGATGCCGGGGTGAAGGTCTACGAAGTGAATGATCAGGAATGGAAGGCGGCCGCAAAAGTGGTTCGAGCCAAAGCCTGGCCGGTGATTCAGGAAGAACTGCTGGGATCCGTCTTGATGGAAAAGATCAAGGCGCACGCAACAAAAATTGCTGAATAGCTGTTTGCCTGCCGGATGGTGAAAAGTGGTGTGCCAGTGCCCAACCAAAAGGGTCGGGTCAAACCGACCCTTATTTTCAAACATAAATTGGAGTGAATCATGGCAATCAGGAAAATCCATCGAATGTTCATGGCTGCGGACAATTTTATCGATAAAGGCGCGACCTGGCTGATTATCATGGGGGGGGCGATGGTCACCTTGACAGTTGTGTTGCAGGTTGTTCTGAGATACATTTTCAAGGCGCCGCTTTTCGGTCTGGAGGAATTTTCCAGATTAATTGCCGTGTGGGTCTATTTTCTCGGCGCGATCCTTGGAACAAGAGACGATACTCATGTACAAGGCGATATGGCGGGTCTGCTGTTTCAAACGAATCGTTCCCGTGCGGTAATAAAATCATTCACATGGGCGCTCAGCCTTTTGGTTTGTCTTCTATTCCTCTACCATTCCGCTAAATACTGCCTTTGGATATATGGCAGCGGAGAAAAGACCCCCGGACTGTGGTGGCCGCGGACATACAGTGTCGGCAGCATGCTTTTCGGCGCCTTCTTCATGACCATATACAGTTTTGCCAATCTAATCAAGCACTCAAACGCCGCGATCCGTGGAGTGAAAATCACGCCGGGAGGTGTGCTATGACTGTCGTTATCGCCATAATGGTTTTGGTCGTTTTTATAATGTTGCTTGGGGTGCCTGTGGGTTTTGCATTCGGCCTGGGGGGATTTGCCATAATGGCCATTGCCGGCCTCGATCCGCGGTTTGCCATACCCTCGGCTTTTCGCAATCTTGAATCTTATACGCTGCTGGCCCTTCCTCTTTTTATCATGGCGGGAGGGCTGATGAGGGACGCTGATATTTCCCGGCGTCTCATCGCCTTTGCGATGTCTTTTCTGGGGCGAATCAAAGGGGGAATGGGGATGGTGTGCGTGGTGTCATGCGCGATTTTCGGCGCCATTTCGGGGTCGGCATCGGCGGCCATTGCCGCCATCGGCTCAGTCATGATACCAGAAATGGTGAAAAACGGTTACTCAAGGGGCTATTCAACCGGACTGGTGGCGGCCTCTTCGATGCTTTCTTTGCTGATTCCACCCAGCATTCCGATGATCGTCTTTGCAATGACGGCCCAGATATCCATCCTTGCCGCGTTCTTAAGCACATTGATACCGGGAATTTTAATGATGATTGCCTACTGTGTGGTCAACCTCGTATTGAGCTGGCGTATGAAGACGCTGAAGGTTACTGAAAAGATAGGCATGAGGCAGACGGCAATAGAGATCGGGCGATCCACCCGGCATGCGAGCCTGTCGCTGTTCATGCCCGTCCTGGTGCTCGGCGGCATCTACGGCGGGGTCTTTACACCCACCGAGGCAGCCGGCATGTCGGCAGTCTATGCAGTGCTGGTAGGTTTTTTCTTCTACCGGACCATGACCCTGAAAGGTGTGGCGGCCAATATCAAGAGTTCAATGGTGACATCGGGCGTTGTCATGGTTCTGTTATTCTTTATTCTTATGGTCAGCAGAATCATGGTTACCTACCAGATTCCACAGCAGCTCACCGAGTTGATTTTCGGTGTTACAACAGACAAATGGATGATACTCCTGATGTTGAATGTCATTTTGCTGCTGATGGGCATGCTTGTGGACGATATTTCCGGCAATATTCTTGCCGCGGCCATCCTGCTTCCGATTGCCAAATCAGCGGGAATAGATCCAATCCATTTTGCGGCAATTTCCGTCACCAATTTATCCCTGGGGAACATAACCCCTCCCTGCGCCCCCATGCTCTATCTGGCGGGGTTGATCGGCGGCAATGTGCCGTTGCATGAATATATAAAACCAGCCGCCTGTTTCATGATTTTCGGAGCGCTGCCGATAATCTTGGCAGTTACCTACGTTCCCGAATTTGCATTGGTTCTGGTAAACATTTTTATAAAATAAGCCCGACAGGAAAGGAAACATTTAATGGAAAATCAAGCTGTTCTTTATGAAAAAAAAGAAGAAGTGGGAATCATTACATTCAATAGACCGCGCCGCCTCAATGCAATCAACGAAGCGCTCCTGGAGGGACTAATCCGGCATTTGCAGAGCGCTCAGCAGGACAAGGATGTTCGCTCCGTAATACTCACCGGGGCCGGGAAATCATTTTGCGCAGGCGAAGATCTGAAAGAGACATCTTCAGGAAAAAGCTTTGAACAATGGGCTGAGGAGATCGATGCATTGCAGGATGTTCAGAGGGTGGTTCTCGGGCTGGGGAAACCATTGATTGGCGCAATCAATGGCTATGCAGTCGGCGGCGGTCTTGAATTTGCCCTGAGTTGCGATATTCGTGTCGCCTCGGACGATGCCTTTTTCGGATTTCCTGAAACGGGGGTGGGGCTCACGGTTACCACTGCCGGTACCAAGTTGATTACCCAGATTGTTGGCCTGGGAAAAGCCAAGGAACTGATTTTTACCGGCAGACTTGTGGATGCAGCCGAGGCTCTTGCCATTGGACTTGTCAACAGAGTCGTAAAGCGCGAGGGGCTTTTGAGGCATGCATTCGATATTTGCCGGCTGATCAACGGCCGCTCCGCTCTGTCAATGAAATTGTCCCGCATTGCCATCGACCAGGGTATGCATTCGAGCTTTGAACAGATTCTGGAGCTGGAAGCCGCTCATTTGCACAGTTGCATCAATGCCAATGAACAAAAGATTCTTGTCGCAAAGAAATTGGAAAACATGAAGGCAAAAAAACATTAACCCCGTTTTCAATGAGGTGGCGCCAATGCTTGAAGGCAGGACATACGAGGAACTGTGCCAAAATTTCAGGTGGAATATTCCCGAAACATATAATATTGGTCTGGATGTCTGCGATAAATGGGCGGATGGTCCCGAGCGGCTTGCCCTCATATATGTTGATCCCGATGAGAAAGAGCGGCGATATTCATTCCAGGACATCAAATCGCTGTCTAATAGATTGGCCAATGTTTTAAAGGCAGAAGGTCTGGAAAAAGGCGATCGGGTGGGGATTTTGCTTCCCCAGTGTCCGGAAACGCTGATTTCCCATGTCGCTGTTTATAAACTTGGGGGCATTGCCTTGCCGTTGTTGACGCTTTTTGGCCAGATGGCGATTGAGTACCGACTCCGGGACAGCGCAACCAGGATATTGATAACGAACAGCGAAAATTTGGCAAAGATTCGGGGAATCAGAGCCGGTTTAAAGGAATTGAAGCTGGTCATTGTTGTGGGTGAAGAAGGCGGCGGCGAAGGCGTACTGAATTTCTGGGGAAGCTTAAAGGCAGAGACCGATGATTTTACCTCCGAAATAACTCGTCCCGATGATCCGGCCCTTATCATTTATACATCAGGGACCACAGGGCAACCCAAGGGAACTCTGCATGCTCACCGTCTGCTTCTCGGGATTCTGCCCGGATTCGAATTTTACCACAACCTCTTTCCACAGAACGGCGACCTTCTGTATACACCGCTGGACTGGGCATACATTGGCGGATCGTTTGACGCGCTATTTCCCGCCCTGCATCACGGCGTGCCTGTGCTGGCTTTCCGCCCCGCCAAGTTCGACCCGGAAAGGGTTTTTTCGATCATGGAAAAATATTCGGTGCGAAATCTGATGGTTGTACCCACGGTTCTCCGGATGATGATGAACAAGGTAAAAAATGTACGCGAAAGGTACAACATACGCCTGCGATCGGTTACTGCCGGCGGCGAAACAATGGGAGAGGAGTTGTATCGGTGGAGTGCGGAAAACCTGGGCGTGGAACTCAACGAGCAGTATGGACAGACCGAATGCGATCTGGTCGTTGGTTTCTGTTCCGGAGTGATGCCGATTGTCAAAGGATCGATCGGAAAGGCTGTGCCTGGTCATCATGTGGAAATTCTCGATGCAGCGGGAAGGAGGGCAGCCGTCGGGGAAGTGGGAGAAATTGCCGTCAGATGTCCCGACCCCGTTATGTTCCTCGAATATTGGAACAATCCTGAAGCAACGAGGGAAAAATTCGCCGGGGAGTGGCTGAAAACCGGCGATCTGGGGCGGAAAGACGAAGACGGCTATTTTTGGTTTGCCGGCCGGGCCGACGATCTTATCGAAAGCGGCGGATATAGAATCGGACCGGGAGAGATTGAGGAATGCCTGATGACACATAAGGCAGTGGCCATGGTTTGCGTCCTGGGGGTTCCGGACCCGGTGAGAGGACAGATAGTCAAGGCCTTTATTGTTCCCCACCCGGGTTTCAAGGCGGACTTGGCACTGGAGGAAAGCATTCGTGAACATGTGAAGGGAAAACTCGAAGCCCATGCTTATCCGCGAGCCATACAATTTCTTGAAGAGATGCCCATGACCAAAACCGGAAAGATCATGAAAAACAAGCTCAAGGAACTGTAATCTGATTGTAGCCGCCCATTTTGTCTTCATGTTTTCATTTAGGATGTGTCTGTGGCAAATGGCGGAGAAACGGAATATAAGGGTTATAAAAAGGGGAGGGGCTGAATGGGCAAAGAGTACCGTTATCTTGATGACTATTCCGTTGGCGAAAAGATGATTTCGCCCGGTCGCACTGTAACCGAAACCGATATTGTCAATTTCGCCGGAATAACCGGCGATTGGCATCCGCTCCATACCGATATGACTTATGCGGGAAGAGGGCCTTTCCGGGAGAGGGTTGCCCACGGAATGCTTACCCTGAGCATTGGCATGGCGCTGCCGTTTCGCCTGGGACCATATTCGGGTTATCTGCCGGAGTCATTTATAGCGTTCTACGGGATGGACAAGGTGCGTTTTACCGAGCCAACGAGGATCGGCGATACTATATACTGCGAAGTAGAGGTCATTGATATAACGGAGAAAGACAAGACGCGGGGCGTACTGACCACGAAACATGCGATACGAAATCAGAAAGGGGAACTTCTCGTTACCTGCATTATTAAGGTATTGTGCGGGAAAAAACCCTAATCTGCAATGCTTGTAGCGGGAAAACATCTTGTTTATTTCCTGACTGAAGAAAGGATGCTGAGATTTGGTTGACAATAAGGACAGGCAGACAATGCGCGCGCAAAAGAAGGAGATGGCTTTTCTGGAGAATCGGGGTCACTGGCTGGCGGAAGAAGAGAAGCTCTATGCCATGTGGGAAATTGCGCGTAACCCGGGAGGACAGGAACAGATTGACCGTCTAAGAAAGCAGGGGAAAAAGCCCGTCAGGGAGCTCATCGAACAGCTGATCGATCCAGGAACCGGATTCATGGAGCTGAGCAGAGGCGCAGGTTTCGGCATCAATTACGAAACGGCCAATGACGTTCCTTCTGCCGGAGTCGTAACGGGCCTCGGCAAGGTTCACGGCAACTGGGTGATGGTTATTGCCAATGACAGCAGGGTAAAGGCCGGCGCCTATTATCCAATCACCACGAAAAAGCACCTGCGGGCTCAGGATATAGCCGATGAAGCCGGCATACCCTGTGTTTACATTGCAGATTCTGCGGGGGGCTTTCTGCCGATGCAGGCAGGAGTTTTCCCGGGGAAAGGGCAATTTGGCAGGATTTTCTTCAATATGAGCAGGATGTCCGCCAAAGGGCTGAAACAGTACACTCTCAGCACGGGCGGCAATACTGCCGGCGGTGCATATATCGTTTATCTTGCCTGCGAATCAATTATGATTGACCAGATGTCCCATGCTTTTCTGGGGGGACCGCCGATGGTCAAATCAGCTATAGGGGAAATCGTGTCTATGGAAGATCTCGGGGGTGCAAAGGTTCATACCGGCATCTCCGGAGGAGCCGATCATTTTGTGCGCACCCAGGACGAGGGAATCGAGAAACTCAGGGAGTTGCTTTCTCAAGAACCGAAACAGAAATTATGGATCGAGAGAAGGGAAATAAATGAACCTAAGGTTGCCATCGAGAGGCTCTATGAAATCCTGCCCAAAGATACATACCGGGGAATCAATGCGCGTGAGGTTATCGTTTCTATCGCAGACGACAGCTATTTCAGCGAGTACAAGAAGGAGTACGCTCCCGGGCGTGGCGATAACATTATCTGTGGACGCATATATCTCAAAGGACTGCCCGTTGGGATTGTCGCCAGCAACGCCAATGGCGTTATCTTTGCGGAATCCGCCCGCAAGGCGGCCGAGTGGGTCGTTCGCTGTTCCACCCAAAAGATACCGATTCTCTATATACAGGCATCCCCGGGGTACATGGTGGGGAGTCAGCAGGAATATGCGGGGATCGGAAAGTATGGTTCCGATATGGTGCGGGCCTGCGCCTGCGCCAATGTTCCCAAGATTCAGTGGGTGATCGGTCCCGATCATGGCGCGGCCAATTACGGCATGTGCGGCAGGGCATATGATCCCCGGTTTATTTTTCACACCATGAGAGCAAGAACATCGGTTATGTCCGGTCGTAACGCCGGCTCCATCCTGACAAGTCTCGAACGCGTCAACGCCAGGAAGGAGGGGCGGGAGATGAATGAAGAAGATGCACGTAAATTCGAACAGATGATGGTGGATAAATACTCCAGTGAAGCCCACCCGTTTTTTCTCGAAGCCAGACTTTTTCAGGACGGCACACTTCCTTTGAAGGATTGCCGGAATGTCCTGGCGGCAGCCTTCGAAGTTTCCCTGCTTAAACCGATTGATGAATCAAAGTTTGGCAATTTCAAATTTTAAAAAAGACTGTGCCCAATAGGCACGGTTGCCGGTATGGCTTGTCTGCCGCGACATTGCAGGGGATGCCCTGGAAAAGATCGGGGAACTTGGCTCCTTCGAAGCCAAGGCCGGCAGGTGATCACCACCCGAGCCGCGCGCCCCAGGCAAGAGGGTTCTCAACTGGAGAAAAGAGGGGTGAGGGAAAATTAAGATTGACTGATATTCATTAATTTTATATTGCTGACCGGCTGCGCGAGATGATTCGAAAAAGCGGGTGAGCAGGAATTACGCGCCGGACATGGCAGTGCGGATTATCGTCAGGGGCGGGTAATTTGCCGGAGCTTTGTGAGCTGCCCCCAAAAATTACAAAAGGCAAGAAGAAATCATGTATAAAAATATTCTGGACACCATTGGCAAGACGCCGCTTGTCAGCATCGGCAGATTGAACCCCTACCCGAAAAGTGTAAATATTTATGCCAAGATAGAGGGTGTAAACCCTGGGGGCAGCGTCAAAGACCGGATTGCCCTGCGGATGATTGAGCATGCGGAAAAAGTTGGCGAGCTGACAAAAGATAA
>Ga0172371_10012468_pt1 | contig 11189 bp, 11 predicted proteins | sample Lak12m_FD_114543 | JGI IMG/M metagenome (GOLD analysis project Ga0172371, IMG submission 114543) | Freshwater microbial communities from Kabuno Bay, South-Kivu, Congo - kab_022012_12m | ecosystem: Environmental > Aquatic > Freshwater > Lake | place: Democratic Republic of the Congo: South-Kivu...
CCTTTAAATCTGCTTATTGCCTCATGTCTTGACATTACACGGCCAGCTCCATGTGCAGTGCTTCCAAATGTCAGTTCCATAGAATCATCAGTTCCTACTAAAAGATAAGATGCAGTACCCATGCTTCCTGGCAAGATAATAGGTTGGCCAACTTTTCTGTAATCTTTAGGAATCTCTTTTCTTCCTGGACCAAAAGCACGAGTAGCTCCTTTTCTGTGCAAAAATACTTTTGTTAGTTTTCCGTTGATCATATGTTCTTCAACTTTTGCGATATTATGTGCAACATCATAGATAGTTTCTATCTTAGCATCTTTGAATACAGTATTTACAGCCAATCTGGTCTGATGTCCTAAAACATGGCGATTGCACCATGCAAAATTAGCAGCTGCAGCCATAGCTCCAAAATATTTGGTGCATAATTCGCTGCCAGAAGGTGCATATATCAATTCTCGGTCTGGCAATTTAGCAACAACATCAGGATATGTTTTTTCCATCTCTCTTAGATAATCAGAACAGACCTGATGGCCTAAACCTCTAGAACCGCAATGTATCATAAACATGACCTGACCTTTCTTTTCAATACCAAATGTTTTTGCAGCTTCTTTATCATAGATCTCATCAACATATTGGACTTCTAAAAAATGATTTCCAGAACCTAGTGTAGCAATCTGTTTTTTCCCTCTTTTTTTTGCTCCATCTGATACATATTTAGGTTCTGCTTCTTTCATACAGCCGTTTTCTTCAGAATGTTCTAGATCCTCTTTATTTCCATATCCGTTTTCAACAGCCCACTTAGCTCCATTTTTAAGTATTTGGTCTATCTTATCTGTATCAACCCTTATATTGCTAGAACCTAATCCGGCTGGGCAGAATTTGAATAGATTATCGATAATCTCTTTTATCTTAGGTTGAACCTCTTCTTTTTTCAAATCAGTCCTTAATAATCTAACTCCGCAATTTATGTCATATCCTATCCCGCCAGGAGAAATTCCGCCATTTTCATAATCTAAAGCAGCTACACCTCCAATCGGAAATCCATATCCTTCGTGACCATCTGGCATTATCATCGAATATTTATATATTCCCGGAAGATATGCAACATTCTTGCCTTGTACCAAAGTTCTGTCTTGTTTCATCTTTTCAAGCAGTTTTTCAGAAGCAAAAACTCTGCAAGGAACTTTCATATCTTTAGATTTAGGTATTTCCCACAAAACTTCAGATATCTTTTTTATCTCAATATTTTCTTTTTCCATCATAGATCAAGTACAACCTGCACCATATATTTATCTTTTTCTTTTTTTATTTCCATTTCCTGATAGGTTACAGCTTTTATCGTTGTTTTTATATCATAATCCTTTATTTTGTTGTCTCCTGAAATATCTGCAGTTAAACTTAGCTTGGATTTTGTTTTTTTGATACCTATTTTATCTATTTTGTTCAGTAAAAAGCTCTCTGTATCTATCAAAATCAAAAACTGCTCTAAAAAATCATAAAGCAAAGCCTTTTCATCTTCTGATTCAACATCTATTTTCTTTTTTATATTTGCTTCGACCTTTTTAGGATCTGTAATAACATCTGCTAAAGCTAAAGCAGCGTTTGCAAAGCTTTCTTCCAGTGTTTTGCCATAAGCCTGAAATTTAATATCTGCTGTATGCGGCAAAAAAATATATTGTTTCATGCTTAATAAGAACAAAATAGGCTATATAAAACTTACCTAATATATCAAATAAAACTAAAATGACTATAAATCATCTGTTTGATATCTAGAAAAATGGATTTAATAGACTTCTAGTTCGGCAGTCTCTTCATATTCATCGTTTGTTGCTTTGTCAGAAGGGATGATTATTGAGCTCGCTTGTGAAGGTTCTACTTTATTTACAGGACTATCATCCCCGAACATCGCTCCAAAGACACTTAATCCAGAATTTGCATTTGTCTGGCTGGGTGGATTGTCTGCAAATATATTTGGCTGGTTAGAATATGAATTTTCCCCTACCAAACTTTGGAGCATCTTTATTATTTTACGGATCTCTTCATGAGAATCCTCTTTAGTATCTATCGATATCTTCATAATATATTTTATTTAACTTTAGAGAATATAAACTTTTCTATTAAAGGAAATCTGTCATTATATTCAGGCAGTCTTGAGTAGGATATTCTTCAACCAAAGCAATCTTAAATCCATCTTTTTTTAGCTTATCCTTATTTTTATGGATCCATAAGGCTCCAACCAACACCCTTTTTCTTTTTTCATCAATATCAAACAAATTATTCTTAATATGATATTTTTTTATAATAATCTCTTTTACATGTTCTAAATCTTCAGAATATATCGCACCCCTAAATAAGAGCCCTTCTTTACTTACTTCATCATAATCTTTTGCAGCGTTTTTTGCTCTTCTTACTATCCTGTTAGCCATCTGCACGCTGTCTTTCAGTTTTGCGGTGCAATAATGAACATTGATTTTAGGATATTTTTTTTCTGCATATTTTGATATATTCAATGCATCTTCTTCAGAACCTTTTACACCATAAGATAGATTATCTTTTGTTTCAAAATCCATCTCGCCCAATTTACTGAACTTATTATCTGCAAATTCTAGCTCGTTCAGATTGAAGAACTTTACCTTGCCGTGGAAAAAATCAATAAGTTTTTTTGTTTCTTCCAGTTTATTTGGTATTACAGGTATCTCTATCCCTATATCCCAGTTGAATTTTCTTGCTAAATCTATTTTACCCCATAATTTGTTATCATTGATATCAGCATGAAACCTTATCTCATCTAACCCTGCTTCAGATAATCCTCTTAATTTTTCTTCATCAACCATATCAAATGAAGTGTAAATGTGGATATGGAACTTTTTCCCAAAATGATCTTTTAATGCCTTAATATAGCCTATAGTCCTTTCCAGCTTGCATAATGGATCTCCACCTGTAATCCCAGCTCCTTCTGCATCTATCAGTTCTGCCTCTTTTATGATATCTTCAATCTTATCAGTCTGCCATTCATCAGCATAAACAACATCGTGCTTGTATTTCTTATCAGAGATCGGACAATAATAACAGCTTCTAGGACATAATCCTGTAACAAATAAGACTAGTTTAGACCCTTTAACGCAGTATTGACATCCTTTTGCTAAATTTCCAACTTTGTATGAATAATAATTTGTCTTTGAAACCATACAAAAACTAACAAATATTGATTTATAAACTAATCGAATAATTTTTAAATCAAATAAGGATTGCATACCTGATACTTATGGGGGATCTAGAAACAATAATCTTTGATTTTGATGGGACTTTGGCTGATAGCCTTCCTTTGATAGTTGGTATAACCAGAAAGCTGGCAAAACAAGGACTGAATATAGACATAAACGAGACAGATATAGAATATTTTAGGGGTATGCATGTCAGAGAGATAATCCAGTGTATATTTAGCGGAAAGATGCCCAGTGAAGAGATCAAACAAACACATATAGGCGATGCTTTGAATTACCTTAAGGGCAACTGGAGAGCTTGTTGGTCTTTTCCCGGTTTGTTGAAACAGGGTCTTGATGATTTCTTTGAGCAGAGAAAATCTATAAAGTTACATGAAGAAGAATATGAAGAAATAAGAGATGGTAAGCCAACTATAGTACATGAAAAGATAGTAGATGAAGTAAATAAGCTTTCTACAGGTCAAAATCCTTCACATAAAAAATATGAAATATTGATATTATCTTCAAATAGGCCTGATTCTATCTACCCGATAATCCATGAACAGGGCCTTCTTTGTGCAAATGTTTACCATAGCATAAGATTATTTGGAAAAGATCATGAACTTAAAAGAATCATGATGGAACACGGATGGAGAAAGAAAAAATTATTGGCTCTTTCTAATGGGCATTCGCAAAATATGCATGTAAGCGGAATCTACTCTTATGATACAAGTAAGATTTTATATGTAGGTGATGAGATGAGAGATGTTTACGCCTGTCAAAAGCTGGGAGTTCATATGTTGGGTGTTACATGGGGCTTTAATAACGAAACAGCCCTTAAAAGAGCAGGTCTTCAGGAAGATCATCTGGTCCATAATCCTTCTGAATTATTAGATAAAGTCGAATATGTAAGGCAGATTATAAGAACAGCCTCTAACAGCCAATCAGGATATGTTTGTTAATTATTAAAACTAATTTATTGTTACTTGAAAATAGAAACATTTTTAAAATGATTATGAACTTCTAGATAAGGGATTATAATGAATGGTTTACAGAACGGAGCAAGTATAGAAGTATCTGATCCTGTTGTGGATATCCTGATTCAGAGAGGATTTCCTAAGTCAGAAGCTTTAACTGTAAGGGTTAATCATTTTCCTCCAAACGCTATTCCCGAAGGATTAGCAGTAGATGTCCTTAGGCAGATGGAAAAAGAGTTCTCTTCCCATAAATTCTATAGATCTGACGGTTCTCTAGTTCCAACATCATTTATAGATTATCTGCATGCAGTTGCTGAAGGGAACGTTACAGCCTTAAGCAATGAGCAAGCAAGCATGGCGCTTAAACATGATTCTGCTGTCAGCAGTTCTCGTGATCTGGCAAGATATGCTTTACCATTTACCTCTTCATATGATAAAGTTTTAGAAATTTTGATATTATAAGAACGGTTTCTGATACTTAAAATCTATTTTAAGTCCAAAAACTATAGGAATAGTTTTTGATAATTCATCCAGATATTATTCATAACTTCTGTCTTATCCATCTTTTTTATCTCTGCAATCTTGTTTATCGTTTCAACAACAAATGCAGGTTCATTTCTTTTATCTTTAAACGGGCTTAAGAAAGGAGCATCTGTTTCAGTCAGGATATGGTTGATATCTACAAGTTCAGCCATTTCCTGGAATTGCTGTAATCTGACGATGACAGGAGGTATAGAAAAATAATATCCTAAATCATAGGCTCTTTTAACTGCATGTTTTCTTGCAGTAAAACAATGCATGATGACCTTTTTCATCCCGTGAGATTCTAGCATATCTAAAGCTTCAGATTCAGCTTTTCTCGAATGCACTAAAACTGTCTTGTTCAGTTTTTTAGCAGCATCAAGAACTTTACCGAATGCTTCTTTTTGTCTGGCTAAATCTTTTCCAGAATGAAGATCTAATCCAACTTCCCCTACTGAGATGAATTTATCCTTATTTTTTATCAAAAATTCTATCTCAGAATCAACATCAATAGGTTTTCCTACTAAACCTTCTCTTTCAAGAGCATCAATAGGATATAATCCCCAAGAAGCATGAACAATATCAGGATATCTATTAACTATATCTAAAGCAAGCCTGTTTGTTTCTGGATTTACTCCAGAAGTTATTATTGATCTAACACCTGCATTTTTAGCATTAGCTATAACTTCATCTAATCTTTCTCTTAAACCTTCAAAGTCCAGATGTGCATGAACATCTACTAGCATATCTGGTGAATAAACAATAATCTTTATAAACGTTGTTCTATTTAGATAGAATATGAAAACAGATAAGAAACTTCATTATCAGATGAAAAAATCAGTAGATTTGACCAAATTACCAGAGATAAAAGGCTATGATTTCAATAAAAAATTCGATTTTAACAGTTTTATAAAATCATTTTCAACTTCAGGGATCCAAGCAACAAATCTCGGATCAGCTGTCAATATCACTGAAAGCATGATTCGAGAAAAAGTCCCTATCTTTTTGTCATTTACCTCAAATATGATATCATCTGGGATGAGAGAGATAATAAGATATCTGGTTGAAAAAAAGAAAGTTGCTGTATTATGTACTTCTGCAGGTGGTGTAGAAGAAGATGCTATCAAAGCTTTATCTCCTTTTAGGATGGGCGACTTTAGTGCAAAAGGAGACATATTGTTAGATGCCGGTGTCCAAAGAACAGGTAATATCTATACAACAACCGAGCAATATTCTTATTTTGAAAGATTCATAAGAAAAGTTTTCCAGAAATTTATAGACAAAAAAGAGATGGTGATAAGTCCCTCTCAGATATGCAGTATGATCGGAAAAGTGCTTGAAGAGACAGAAGGTTATGATTATAAAAATTCATATCTTTATTGGGCTTATAAAAACAATATCCCTGTTTATTGTCCAGGAATAATTGACGGTGCAATAGGAGATATTGCATATTTTGTCAAACAGAAATATCCTGATTTTAAGATCGATATCCTGGCAGACCATAAAAAGATAATAGATTATACGATAAACTGCGAAAGGACAGGAGCAATAGTTCTTGGCGGAGGAATATCAAAACATTATATCCTAAATGCCAATATATTCAAGGAAGGATTTGATTATTGTGTCTATATATCCACAGCATCAGAACATGATGCTTCTGATTCAGGGGCTAATCAGGAAGAAGCCATAACATGGTCAAAGATAAAGCCAAATGCCCCTCATGTTAAGGTAGTCTGCGATGCTTCTATAGCCTTTCCGATTTTAGTAGCAGCTACATTTGCAAAGCAAAAACCTTAAATATCCCATAGAAATCATATTTTATAAGGTGATAAACATGCCAATAGCATCAATACATTTTACAAAAATAAGCGCAGAAAGAAAAGCAGAGCTAAAAGGAAAGATAAACATAAGCAACAACGTAGTTTTGACAGACGTAAAGAAACAGGATTTTAAGCTTCCTAACCAAGAATCAATCAAAGTGATGTTTGATTTTAACTCAAAATATGATCCTAGTATAGGAACAATCCTTATAAGCGGAGAAGTCCTTATCATTGATAATCAAAAAGTAATAACTGAAATTCTAGAACAATGGAAAAAAGACAAAAAGCTTCCAGATGCAATCTTGGCAGCTGTAATGAATAATCTTCTTACAAAATGCAATATAGAAGCTATATTGATAGGCAGAGAGGTAAATTTACCACCCACTTTGAACATGCCTAAAGTAAAGATTAACAAATAAGCAAATTTATTAATAACCTATCCATATTACTTAACTAGGTTAATCTATCATGACAAAAGAAACAAGATTAAAGGTTGTAGAAGCTGTAGCAGATGATGTAGAGAAAGGTATAGTTCGTATAGATAACAATTTCATGAAGGATATCAATATCAAGCCTGGAGACATCGTTTCAATAACTGGTGACAGAAAAACAGTTGCTATAGCAGACAGAGCCTATCCAGGAGATATTGGCTTAAACATAATAAGGATGGATGGTATCATAAGAAAAAATGCTAAAACTGGTATAGGCGAACTAGTAAAAGTAGAAAAAGCAGAAGTAAAAGAAGCAAAAAAAATCATTATCGCTCCTAACAGAAAAGGAGTTATGGTCAGAGCATCTTCAAATACATTTAAACAAGGATTATTAGGAAGAGCAATCCTAAAAGGAGACTTATTATCTATCGGCGGAACAAAAAGAAGAAGATCTGCCATGGCAGATAATCCATTTTTTGATGATATGGACATCTTTAAGGGTCTTGGTATAATCGAAGAAAACCTTAATTTTGGATTTGGATTCGGAGATCTAAAATTTATTGTTGTTGATACCAATCCTAAAGATGCTGTAATAATAACAGAAGCAACTGAAATAACATTAAATCCTGAAGCAGTAGAAGTAAAAGAAGAGGTTATTTCAGACGTTAATTATGAAGATATTGGCGGTCTAGAAGAAGAGATAAAAAAGATACGTGAGATGGTAGAATTACCATTAAAGCATCCTGAAATTTTCGAAAAATTAGGGATTGAACCTCCAAAAGGAGTTTTATTGCACGGTCCTCCGGGAACAGGAAAAACATTGCTGGCAAAAGCAGTTGCAAACGAGTCAGATGCTCATTTTTCAGTCATAAATGGTCCAGAGATCATGTCTAAATTCTATGGTGAATCAGAAGCTAACCTAAGAAAATTCTTTGAAGAAGCTGAAAAAAACGCACCTTCAATCATATTTATTGACGAGATAGACTCTTTAGCTCCAAAAGGAGAAGAGTCTAAGGGTGAAGTTGAAAGAAGAGTTGTTGCCCAATTGTTGGCTTTGATGGATGGTCTAAAATCAAGAGGAAAAGTTGTTGTAATAGCTGCAACAAATATCCCCAATGCTTTAGACCCTGCTCTGAGAAGACCCGGAAGATTTGACCGTGAGATAGGAATAAATGTTCCTGATAAAAAAGGCAGGTTGATCATACTAAAGATCCATACTAGAAATATGCCTCTTGCAAAAGAAGTTAATCTAGATGATATTGCAGATATAACCTATGGTTTTGTAGGAGCAGATTTAGCTGCTTTGTCAAAAGAGGCAGCAATGGTTGTTCTTAGAAAAGTATTGCCTAATTTAAAACTAAAAGAAGAACAGCCTTTATCCAAGGAATTGCTTGAAAAATTAGTGATAACCCAAGATGATTTTAAAGAAGCACTTAAATTTGTAAGACCTTCTGCAATGCGTGAAGTCTTGATAGAAAAGCCAAATGTAAAATGGGATGACATAGGCGGTTTAGACAAAGTAAAGCAAAGTTTGGCAGAAGCAGTTGAATGGCCTCTAAAACATCCAAAAGATTTTGAAAGGATGGGCATAAGGCCTCCTCGTGGAATCTTGTTATATGGTGCTCCTGGAACAGGAAAAACATTATTGGCAAAAGCAGTTGCAACAGAATCCAAAGCAAATTTTATCTTAGTAAAAGGCCCTGAATTATTATCTAAATGGGTAGGAGAATCAGAGAAAGCTGTACGTGAAATTTTCAAAAAAGCAAGACAGACAGCTCCAACAATAATATTTTTTGATGAGGTAGACAGTCTAGCTCCTAAAAGAGGAGCTTATACCGGAACCCATGTTACAGAATCTGTTGTAAATCAGATATTGACAGAGATTGATGGCTTAGAAACAATGCACGATGTTGTTGTTCTAGCTGCAACAAACAGACCTGATATGATAGATGCAGCATTATTAAGGCCAGGAAGATTTGACAGGTTGATCCTGATACCTATACCTGATAAAAAAACAAGAGAAGATATCTTTAAGGTTCATACTAAAAATATGCCTTTGAAAGGTGTTGATATCAAAAAATTAGTAGAATTGACAGAAGGATACACCGGTTCAGATATAGAAGCTGTTTGCAGAGAAGCTGCAATCGATGCACTAAGAAAGACAGATATGAAAGCAAAAGAAGTAGCAATGAAAAACTTTGAAGAAGGTCTGAAAGATATAAGGCCTTCTGTTACAAAAGCTGTAGAAAAACAGTATGAAGAGCTTCAGGATTCTTTAAAATCAGCTACTGCAAAGCAGATGAAAGACGAATCACCTAGTTATTTTGGATAATTATTTTTAATTTAGTAAAAAAAGAGGTTCTTTGGAGTTAGGATGGTAAAATTATTTATATGGGACTTTCACGGAGTTCTTGAAAAGGACAACGAATATGCTGTCAGAGAAGTTTCTGAGCTAGTATTAAGAGAGTTTGGTTCGCAAAGAGCTGTAACAGTACAAGAATGTCTTGACCTTTACGGAAAAAAATGGGGCCAATATTTTCAGCATTTTGTTCCAGAAGCAGACCAAGAGACAGTACATCAGATGGTTGAAAGAGCTGTAGAGATTGGATTGAAAGGAGATATAATAAGAAAACACATAAAACCGAATGATCATGCACACCAGGTCCTAGAAACAATATCGAAAAATGAGCATGTAAATCTGGTGATGTCCAATTCAACTCCAGAATCATTAGATATGTTCTTAGACTCTGTAGGCATGCTGCATACTTTTGACTACAAATATGGTGCAGACCACCATAGAAAAAATGCTCATGAAAAAAATTCCAAAGAGATTTGGTTAAGGCATTTTATACAAGAAAATAGATTTCAGGATCTGATTGTTATAGACGATGCTGTTATGGGCATAGAGATGGGAAGAAATGTTGGTGCAATAACCTATCTTTTTTCAAGAAAAGGTCATGATATGTCAATAAGAGCAGATCATTATATATCTGATTTGAGAAGGGTTCTAAGGGAGATTTAATCTAAGTGTTTTGTGCAATATATCAATTCAGCTTCATGATTCTTATCTTGTTTAATATTAAAAATACTTACTGCAGTATTATCCTCTCTTTTTAACTTAAGAACATAAGTTATAGGCTTATTAAGTATTGCACAGACCATTGCTCTATTTATCCCACCATGAGAAACAAAAATTACACATCCACGGGGATATTTCTTATATGCTTTTTCTAACACTCTTTTAGAACGTTTTATCATATTTTCCCAAGTCTCAATATCTTTTGGGCAGTTTTTCCAGTCTATAGGTGTTTCTTCTATTGTCTTTCCTGCAAAGCTTCCAAGATCAATCTCTCTTAGATCTTTGGTAACATAGAATTTTTTATCTGGGTGATATTTTAAAATAATTTGGGCTGTTTCAAATGATCTTCCTAAATCGCTAGAATAGATTGCATCTACTTTTTCGTCTTTTAATCGTAATGCTAATTTTTTAGCTTGTTCTATCCCTAATTCAGTCAATTGACCATCTAATAACTGGCCTTGCCTGATGCCTTTTTTGTTCTCAACAGTCTCTCCATGCCTTGTCAATATGAGTTTCATAAAATCCATGTAATATAAGTTAAGTTTATATATATTTACTATATAATTTATATATGGCAAAACTCAAAGAGATAGTTGATTTTTTAAATAAGGAGATGAGGATAAAATCTATCCCTGACTCATCTAAAAATGGGCTTCAGGTAAAGGCTAAAACCGAAATAGATAAGATAGGATTTGCAGTTGATAGTGATTTAACAACCTTAAAAAAAGCAAAAGAAGCAAAAGTAGATATGCTGATTTCTCATCATGGGATTATCTGGCTTCCTTTAAAATATAAAGATCTTCTAAAAAAGAAGATAGATTTCTTAAAGAAGAATAACCTATCTTTCTATGCGTGCCATCTTCCTTTAGATGCTCATCACAACTATGGCAACAATATTGAATTATGCAGATTGTTAGATTTAGTAAAGACAAAGCCATTTGGGAAATATCATGGTGCTACTGTGGGTTATTCTGGAGAATTAAAAAAAACCAAGAGCCTTAATGAGATTGCAAGCATATTAAACAAAAAACTTGATACAAAATGCAAGGTTTTTGCTTTTGGTAAAAAAACAATAAAATCTATCGGAATTGTTTCAGGAGGAGGAACTGATTGTCTTCCAGATGCAGTTGAGCAAAAGAAAGACTGCTTTTTGACAGGAGAAA
>Ga0172371_10012469_pt1 | contig 11187 bp, 5 predicted proteins | sample Lak12m_FD_114543 | JGI IMG/M metagenome (GOLD analysis project Ga0172371, IMG submission 114543) | Freshwater microbial communities from Kabuno Bay, South-Kivu, Congo - kab_022012_12m | ecosystem: Environmental > Aquatic > Freshwater > Lake | place: Democratic Republic of the Congo: South-Kivu...
AGTAGCGATCAGCGTGTCAGTCCTTGACGGAAGATGTGACGCTTGCCGACAGCGCCGCTCCCAGCGCGCTGCACGGTCTCGAAGTTCGAATTGGATATTCAGAACTTGATGCGCTCGGGCGATACACTTGTTAATACAAGGCCATTTAAGATCCTCCGACAGATACTCACGCAAGTAATCATGTGTCGTTATTGTGCAGACTCTGCGCTGTTCCAACCGCAAAGCTAGAGCTGACCAGTCGGCCATCTCAGAGCGGGGCGAGTAAGGAGCGGACATTTGCAACGTTTGCCCGGCTCCTTCGACATCCCCAATCGAACGTTGCAGTAATGCCAATCTGTTGAAAACGCCGGGTAGAGTCCGCCCAGCCGTGTTGCTCCATGTCTCTCGCGCCACCATCCGCAAGCCCTCGACGTTATGATCCTCTGCCATGCCGTCCGCGAAAATATAGGCATTTCCCGGGATGGAAGATAACGTTTCGGAGAGTAGCTTTCGCGCATCCGCAACGTGTCCCTGTTGAAAGAGGGAGCGAGCGATCTCAATGTTCGATCGTGCGCAGGTTAGTGCATCGGGGAAGTTCGCCGAATTGTGAAACCGTGCGACATTTCTAGCGGCCTCGAAGTCCCCCTGTCGCGCATGCGCCACCACCGCGATGTGAAGTAGCTCATGATCGAATCGGACTGGAACCACACCCATCTTGAATTCCAGGGGGATGAACTGTTCGAGGTTACCGCCGCCGGGGCTCAATGCTTCCATGAACACTTCATTAGTCTTGTTGATGAAAAAAGGAACAGAAGGCGACACTCCCCATGACTTCGCGATTGACCGCACACCTGAGATGTCGCCACGGAACGCTTTGGCGACCAACAAAGCGTGTTTCCACTCGCCCGAGGTGCGAGTGTCCGAAGTGAGACTCATTGTCTGCTCGGCGCTTGTGAAATCTCCTTGCCCTAACTGAGCAACTGCCAGTGTGAGGTTACCACAATTCTTGGCATCATCATTTGCAGCGCGTTTGAGCTCGACTTTAATCATGCCAATGTACTCTTCACGACTCATGTAGTTGAGACCTACAAATGCCTCCATTGTCTCGCTCCAGGAACGGAATCTCCAATAGGGATCCCTTACGTCGAAGACACGAATCTGGGCGTCTTGTAAGTACCCTCCCTTAGCGAACGCTGAAATGACTGCGTAACGGACTTCATCAAGCCGCTGTTCTTGGGAGTGGCCATAAGAGCGAAAGAAATCTCCAAGTTCCTGACCGCTCACTCGAGGCAATACGTTTGCGAGAGCGATAATCGAAGAGGTTCGCAATTTCTCTGGTCCGACATTGTGGAGAACCCTTAACGCCTCACTAGGGCGGTCGTCCGCGGCCAACACGGCGGCAACTTCGCATCGAGTTCTTTCAACTTGCAGTAAGTCTGGCAGAGTTGCGCCAAAAGCCAATGCTTCCTCCACGTTTCCGTGCAGGAGTTCTGAGCGAAGGGTACGCAAAAGCAGATTGGGGCGACGCGAATCGTGCGCGGGAAGTCTTGCCGCAATGTCCCTTGCCGTTTGGTAATCCCCCAACTCGCACAGGCCCTCCGCCGTGGCCTCCATAATACTGGCAGTCGCCGAATCGACATTCACCTCCGTCCCCTTCGCCCCCAATAGCTTGTCCACTTCGTTTCGATGCCCGGACATCGCGAGAATGCGGGCGATCTCAGCAAACTCGGCTTCGGAAATCCGCAGTTCGGCCAGCGCCAACTGGTACGCGTCTTCCTGGTTCGCTTTCTCCAATTGAGTGATGCGCTCGCGCACCAGCGAGGCGTTGTTGGCCTGGGGGACGATCGCCAGAAATGCCCGATACCAAGCGATGGCCGGCAAGCGATGAACGGCGCGATCGTGCGCCAAGGCCAGACGAAACAATACGGCTGGGTCGTCCGGAGCAGCCTCCTGCGCCTCGCGGAAATGCCGAATCGCTTCCGGCCAATCCTTCCGAGCCACCGCCTCCAGGCCGAGCCGAGTCGCTTCCACCGCAATCTCTGGCAAGGGTGGCAACTCGGTTGGCAGAGCGGAATCCGCAGACGCCGCGGCGCTCGTGTCGTCATCCTGCTCATCGACGGCAACCATGCCACGCTCCGGCGCCGGCGCCTGGCTGCAACCCGGTGTCGTTTCCAGAGCGACGGCCGCGAACAATACGACGAAGAAGCAGCGGTTCATGACAACCTCACTGGTTGTACATCTCAAGAAGTGGTTCGAGACTCATAAAGCCTGTCGCGTACAATGCCTCCAAGGTCCTGGTGCGGATCTTCTGCTCTTGGGCTTGGCGGGCTTGCGAGATCCGTTCGATTTGTCGGATCACGTCGGCCAGTCGCCGGTCGGACGCCTGGCGGCGTTCGAGGTCCTGGACGTTGTTGATGCCGTCGAACAAGCCCTGAGAGTGGGCGGCCTGGGCAACGACGACCGCCTGATCGAACGCCCTAGTCCGCGCAGCTCGCAGGGCGAGGTCTTCGCCTTGAAGAACGCTCTCGACGAAACTGCCCGAAGGCGTCTTCGCCTGATTTCCTGCCGAGACGAGCTTGGATGCCAGCAGTTCCAAGTCCGCGGCGTATCGCTTGTGAATTCGTGCCTGCGATTCTCGCTCGATGGCTTCCCGCTCTTTCTGCAATCGCGCGGCGAATTCGGGATTCGTCCGTTCCAGTGTCTCCAGATCGGTCCGGTCATCGCCCAGTTCACGCACCAAGCGATCGATTCGCTTGGTCAGTTCGTCCAGCATGCGGCGACGCTCCTCCGCCTCGGCGGCTTCGTGACGCTTGACCAAGAGTTCAATAGCCACCTGGTCGTCGAGTTGGCGGAACTTGGCGGCGTCCCAAGGCGCCAGAATCTCGGCGTCCCGCGCGATCCTGTCCGGAGCGAACAGATCCGAGCTGCCTGTCTCGAAACGCACTTCGCCATTTCTCTCGCGGCGAAACGTCTGCAAGGGAATGTCTAATTTCGACCGCAGCAGATCGGCGGCAGGCGTTGGCAAGGCCGACAGCGGGTCGGCATCCAATCGTGACGGGCCCTGAACCCGTGCGTCGACCGGCGGCGATCCCACGATCCCTTTTTCAAAGAGCCAGCGGGCATCATCCAAGGGAGGAAACGACATCGTTGCTGCGGTTTCGACGGAGGCCGACGGTCGTTCCGTGCTACCCAGAGGACGATCGAAGTCGAACAGATCGTCCAACTCTCCGGCTTCAACGCGAACGTCAGGGAAGTTGGCGAGGCACTCCGCGACGATCCGACGGTGCCGACGGAGGCGTTCTTGACGTTCGGCTTCGTCTCGGACGCTTCGCTCGGCCTCTTGTTTCGACTTCAACTCCAAGGCGCGCTGCAATTCGTCACGAACCTGGCGGGCAAAATCCGTGTCGCCATGCACAAATCGCGAACACGCCAACCGAAGGTCGTTGATGGCCTTGTCTGCCTCGCCGAGGGCCATCATTTGCACCGCATGATAGTACATCTCGCTCGTGAGCCACATATCCTCGTGCTCGCGCCGGAAGTAGCGAAGTTTTTCGCGAATCTGGGGATCGCTCGGATCCTGCTGCGCCGCGTATTCCAATTGGCGGATTGCGCCCATGCTGTCCTTCTCGTTCCACAGCTCGAGCCCGCGAAAATAGGCAGCCTTCGCCCGTTGCTGATTCAGCGTTTGCTGGGGGGCCGCCGTCGGCGACGAAGTTGGTCGGCTTCCTCCTCTGCTGGGAGAAGAGCGGCGAGGCTGGTTGCGACCGTGCGAAAAATCGTGGGTGGATATCCACACATCGCTGCCGCAGACGGGACACCATCCCCAGCCCGTCGGCCCGGCCTGTCCGTAAGCATCGCGGAACGTTGCGGCACTTGTCGCCGCGGTCAGGAGCACGACTGAAATCGTCGTCAACGCGCGCATGATACGACTCCCTGGAACTTGCGGGAAATGCCCGACTTCTCTCGAGAGCCAAGTGGACTTCGTTGACTTTGAGCATACCACGTTCGGTCGCGGACATCTACTGGCTTGCGAAACGGCCTGCGCGAAGTCGCCCCCTCGAAGCAGAGAAAAACAGTACGACTCAAAGCCGCTGCGATTTGACAGGTTTCCAAGGGTTGCTGCGGGCGATTTCCAACTCGACCTTCAGGTACTGCATCTGGGCCGCCAGTTTCTTCTGCGTGGCGCCGGCGATCAACATGAGCAGGGCGTGGTACGGGTTTTTCATGGCTGGCATAATGCGGGAACTCCTGGAAAAATCAGCGCGATCTAATTTCTGCACACCGGTACGCCGGCTTGCCTTCGCAGCGTTCCAGGATAATTGCCGTCTGCCGCGCGCCGAGTCTCTTCTTCGCGTGCTGAGCGGATGCTCGGAAGCGACCGAGAATCGCATTTCTGCTAACCGAACGAGCCCCATTTCCGCAGAGGGTTGGCTTCGATCGGTAGGCCACCGAAAGCAGCGAAAATCGGCAAGTCATGGTGTTGACACGACTTTCGCGATCTGCCAAACAGAGAATGGTGACGAAATGGGTTGTGCACGGGGAGGTACAGCTCGGCCCTAACCCGAAATGCTGGCGGCATCCGCGTTTTGCAGAACTTCAGTTAAGGGGCACGACACGCCCCCAGCACAGTTGGCGCGTGCTGATCCTGCCTTTCCTGGGCGAGCAAGCCCTCTACGATGCCTACGATTTTCGTGAGCCCTGGAACGGGCCAAGGAACCGACAAGTCGCGGCACGCATGCCCAATGTCTTTCGCTGTCCGGGCGAAGACCGCCAAGCTCGTCGAAGCCCTGGCGATCGCACCAGGTACCTGGCGGTCGTTGGGCCGCACGCCGCCTGGCTCGGTTCCGCAGCCAGAAGGGCGTCGGACTTTGTCGATCAGCCTTCAGAAACGGTCATGGTGCAGGAGACGGACCCGCCGGGCGTGGCTGGGTTGGAACCTTGCGACTTGACGGACGACCAGGCCCAGCATCTGCTCGAGGACGGCAATCCGGAAGTCGCGGGGGGCCATCAGGGCGAGGAGTTCCTCTACACGCAATTCATCGGCCGTTACGGGCTGTTGGCCGATGGGAACACGCTGCTCGTCGGAGTCGTCGTCCCCAAGGCGACAGCAACGGCAGTGTTGCACATTGATGATGGGGCGCTACGACCGTTTCGGTACGGCTTAGCCCGGCACGACGCCCCGAAGCGATACAAGTTCCGTTCGCTGGCCGGGTTGGCGCTCTTCGCAGGCTTGGTCCTCTTGCCCTTGCCATACGCCAGACGATCCTGGCGCAGCGGCGGTGAACACTGACCGGCTCGGACGCACTCACCGGCTCCCCTATTCCTTCCCCGCGGCGAATGTCCTAAACTCCGTACTCCACTCGACCGACGCCGGGCAGGACAGGACATCGCGCGACATGCCTCCGACGCAGCAGAAAAAAACGCCCTACCGTTGGCACGCCGCTCGCAAGGACCTGCTCGCCGGGCTGACCGTCGCCGCGATCTCGGTGCCGCAAGCGATGGCCTACGCCCTGATCGCCGGCCTGGATCCGCGGTTCGGGCTGTACTCGGCGATTGTGGTGACCGCGGTCGCGTCCATCTTTGGCTCGTCGTCCCACCTGATCAACGGACCGACCAACGCGATTTCGCTGGTCGTGTTCAGCGCCCTGGCATTCCTGTACGATCCCGCGGCGCCCGAATCCGCCTACCAGGCCGCGTTTCTCCTGGCGATCATGGTGGGGGCGATTCAGATCCTGGTCGCCGTGTTCCGGCTCGGCGATCTGACCCGGTACATCTCCGAGTCCGTGGTGCTCGGCTTCATGGCGGGAGCCGGGTTGCTGGTGGCCTTGAGCCAGATCGGCAACCTGTTCGGCCTGCAGGACGTCGGCACGGGGCATCAGCACATCCTGCACCGCTTGTGGCTGACGGTCACGCAGGGCGGGCCGGTGAACTGGCGGTCGCTGGCGGTCGGCTTGGCGACCGTCGTGCTGGTCCTGGCGCTGCGGCATGTCGCGCGCCGCTTCCAGCTGCCGCGTCTGGACATGCTGATGGCTTTGCTGATCTCCGCGGCGATTTCGTTCGCGCTCGGCTGGTCGCAGGCGGGCGACGGCGGCCCGTCCGCGGTGGCGGTGGTCGGACGCGTCCCGGCGGGCTTGCCCGGGCCGCACCTGCCGCGGTTCCAGGTCGAGTGGATCTCGCAGATGGCCGGCAGCTCGCTGGCCATCGCGTTGCTGGGCCTGCTGGAAGCCTTGGCGATCGCCAAAGCCATTGCGCACCAGACCCGCGAGCGGCTGGACTACAATCGGCAATGCCTGGCGGAAGGCCTGGCCAACCTGACCGGCGGGTTCTTCCAGTGCCTGCCGGGGTCCGGCTCGCTGACCCGTTCGGCGATCAATTTCCAAGCCGGCGCGGTCACGCGTTGGTCCGGCGTGTTCGCGGCCGGGACCGTGGCCCTGGTCGTGCTGGTGTTCGCCCGCTGGGCTCACTTCATCCCCAAGGCATCCTTGGCCGGCATCCTGCTGGTCACGGCGGCCGGCCTGTTCGACCGCCGCCGCCTGGGCCGAGCGCTGTCTGCCTCGCGCTACGACGCGGGCCTGGTGCTGACGACCGCCTTTTCCGCGGTGTTCGTCAGCGTCGAGTTCTCGATCTTGATCGGCGTGGCCTTTTCCATCCTGATGTTCGTGCCGCGGGCCGCGCGGCTGAAGGCCACCGAGTTGGCTATCTCCGCCGAAAACACATTGCGCGACCGCCAGCCCTCCGATCCCTGCTGCTCGCGGATCGTGATCCTGGACCTGGAGGGCGAGTTTTTCTTCGGCGCGGCGCCGGAATTGGACCGCTATTTCGGCGAACTGCGCGACCGCGTCCAAGCTGGACTGCGGATCATCATCCTGCGGGTGAAGCGCACGCGGAATCCGGACATCGTCTGCATCGAACTGCTGCAGCATTTCATCCAGGAGATGCACCGGCATGGGGTGACGGTCCTGCTGGCCGGCGTCCGAGCGGATTTTGCCCTGACCATGGAGAATCTGAGTTTCGGCCAATGGCTGCCGCCGGAGTGTGTCTTTCGGGAAGATCCAGCCGTCGTCGGCTCCGCGACCCTGGCCGCCGTGCGTGCGGCCTACGAGCGGCTGGGGGACGACGCCTGCGCCAGCTGCCCGCGCCGCGGCTCGGGAAAACGCGACGAGGGCGATTTCTACTACATGATCTGAGCCGAGCCGCTCCCGCGTCGATGACACAGCGTGCGCAGCAGCGTATCGAGTACCGTATCCAGGTGCTTGCCGATATCTTCCGCCAGGAACCTTAGGACGAAGTAACCATTCTCCTGCAACAGCACATCCTTGCGCCGGTCGCGGCGATAGGCGTCGGCGTCGGCCAAGTGCTGGCCGCCGTCGAGTTCGATGGCGATGCGGGCGTCGGAGTCCAGCAGATCCACCTCTAACTGTCCCCAGCCGTCAAAGGGAATCGGCAGCGGAACGTTCAGCCGGAATCGCCCCGAGGTTTCCGCAATGGTCTCCAGACGCCGATACAGAAACGCCTCGCTGGCGCTTCGCGCACGCGCGGCTCCCTCGGCATCCGGGGCCACGTCGCGGGCCGCGTGGACGAACAGCTCTGCCAGCGGCCGGTCGACGCCATCGCTGACCAGCCGCCGGACACTGGCTGCGTACGCGCTCTTCCAACGCGGCTCCACAGGCAGCGGCACCTCGGCCGGCCAGCCCGGCACCGCACTGGCGGGCAGCAGGATTCGGTAGCCGACCGCTTCGTACCCGCGGCAGCGGCGGTCGAACATTCGGGACAGCATCGGAACATTCAGGTCCGCGTAGTCGAACACGCGCACCTCGCCTTTACGATCGTACAGGCGATGCAAGCGGCCGACGTATTGGGCGATCGTGCCCCGCCAAGAGACCGGCAGAGTCAGGAACAGCGTGTCCAGCCGGGCGTCGTCGAAGCCTTCACCGATGTAGCGTCCCGTGGCCAGCAGGGCTCGTTCCTCGTCCGCGGGAATCTCCGCCAGGCGAGCGGCCGCCGCCCGGGCCTGTTTGAGCCCCGTCCCGCCGCGGAGCACGACCAGGTGGCGAATCTGGGGCGCCAGGCGAGCCGCCAAGTCGTCCAGGTGCTCGTTCCGTTCGGTCAACACCAGGGGCGAGCGGCCGTCCCGAACCGCCTGGACGACCTCGTGGCAGATCAGTTGGTTCCGTTGGTCATCGGCACTCAGTTCTCGATACAAATCCTGGAACTGAATTCGCACGTCGGGATTGGCGGCCGTCACGGGACGGAACGAGGTGGGGCGGACCAAGACCGTGTGCTCAAAGGGCCTGGCAGCCGCCTGCGCCTTGGCGTCCACCCGATGGCGGACCGGACCGCACTGCATGAAGACAATCGGCTGGTGCCCGTCTTTCCGCGTGACCGTGGCCGACAGTCCCGTGACGAACCGCGCCTTGGCCCGGCGGACGACCTGCTCGAAACTCAGCGCCGATAGATGATGGCACTCGTCGACGATCAGGTGGCCGTAGTCGCCCACGCAATCCGCGACCACGCCCTTGCGCACCAGACTCTGAATCACCGCGACGTCAATCGCTCCCGTGGGCTTCCGCTGGCCGCCCCCGATGCGGCCGATCGCCCTGGCCGGCAGTTCGAGAAAGGTCGACAGCCGCTCGACCCACTGCTCCAGCAACTGCCGTCGATGCACCAGGACCAGCGTATTGACACCCCGCCGAGCGATCAGCCAGGCGGCGACAACCGTCTTGCCAAACGCCGTCGTGGCACACAGAACACCCGTGTCGTGAGCCAGCATGGCGCGAGCCGCTGCGTCCTGCTCGGGCCGCAGCTCACCATGAAAAGCCACCTCCACCGGCGTGCCGGCGCAACGCTGATCGTGGACGGTGACCGCGATGCCCAGGTCCGCCAACAACTGGGTGACTTCCTCCAGGCAACCGCGTGGCAGGCCCAGGTGCTGGGCGTGCTCTTCCGCGCAGGCGATAATTCGCGGCTTGCCGTACGTCGGCAGCCGCATCGCTTGATGCTTGTAGAATTCCGGGTTCTGGAACGCGGCCACGCGGACCAGCCGATTCCGCAGGCTGGGCGACAAGGCCGTTTTGGCGATGTACAGCTGATCGCCGAGCGTCAGTTCCAGTCGCTCCGGCAGCGGCCCGGCCACGGGTGGTTCCCTTCGGCGGCGGGACGGCGGCGCCAGCCACGGTTCGGCGTCCTCCTCGTCGACCGCGGCCATCCGCACGCCGACGACCCGGCCGCGATGTTCCGCCTGGTGAACGATCTGCTCGACGCTTGCCCGGTCGATCTTGGCGACCTGGGACAGGAATTCCCACTGATCGGCAACAGGCACGCCCTGGGCGTCGATAAACACGCTGTTGCCTGCGTCCCGCGGCGCCTTCTGCAACGGCAAGGCGATCAGGTTACCCAAGCCGCCCTGCGGCAGCGTGTCCTGGTTGGGGAAGAAGCGGTCGTAGGAATCCAGGCCGATGTCCGGTCGCGACTCCATCGTCTCGGTCAGCAGGTGGGCACCCAGTCGCCGCGCCAACGAGGCTGGCAGCGCCTCCTGGAAGAACAGCCAGACGTGCCCGCCCTTTCCTGAACGCGAACGTTCCAGGACCGCCGCCAGGTTCAAGCGGCGGCAGGTCTCCAGGAAGGCCGCGGCGTCCTGTTGCCACTGGGCTTTGTCAAAGTCGGCTGCGAGGAAGAAGCAGGTTTCGTCGAGCAGCATCGGGTACACGCCCATGACGAACTCGCGGCCCGCCCGGTCCCGGCCCGATAGATGCCAGCCCAGCACCTCGTCCGTCACGGGCAAAAACTTGCGGTGCGGGCAGTCAGCGCATTTGACTTGCGGTTTCCGGCAGACGCCGGGCGCCCACTCGCTAGCACAGGCAGGCTGGTACCCGGACTTGCCCGTCTGGCGGCTTTCGAAGCGGCGGGGATAGACATCCTCCCGCCCGCGGAACAGTGCGCGAAACAGGGCGATCTTTCGGTCCGGCGGCGAGCGCCGATCGACGGGAGCGAATTGCGAGTCCATCAGGAGTCCCTTTCTTGGCCGGCCCGCGGTCCTGCGCGGCGGCGCCGACTCGATCTTAAGCAATTCTGGACAAGATGCCACGGAAAAAAACTTGGCGGAAGCGGCGCGATTGCTCTTGACCCCTTTCTCCGCGGGAAGTAATTAACCGCCTCGCGTCGATAACCAAGATGCCCGACGAAGGGAACGACCACCCGCGTACGGTGACCTGTCGCGAGGGCGCGGTCTGCGCCTGGATGCTGCCTTGTCATCACGTGAGTTCTCACGTGCCGATCGAGGTGGGGGCCTGTGAGGCGCTCACCGCGGAAACGGGATTACGTACGATTGCGTCGGCCAGACGCCTTGGTTTTGTGCGCTCGTCGTAGTAAGGAGAAGCAACTTGAAAGCGACCGCGTGCTGCATTGTTGGCTGCCTGATGGGATGGTTCGTCCTTCCCGCCTGCCCGGGACTGGCAGCTGGTTCTCCGATTCCCCTCGTCTTGTCGATAGCCGCGACGGCTCTCGCACAAGCGGAACCCGCGGCGTCTCGCGACCGCCAGGAGGTGGAGCAGTTGCTCCGCGAGTCCCGGCAGGCGATGAGCCGTGGCGACTGGGAAGCGGCCGAGCGGCTGATCGTCAGGGCCGAGGGCTTGCCCGTCAAGGTGGACCCGCTGTACGAGCGGTTCCAGGACACGCCCGCCAAGGCGCGGCGAACGCTGGACGAGCTGCGTTCGGCCCAGACGCGAGACGAGCGGGCGCGTCCCAGTGAGCGTTTCTCGCCCACCGTTCGCGGGGCCGTGCCCGGTGCTGCGGCGCCGCCGGGGGCGGGAGCCAATCCGTCGGCCGCGGCCTCCCAGCCGCTGGAGACACTGACCGATGACGCCAAATCCAAGGCGACGGCGTATGTGCAGAAGGGACGCATGGCCCTGCAGCAGGGCGATCTGGCCGGCGCCACCGGGTGGTATCATAAGGCCGCCGGCTTGACGGTTCCGTTTGCACCCGGCGAGTATTCACCGGCCGCCTTGGCAGACGAGTTGCGGCGGGCAGGTGTCCCCGCGGATCGGCTGGTTGCAGCCCGGCCGGCCGGCGCGAACATGCCCACCCTGCGACCCGACGACTTTGCCGCGGACCGCGACAACTCCTTGCCCGCAGCCTTGCAGGGAGCCGTCGGCAATCCGGCGAGCCCCGCAGCCTTCCCCTTGCTGGAGCGTCCTCAGGATGTGGCCGCCG
>Ga0172371_10012470_pt1 | contig 11187 bp, 7 predicted proteins | sample Lak12m_FD_114543 | JGI IMG/M metagenome (GOLD analysis project Ga0172371, IMG submission 114543) | Freshwater microbial communities from Kabuno Bay, South-Kivu, Congo - kab_022012_12m | ecosystem: Environmental > Aquatic > Freshwater > Lake | place: Democratic Republic of the Congo: South-Kivu...
ACTTTAATTTGAATCGGTTTCATAAATAATATCAGTAGTTGATTCTCAAATTTAACATACTTCCTATTAATCTTTTTTCAAATATAAATTATAAAAATTCTTAGTTATAATTATTCTTGAGTATTTTAAAAGAGGAGTCGTGTAAAATCTCATTCTAACAGATTTCAAATTTGACTAAATTTGTTAAGACTCAATTGGAAATTTTCAAACCGTTTTTCTAATAAGGAAAATAAATATTAACTATATGGATATTCAAATTATAGAACTTATCATTTTCATTTTTTTAATTTTTCTAACAGGATTTCTTGCTGCCGCAGAGATTGCAATCTCTTCATTCGGCGAAAATAAAATTGAAGAAATGAAAGAAAGAAAAGAAACAATTGCGCTCAGTTTCGAAAAAATTCAAAAAGATCCGGAAATATTTTTTGGTACAATTCAAACCTTCACTACAATATGTTTGATAGCTTCAGCGATGCTTGTATTTCATTTCGCTTCAACTTTGATTGAACCGCTGTTTGAAAATTCCGTAGTTGGAAATCTTAATCCTTATTCAAATTTACTAGCTCTATTCTCCGCACTAATGCTGGATTCATTTCTGATTTTGATCTTTGGTTTATTAATTCCTAAAGCTCTTGGTTTTAAGTACTCGGAATCCATCGGAAAAATTACAGTTAAACCGTTGTTACTGCTTACAATTTTATTCAAATATCCTGTAAGAATTGTTAGTTCTCTAAGCAACATTTTTCTAATTCCATTTAAGGAAAAAACAAATTTTTCTCAGACAAGATTGTCCGAGGATGAACTTCGAATTATTATTTCAGAAAGTGTTCAGTCCGGTGCTATAAATGAAACCGAGCACGAAATTATAGAAAATATTTTTGAGTTTAACGAGTTAAGAGCAAATGAGGTAATGATTCCAAGAACCGAGATGACGGGCGTTGATATCAATGATCAGCGAGATTTAGTCATGGATAAAATTATTAGAAGCGGTCACACTCTTTTCCCGGTTTACGAAGACTCCGCGGATAATATCATCGGCGTATTGCACATCAAAGATTTAATGAAATCAATTGTAGAAAATCAAAAACCAGATTTGAAAAGTTTAGTAAGACCCGCATATTTTATCCCTGATTCAAAGATTATTTCTGATGTATTAAAAGACATGCAGAAACAAGGTGAGAGGCTTGCAATTGTTACAGATGAATATGGCGGGACAGAAGGTGTGATAACAATTGAAGACATTCTTGAAGAATTGGTTGGAGAGTTAAAAGATAAAACAAAAGTTGAATTGAAGGAGTACACTAAGCTTCCTGATGGAAAGTTTATTGTACTTGGCTCAATGTTTATTGATGAATTCAATAAGATATTTAATCATGATCTTCCAGAGTCTGAGGAATACAATACTGTTGCTGGCTTCATAGCAGACCGCACAGGTAAAATTTTGAATGCGGGGGAGACTTTTATTTATAACGACATTACTTTTGAATTGATTAAAAAAATAAGACAAAAGATGGTACAATTTAAAGTGTATTCAAAAGTAGATGAGTTTGGTCTATCAAATTCACAAAAAAAATTTCAAAGCCCTTGAGATTTCTTGTATAGTTGGGCAAAAAATATTAGTTTTGTGCGCTCTCATTAAAAAGTAAAGTACTTGATAATTTTGCTGGTGTAGCTCAATTGGTAGAGCAGCTGATTTGTAATCAGCAGGTTGCGGGTTCGAGTCCCATCACCAGCTCTGAATAAGCCTGACTATAATATATAGTTGGGCTTTTTTTTTGAATAGCGTTTTTTCTAATTTTTATAAGCAATTGTAAAATCAAAAGATAAAAAATTTTCTAAATATTTGCCCGAAGGAATTTATTATGGAATTGAGCTTACCGGATATTTTAGTTTTTCTTTCATTCTTTTTCATTGTTATCGGAACAAGTATGTATAAAAGCCGGAAAGAGGAAACGGGGGAGGATTACTTTCTTGCAAGTCGGGGATTAGTTTGGCAAATAATTGGTATCTCACTTATTGCTGCAAATATTTCTTCTGAACAATTTGTTGGAATGTCTGGACAAAGTGCCGGCAATGTCGGGCTGGCAATTGCAAGCTATGAATGGATGGCAGCTATCACACTTGTATTCGTAGCGTTCTTTTTCCTGCCAAGATTTTTAAGCAGCGGAATTTACACCATCCCTGAATTTCTCCAATACAGATATAATTCGACTGCACGCTCGCTCATGGCATTTTATACAATGGTCATTTATGTCGGGGTAACAATTTCAGCGGTTATATATTCCGGCGGTATAACTATCTATACAATTTTTAATGTTGATATGAATACTTCAATTTGGGCAATTGGTATAATCGCTGCAGTTTACACAACCTGGGGAGGGTTAAAAGCTGTTGCATGGGCTGATGTATTTCAAGGAACTGCGCTGATTGTTGGCGGTTGTGTCGTTTTATTTTTTGGATTGAATGCCGTTGGCGGGTGGGATAATTTTTTTAATATCAGCTCTAGTAAGCTTCACATGATTTTGCCTGCTGATCATCCGGTACTTCCCTGGACAGCATTAGTGATCGGGCTTTGGATACCAAATATTTATTACTGGGGATTGAATCAATACATTACTCAGCGAACACTTGCTGCAAAAAGTTTAAGGGAAGGGCAAAAGGGAATTATCTTTGCAGCCGCAATAAAAATTATTATTCCATTTGTGATTGTTTTTCCTGGAATAATGGCAGCCCAGCTTTACGGTGATAGCATGAATAACACTGATGCAGCATATCCATTGTTAATAAAGAATTTAATTCCAAATGGTTTACGAGGTTTTATGCTTGCAGCAATTGCAGGTGCTGTTATTAGTTCCTTAGCCTCAATGTTAAATTCTGCTTCTACAATATTCACGCTTGATCTTTATAAAGTTTACGTAAATAAAAATGCATCGCAAAAAAAACTTGTCTCTATCGGAAGGATCATGACAGTTCTCTTTGTTTTTCTTGGCTGCCTGATTGCTCCATTTTTAGGAGATCCAAATTTTCAGGGTATATTCACTTACATCCAGGAATTTCAGGGTTATATTTCTCCGGGAATTCTAGCAGCTTTTGTTTTTGGGATAATTGTAAAAAAAGCCCCACCTGCAGCAGGAGTCGTTGCTCTCATTGCATGCGTTCCTGTTTATGGATTTCTTCAATGGCAATTTGATGAAATTGCTTTTCTCAATAGAATGGCAATAACATTCGGAATTATACTTTTATTAATGACAGTCATCACTCTGATAACTCCATTAAAGACCCCTGTTCATTTTCCAAAACGAAATGATATTGATCTAACACCAACACCACAATTGATTTGGCTTGGTGCATCTGTAATTATAGTGACACTAATTTTATATGGAATATTTTGGTGAAATAAACTCAATGTTAATTGTCCGATGGGGCGGGATGGTTTCTTGAAGTATAATTACATCGGATAAATTTATACATTTATAATAGTGATGTGATAGTTCATTCTAATTAAAAATTATTTATCTGCAGTTTCAAATAATTTTTTCAAGCGGAACTAGAAACACTCTGATTTTATCGTCATCCCTCTCGATTACTTCATTCAATTCTTTAATTTTGTAAGTCAGTGACTCGATCAGGTCATCCGCAGCAAATGCAATCATACGCACAATATTGTAACCAGGGTAGGGGCGATTTCCGAGATGAGCATCAGTATTGTGTCCTTTGCCTTTTACATTCTCCCACTCCGTATAAAAGTCAATGTTCAGTTCAGTAAACGATTTTGAAACACGGTCTTCTAGTATATCGTGATAAATTACAAATGCAAGTTTCATTTTTCACTCAAATGATTATTTATTTGTTATCGAATGCGTCTCATTCTTTTTATTGAATAGCTTTTTAATAAAACCAAAAAAACTTTTTTTGCCAAGATCATCAAGGATTGAATAAACTACTGGTACTATAAAAAGTGTTAGTAAGGTAGAGGTAATGAGACCGCCGATTACTGCTTGACCCATCGGGGCGCGGAACTCAGCACCTTCACCAAGCCCTAAAGCAACCGGTATCATTCCAAAGATCATTGCGAAAGTGGTCATTAATATCGGACGCAATCGTGTTGGACCTGCTTTTACAAGTGCATCATATCTTGATAAGCCTCTGTCACGCAGAACATTAGTAAAGTCAACAAGAAGTATTCCGTTTTTAGTTACCAATCCCATTAGCATAATGATTCCTATCATTGACATTACAGAGAGAGAACTGCCGAAAATTAATAGCATAATTACAGCTCCTATGATAGACATGGGGAGGGCAAGCATAATTGAAAATGGATGTATGAAGCTGTCAAACTGTGCAGCAAGCACAATGTAAACAAATACTATCGCGAGTAGAAGTGATATCAAAATATTTAGAAATGCATCAGACTGCATCTTGCCCTGTCCTATTACTTCGATAGTATAACCCGGTTCAAGTTCTAATTTGTCTGTTTCTTTTTTAATATCGGACAGTACATTTCCCAGCAATCGACCCTCGAGATTTGCATCAACACGTATTTCTTTTTGTCTGGCATACCTGTTAATTTTTGAAGGACCAAAATCCTGAGTAATAGTTGCTACATCACTGATTGGCAGAACCCATTCTTTCGAGCCTATTTTTTTATTACTTTTCACAGTAAGCATTAAGAGATCGTTAAGATTACTTCGATCAGATTTTTTTAGTCTTACTCGAACATCAATTTGTTCGTCACCTTCCTGGAATTGTGTTGCAACATAACCATCAACCATTGAACGTATTGAAGAAGCAATAATGAAAGGATTAACAGCAAGATCAGAAGCTTTTTCTCTATCAATATTAATTCTTAATTCAGGTTTTGAAAGCTCCAAACTGTTTTCAACATCCACTGCCCCAGCGGTTGATTTGACTATGTTTTCAACTTTGCCGGCAATTAACTGTAATTTTTTTATGTCTTCACCACGTACACTCATTGTTACAGCTTTTTCGTTTCCACCCGGACCGCCCGGCACTCGAATTCCAATTTTGGCTCCGGCAATATTTTTAACTTCTCTTCGAATTTCGGACATTAAATCTTTGTCCGATTTAGTTCTATCATGGGTGGGGATAAGTTTAACTAAAATATTAGCTTTTGTAACGGGGTCATTACCGGATCCAATAGTTGTTAATATAGTTTTGACTTCTCTTTTATTTTTCAATTTAGTCTCTACCTTTTCGCAGATTAAACTTGTTTGATCAAGCGAACTGCCCGGTGAAGAGTTAATAACAATACTAAAAGAACTTTGATCACTTTCCGGGAAGAATTGACTGCCGAGTAAACCCATCAGCATAAAACTTCCAATGAAAATTGCAATCGCGCTAAATACAATAGTCTTTCTATGAGTCAGTGACCAGCGTAAGGCTTTTTCATATCGAACATTTAATAGTTCGAAAAAATGATTAAAATAATACAGGATTTTTTTTAGAATATTACCTTCTTTTGTAAGCGCTTCATCCTCTCTGGTCAGCCACTTCGATGCCAGCATTGGAGTAAGAGTGAACGCAACAAATAATGAAACCAGCACTGCTGCAGAAATAGTAATTCCAAATTCATAGAAAAATCTTCCGACAATACCCGGCATGAAAGCTACCGGAACAAACACCGCAACGATTGTGAAAGTTGTTGCCATTACGGCAAGTCCAATTTCTTCAGAAGCTGATTTGGCTGCTTCAAGGGGGGTTTCACCCTGCGACATGTGACGATAAATATTTTCAATGACTACAATGGCATCATCTATCAACAACCCAACTGCAAGTGAAAGCGCCAGCAAGCTCATCATATTCAAAGTAAAATTCAGAGCATACATGAAAATAAAACTTGCAATAATTGAAGCAGGTAATGCTAAGCCGCTTATAACAGTTGCCCGGAAGTTTGCGAGGAATAAGAAGATCACAATTACAGCAAGCAAACCTCCGTATAGAATATCAAACAAAACATCATTGATTGAATCTTTTATAAATATACTATTATCCTGCGCAACGTTTATTGTAACACCGGATGGTATCTCACTTTTCAGTAATTCAATTTGTTTGTTTACTTCTTTTGCAACCTGAACAGTATTGCTTCCGGATTGCTTAATGATATTTAAGCCAACTGCTAATTTCCCATTAACTCGTGTTAAACTTTTTTTCTCCTTTACACCATCCACCACATTAGCAACATCGGAAAGATAAACCGGTTTTCCCATTGGAGTGGCAACAATTATTTTATTAAAGTCATCCACAGATTTGTATTTACCCATTGTTCGAACAAGAAGTTGTGAATTCCCTTCCGTTACGTTTCCACCGGGTATCTCAACGTTTTGTGAACCAACATTCATGTTAACATCTTGAATAGAAATATTGAATGCACGAAGTTTTGCTGCATCAACTTCGATTTGTATTTCGCGCTCTGCACCTCCCACAAGATCTACTGAGCCGACACCGGGAATATTTTCCAATCTTTTCTTTACTACATCCTTTGTAAAAGTAGTAATATCCTTTTCTGACATATCACCGGCGATGGATAGCGACATGATCGGGAAACTTGCAGGATCATATCTTTGAATTATCGGATCCTCTATGTCAGTGGGAAGCTTTGCTCGAATGGCAGATATTTTTTCACGAACATTTTGTGCTGCATCTTTTCCGTCAATTTCAAGTTTGAAAGTAATTACAACAACAGAAACATTTTCCTGCGAATTTGATTGAATGAAATCAACGCCTTCTACAGGGTTTACTGCATCCTCAATAATTTTTGTAACATCAGTTTCAATTTGTTCCGGACCTGCACCCGGAAGTATAGTTGTTATTACGACAACGGGAATATCTACATCGGGATATAGATCAACATTCAATTTTATGAAAGAGAACAACCCAAGGACTACCAATGACATAATCATCATCGTAGCGAAAACAGGGCGCCTTATCGAAACATCAGCTAATTTCATTTTAAGTCCGAATTTCTTTTATATTATTTTCAACTAATTATTTGATTGAAGTACAACGGTCCCGTTTTTGAGATTGTTCATTCCAAGAGTTACAATCTTATCGCCAGCATTTATTCCTGAAAGTACTTCAATATATTTCCCGTCGGTTAATCCAGTTGATACAGATTTGAAATCTGCTATGCCGCCATTAACTACAAAGACGCCGGCAGTATTTTCATATTTTACTATGGAAGTCATTGGAATTGAAAGAGCGTCTTTTTGTGTTCTCAATTTGACCTGCACGCGGCAGAACATCCCCGGCTTAAACCATTTATCGCTTGTATTGGAGAACAAAGTTTGAATTTCAAATGTTCTAGATTGAACATCGGCGGATTTTGAAATCTGAATAATTTTCCCCGGTTGAATTAAATCTGGTTTGAGCTCAGAAAAAACATTTGTGGTTTGACCAATTTTAAAATCTGCAAGATCGTTTTCACCGGCATTGAATTTTGCTTTAAGTTTATTTATGCTCGCCACAGTTGCCATAACAATTTGCGGATTTGCAATATCACCAATGTTCACGTTGAGAGAAGTTATTACACCTGAGATGGGTGCGGTGATTTCTACTGTGCTTTTTGCAGCTTCAAAATTTGCTTTTGCTACATCGTAAGATGTTTGAGTTCCATCGAGTGATTGACGGGAAACTGCACCCTCGTTAAAAAGATTTTTCATTCTTTCAAGATTCTTTTCTGCGTTCAGATAAACAGCCTGTGTTTGAAAATACTGAGATGATGCACCACCCTTATCAAGAACAAAAAGAAGCTTGCCTTTAGAAACGAAATCTCCGACTTTTATTTTCACTTCGGTTATGCGTTCCGGAATCTTTGAAACGACATTCGCCTGTTCTTCTCCTTCAAGAGTGCCGGAAAATGTTTTACTAATATTCAATTCCCTTAAATTCGCAATTTCCGTTTCTACAGAAACAGTATCGGTATATTTGGTTTTATCAATATTATTTACTTCTTCTTTTTTTTCACTGCATGCTTGTAATGTTATAAATCCTACGACTATCAGCAAAGTAATAATGGTTTTATAGAATTGTGTTAATAGTTTCATAAAAGAAATTCTCCTGTTAAAAATCTTAATCTATAAGTTCACTGAAATACGAAAAATACACGGGGTCAGTTCTACCGAGTAATTGTTCAAGTTCAAATTTTGTAATTAAATATGAATATTTAGATTGAACCTGGTTCAACCTTGCCTGCTTCATTTCCTGGTCAGCATTTTGTAATTCTAATTGACTGCCTGCCCCCTCCCGGTATCTGACTTTTGCAATATTATATGCGCGCTCGGCAACTTCAACAGTTTTCCCTTGCACGGTTACTAATTCCCAAACTCGTTTAAGTTCGAGTAATTTTGAATTGACATTAAGAATAGTGTACTCTTTAGCTTGCTGCAGTTGTTCTTCGGTTTGTCGGAAAGTTATTGTTGATTGTTCAACAGCATTTTTAGTTCTATTGCCCTGCCAAAGATTGATGGCAAAGTTTACTCCAACTGTAATTGAATTATAATTCTGGAAATCCCAGTCTTCGGATGAGCCTGAATAAGAATAATTTCCGAAGGCAGCAATTGTAGGCCAATACTCAGATACATCCAGTTCGATGAATGCTTCGTCAACTTGTTTTTTCAAGTCGAGACTTTTTAAGTCAAAATTTGATTGCAGCGCTTCATTAATTAATGCTTCTTCATCATCAATATTGATGGGGGAATAATCAAAATTTCCTTGAAGTTCAATTTCTTTTTGCCGGTCAAATCCAATCATAATTTTAAGTGCATCCTTAGAAGACTTAAGCATATTTTCCATTTGAAGTAAGACAGGTCGGATATTCTCCACTCTAACTTCTGCCTGAAGAAAATCAAACTCCGAAACCATTCCTTCGTCAAATAATGCTTTTACGTTTGCAAGATTTTCCTGTGCATTTTGAAAACTTGATTGAGTGATATTAAAAACTTCCGTTGCTATTAACACATTGTAAAACGACTTCTGAATTGATAAAACAGTTTTAGATACTTGATTATTCAGTTCAGCCTTTGCAAGGTTGTAGTAAGTTCCTGAGGCTCCAATTCCTTTAAACACAGCAGAACTAAACAGAGTTTGAGTTAAAGTCAACTCGGTCTGATAATTATTTGAGCGCGAGAAAGATTGAAGCACAGAATTAACCGGTACAAATTTGTTCTCGTCACGAGGGAGAACATTTTCATCAAATAAAATTCCATAAGTGGCATTTTTTAATAATGCACTAAAGTCGGGAAATGGTACCAACGGCTTTTTAATAAAATGTGAAAAACCTGCTGAAAGATCAAGACGGGGGAGGGCATAACCATAAGCTTCATCAACTGCTGCTTCGGATTTGGCAACATTTAGACGAGCAATTGATATGTCTTTATTATTTTTGAGCGCATAGTTAATCGCATCCTCAATAGAAATCACTTCCGTCTGAGCAGTAATGTTATCTGTTAGGAAAAGTGAGAATGATAAAATAAGTAACAATAAAAATTGAATTTGTCTTTTTTGCTTAATCATTTAAAGCTCATACTTTTTTCAAAAATGAGAACTAATAAAATTATATTGATCGGAGATTGTGGAGAAAAGTTTATTCTAAATCCATACTCCTCTGTATCAACTCCAGAATATAAGAACCAGAATTTCTACTAATTAAATCTAAGCATCTAAGGCTAAATAAAATATTTTACCCAACTTAAAAAAACCAAGTTGTGATAAAAATCAATCAAGTATGTGCTGATCATTTCGGCTGTATAGAAGATCGAAATACTTTTTTACAAAATATTTCCATCCATTCAATTTCAAATATAAAATAAATTTAACCAGATCACATCCTGCCTGAATTTCACTTTGAATTTTTTATTAATTAAGTTTTGATTGTACGTGATAAAAGTTTCGTAATAACTAACTATTCAATAATAAAATAGGGAGAAACAAAATGAGTAAGCTATTACTTGTTCTAATGTTAGTATTCACTTCATTAATTTATTTTTCTTGCGATACTGCCGAAACACCTGCGGATCAGAACACTGATATTCCTGCAGATCCATCCGGAGTAACCGTTCCTACACCTGTCCATAATAACGTTTTACCTTCTGCTTCTTTTACTTCTGACGGCAACAGAGTAAAATTAAATCTTACAGGATTAATTGACCCTACTTCAAATCAACCTATCACTTTGTTTTACGATGCGAGCAATCCAGCGGCTTCCAATATATTTGTTGAAGAGGATGGGGTTGTCCAAGGGTTAAAAGTATCTAAGGTCAGCACAGGAAATGTTTTGACCGCTGACATCGTTTTTTGCGTTGATAATTCAGGCAGTATGGGTGAAGAAGCTGATTCAGTTGCCGCAAGTATAATCGAGTTTGCAACTTTTCTACAATCTAGCGGTCTTGATGTTAAATTTGCCGTTGTTGGTTTTGGCTACGGCGATGTTGATGGCGGAATAAATTTTTCCGACGCTGCATCCATTAGTAGCTATTTAAATAGATATACCGGCACGGATAGAACGATAGGATTTTCTGGTTCCGACAGTGCTGCTATTGAAAACCGTGCATATAGTTTTGGTTATGCTACAGATGAAAATGATGTTATCGCTTCAATATTTGCTGACTCTGTCTATAGCTGGAGAGCTGGAGCGCAAAGAGTTTTCATTAACTTTACTGACGAACCGACACAATCCGACGCAGTAACTTGGAATAATGCAATGGGATGTAGTTTACTCAGTGGTAAGGCGACTGTTCACACAGTTTTTAGCGGCGATACAACTTATTACAACAATACATATTGGGATGAATATGATGAAGAACCTGCTGCACTTTCCAGGTGTACCGGCGGAACCATTAAATATATTCCCGAAGATGCTGCTGGACTTAATCTAACAGACCTGCCCGTTGCTGGTGCTCTTGCAAACAGTTATCTTGTTGAATTTGTAACTGCAAACACGGGAGTTTCTCATACTGTTAAAATTACTATATTCACTTCAACAGCAGATGGATCACAAACATTTACTATAACTTACTAACTTTTTACACACCTTTGATAAGCCAATCACTGAGAAGTGGTTGGCTTTTTTTATGTGGTCTTAACTTACTCAAATATCGGAAAAGAATTCGAGTCAGTAGAAAAAAGTGAAAATCAAAAAAGCTTTCATTCCTGGAAGCTTCACTGCGGAGA
>Ga0172371_10012471_pt1 | contig 11186 bp, 10 predicted proteins | sample Lak12m_FD_114543 | JGI IMG/M metagenome (GOLD analysis project Ga0172371, IMG submission 114543) | Freshwater microbial communities from Kabuno Bay, South-Kivu, Congo - kab_022012_12m | ecosystem: Environmental > Aquatic > Freshwater > Lake | place: Democratic Republic of the Congo: South-Kivu...
AATGGACGTCCAAATTCCGCAATATGATTTGGATCACGTACATTTACAGGCAGTGGTTAAACTTTTTCAGGAATTGGAAATTAGGAGTTTAATTAACAAGTTGCCGAAGGGGCAGGAATTAGAAATTAAGAACCAGGGATTAGATGAGACCCTCACCCGGCCGTCAGACGGCCACCCTCTCCCAGGGGGAGAGGGGAATAATGCGCTTCGCGCTATTGGGAAACAGGAATACATATTTGTGGATTCGCAGGATAAACTGGATGAGATGATAAAAGAATTATCGGATGCAAAAGAATTTTGTATAGATACCGAAACTACCGGATTAGATCCATGGCAGTCGGAATTAGTGGGGATTGGATTGTGCGCTAAGCCGGGCCGGGCTTTTTATGTGCCTACAAAATTAGCCGCAAGTTCAGCCGAACTAAAAAAAATATTAGCTAATGATAATATTAAAAAAATCGGTCACAACATCAAATTTGACTTGGAAGTCTTAGAAGCTAACAGCTATAAGCTAACAGCTGTTAGTATTGACACCATGATTTCCTCTTATCTACTAAACGCCGCCACCAGACAACACAGTCTGGACGGGCTAGCTTTTAATGAGTTGGGCTATCAGATGCAACCGATAGAAGAATTAATCGGCAAAGGGAAAAATCAAATTACCATGGATCTGGTTGAACCTAAAAAGGTTAGTTGGTATTGCTGCGAAGATGTTGATATGACATTGCGTTTAAAAGAATTGTTCGTCCCTAAATTAAAAGAAGAGGGTTTAGAGAAAATTTTTAATGATATTGAGATGCCGCTTGTGGAAGTATTGGCCGGTATGGAAAAAAACGGGATAAAGTTGGACACTAAATTTTTGAATCGTTTGGCAGGCGAAGTGGAGATAGATATTAACGAGCTGGTCGTTGACATTTATAAATTAAGCGGACAAGAGTTTAATATTAATTCCCCCAAGCAGTTAAAAGAAATACTGTTTGAGAAGCTTGGATTACATCCTATTGAAAACCGGAAAAATAAGTCCGGTTTGTCTACTGCGGCTGGGGAACTGGAAAAAATGCTTGGTCAACACCCAGTTATTCCGAAAATTATGCAATACCGCGAATTGGCCAAACTCCAATCAACCTATTTGTTGGCTTTGCCGGAGCTGGTAAATAAAAAGACCGGCAGACTGCATACCAGTTATAATCAAACAATCGCCGCAACCGGGCGCTTGAGCTCTACCGATCCTAATTTGCAAAATATTCCCATACGCGGGGAAGGGGCGGGCAGTAAAATTCGCCAGGCTTTTGTGGCCGAACGTGGCTTTAAACTTTTGTCCATAGATTACAGCCAAATTGAACTTCGCATTGTGGCACATTTAGCCAAGGACGCAAAAATGCTGGAAGTTTTTAAAAAGGGCGAAGACATTCACACCAAAACAGCTATGGAAATTTTTGGCGTCAGCCAAGATAATGTAACAAAAGACATGAGGCGTGATGCCAAAACCATTAACTTTGGTATTTTGTATGGCTTATCCAGTTTTGGCTTGTCTTCCAGAATTGGGGAAGTTACCCGAGCCGAAGCCAAGGAATTTATTACTAAATATTTTACCGCTTATCCGGCCGTGGAAAGTTATATTGAACAAATTAAATTACAGGTTAATCAGGAAGGGTTTGTAAAAAATGAGCTTGGCCGATTGCGAAAGTTTCCGGAAATTCGTTCTTCGCAATTTTTTGTCCGCGCTGCGGCTGAACGGGCGGCGGTAAATTTTCCTATTCAATCGTTAGCCGCGGATGTAATTAAGGTGGCGATGATTAATATACATCGGTATATCGGAGAATCGGAGAATCGGATGTCGGAAATAAAAATGTTGCTACAAGTCCATGATGAATTAGTGTTTGAGGTAAAGGAAGAAAAAACAGAGGTATGGGCAAAAAAACTTACCTCTTTAATGGAAGATGCTATAAAACTTTCTGTGCCGATTAAAGTGGATGCAAGGCTCGGAGATAATTGGGGAGAGATTTACCCCGTTAAATTTTAATTTTGCAAAGCAAAATTATTTAACCGGGTTGACATTGGGTGAACGATTGTATACTATAATTGTATATAATTATTATTATATTTTGGAGGCGTTATGCCAGAAGAAACAAAAAAGAGTGAAATTGTTATTTATAAGGCTCAAACTGGGCCTGAATTAAGAGTGCAGATGGATGGAGAAACGGCTTGGTTAACCCAGGCTCAAATTTCACAGCTTTTTGATACCGACAGGACGTCCATAGGCAGGCATATTAGAAATATTATTAATTCCGCTGAATTAAGAGAAAATTCAGTATGTGCAATTTTTGCACATACTGCCCTAGACGGAAAAATCTATAAGGTTCAATATTATAATCTTGATATGGTTATTTCTGTGGGTTACCGCGTCAATTCCAAGCGTGCAACCCAGTTTCGGGTTTGGGCTACTCAAAAGCTCAAGGACTATTTATTAAAAGGTTATGCGGTAAATGAAAAACGGCTCAAGGAAGAGCACGATTTAAAAATGAAAGAATTGCAGGATACGGCCAAGTTGTTTCGAAATGTAATAGAAAGCCGGCGGGCAGAAGGTTATGAAAAAGATTTGCTTAAAATTATCACCGACTATTCCGGCACTTGGGCGCTATTAAATAAATATGACAAAGGAGAGTTGGGCTTGGAAGGCGTAAGTAAGCACAAGCCGGCAGTGCTGGATTACGCGGATTTGCAAAAGAGTATTGGAGTGTTTAAACAGCGGTTGGGCACAAAAAAAGAAGCTGGCGATTTATTTGGTCAGGAAGTGGGAGAAAAATTTAAAGCGGTAATTGGCAATATTGACCAGACTTTTGGCGGTAAGACCTTATATCCGTCTTTGGAAGAAAAAGCCGCGCATCTTTTATATTTTTTGATTAAAGACCATCCCTTTGCCGACGGAAACAAAAGGATAGGCTCATTAGTTTTTATGTTGTATTTGGTGCAAAATAATGTTTTGTACAGTGCAAGAACAGGAGAAAGAAAAATTAACGACAATGCCTTGGCTGCCTTGGCTTTATTGGTTGCCGAAAGTAAGCCGGACCAAAAACAAATTATGGTAAATCTTATTATTAATCTTATAACGAAGCGTTAAATTAGTTATTAACTTGATTAACATAAAATAACAAAGTTTGCTATACTTAGAATAAGGATAAGATAAGACTTCTAATTTTAGAAGCCCTATTTTTTTAAACTATTAAACAGACCGAATGAAAAAAATTATCAAAAAAATTGAGATATTGTTTAGTTTCGCACTTCATGCGATAGCCGGGTTATTTTTAAAATGAGTTAAAAAATCCCCTCGAATGGTTGGAGGGGATTTTTGAAAATTTACTTGATTTTGGCAATGGCTTTGGCCATGCGGGACTTTCTTCGGGAGGCGGTATTTTTGTGAATTACACCATTTTTGGCGGCCTTGTCTAGGGTGGACATGGCTTTTTTCATGGCTTCGGCGGCTTCTGCCTTTTTGCCGGCGGTAATAAGTTTTTTTACTTCTTTTACCGCGGATTTGAATTTATCTTTGGCTGTGGTATTGCGTTTGTGTCTGCGGATGGACTGGCGCATGGCCTTAGCTGCTGATTTGGTATTGGGCATGGAGTTAGTGAAATAGTTATTAGTAAATAAAAGAAAACTGTTTGTCCCGTTAAATTAATGCGACACGCATTAATAATTTAACTAGGATGACTTGGATATTCTATCATTTGTTAAAGAAAATGACAAGCCCTCGTGTTGCGCATAATTGCGCAACACGAGGGCCTAAGCGCGTGGTCGTTTATACTAGCTTCATTGCCAGCGAATGTTGACAAAACCAGCAAGGAAGCGTTCATTATGTCGGCCGACTTCGTAGCTTGCTCCGACAAGGAGCTTTTTGTGGCGAAACATTGCCGTTGGTCCTACGAAAATGATGTACTCGGTGGGGGCTTTAACTTCGTGGTGTCCGTGGATTTCTACGGTTGTTTCATTGACCGAGCCAATGTAGCAGCTGGAACTGGCTCCAAAGAAAAACCCTTTGCCCACGTGGCGTGCTACTTCGGCCAGCGGTTCACAGGTGGTGAACTGGACGCTCCCACCTCGGTAGGTGTCCACCCAGCTGGCTACAAGCCAGTTGTGGGTTTCAGCTTCAATTCGTCCGCCAAGCACTGCGCTGGTGCCAAGGGCTATGCCTTTAGCTAAACCAACGTGTGGTTCAACGAACAGTTCGCCGCCGTGTTCTAATTCCCGTTTGAAATGGTAACCAAGGTTAGTAAACCCAAACTTGAGGCCTTCAGAAGCAATGGCTCCGGGTGTTAGTGTCCACCCGTTTTTTTCAACAGACAGACTTGCCCGTTTGTAGGGCTTGGACACGACACTTTCGGTTGAGATGCTGGCTTTATCTTCGGCCAGAGTAGGAATAGTCAGAACGGCGCAGAGAAGCGCCAAAAAAACGACTCTAATCATGGAATCCTCCTACAGATTTAATGGCATTAAAAAACCCGCTACAAGAGCGGATATTTCTAAAAAAGTTTACCATATTAACCCCCTTAATGTCAAGACCTATATGGATTGACAGGGGTTGACGGAAATTGAAAGGACCCGCGTAAACCTTGTGGTTTACGGGGTCCAAGAGATGCCGATTCCCACGGTCTGGACGGTCTTGCCGAAGTTGTATTCGACAAAGCACATCCACTTGCCTTTAGGAATTGCAATACCGATGGGTATATTGTGTACCACATCAGCGGGAGTGAAGAGTTTGTCCGCGCCGTTGCCCAAGGGAACGTTGGCACTGTAGCCGGTATAGCCGACTATTTTTCCAATGTTCCGGCTGGCAACGAGTGAGGCAAACCACAAGGGGCTTCCATCCGCGCGTCGATTAACGGGAACCGACAGCGTGTGGAAGGTGGAAACGCTCACGGCCTTGCTTTTGAGCAAGTTAACGTTTCCGCCAGTCATTATCGCCAGCTGGTGTTTACCGAACACCGCGGTATCGGACGCGCCTGCAAACACATCCACTTTATTGTTCAGGCCGTACCATACTTGTTCCATAGAAAGGGAAAGGGTGGTAAAGTCTTTTACAACAAGCGCGTTGGTTGCGGCAAAGCCTGCGACTTTACCTTTGCCTAAGGTTTCCGCTGTGACCATGGTTTGGCAGTGTCCAAACAAGGAAAAGATGATTATTTGGCCAAAAATTAGGCCGGTCACTTTTAGCGCTTTTCCAAACTTCATTTTAATAATCCTCCTCAGGATTTTTCCAATTTTCAACTCGCGAATTATCGTAAGCTGGAAAAGGGAGGGGAACAAGTTTGAGTGTTCCCCATGCTGACTTTTTTATTGGAAAGTCATAAACCAGAGTGGGGTTTGAAAGTTACCCACAAGAGCTGACCGTTTTATGGCTGGTCAGGCTGAGAGTCTACAAGTTCGATAATACCCTGCTCAATAAGTTTTTTGATTATTTGTCTCAACTCATAGTGCATCCACCAAGAACTACTGGCCCAGACACCTTCAGGGAAAATCCAGTGGCCGGGGTATTCTTCCTTAAGATAGTCTTGGAAGCCGGTTTGTTTGTTGAATTGGGGGATGCAAAGTATATTGCCTCCGACCCGCAAACACCAGTCATCCCCATTGATTTTAAATTTCATTATATCTAGGCTTGGGGAGTCAGGGTTGATGTAGACCAGGACGGCATCGATGGGCTTGGTAAAACAAAACTCCCTGTCTCCGACCATGTCTAGATCATTGGATTCCGATGGATCGAAGTCGTGGGGTTGTTTGAAACGTTTACTTGCCCATTTCAACCATTCTTTACCTTCTCTAAGTGTGAGACTCATTGATTTTTCCTCCATTAACCTTGCGTATTCATACCCCGCCGGGTGTTTTTGTTTTAACTAATGAATATACCACAAAAACTACTAATAGTCGATACTATAGACCATTTTTATACAGAATTATTGCTTATTTATAAGCAAATTTAATTAAAGTAAATAGTAGTCAAAAATATTGACTAATTTCTTAAATTGGGCTAATATATATTTATGGAATTATCTGAAGTTTTAGTAAAAATTGGGTTAAATGACAAAGAAGCCAAAGTGTATTTGGCCATGTTAGCTTTAGGCCCAGCAACAGCGTACAGGATCGCACCAAAAGCCGGAATCAAGCGGTCAATTACTTACGTAGTTTTGGAAAGTTTACATGTCCGCGGGCTTGTCTCTGTTGTGCCGGAAGGGGAGCGGAAATTATTTATGGCCAGCGACCCGGGAAAATTACTCGGGGAAATTGAGGAAAAAAAAGAACTGTATAAAAGATTTTTACCAAATTTAGAAGCTTTGTACTTAGATGCATCAAAAAAAGAAAAACCTCAAGTACAGTTTTTCGAAGGCAAGGAAGCGATGTTTTCATTATATGAAAAAATTTATGAATCTAAGGATGTGGCATTTTTTTCTACCATCAGGGATATTTTGTCCGTGTTTCCGGAGTTTCCAAAAAAATTAAACGAAAAGGCCATGGCCGGCAAAGCTCATGTGCGGGAACTACTTACCAAAAGTTCGCAAGATATTGCGTATGCAAAAACTATGGAGCATGGTCAATATTTTGAGCAACGATTTGCCGGAGGGATTGGAGAGTTTTTTACAGATAACTGTTTGTTCGACGGACAGGTCGCCTTTTTTGTTTTTGATCCATTTTTGTATGCGGTATTGGTACGTAGTGACGGAGTATATAAATCCTTAAAAACTTTATACGAATTTGCCTGGGGATCGGCAGAACCTTTTGAACAGATTATAAAAGAGGAAGAAAAAACCGCTCTGGTTTAAGGATTTTGACAAGGAAATTTATAGGGGTATAATTAGGTTATGAGCGATACAGAAGTAAAGCCTTTAATAAAAAGCCTGGAAGAAAAATTCGACAAATTTGCCGGGGTTGTTTTGCATATTGATGAAAAGTTTGGGGATATGACAGCAAGACTATCCCATGTAGAAAAAAAGCTTGATACTTTACAGACCTCAGTTGATAATTTGACGCATATGGTCAAAGGCTTTCAAGAAGAAATGATAGTAAATAGAAATAGGATAGAAGTGTTAGAAAAATGGGCTAGGCAGGTTTCAGAAAAAGTTGGAATACCACTACCCTTTTAGTTTATAAAAATTTGTGTAAATTATAAAGATGGCCATTTCGTTACGCGATGGTCATCTTTATATGTGGGGCTATTTTATTTTACCTCGAATCTTCTTTATCCCAGTAGCAGACCCGATAAATCGCGACGCTACTGGACAAGCTTTTTTATTTCTGTTTTTTATTTAACGATTTAATCTTTTTGACCTCGTAAATTTTATCTCTTAGCCTGCCAGCTAACTCAAATTCCAAATTTCTTGCCGCAAGATCCATTTGCTCGTTTAGTTCATCCAAATAAAATTTAATTTCTTCGCCAGTCATTTTGGACGGATCAATTTTCCGCATCTGTTCGTCTTCTTCCTCAACTTTTTGCCCCGAAAGGCGGGAATCGTTTATGGCTTTAAGAATACTTTTGGGAGTAATCCCATATTTTTTGTTGTAGTTTTCCTGCACTTTCCTTCTGCGAGAGGTTTCGTCAATAGCTGCTTTCATAGAACCGGTGATTCTGTCGGCATACATAACCACGTGGCTTTCCAAATGGCGCGCGGCTCTGCCCATCATTTGCATAAAAAATGTTTCGCTTCTTAAGAAACCTTCTTTGTCGGCATCCATAATCGCAACCAAGGAAACTTCCGGTAAGTCTAATCCTTCGCGTAATAAATTAATTCCGACTAGCACATCAAAAACACCCAGACGCAAGTCGCGTAAAATTTCCAGGCGGTCAAAGGTATCCACGTCGCTGTGTAGGTATTGAACTTTAATTCCGTCTTCTTTTAAGTATTCGGTTAGTTCTTCGGCCATGCGTTTGGTCAAAGTGGCCACCAACACGCGCTGGCCTTTTTTTGTGGTATCTTTTATCCGCTCAATTAAATCATCTACCTGATTTTTTATTGGTTTAATTTCTATAGTCGGATCAATTAGCCCCGTGGGCCTTATTAATTGCTCAATTATACAGCTGTTAGCTGTTAGCTTATGGCTGTTAGCTTGAGCTAAACACTGTTCTATTTCCCATTTTCCCGGTGTGGCGGAAACAAACACGCACTGATTAATTTTATCCAAAAACTCCGGAAATTTTAATGGGCGATTGTCCAGTGCACTTGGAAGCCTAAAGCCATAATCAATCAGCGTGGTTTTTCGCGATTTGTCGCCTTCGTACATAGCACCGATTTGCGGGATGGTTTGGTGGGATTCATCTATAAATAATAAAAAGTCATCCGGAAAATAATCAATCAGGGTGGAAGGCGGAGAACCGGCTGGCCGGCCTTCTATAACCCTGGAATAATTTTCAATGCCGGAAACAAAACCGGTATTGGTTAACATTTCCAGGTCAAAATTTGTTCGTTGCTGTAAGCGGGCGGCTTCTAAAATTTTGCCGGCTCGTTTTAGTTCCGTAAGGCGGGTCGAAAGTTCGACACGAATATCATCGGCTGCTAATTGCAATTTTTCTTCCGGGGTGACAAAATGTTTGGCTGGAAAAATTGTAAATTCTTTCAAGTCTTCCAGTTTTTTTCCCGAGACCGCATCGAGCCGTTCAATGGTTTCAATTTTGTCGCCGTTAAAGTCCATTCGGATAATGGTATCTTCGGAAGACAAAATTATTTCCACCACATCGCCATGACTGCGGAAAGTGGCACGCACAAGCTCGGTGTCGTTTCGGTGGTATTGCAAGTCCGTAAGTCTTCTTAAGAGCTTGTCTCTTTTAAACTTTTGGTTTTTTTTGACATCCAGCGCTAAATCTAAATAGTTTGCCGGATCGCCGAGTCCGTAAATGCAGGAGACTGAGGCAACAATAAGCACATCTTTTCGAGTCAAAAGGCTTTGGGTGGCGGCGTTACGCAAGCGGTCGATTTCTTCATTGATTTGGGTTTCTTTTTCAATGTAGGTGTCTGAGCGGGGAATATAGGCCTCGGGTTGGTAGTAATCATAATAGGAAACAAAATAATGTACGGCATTATTGGGAAAAAATTCTTGAAATTCGGAAGCGAGCTGGGCAGCTAAAGTTTTGTTGTGGGAAATAATTAGTGTGGGTTTTTGAATTTTTTCCACAATATTTGCCATTGTAAAAGTTTTTCCGCTCCCTGTTACTCCTAACAGAGTTTGAAAGTGGTTTTTCGCTTTGAGGGATTTTAATAATCCGGCAATTGCTTTTGGCTGATCGCCCGCGGGCTGAAATTTTGAATGTAACTTAAACTTATCCATATGTGTAGTATAAAGAAAATAGAATAAATTATAAAGATAAAAAAAGACAGCCACAGGGTTCGGAGGTGCCTTGTAGCTGACCGCATAGAGAACTTGAACGGGACCCATGTCGGATTTAATTCCTCCTAGCCGAAGCTTTAGGAGGGTCGGGGGAGTGCCAGCGAGTGCTGGCGGGGAAATTGGAAGTGGCGCGTGGGGGTCGGAGGACTCCTCTTTCTCTTTGCGAGAAAATGCCTATTTTGGCAAACGCGCCACTTTGGGCCGGGTGTAAGCATTTCAGCCTGATTGCGGAAGTGGTTCCCGCCGCATCGCTGGCTTTTCGCTTATCTTTAAGGCCAGAGTGGCCCATAACCCGTATCCAAATTCCTCTTTTTTTCGGGCGTGCGCAGAATATCGGAGGGGTCTCCGCGCACGCCGAAGGGTGTCCATCGGAGGAGGAGTGGAGCCCCTTGTATGAATGATTTTATGTCTTGGTTTTGATTTTGTCAATGTAGTTTTTTACTGCTAATATAAAGATATGATCTCATATTTAGAAGGAAAAATATTGGAAAAAGGCCTAACCTATGTTATTTTGGAAAACCAGGGAATTGGCTATAAGGTTTTTGTTACTCCTGATGTTTTGGAAAGTAAGATTGGTCATCAGCTGAAGCTATACATCTATCATAAAGTGTCCGATGACGGACAATCTTTGTTTGCTTTGCCAAATTTTGCCACGTTGCAATTTTTTGAACTTTTAATTACCGTCTCAGGCGTGGGTCCCAAAGTGGCTTTGGCAATTTTATCGTCAGCAAGCGCAGATTCGGTTAAGCAGGCGATTGCCAATCAAGATGTTGGAATTTTTAAAAGAATTTCCGGTATTGGCACCAAGACCGCGGAAAAAATTATTGTCGAGCTTAAAGATAAGGTATTATCAGACGGCGCCCAACAAACAACTGCAAGCAGTGAAGTGTTTGATGCGTTGCTGGCTTTGGGATATAACCAACGGGAAGTGAGAGAGGTTATAGGGAAAGTTGATTCATCTTTAAGCCAGGGTGAGCAGATTAAGCAAGCGTTGAAACTTCTGAGGAAAAACTGAACATACTAACATTTTAACAAGCGGACAAGCGCAGTTCATTAGTATGTTAAAATGCTAGAATGTTAAAATGCTAGAATGTTATGGATTTAGTTGAATTATTAGAGAAAGATAAAAAAGAGTATAACCACTTTGTCGCGAACGCGAAAAGTGGAAGTTTTTTGCAAAGCTATGACTGGGGGCAGTGGCAAGTTCGTCTTGGGCGGGAAGTCTATAGATATTGGATAGTAGATAATGAAAAAAAGCAGATTGGAACCATCCAATTAATTAAAACGCCCCTGCCTTTGGGCAAGTTTTATTTGTATGCGCCTTATGGGCCTGTTGGGCCCGAGAATTATGAATTAGGAATTAAGAATTATGAGTGGGTTGCAGAAACGCTTAAATCAAAATTTTCAAATTGTCTTTTTATTCGAATTGAGCCAAAAAATTTGGAACTAGCAACTAGCCACTCGCAACTAGCAACTAAGACAGCAAATATTCAGCCGGGCAAAACTTTGGTGATTGATCTTTCCCAAACCGCCGAGGAACTTTTACAGCAAATGCATCCGAAGACTCGGTATAATATTCGGTTGGCGGAAAAACACGGCGTGGAAATTAAAGATGAATTTGATATTTCCATTGGCCACGGATTATTTGCCCAAGAAGCTGCTGAGTTGGTTGTGAAAACTGCTACCAGGCAAGGATATAAAGGTTATAGCAATAATTATTATCAGCAGTTGATAGATTGTTTTGCCGTACAAAATCGTGGGGATGTACGTTTGCGGATCTACAAGGCAATTTATCAAAATAAGCTTTTATCTTCAGC
>Ga0172371_10012472_pt1 | contig 11186 bp, 7 predicted proteins | sample Lak12m_FD_114543 | JGI IMG/M metagenome (GOLD analysis project Ga0172371, IMG submission 114543) | Freshwater microbial communities from Kabuno Bay, South-Kivu, Congo - kab_022012_12m | ecosystem: Environmental > Aquatic > Freshwater > Lake | place: Democratic Republic of the Congo: South-Kivu...
CGGCAATCGGGCATGAAGCTTCAAGAGGCATTGGTCCGGCTGGGGTATGCCTCGGGAGAGGACGTTGTCCGGGCCATGGCCGAGCAGCATGGGCTCGATTACGTCAGTTTGGGCGAGGCGATGATCCCCCCGACGGTCGTGGAACTGGTGCCCGAATCGGTTGCCCGCGAGAACGCAATCCTCCCGCTCGCGGAAGAGGACGGGATGCTGCGAGTCGCGGTTAGCGATCCTGACGACTACGACACGATCGAGAAACTGCGTTTCATTCTGAATCGCCGCATCGAGATGGCCCTTGCCCCGCGCGACGCAATCCTGGAGGCGATCAACCGGTACTACGGCCAGACGGTGGGCGAGAGTTCCGACTCCATGTTGCAGGATTTCACCGACACGGCCATCGACTTCACCGAGACCGAGGACGAGACCCGGGGCCGCGAAGAGGACGTTGACCAGAGCAGTGCTCCCGTGGTGCGGCTGGTCCACCTGATCATCACCGAGGCGGTGCAACTGCGAGCGTCGGACATCCATATCGAACCGTTCGAGGAGCGGATTCGGGTTCGGTACCGAATCGACGGGGTGTTGGTCGAGCGTGACAGCCCCCCCCGGCGGCTCCTGGGCGCCATCCTGTCGCGCGTCAAGATTCTCTCCCGCCTCGACATCGCAGAACGCCGTCGCACCCAGGATGGCCGGATCAAGATCAGCGTGGGGGAGAAGGATCTCGACCTTCGGGTGAGCGTCATACCGACCAACCATGGGCAGTCGGTGGTGATGCGGATCCTGGACAAGGACAATATCAAGATCGGCCTGCGCCAGCTCGGTTTCTCCGATGAAGACTACATGAGGTTCAAGAGCCTGATCCGTCGTCCCAACGGGATCATTCTAGTGACGGGTCCGACGGGGTCCGGAAAGACTACTTCACTGTATGCCGCGCTGAACGAGCTTAACACGCCAGATCGGAAGATCATTACGGCGGAGGACCCTGTAGAGTACTACCTGGAGGGGATTAATCAGGTCGAGATCCGGCACGACATCGGGTTGGATTTTGCCCGGGTGATTCGCGCCATGTTGCGACAGGCCCCGAACGTGATTCTGGTCGGTGAGATGCGGGATCTTGAGACAGCACAGATGGGAATTCAGGCATCTCTGACTGGACACTTGGTTTTCAGTACACTTCATACGAACGATGCGCCTAGTGCTATTACGCGTCTGGTCGACATGGGCGTGCCTGCCTACCTGGTCGCAAGCAGCCTCCTTGCGGTTATGGCCCAACGCCTCGTGCGCGTGGTCTGCCAGAAGTGCAAACAACCGTATACCCCGAGCGAGGCAATCCTCCAATCGTCCGGGATGTCCGCTTCGATGATCGACAGCGCGACCTTTCTCAAAGGTACGGGTTGCGCCAACTGCAATGGGACCGGGTTTCGAGGCCGGCTCGGTATTTTTGAGCTGATGCTCATGTCGACGAAACTGCGGGAACTGGCCTTCAACGAAGCACCTATGGCCGAGATTCGCCGTGTCGCTGTAACTGAAGGCATGAAAACACTTTACGTCGATGGACTTCAGAAGGCATGCAGAGGCGTTACCTCTCTGGAGGAGGTTGTGGCAACGGCCAAGCAGACCGATGAGGACTAACGCTAGTTGGCCGGCTGCGTCGCCACTTTTCGTGGCACTTGGTGGAAGGGGGCGAGTTGCAGCGGCCCTCGCCGACCGCAACCATGCCTCGCGGGAATCGTTCTCATCGTGATTTCTTTTATCGCAATTGGCTCGGCGGGCATGGCATGGCTGGCGATTGGACGAGGTGGCCGATCGCTCCTCGGGGTCGTTGAAACCGCTGGAAATCGCCTTTCTGCTTGAGGAAAACTTGGAATCGGCGAATAATCGTTGCGCTGGCGAGGAAGGCGTGCGCAGGGCTCTTCTTGTGCCCAAAGCTCGCCCCCCACAAGTCTATGGGCGGCCTGGACTCGTTGGTGCAGCGGATGGAACTCTTCTCATGCACTATGGAACCGTCACATGGCATCCCTCCTGATTGACAAGTTGCTGCACACGGTAGTGCAACGGAAGGCGAGCGACCTTCACATTGCAGTCGGTCAACCGCCGGTGCTGCGAATCGACGGCCACCTGGTGAAGCTGGAGACCAAGGTCCTCGACGCGGAGGATAGCACAGCCCTCATGAAGAGCATCGCGCCCGAGCGGTGTCAGCGGGAGCTCCAAGAGGTTGGCGGGTCGGACTTCGGCTTTGCATTCGGCGAGATGGCGAGGTTTCGCGTCTCGATTTTCAAGCAGAAGGGGTGCGTCGGGATGGTGCTCCGGCAGATCCCGAACAAGCTGATGGACCTCGAACAGTTGGGCACCCCGCCCGTCCTCAAGCAACTCATCATGCGTCCCCGCGGTCTCCTCTTGGTGACGGGGCCCACCGGGTCCGGCAAGTCGACCACGCTGGCCGCGGCGATCGATTATCTCAACGAGAACGTCGATCACCACATCATCACGATCGAGGACCCCATCGAGTTCTTCCACAAGCACAAGAAGTCCACGGTCAATCAGCGCGAAGTGGGAGTCGACGTCCCCAGTTTTGCGGAGGCCATCCGACGCGCTTTGCGTCAGGACCCGGACGTGATCCTGGTCGGCGAAATGCGCGACTTGGAGACGATCGAAGCAGCCATCACGGCGGCGGAGACGGGGCACGTCGTGTTCGGCACGCTGCACACCACGGGCGCCCAGGGCACGGTGAACCGTATTATCGACGTCTTCCCCACGAATCAGCAGGACCAGATTCGGACCCAATTGTCGACGGCCATTCTCGGGGTCCTTTCCCAAGCCTTGCTCGGCAAGATCGGCGGCGGCCGGGTGGCGGCGTACGAAATGCTGGTGGTCACCCCCGCCATTGCCAACCTGATCCGCGAGAACAAGACCTACCGCATCAACTCGTCGATCCAGACCGGGACGAAGCTGGGGATGCAGTTGCTCGACGACCACATGTTCAAGCTATGGCGGGCGGGACTGGTCGAGAAGAAGGAGATCCTCGTCAAGGCCAACAGCCCGGACGAGTTGGCGGCCAAGATCGCCCGCGCCGAGCGCGGCATCTTCGAGGATGAAGAGGAGAGCAAGCGGCGGTTGGGGAAGAAAGGGGAGGAAGAAGAGGAGTAGACGCGGCGTTTTGCGGGGTGGGAGGCACGCAGGGGAGAGGAGCAGCACCGAGACGGCGGCAACCCACGCTCTTAGACAGTTGAGGCACTCAGGCTATGGCTCTTCGGCGTATCGGTCAGATCATGGTCGACTTGGGGTTCATTTCCGAGCGGCAGCTCGGCATGCTGCTCGAAGAGCAGCGCCAGCGGCGCGGCGAGTTGCTGGGCCAAGTCGCCTTGAGCTTGGGCCTTCTGAGCGAGGAGAAGCTGACGCAGGCCCTCGCCGAGCAGATGAACATGCAGGTGGTGAACCTCAACGAGGTGGTCGTCCCGCCCGAGGTGCTCGCCCACGTCACGGAGCCGATGGCCCAGCTTTACCGCATCATCCCGGTGGCCTTCCGCGACAACACCCTCACGGTCGCCATGGCCGACCCGCAGAAGCTGTCGGTGATCGACGAATTGCGCTCCTTTCTCGGTTACGACATCCGGGCGGTGGTGGCGTCGGAGAAGGACGTCGTGCGGGCGTTGGAGCGGTATTACGTGGGGGGCGGCGAGAGCGTGGAGCAGTTGATTGCCGACCTGGAGGCCGACGAAGAGTTGAGCGAGGCGGCCGCGCGGCTCACGAAGGGCGATGCGATCGACATCACCAGCGCGGAGGCCCTGGCCGAGAGCGCCCCGGTGCGCAAACTGCTCAACATGATCCTCCTGCTGGGGATCAAGGACCACGCCAGCGACATCCATTTCGAGCCGTTTGAGCAGGAGTTCAAGGTCCGCATCCGCTCCGACGGCGTGCTCTACGAGATGGTTCCGCCGCCGCGGCACCTGGCGGTGGCGATTACCACGCGAATCAAGGTGATGTCGGACCTCGACATCGCGGAGCGGCGGTTGCCGCAGGACGGCCGCATTCGCCTCTCGGTCGGCGGCCATCCGATCGACCTTCGCGTGAGCGTCCTGCCGACCATGTTCGGCGAGAGCATCGTCTTGCGGATCCTCGACCGCTCGGTGGTGATGCTCGACCTGAATGCGGTGGGAATGGACCAGGCGACGCTCAGCGATTTCCGCCGGATGATCAAGCAGCCCAACGGGATCGTGTTGGTGACCGGCCCCACGGGTTCCGGCAAGACGACCACGCTTTACGGGGCCCTCAACGAGCTGAACTCGGTCGAGGACAAGCTGATTACGACCGAAGACCCGGTCGAGTACGACATGGAGGGGATCGTCCAGATTCCCATCGACCCGGCCATCGGGAACACGTTCGGTCACTGCCTGCGGTCGATCTTGCGTCAGGACCCGGACATCATCCTCGTGGGCGAGATCCGCGACCTGGAGACGGCGGAGATCGCGGTGCAGGCGTCGCTCACGGGGCACCTGGTGTTCAGCACGCTGCACACCAACGATGCCCCCAGCGCGGTCACGCGGCTCCGCGACATGGGAATTCCCCCCTTCTTGATCACGGCCACCCTGGAGGGAATCCTCGCGCAGCGGCTGGTGCGAAAGATCTGCCAGGACTGCCGCGAAGAAACCATGCCCAGCATGGACCAGCTCGCCGACCTCGAGTTGAGTCCCGACGACGTGATCGGCAAGAAGTTCTACCGGGGCCGGGGGTGCGCCACGTGCAACAACACCGGCTTCAAGGGCCGCGTCGGGCTGTTCGAGCTGATGCCGGTGAACGACATCATCCGCGATCTGGTCAACCGTTCGGCGTCGACCGAGGCTCTGCGCGACGCCGCGCTGCAATCCGGCATGCGGCCCCTGCGCAAGGCGGCGCTCGACAACGTGTTTGCCGGAGTCACCACGATCGAAGAGGCGATCCGCGAGACCACGGTCGAAGCGTGAGGATAGGTTAGGGATTGGGGATTAGGGATTGGGGATTAGGGATTAGAGATTAGGGATCGGAGCCGGGCCGTGTCGGCCCGGAAAGAGGGACCGGGGATTTAGGCGTTAGGAACGAGAGACCCGTTGAGGGGCCGCGTACTCCCAACTGCGTACTCCCAACTGCGTACCGCCTACTGCCCACTGCGCTGAGGATTGAGCCATGCCGACTTTTCAGTTCGAGGCCATGGATGCCCAAGGCCAGGAGATCAAGGACGTCATCGAGGCGACTTCCCAGGAGGAAGCGCAGGCGACGATTCGCCAGATGGGGTACTTCGTTACGAAGATCTCCGTCAAGAAGGCCCGCAAGACTGCCGCCGAGAAGAAGAAGGCCGGGAAGGGGAAGACGTTCGCCATCGGCGGCGTCAACTCCAAGCAGTTGACGACCTTCACCCGGCAGCTCTCGATCCTCCAGGACGCCGGGCTGCCGATCCTCCGCAGCCTAAAAATCCTGGAGAACCAGGCCAAGCCGGGCGCGCTGAAGAACAGCCTCATCGACGTCTGCGACGAGATCGAGAGCGGGGCCACGCTCTCCGAGGCGATGGCCAAGGCCCCCAAGGCGTTCGACCGGCTCTACGTGAACATGATCAAGGCCGGGGAGGCGGGCGGGGCGCTCGAGGTGATCCTCCAGCGCTTGGCCGAGTTCCAGGAACGATCCCAGTCGTTGAAACGCAAGGTCAAAGGGGCGTTGGTGTACCCGGTGACGGTGGTCACCTTCGCCGTGGGCATCCTCGTGTTCATCATGCTCAAGATCGTGCCCGCTTTCCAGAAGATCTTCACCGACTTCGGCGCCGAGCTGCCGGCGATGACCAAATTGCTCGTTGCGGCTTCCGAGGGCGTGGCCACCTACTGGTACCTGCTGCCCGGAGTCCCGATCGGGATTGTGTTGTTTGTCAAGCTCGTGCGCAAGTTCGCCCCCGGGCGATACGGCTGGGACTTGTTCATTTTGAAGCTGCCGGTGTTCGGCCAGTTGGTGGAGAAGAACATCGTCGCCCGCACCACGCGGACCTTGGGCACGCTGGTCTCCAGCGGCGTGCCGATCCTGGAGGCGCTGCAAATCACCAAGGACACCTCGGGCAACGCCGTGTTCGAGAACCTGTACGGGAAGGTCCACGAAGCGATCCGCGAGGGGGAGGCGATCGCCACGCCGATGAAAGAGCACTGCAAGCCGTCCTTTCACCCGGTGGCCCTCTTCTTCTGGTTCATGTTCGTGGCGGGGCCGATCGGCGTGCTCCTGTACCTCATGAAGCTGAACCAAAAAATCCTCGACGACATGGTGATCAACATGGTCGACGTCGGCGAGGAGACCGGCGAGCTGGATACGATGCTCTACAAGGTGGCCGACACCTTTGATGAAGAAGTTCGCGTGCTCACCGAAAGCCTCACGAGCCTGATGGAGCCGCTATTGATCATCTGCTTGGGCGGCATGGTGGGCTTCATTGTCATTGCCCTGTTCATGCCGTTGATCAGCCTGATTCAGCACCTGAGCTGATCGGAACCAACGTCCCCTCTCCCTCTGGGAGAGGGTTAGGGTGAGGGCTGATGGCGGAGAAATACCTTGCCCTCACCCCTGCCCCTCTCCCAGAGGGAGAGGGGACAACGGCGTGGTGGCCGGTCTGGCGGACCGAGCCCCACGGCTCTGTGGCCGGTCTCCTGACCGAGCCACAGAGCCCGACCGGAGGTCTCCCGGGCATGGAGACCTGCGGTCGGGAGTTCGGCGGGGTCGGGAGACCCGCGCCGAGTGCGGGGGAAGAGTTAGGAACAACTTATCGCGAAGGGCCAGCCAATGCGGCCTCGGGCCGCACCCACTTAGACTACCGGTACGCACTTACGGAGCGAACACCCATGGCCAATCACTCTCGTCTTCGCCGAAACCGGCATGCGTTCACGCTCGTGGAAATGCTCACGGTGATCATCATCATCGGAATTCTGGCCGGGCTGCTTTCCGGGGCGGTGATTCGCGCCCGCGTCAGGGCCAAAATCACCGTCCAGAAGATTGAAATCGAACAGTTATCCATGGCCATGGAGGCTTACCGGCAGAAGTACGGAGAGTATCCGCCGTGTAACATACCCGCGGATGCGGATTCGGTCCGGCGGCATTTGCGCAAGGCATTCCCGCGGTACAACATTGGCCGCGTCGCCACCGGCAACACCGACCCGTACGCCCAGTTCACGGCCGATCTTGCGGTCTACGGGCTGAATGTCGCCTATATGGATGCCGCATCGGCCCTGGTGTTCTGGCTGGGAGGACTGCCGGAAACAATCCCAGGGGCCAACGAGCCCTGGGCCCCGGCGGGTTTCCACGCCGACCCGACCAATCCGTTCCAGGCCGGCACGAGCCGTCTTCCGAGGTTCTACGAGTTCCAGCCCGATTCAACTCGGCTTTTCCTCAACAGTGACGGGGCGTTGCGCTTTACACCGCCGGGTGTCACCACCGCCCCTTACGTTTATTTCCGGGCCCGCCGCGACGCCAACACGAACCGCTATGAGTACGGATACGCCTTGCCGCTCAACAATCCCACGTATTTCCAGCCGTACGCCTGCGCTGGAGGTGACAACAACGTTTGCGTCCCGTACATGGATTGGCAAGACGGTGATCCCCTGCCCACTGACGGGAGTGTCGCCGCCGCAACGCCCGCAAACACGGCGTACCGGCGGTGGCGCAATCCCGAAACCTTTCAGATCCTCTCTCCCGGGCTAGATGGATACTACGGCCATGGTGGGAGCACAACCTTCGCCGCATCGAACCCTTATTGGTATCGGTACTCTCGCATCCTTGTGAACCTTTCTCCCGAGGGCGCCGACCGGGACAACATCGCCAACTTCTCGGACGGCACGCTCGCGGACGAAGCGAGGAACGAATGACATGAGTCGCAACCTTGTTCAGCGGCGCGGCGTGCGCGGCCGGCGGAGTTTCACCTTGGTGGAACTGTTGGTCACGATTACGATCATCGGCATCCTGGCCGCCATGGTGTCGGGCGCCCTGATCGTCGCGCGCAGTTCGGCCCGCGAGGCCGCCACCCGGGCCACCATCGCCAAGCTCCACAACATCATCATGGCCAAGTACGAGTCCTACCGGACCCGCCGCGTGCCCATCGATACCACGGACCAAAGCCCCGCCGATGCGTCTCTCGCCCGACTCCGAGGCTTGCGCGACCTCATGCGCATGGAAATGCCGGAGCGGTGGAGCGATATTACGAACGCCGCGCTCTATGTGCCCGCTCCGTCGTTGTTCCAGGCGTATCAATCGCGTTACAACAACCCAAATCCCGCCGTCAAAGATGCGCCGGCGAAGTGCTTGTACCTTATTGTGACCATGGGGTGCGGCGAAGACGCGCGTCGCCAGTTCCACCAAAACGAGATCGCCACCGACACCGACGGCTACTCGATGTTCGTCGACGGTTGGGGAAAGCCGATCTACTTCCTGCGTTGGGCCCCAGGTTTTAATGACTCGGATCTTCAGAGGAATGTCGTGGCGCAGACCGATCTCGATGCCAACAAAGGCGACGAGATGAGCGTGTGGACGACCGCGACGACGACGTCAGCCGCCAATACGAGGTCGGCGGCACAACTGGCCGCTCAGGAGGACCACGATCCGCTCGATCCTCGCAAACGGGATATGGTGCAGACCGCCACGGCCGCGAACCCGCCTCGCGGGTGGCGACTGGTTCCGCTCATCTACTCCGCAGGACCTGACGGCGAATATGGTATTGCCAATTATCCGCAAGACGGCAGCACCTACACGTGGTCGGGCCTTGACGACCATTACGGGTCGGGCTGGGGAATCCCGCTTAGCAAGCAAGATGGCAGCGTTCGGGTTTGGGTCCATTTCGACAACATCCACAACCATCAAAACCTGACGGAGGCGAGGTAGTGCCATGGTGACGATTGCCCGGTGCCTCCGCCGTATTCAAGACGCGCTTCGCCCGTTCCGCAGCCTGAAGGGCTGCTCTGCGACAGCCCAGGGCAACGCCCTGGGTTCCGGGCCCGCCGAACCGGCGCAAGCCCTGAAAGGGCGCGATAGGCATTGCCGTCCCAGCCAATTTCGCCCCTTCAGGGCTTGCCCGATCGCGGTGCCGGCGCATGTCCCAGGGCGATGCCCTGGGCTGTCCGATCCGAGCCTTTCAGGCTCGTGCTCGTGTCCCGAAGGGACCTGCGAAAATAGCCCGGCAATTCATGGCTGGGAGAGCCTCGCACCCAGCGATGAATCGCTGGGGCAAGAATCGCGTCTTCGGCCCCATCCGGCTCGACCGGATGGACCGCGAGGTTGGAGGGCTACGCGCGCGGCGTCGATGCCCCTCGACCCCATCCGGCTCGACCGGATGGTGAAGGAGGTTGCCCGGCAAAGGCGCCCGTTGACGCGATCGAGCCTGATTCACCATCCGGCCAAGCCGGATGGGGTCTCGCTTCCCGGAGGGGCGCGTGGTAGCCACTCAACCTGTTCCACCATCCAGGCAAGCTGGATGGGGTGGCTTCGTTATCGGGCGGGCACGGTTTTGCGGCGCTGCGTAGTCCGTAGGGTGCGTGCTCCGCACGCACGCGACGCTTGTTGCACTTGGCGGGGATCCGGTGCGTGCGGAGCACGCACCCTACGTGGGCGTTGCGGGCTGACGCTGATCGAGCTGTTGGTGGTGGTGTCGATCATGCTGCTCCTGGTCGTGGCGGCGGTTCCGAGGATGCGGCCCGCCTTGGACACCCGGCGGATCCGCGAGGCGGCCCGGGCGGTCAACGTGTATGTGAGCACGGCGCGGAACCGGGCCATCGAGAACGGCCGCCCCTGGGGCGTGGCCATCCTCCGCGACGAGAACCTGCCCCTGGCCGGCGCCAGGCTCATCCAGGTCGAAGTGCCACCGCCCTACGGGGGCGATACCGACACTTCAACGGTCACGATCACGCAGCAATCGGGTTGGAAGTGCACGGTTTCTTTCCCAAGCGGCGAGGATCCGGTGAGCGCCGGGCTGGTGCACACGAGCGACGTGCTGAGGCTGAATTACCAGGGGCACTATTGGACGATCACCGAGATCTCCGGGACCTCTTGGACGTTTTCCAGCGCGACCGCGTCGAACCCGCCCATTATCAGCGGCGCGCGGTTTCAGATCTTTCGTCAGCCGGTCCAGTCCTCGGTCGCGCCGCTGCAACTGCCGAAGAGCGTCGTCGTCGACCTCTGGTACTCGGGGACCGCCTCGACGCAGTTCTCTACCACCGGCAGCTTGGCCACGTCCACGCCGGTGCCCACCGTGGTGTTCTCCTCCACCGGGGCCGTCAACGAGGTCGCGGCCGACTCATTCACCGTGTCAAACCCAAGCGGGATTGTAGCGGCCTTGGAGCCGATCTACTTGATGGTCGGGCGGCGCGACCGGGTGCCGCTCCTGGCGTCGCAAGGGGGCTCGGCGGTTGCGGAGGACAACCTGACGAACCTTCAGGACCTGACGAATCTCTGGCTGGCGATCAATCCGCAGACCGGCTACATCACTTGCGCGGAGATGGCCTCCGGCGCCCCCGACATCGCCACGGCCCGGCAGTTCGCCCGCGAGTTCCAATCCATGGGAGGACGCTGACGTGACGCGAGCAGTACGCAGTACGCAGTACGCAGTACGCAGTACGCAGTATGCAGTACGTAGTAGGCAGTACGTAGTAGGCAGTATGCTGCGTGCAGTGCTCCGCACACGTCCTTCATCCTTCATCCTTCATCCTTCATCCTTCGACCGGGTTTTACTGGACGCCCCCTGTTCCAACACCGGCGTGATGCGCCGCCGCGTGGACTTGCGCTGGCGCCTCCAGCCGGAAGCAGTCCAACGTTTACGAAAGGTGCAACTCGACCTGCTCCGTCAAACGGCGCTCGCCGTGAAACCCGGCGGCGTGCTGGTTTACAGCACGTGCAGTCTCGAACCCGAAGAAAACGCCGGGGTCGTGAAGGAATTTCTCAGTCAGCAACCCAGCTTCAAGCTGGAGCGCGAACGCGAGTTGTTGCCGTTCGTGGATGGTGTGGACGGAGCGTTCGTCGCCGCGCTCTCACGAGCGCGGCTACGGGATCACATCCCCATGATCTGATACCCGCAATCCACGTAAATCGTCTGGCCGGTGATTGCTGCCGCGCCGTCGCTGGCGAGGAAGACGCCGGTCGCGCCAAGTTCCTCAGGCACGAGGTTGCGTTTCAAGGGCGCGCGGGCTTCGTAAATCTTGAGCATTTCCGTA
>Ga0172371_10012473_pt1 | contig 11186 bp, 14 predicted proteins | sample Lak12m_FD_114543 | JGI IMG/M metagenome (GOLD analysis project Ga0172371, IMG submission 114543) | Freshwater microbial communities from Kabuno Bay, South-Kivu, Congo - kab_022012_12m | ecosystem: Environmental > Aquatic > Freshwater > Lake | place: Democratic Republic of the Congo: South-Kivu...
AATAAGACGCTCGACTATCGGCTTGACGGTTTTCGCCTTCGCTTCCGTCGTCCTGATTTTTTCTTTTATAACAAAATTTACCGCTAAACCCCTTAACAAAGCCCGGCGCGGATCCCTTTTTCTGTTTAAAATTTTTTTCTTTATTTGATGGCGCATAATCTACTTCTTTTTCTTTTTTTTCTCCGTTGCCTTTTTTCCGGATTTTTTGGCCGGTTTTGATTTCTTAATGCTCTTCATCTCCTTTTTCGGTTTCTTTTCCGGCACGGCGTTGTCTCCTAATTCAAGCAGGCTGTTAAACTGATTTTTTAATAAGCGGCTGGCGTACAGAAAAGCGGCAAAAGGAGAAATTGTCCCGTTGGTTTCGATCCCCAATATAATCCGGTCAAAATCTGTTCTTTTCCCCACCCTCATATCTTCCACATTGACTGAAACGTTTAAAACCGGGCTAAAGACGGAGTCTGTGACAATGCTTCCCACTTCCAGACCGCTTCTTGATTTTTCCTCCGACGGCACCCAGCCGTAGCCTTTAGTCACCCAAATGTCCATTTCCAGAGTCGCTTTCTTGTCGGTCAAAGTGGCAATTAAAAGATCCGGGTTGACGATCTCCACTTCGGCCGATTTTTCGATGTCTCCCGCTCTCACTTTCTTCTCTCCGCTCGCCTTAAGGCTTAATTTGATCGGCTCCTGCTTTTCCGTCAGAATCTTCAGATGTAGGGCTTTTAGATTGAGAATAATCTCCAAAACGTCTTCCAGGACTCCGGGAATGGCGGAAAATTCGTATTTCACGCCCTTGATCTTAACGGCGCTCACGGCCGCTCCGGGCAAGGAAGTCAATAAAACCCTTCTTAAAACGTTTCCCCAAGTCGTGCCGTAACCGGGCCAACAGGGCTCGATGATAATCTGGCCCTTATTGACGTTTTTTTCATCCTGTTGATATTCTAATTTTTCGGGTAAAAAGATATTTTCCATATAAATCCAATTTAACAATATAAATAACAAACGCTTCGCTTTAACAATTTAACAATCTTCTTATAGTTGTTGAATTGTTAATTTGTTTAATTGTTTAGTTGTTTATTTATCTGCTGTAAAAACCAATAATTAACTCCATTTCGTATTCTCGCGGCAGGTCCGCTGATTCCAGATCTTTCAGGATTTTTACTTCCATTTTCTTTTCATCGACGTTGAACCAAACAGGCAGGGTCTCCTTGCTTTTTTTGACAAACTGTTCCTTGGCCTCTTCAAGGATCGATTTTTTCTCTTTCAATTTTACCAAGTCACCGATTCTGACTAAATAGGCCGGCACATCAACGCGGCGGCCATTGACCAAAATGTTGCCGTGGGTCACTAATTGACGGGCTTTTTTCCTTGATCCCGCGAAGCCGGCGCGAAAGACCACGTTATCGAGCCTTCTCTCTAACAATCTTAAAAAATTCTCTTCGGTGTTTCCCGCCATCAATTTGGCCTTTTTGAAATAATTATTCAGTTGTTTTTCCGAGATGAAATAGGAATGCCTTAGCTGCTGTTTTTCCCTCAGCTGGCGACCGTAATCCGACAAACGGGGATAGCCTTTCGGTCCGTGCATGCCTGGCGGATATTTCCTTTTGACCAGGGCGCACTTGACCGTATTGCAGCGCTCGCCTTTCAGAAAAAGCTTTTTCCCTTCCCGACGACAGACTTTACATTGAGTTTCGAATTTCATAACTTAAAAATTAAACCCTTCTCGCCTTTTTAGGCCGGCAACCGTTATGGGGCATGGGCGTGATATCTTTAATCGATAAAATGTTGATTCCGTTGGTATAAAGCGAACGGACGGCCGATTCGCGGCCCATACCCACGCCCTTGACGAAAACCTGGACTTCCTTCAATCCGTATTCCCTGACTTTCTCCACCGCGTTCTTAACGATGATACTGGCGGCGTAAGGAGTCGCCTTTTTTGGTCCTTTAAATCCCATTTTACCGGCGCTGGACCAGGCCAAGACATTGCCTGCCGGGTCGGTCAAACTGACCACGGTGTTATTGTAAGTGGCTTGGATATAAGCACGGCCCTTAGGAACGTTTCTGATTGTTTTTTTACTTTTAATCATAATTCATTATGTTTTTTGAGACGACGGACGGCGACCGCTACCCATGGTTTTCCGGACATTTCCTCTTACCGTCCGGCTGTTGGTCTTTGTCCTTTGCCCTCTGGCCGGCAGGTGTCTGACGTGCCGGCTGCCGCGATAACAGCCGATTTCCTTCAGCCGTTTAATGTTGGCGTATATGTCTCTTCTTAAAAAACCTTCTGTTTTGTATTTGTTCTCGATAATTCGCCGCAATGTCTCCACTTCTTCGATACTTAAATCATTAACCATCTTGTCTGGACTTATTTTTGCCTCATTGAGGATTCTATTGGATAAAACTCGGCCAATGCCAAAGATATAGGTCAAGCCTATTTCCACTCTCTTGTTCGATGGTAGATTAATACCGACTATTCTTGCCATATTGATAAGCTAAAATCACCGCCCTAAGCGGTTATCCCTGTCTTTGTTTATGTTTCGGATTTTTGCAGATCACGTAAATCCTTTTGCCGCGACGCACGATTTTGCATGAACGACAAATCTTTTTAACCGACGCTCTAACTTTCATCCCTCACCCTTCAGCGATGCATTTTAAATGCATCAATTAACTATTTAATTATATTTTCAACCTATTCTCCCCTCATACCCCCGCGATACGCTTGGTTTAAAATGCGAAGTATTATCGTTGAAGGGTGAGGGATTAAAATCTATAGATAACCCGGCCTTTGGTCAGATCATAAGGACTTACTTCCAGTTTGACCCTGTCCCCGGCGGAAATTTTGATGTGATATATTCTCATCCGGCCGGAAAGATGGGCCAACACTTCTTTGCCGTTATCCAGTCTCACCCGGAAACTGGCTGCCGGCAGTAATTCTTCAATTACCCCTTCGACGTTCAAAAAATCTTTTGAAACGTTTTGACTGTCAGGCATAATTAGAAATGGAATTTATTAAGTTTTAAAGTGAATATATTTTACTACTTCCGTTAAAAGCTGTCAACCCCCGTTAGAAGTTTTGGCGGGGCTTTACTGAACTTCTAATGGGGCGTTGAGGAAACGTTGGCGGGGATGACTCGGAAAGCGATCCTATTCAAAAACGAAGGAACTCTCCGCCAAAACCGCGGATGAATTTCCATTTCGATTTTTCTGATGCTGGAAATTTTTTCCAGTTCGCTTTCGGCTTCCCTGAGTTTTTTGGATTTTATCATTCCCTTCAATTCGTCGAAGTCATAATTCTCAATCATCTCCTCCTGAATAAAAACCGCCAATTCGGCTTGACCAGCCGGAAAATCCTTGTTTTTTACTTCCATTTTCCATTTCTCCGGTTGCAGGCGAAAAATCTTTTTACCTCTCCGTGTCACCGGGTCCGTCCTGGAAGAATCACGGCTATTCAGTTCTTCTATCTTGAATTTTATCAAATCCTCCAGATCCGCTCTTCTGAAAATCATCACTCTGTCGGAACCTTGCTCCTGTAAAATATCCTGAAAAGAATATTCCGGCCGATTCTCTTTTTCGCCGATATCGACGATCTCGGCCGGCAGGATTCCCAGGTTGAAAACGACTTTCTTGGCCAGAACATCAAGACCCACTTTAAAATCGGCCACCAGGGGTTCGGAATGGACGAACAGGTCTATCTGCAAACACGGCCACCAGGAAAAGAAAAAAAACAAAACCAGAACGGCGAAACAGACGAAATAAAATTTGAGGGGAGAAAAAGGGGAAGGCATAATAAAAAATGCAGAATGTAATCCGTCAGCTGACGGACAAAAATTAAAATAAAAATTAAAAATTCGCTTTATGTTCTCGTATTTTAACATTTTTTTCAGACTTGGCAAAGTATTTTAAAGTGTTAAGATTAAAAAACGTTAATAAACAAGATAACCAAATCATATGGATCTACCTTCGATTCAACAAATAAAGGCCAGGGATTTTTCCTGGATCAACATCTCCCGTTGTTCTCCTGAAGAAATGAAACATCTTGAAAAAAATTTCAATTTCCACCCCATTCACTTAAACGACTGCCTTTCCCAAATTCAACGGCCAAAGCTGGACATGACGGAGGATTACATTTTCATGGTCCTTCTTTTCCCCGTGTATAACCGGAAAACCAGGAAAATAACTTCTTCGGAAGTCGATTTCTTCATCAGCGCGGACTACCTGGTAGTAATCCACCGCGACGAGCTGCCTCCTTTGATTAATTTCTTCAATCTGTGCAGGATTAATCCGGCACAGCAGGAAAAATACTTCGGCGATAATCCTTCCGCCCTGATCCACGAAATCCTCAACCGGCTCTTCTACTATTGCATCCCTATTCTGGATACGCTTGACGCGAACGTCAGCGGCATCGAGGAACACATTTTCAAGGGTTTTGAAAGAAAAATGGTCAATGAAATCCTCGTTGCCAAAAAGAATATCGTCAATTTCCGCAAAATCATGCAGGCCCACCGCCTGGTTATCTCCAAACTGCTGAAAAAAACCGACGTTTTCTTTTCCACCGGAGAATACAAGATGTATTTCGACGAACTGCTGGAAACAGTCAGAGATATCTGGGAAAGCCTGGAAAATCTCAACCAAAGCATCGAAGCGACGGAAAAAACCAATAATGCCCTGATTTCCTTCAAACTTAACGACACTATCAAAATTTTAACCACTATTTCCGTCATTATCCTGCCGGTCAGTCTGATCGCCGCTATTTTCGGGATGAACCTCCAGTTCATGCCTCTAAACAACAAACCCTTCTCTTTCTGGCTCATCCTGGGCGTGATGATATTTACCTTTTTCATCCTGCTTTACGTCTTTAAAAAGAAAAAATGGCTTTAGAACTATTTTTATTTTATTCATTTAACCAAAACCAAAACTTATTTTTTAGATTCTGTTCAATTTCATAAGCGTTAGCATGAGAAAGGACACCGAGGTAAGATTGCAATGATTGTTTGATAGCTTGATTGCTAATTCTCCCTTCTTTACATTCTTTAATCTTCTCCCTAATTTTCCTAAAAATTCGTTGTTTAGTTTTAGTGCGAACCAGTATATAATAAGGTAAAACAACGTAGCCAAGAAAATCTATTCCTTGATTGATTTTACGGATAATGATTTTATCAGGATGTAATTTAAGAAAGAGATTTTTTATCAGAAATAATTGGACAGAAATAACGATATTTTCCAAAAACAATCTATTGTCGGCGATAATGATAAAATCATCGGTATAACGAATATAATAATTTGCGTTCAGTTTATGTTTAACAAATTGGTCAAATTCATTAAGGTAAATATTAGCAAATAATTGAGAAGTGAGGTTACCTATCGGCAATCCTTTTTTGTTAAATGAATCTGATTGATTAGAATTAAAACTGGAAATTATTTCTTTAATTAAGCACATGGTCCTGTCGTCTCTGATTTTTTTACCGATGATACCAATTAACCTTTGATGGTCGATACTGGCAAAAAACTTGCTAATATCGCATTTTAAAACAAAACAGGGATTGGTATAATTACGACTAACCCGACGCGACATTTTAACCAGACAATCTACTCCTTTATGCGTTCCTTTACCAAGGCGACAAGAAAATGAATTGGAGATAAAAGTCGGATCAAAAATCGGTTCAAGCACATTAAAAACAGCATGATGGAGAATCCTATCCCTCACAACAGCCTTATGGATATGTCTTTGCTTTGGGTCGTGGATATAGAACGAAGAATAAGCCCCATGTTTATATCTACGGTATTTTAAGTCCCTATGAAGTTGAAATATGTTTTCTTCAAGCTGCCATTCAAATTTCTGCACGTCTCGCTTTTTCTGCTTGTCGCTTTTGAATTTATCCCACGCTAAAAAAAGATTCTCCAGTGAAATGATTTCATTAAAAATATCTTTGTAAATTCTCATAATTTATGGAAGAATTTGATATACCAATTTTTAAGAAAGCTTACGAACTCTACAAAGAGTTTTATGGTTTACGCAACTCTGTTCCCCGACCAGACCGCTATACCATTTGGCAAAGATGTGAGAATCTCATCTTGGATATATTAGAAAATATCCTTTGGGCAAGCCAGTTATCAAAAACAGAAAAACTCCCCATATTAGAGAAAAGCAGTCTTCATCTTAACTTTCTGCGTGTATTCCTTAGATTGTGTAAAGAAATAAAGGTTTTGGATAACAGAAAGTATATCTTATTTGAGGAAGACGTAGACGAGATAGGCAGGATGCTCGGCGGCTGGATTAAATCAACTAAAGAGCGTTAAGAGCTGATAAACGAAACACTCTCCAAAATGGAGAGCGTTTTTAATTCAGATGAAAGATAGAAGTTCCGAGCGGACGAGACGCCCAAGTTGTCGTTGCGGTTGTCATCCCAGTTGTTGTTGACATTGAGACCCTTCGAATCGAAGTTACCGACGTTGACGTGGTTGCCGTCTGAATCCACATTATTTGCTTATCCTTATCCATGCCACTGGAAATTGAGGTTTACTACTTCTAAGAGTTTATATCCTTTCTTTCCTGTATTTTATTTGGGAGCGTCCCGTTTTCAGCGGAAATCTCCTCTAAGGATAAGCAAGAAGTTCTATCTCTATCTTTCATCACACGCTATCGTTATCCCTGCCCGCCAGCAGGCAGGCGTAAACAACGATATTCTGGTGATGCCTCCCGCCGTCGCCAAAAGCTTTGGCGGACAGGCAAAGAAGAGACATCTGCGAGGTGAAGCCGTAACCGTACCTGCATTAGCAGACAATTATATTTTATAAGATATTTGGAGAAAAGAAAAGAGCCTTCTGCAAAGAAAATTTCGCCGAAGGCTCAAAGTGTCAAGAGAGACAAGTTCTCAAGACTTCAAGGCTCAGAACTTCCGAGCGGACGAGACGCCCAAGTAGTCGTTGCGGTCGTCATCCCAGTAGGCGTCGACATCGAGACCCCCCGAACCGAAGCGACCGACGTAGACGTGGCCGCCGTCTGAATCCACAGACGATGTGTGGACATAGATGTGCTCGAACAGCCGTTCGCCAGTAGCCATATAGTGACCGATGATGGTATAGACCATCACTTGGGCACTTGGTACTTCGTCATCCTTGCTGAGCAGGGTTTGCTGTTCCTGCCATTTCTTGGACGTCGAATTGTCTACTGGAGTCTTGCAAACCAGCTGCCAGGTTACCTCGCCACGCTCTTTTGCGAATGCTCGCTTGTTATACCAAGCATTCTCGTGGCTGCAGAAGAGCGATTGCTCAACTTTGCCACGAATATCGAGAATCGAAAGCGGGAAGACCGCTATAAGGACATGGGTGTTCTTCAATCGCTTGAGCACTGCTTCGGAGAGCGGAATCTCCGGAAGGGCAGCGAGTTGCTGGCGGGTCGGATTGACCCCGAAGTGTTTGATGGCTTCCTCGACACCAAAGAAGTTCTTGCCCATGATTTCATGGGCATGCTTCTGGCTGGTTGTGGATTCAAAGCCGCCGTTCTGAATCAACCTGACCACCTTCGTGGCAAGGTCTTTGCCCTTCGAATCGATGACTCTCTGGGCAAGGTCGTCTGAGAGACCTGCGGTCTCCAGTTTGAGCAGGAGCTCATGCTCCTTGTGCACCGATAGGGTGCGGTTTTTTGTTTGGCTTACCATGTTTGTCATGGCACACCTCCTTTTTTTGTTTTAAATTCTACTCTAATTTAGAGAACATTATTAATATAGCAAAATTTTGACAATTTGTCAATAACCGTTATAATGTCTATATTATGCTTAAGCTCTACAACACTTTAACCAGGAAAAAGGAAACTTTCAGACCGATAAAGAAAAAAGTCGGGTTGTATACCTGCGGCCCGACTGTTTACAATTACGCGCACATCGGAAATCTGCGCGCTTATGTTTTTGCCGATATCCTGAAAAGGACTCTGAAATACGACGGTTATAAAATAAAACACGTCATAAATATCACCGATGTCGGTCACCTGACATCCGATGCCGATTCAGGCGAGGATAAGATGGTTAAGGCCCTGAAAAGGGAAGGGAAAAAATTCAACCGGAGATCGATGAAAAAAATCGCTGAGTTTTATACGCGGGCTTTCAGGCAAGATATTAAAAAATTGAACATTCAATCCCCCGACCGCTGGACCAAAGCCACTGCCTATGTTAGGGAAATGATCAAGATGATCAGGCTGATAGAAAAAAACGGCTATGCCTACGAAACTTCGGACGGCCTTTACTTCGATACGGCGAAAATGTCCGATTACGGAAAACTGGCCCAGCTCGACGTTAAAGGACTACAACCCGGCGCCCGGGTGGAAATAAATCCTGAGAAAAAAAATCCGACCGATTTCGCCCTTTGGTTCAAGGCCGTGGATAAGGGGAAATCCCACCTTATGCGATGGTCCTCACCTTGGGGAAAAGGTTGGCCCGGGTGGCACATTGAATGCTCAACCATGTCAACCCGGCATCTCGGTCAACCCTTTGACATCCATACCGGCGGCATCGACCACATTCCGGTCCATCATACCAATGAAATCGCCCAGGCGGAAGCGGCTAAAAACAGACCTTTGGCCAATTATTGGCTCCATGGCGAATTCTTAATTTTGGATAAGGAAAAAATGGCTAAAAGCGGTGAAGGCTTTATTACCTTGTCGACCCTGATTGACAAAAATTTTGATCCCCTCGCCTACAGATATTTCTGCCTAACCGCCCATTATCGTTCTCCTTTAAATTTCAGCTGGGAAAACCTGCGCGCCAGCCAAAATGCCTTAAATAACCTTTATCAAAGCGTCGCCGGCTGTCCTTGTCCGACGAAAATCAACAAAGAAATAAAAGAAAAATTCACCGCCGCCGTTAACGATGATCTCGACATGCCACAGGCCCTGTCCGTCGTCTGGGACTTGATAAAAAGCAATTTGCCGGCCGGAGAGAAAATGGCGACAATACTCGATTTTGACAAAATTCTTGGCCTTGATTTGGCAAAAATGAAAAAAAAATTATTAAAAATACCTTCTGAAATAAAGGAAATGGCGGGGAAAAGGGAATCTCTTAGAAAAGAAAAAAACTGGTCTGCAGCCGACCAGCTCCGCCAGGAAATAAACCAGCGGGGATTTCAAATTGAGGATACTGAACAAGGAATTTTTATCAGAAGAAAAAGTTAATTTTCTAAAATCCTTTGCACGATTTTCCAGACATCCTCCCCTATTTCTTCCACTGACAAAAGTTTTCCTTTTTTGACGCATTCAACCACCGCAAAATCATCAGGAAAAAACTCCGCAACCTCGAGAAAAACTTTTTCCGCCTGTTTTAAATGAGAGATATCTTTTTCGTGGATGTCTCTTTTTTTCGCCCCCAGATATTCCCTTTTCCCTTTAAGGCCGATCAATTTATAAGCGACGGAGTTGGGCACGTGTAAAAATATGTTTAAATCCGGCTTAGGAACGGATAAAACGTTATATTCCAGATTACTTACCCAATTAAAAAACTGCTTTCTAGCAGCCTTGTTTTTTATCTTCACCCCCTGATGACCAAAGTTGGAAGCCACGTAACGGTTCGCGATTACCGTCTTCCCCTGCGCCAGCCACTTTTTCAATCCGGCGGAAGCGGCAAAACGGTCCAGGGCATAAAAAATGGAAGCGCGATAAGCGCCCACTTCCCGCCAATCCCCATAACAGCCGTTTAAATATTGTCTGACAAAATACGAAGAAGCGTGACGATAACGGGGAAAATCCAATGTCCGAACGTCGATTTTCTCGTTTTTCAATTTTCTCAGCAAAAGCCTGGTCTGGATCGTCTTGCCTGAACCATCCGTTCCTTCGATGACGATAAATTTTCCTTTGGCCATAATGTCTATTTCCAAGGATGTTTCATTTTGTTAAATCTGGATCTTCAAGCCCGGTCCCATGGTGGCGGATAAAACCACGTTCTTTATGAATAAGCCCTTGACGCCAGCCGGCTTTGATCTCCTGACGACGTTTAAAAAAGCTTCCACGTTCTCGGTTATCTTCTCTGCCGGCCAGGAAACCTTGGCCACGGCCTGATGGATGTTTCCCCCTGCGTCGCTCTTAAAACTAATCTTCCCTTTCTGCAACTGGGAAACGACCTTGCCTATTTCCGTAGTGACGGTGTCGGTCTTCGGATTCGGCATCAGTCCTTTCGGTCCCAAAATCCTGGCAATTGAGGACAGCTCTTTCATTATATCCGGTTCGGCCACGGCGATGTCGAAATCGCACTTGCCTGTGCTTTTTATTTCCTCGATTAGCTCTTTCCCGCCTACGATATCCGCACCGGCGTCTTTCGCTTCTTTAGCCTTGCCTGAGCCGACAAAAACGGCTATTTTCTTTTTTCTAATCGCGCCGCCAGGCAAAATGACCACTCCCCTGACTTGTTGTTCCGTCTTTTTGGGATCAATGCCTAAATTAACGTGAAGCTCCAATGTCTGGTCAAATCTGGCGGAAGAATTCTGTTTAAGGAACTCAATAGCTTCCGCCAAAGTATATTTATCCGAAATTTTCGCTTTGATTGCTTGGTATTTCTTGCTTCTCATAAATTTGCGTTATTCTATTTCTATGCCCATCTGCCGAGCCGTGCCCTCGACGATCTTGATCGCCTGATCGACGTCATCGGTATTCAGATCCGGCAATTTAATCTTGGCTATTTCCCTGACCTTAGCTTTGGTGATCTTTGCCACTTTCTGCTGCAAGGGCTGCCCCGACCCTTTATCAATACCCGCCGCCTTTTTTAACAAATCAGCGGTTAATGGAGTTTTTAGGACGAAAGAATACGTCCGGTCTTCATAGACCGTAATCTCCGCCGGAATCACGTTACCGATCTGGCTTTGCGTTTGCTCGTTGAATTTCTTGCAAAATTCCGCGATATTGAGGCCATGCTGACCCAGGGCCGGCCCTACGGGCGGCGCCGGATTGGCCTGCCCCGCCTGAATTGCGAGTTTAATCACCGTCTTTATTTTCTTTGGCATATTTTTAAAGTTTTTTAATTTGTAAAAAATCCAGTTCCGTCGGCGTTTCCCGGCCGAAAACGGAGATTAAAACCTTCACTCGTCCCCGTTCTTCGTCGATCTCCGCCACTTTGCCCTCAAAACCCTTGAACGGCCCGTCGATTATCCTGACCGGCGCGCCTAAATCAATGTCGATCTTGTATTTCGGCTCCTCTACGCCCATTCTTTTC
>Ga0172371_10012475_pt1 | contig 11185 bp, 10 predicted proteins | sample Lak12m_FD_114543 | JGI IMG/M metagenome (GOLD analysis project Ga0172371, IMG submission 114543) | Freshwater microbial communities from Kabuno Bay, South-Kivu, Congo - kab_022012_12m | ecosystem: Environmental > Aquatic > Freshwater > Lake | place: Democratic Republic of the Congo: South-Kivu...
GCCGGCCCCGGAGCCGCTGCCGGGGGTGCCGGTTCTGTGGGAGAGGCTCAACCTCGGCACGATGCCCGACGAAGTCATTCAGGACCTGAGGCAGGGCAAGTACTATTACGAGAAACGCCTGCCGGGCAATTTCGGCCTCGCAATTGACTACTGGAAGAAGGCTCTGGCCCGGCTCGGAGAGGCGGACCGGGGCGGCGTGCAGAATCTCGTCACGGCGGCCGAGGCAGAACTGGCCCGGCACTTCAGCGCCGACTCGGCCGATGCGTTTGTCCTGCTCAAGCAGGGCAGGACGGCCCAGGCCGTGGCCCTGCTGGAGAAAATGCGGGCCGACTACGTCGACATCAACGCCCCGCAGTACAAATGGGCGTCGCTGATGCTTTACCGACGGCGTCACTAGTCAGAGATGGAAGAGGAGAAGAGATCGGAAACCGTTCGATGACCACGAACCAAAGGTGGGGCGAGATTCGCCGGCATGAGACAGTGAGCCGGCTGGCCGTCCGACTGCTGTGCGATGAGACTGCGGTGACGACCCTCGAGTACGTTGTCGCCGGCATCGCCATGGCCCTGGCCGGCGTTGCCGCATCCCGCGTCATCGCCAGCGTCCTCAAGAGCTATCTCCACCGCATCTATCTGGTAGTTACGCTGCCAATACCCTGACCTCCAGACCTCGCCTGCGCCGATTCCTGGTCCGCGCACTCCTGCCGAGTCCCGCGGTCGGCGCTGGAGTCGCAGCCTTCGCTGCCGCGCTGGCCCGGCTCAGCAACCCCGATACTCTCTGGCACCTGGCGATCGGCAGGTGGATCGTTACCCACCACGCGGTCCCTGACGTCAGCCGTTTCTACTACTCGGCGACGGCCGGATTCGGCTACGACTACTCGTGGCTGTCGCAGGCGATTCTCTTCAGCACCTACAAGTGGCTGGGTGGAGCCGGACCGGCGATCCTTAACGCGGTCGTGGCCGGCTTCATCTTCTACCTTCTCTACAAGCTGCTGGAACGGGACAACGTGAACATGCTGGTGAACCTCGCCGTCCTCTGCCTTGGCCTGGTGACGACCACGGCCTACCTGTCCGGGCGACCAGTGATGTTCACCGTGGCCTTCTTCACACTGGAGGTATTCATCCTCTCCGGCTGGGCCGAGGAATCCGGTCAGAGTGTGCAGTCACGCCGCGGTCTCATCTGGCTGATTCCGCCGATGGTAGCGCTCTGGGCCAATCTGCACCCGGGATTCGCGGTCGCCCCGCTCCTGATTCTGCTCTTCCTGTCAATGGGTCGGACTACCCGGGACCGTTGGACTCTGGCCGCGTGCCTGGCCGCCAGCATGGTCGCCATCATCATCAATCCGTACGGGTGGCGGCTGTACCTGATGCCTTTGGAGACGGCGCGGGCGCTGCCGATGCTCCGGGGACTGACCGAGTGGGCCGGCGCTTCGGGCTGGGAAGCGGTGGTCTGGGGCGGACTCGTCGCCCTGGTCACCTGCGGTCTGTCGTTGCGACGGCAGCCGCTGCCGGTAGTGTTGCTCGCTGCCGGGAGCGCTTTGGCGGCCGGAGTGAGCAGCCGCAACATGCCGCTGTTCGGCGTGGCGGCGGTGTTCGTCATCGGCCGGACGTTGCTGCCGGTGCTTGCTCCCAAGTTCGGACGGTTCGACCTGGTTCGCAAGTTCGACACGAGATTCGAGGCTGCCGGCGGCTGGTTCTGGGTCATTGCGATTCCGCTGGTTCTCGTCGGCGCGGCACGGTACCGGCTCGCTCCAATGGACCTTGAACTCGACTTCTCGCGTTACCCGACCGACGCGGTCCGCTACATCGAAGACCACGGCTGCCCCGACCGCCTCTTCGTCCGTGAGACGTGGAGCAGCTACCTGCTATGGGCGGCGCCGGACCGCAAGCTCTTCTATGATGCAAAGGGCGGCTTCAGCCGGGAAGCGACCCTGGCGCATTCCGAACTGGTCAAGCCCAAGCCCGGATGGCGCGGTGCCGTCGATCGCTACGGCATTGCGACGATGCTGTTGGAACGGGGCAGTCCACTTGCCGTTGTTCTCAGCGAGGCTGCCGACTGGCACCGGGAGTACTCCGATTCGCTGGCAGAGGTCTTTGTTCGTACGCCGCGTGGCGAAGAACGCCCTCTTCTCCCTTCTTCTTCCGACATCGGCCGCTCCCAGGCACACATCTCCAGCGACTGAGGACGACTTCGCGTTCCTCGTCCGCGGTCATGGTCGCGCCGGGAATGCGCGGAACAGAGCCCCGATTCTGACTCAGATTACGCCCGGGGTCCATCAAGGGCGTAGTCCAGCACCGGTCAGCAGTTCCCGGCGTCCGGTTCGGTCGCGTCGAACCAGTGGCTCAGGTATGCTCCGGTCGCGTTGGTGTGGCGCCCAACATGCACCGACCGTTGTCCGGCAACAAGTTTTCGAACCACCTCTTTCGGGAGCGTTAACGGCTACTTCGATGGGAACTCCGGGGGGAGGCCAGGCACTCTAGATTCCCGATTGAGGATTGCCGCAGGCACGCGGATTTGACAAGCGGGGCGTGGAGCCTAACATCTGACTCATGAGGAGCAGCAAGATGCGCATATTGACTGTAGTCCTGACTGCGGCGCTGTGCCTGGCCGTGTCAGGCTGTCCCAAGAACGTCAACCCGGATACGCCACCGCCGCCCGCCGGTGCAGCGTCGAGCAAGGTCGGAGTGACGTGCTCTTTCAAGGTGATCGCGAGCGATCCGGATTTTCACCGCGTGTCCGTGCGGGTTGACTGGAATGACGGCGACACTTCGGATTGGACCGGCATGTTCCAGTCCGGCGACACGACCACGGTGAGTCACGTCTGGTCCGCGGCCAACACCTACCGAATCTCTGCCCAGGCCAAAGACGAGCGGGGGGCGATCTCGCTCTGGTCGAACTGGCACGAGGTCGCCATCGCGGACACCGTTAGTCTGCCGCCGGGCAGCCCGCGTGCGCCGGCCGGGCCGGACAGCGGGTACACAGACTCGGTCTATCAGTTCTCGACGCTGGCCGGTGACCCGAACGGTGACCGCATCCAGTTGCAGCTCGACTGGGGCGACGGCGACACATCCGACTGGGGCGGTCTGGTTGCGGAAAGCACGCTGGTGACGATGTCGCATGCGTGGCTGGCGGCCGGCGAGTTCTCGGTGCGGGCAAGAGCCAGGGACGAGAAGGGGCTGGTCTCGGACTGGTCCGCAGCTCATGTCCTGACTATCAGCGATTCCCTCCGGAAGCGGCTGCGGATGGTCGGCCCAGCACAGTCCACTGCCGACAGTTCGGGTTTCCGTCTCCTCGTCATCAACGACCGGACCACAGAGGATACTATCAGTTGGCTGGAGTTCTTCCGGACGCCGGATTCAGCGTACATGAGGGAGTTCATGATTGACGGGAATCATGGGACCGGCTTCCCGCGCGGACCCACTGACCCTGGCCTAGGGAACGGTGACACCGTGTCTTTCGCGCCGGTGCTGATAGCGCCGAACGGAACGCAGGTGGTTGAGCTTCTCTTCCAGTACTTCTTCCCGGTCGCAATCCCAGCGCCGCCACACGACACGCTGGCCAACGTGTGTGGCGGGGAGTTTCAGCTTCGCTTCAGTGACCGCTCGGAGATAGAATTCGAAGTGCCGTATCCGTGACAGCGCCCCACACTCGTGGCGGCGTCTGTGAGTACTCGCTGGAGCAAGGGCAAAGGACCCGAAGGCCCGTTTTGGATTCGCCCGGCGTCCACGTTGTGGCCGTCGGGGATTTGCTGAAGTAGGTCTAGCGCAGTCCTCCTCGCGCAGTCGCGGTGAGGGGGCTGGCCGCCGTAGAGCTTGACAGGGCGCCCAGCGATTCTACAATACAAACGACCGTTTGAAACAAACGTATGATGCAATCCGTCATATCTCCTGAGAGCCATGAGTACCGACGAAGAACGTAAGGATGCCAGGCGCCGGATATTCGATGCCGGCGTGTCGCTGTTCGCGCGGAGGGGCTACGCCGCGGTCGGAATCCGCGAGATAGCTCGGGCCGCGAACGTAAACCTCTCAATGGTGTCGTACTACTACGGGGGCAAGGCCGGGCTGCTGTCGGCGATCATCGACGAGGCCTATGCCCGCTACCGGACCATGCTGGCCGGGACAGGGGATGACTCCACGCCGGCAGAGGCGCATGTACGGAACATGGCTCGCGGCATAGTTCAGTTCTTCCGTGAGAACGCCGAGCTGGGGCTGGTGGGTTTCGATTCTTTCCCGCCGGTCGACAACCCCGACACGATAGCCGTGAGGCTGAAGTGGTCAGAGAGCATCGGTACCATGCTGGCCGGCTTCTACAAGAAACTCGGACTCGACCTCAGTGACCCGGTGCAGATGGGAGTGGTCCTGAAGGCACTGCCGATCAGCGTGAAGACTTTCTTCGAGGGCATCTATGCCGTGGAGCAAAGCGGGGCGAAGGACCGGCTCCCCGGAATGCCGGAGTTCGACGACGCGTTCTTCGAGCACTACTCCGAGCACCTGGCCGAGCTGTTCCTGTACGGTGTGACCGGAATGACTCGGATGAAGCGGAAGAAGATGACTGCGGACAGAGCCCGCAAGTCGAAGCCGAAAGCGCGAGGTCGGTCAGTGTGACCGGAAGTCACGCATGGCCTGTCAGCGCCGCGCTACTGGGTGCTATGCTCGGATGTGCGGCCACAGCACAGGGGCTAGACTTCCACGGACGGGCGTCGGGCTGGCTGGGGGCAAGCCGGGATACCGCGTATGTCGGGCTTGCCGGCCTGCGCTATCTGCCCGAGGCACGCGTGTCGGTGCCGGCCGGTGACCAGATGGAACTGGACGCCGAGGTGTCAGTCAACGCTTTCTGTGCCGCAAACGCTCGCATTCGTGCCTGTTCCCTGGACGCGAGGCTCAAGCCGTACCGCGCGCTGGCTCGCATTTCGGCCCCGCGGTTCTATGTGCGCGCCGGGCTGCAGAAGATCAACTTCGGTTCGGCCACCCTGCTCCGTCCACTGATGTGGTTCGACCGTGTGGACCCACGCGACCCGTTGGAGCTGACCGACGGAGTCTATGGCCTGCTTTGCAGGTACTACTTCCAGAACAACGCCAACCTGTGGGCATGGGGACTGCTGGGCAACAGCTCGCCCAAGGGCTGGGAGATCTACGGCTCCGAACGCTGGGTCCCGGAGTCGGGCGTGCGGGTGCAGGTTCCGGTGCCGCGCGGAGAGCTCGGTATCACTGCGCACCACCGCGTAGCATCGGTTCTCCATGGGAATCTGCCCCCGCTGCCGCCGGACACCAGCCCTGCGGCAGAGACCCGCGTGGGACTGGACGGCAAGTGGGACGTCGGGGTGGGCTTGTGTTTGGAGGCGACGGTCAGCAAGACAAGCAGTGACTACGTGCCTTACCCGTGGCAGCGGGTGGTGACGGTCGGGCTTGACTACACGTTCGGCCTCGGCGCCGCCCTTGGTTTCGTTGCTGAACACATGCTCGTCGGTGCCGCGGACGGGCCCTTCACGAAGGGAACCGACGTCCAGTTCTCGGTACTGATGTTCAGCTTCCCGCTCGGACTGCTGGACAATCTGCGAGGAATGGTCTACTATGACTGGAAGAACGAGAACCCATACAGCTTCCTTGGCTGGCAGCGGACGCTCGACAACTGGGTGTTCAGTGTTGGGGCATTCTGGAATCCGGACAGCGCCCCGACTTCCGCGGCCGGACCCGCAACTGGCACCACGGGCAAAGGTGTCCGGGCGGACGTGGTGTTCAACCACTAGGGGAAGGTCGTATGGACTCCGGAACCGATGGTGAAGCCACGAAAGCACGAAAGACACGAAACGAACGGGTGCAGAATGCCGGATGTCCGTTTCACTCCTTTTTCGTGACTTCGTGGCAGTCTATTTCGGATTCAGGGATGGCTAGCGGGATTCGAAAGGAGGCGGAGTGGAAAATGGTGTCGTGATCAGCACTGACAAACTGGTCAGGAAGTTCAAGGTCGGAAGAACAGAACTGGTTGCCCTCAAGGAAGTCACGCTGGAATTCCGACGCGGCGAGTTCGCAGGGCTGGTCGGGCCGTCCGGTTCCGGGAAGACGACGCTCCTCAATATCATCGGCACGCTTGACTCGCCGACCTCAGGTACCGCCGAAGTGCTGGGTGAGCGGGTCGAGAAGCTCTCGCCCGTTCAGGCTGCGTCCCTCCGCTCCCGGCAGATCGGCTTCATCTTTCAGACCTTCAATCTGCTGCCGGTCTATTCCGCCTACGAGAACGTCGAGTTTCCCCTGCTCCTGCTCGGCCTGTCCCGGTCCGAGCGTCACAAAAAGGTGACCGATGCACTCGAGTGGGTAGGTCTGGCCGACCGGGCGAACTCGAAGCCGACGCAGCTTTCCGGCGGGGAGAGCCAGCGGGTCGCGATTGCCCGCGCGGTCGTGAAGCGGCCGGAGCTGGTGCTCGCCGACGAGCCGACCGCGAACCTCGACGCCGAGAACTCCCACAAGATACTCCAGACGATGGTCAACCTGAACCGTGACCTCGGCACAACCTTCCTGTTCTCCACCCACGACGAAAAGGTCATCCGCTACCTGCGGCGGAAGATATCGCTGGTTGACGGGCGGGTCGCCGCCGACGAGGCGCGGGACATGACCGACGGCGGGGACATGACCCAATCGTCCTCGATTGGGATCGTGTCCCAAGCCTCTCCAGACAACTCATGATCATCTTTCGTCTCGCCATCCGCAACCTGCGCGGCGCGGGGATCCGCACGTGGCTCAACGCCATCGCGCTTTCGTTCGCGTTCGTGGCCATCATCTTCGGTCAGGGCATGCTGCAGGGGATGAACAAGCAGGCGGAGGATGCCTCAACGGCATTTGAGTTCGGCGGCGGCCAGTACTGGCAGCAGAACTACGACCCCTACGACCCGCTGACTCTGGAGGACGCGCACGCGCCGGTTCCGGCGGCGCTCGAATCGCTGGCCCGGGCGGGAGAGGCCGCGCCGATTCTCATCGTGGCCGGCAGCATCTACCCGCAGGGACGGATCAAGCCGATCCTGCTCAAGGGCATCGACCCGGAGCAGAAAGTGCTGGCGTTGCCGACCGCCGCCCTCGCCGACACGACCGAGGAACTACCTATACTCATCGGCAGCCGCACTGCGGCCACGACCGGGCTCGCGGTCGGCGACCAGGTGACCGTGCAGTGGCGCGACGCGGACGGTGCTTTTGACGCCCGCGACGGCCGGGTGGTCGAGATAATGCAGACCAGCGTCGGGACCGTGGACATCGGCCAGATCTGGGTGCCGCTCGACAAGTTGCGGAACCTGGCCGGGATGGAAGGCGAAGCGACACTGGTTACGCTGGCCAGGGGGACGCGCAGCCTTCCCGCGGTCGAAGGCTGGAACTTGCGGACGCCCGCCTATCTGCTCTCCGACCTGCGTCAGATGGTTGCATCCAAGACCATCGGGCAGTCGATCATGTTCACCGTCCTCTTTCTGCTGGCGATGCTCGCGATATTCGATACGCAGGTGCTCTCGGTGTTCCGGCGCCGGCGCGAAATCGGGATGCTCGTCGCGCTGGGGATGACCCGGGCCCAGGTTATCGTGATGTTCACGCTTGAGGGCGCGCTCCACAGCATCTTCGCCGCTCTGCTCGGGATTGTGTACGCCGGGCCGCTCTTCTACTACCTCGGCCGCAGCGGCTTCACCATCCCGGGCGGTGACAGCTGGGGCTTCTCCCTGGGTGACAAGCTCTACCCGACATTCACCGCCGGCCTGATACTGGGTACGACCGTGCTCGTGTTTGTCGTCACGACGTTCGTTTCCTGGCTTCCGACCCGCAAGATCGCCAAGCTCAAGCCGACCGACGCACTGGCCGGGAGGGGGACGTGAGGAAAAGAGTGAAGAGCGAAGAAAGAAGAGTGAAGACCGGAAGCGGGCAGCAATTCGGACATTCGGACTTCAATCGTCCTTCGAGCTTCGAACTTCGGGCTTTCGCCTCTGAGGCGGCATGCTGATTTTTCTCGCCAAGGGACTCTGGCGCGACCGTTCGCGCAGCCTGTTCCCGCTGCTGACCTGCGCCATCGGTGTCATGCTCGTGGTGCTCATGGACGGCTACCTGCGCGGCGCGACGGACGGCATGTTTCGGGCGATGTCCAGCTTCGTCTGCGGCCACCTGCGGGTGACCACGCGCGCCCACGCCAAAGCCGGGACCGACGCGTCCAACGAACTTGCCCTGCTCGGCGTGGACAGTGCAATGGCGGACCTGAAGCGCGACTTCCCGGGAGTTACATGGACCCCGCGCACGCGGTTCGGCGGCCTGGTGGACGTGCCCGACTCGGTCGGCGACACCAGGGCGCAGTCGCCCGCGGCCGGGCTGGCCGTTGACCTGTCGGAAGGGAGTCCGGAGTTCGGGATACTCAGGCTCGAAAAGTCGCTCGCCTCGGGCCGTCTGCCATCCGCCCCCGGCGAGATGCTCCTGTCCGACGACTTCGCTCACCGACTCGGGCTCAAGCCCGGCGACAAGCTGACCCTGGTTTCGTCCACGATGAACGGGAGCATGGCTACGTGGAACTTCATCATGTCCGGCACCGTGCGTTTCGGCGTCAGCGCGATGGACCGCGGCGCGATGCTCTGCGACATCAAGGACATCCAGCAGGCGCTCGACATGCCCGACGCGGCTGACCAGGTGCTCGGGTTTCTCCCGCGCGACCAGTACGACGACAAACTGGCCACGAGGCTGGCCGCGCAGTTCAACGCGGCCCATGCGGGCGGCGACGAATACGCGCCGGAAATGGAGACGTTGCGCACGGCCAGCGGGCTGGGTTCGATGTTCGACCTCCTCGGCTCGGCCGCCGCCATCATCATGTTCATATTCATTGTCGCGATGGCGGTCGTGCTCTGGAACGCGGGGTTGATGGGCAGCCTGCGCCGGTACGGCGAAATCGGGGTGCGGCTCGCGATCGGGGAGTCCAAGCACGCGGTGTACCGTTCGCTACTGGCTGAGGCTTTTCTCATCGGCCTTGTCGGCTCCGCGCTCGGGACCGTCATCGGACTCGGCTTCAGCTTGTACCTGCAAGAGGTCGGGTTCAACATCGCCGGGATGATGAAGAACTCCACGATGGTAATCGACGACGTCATCCGGGCGCGCATCGCCCCCTCGAGCTTCATCGTTGGGTTCCTGCCCGGGCTCATCGCCACTTTCCTAGGCGCCGCGATATCGGGTCTCGGCGTGTACAAGCGACAGACGGCAATACTGGCGAAGGAGTTAGGGAGTTAGCAGTTAGCAGTGAGCGAAATCCCGGGACTGTACCGGATTGCGGCCGCGTCCGCGCGGCCGGGGACTGTCCCAGGGGATTTCGCGTTGGAGGAGACGTGAGAGACATGAAGTCAAGAGCCAAAAGCCGGAAGTCAAGAGCCAGAGCCCTGCTCCTCTGTTTGTGCTTGAGCTTGGGCTTGTGCCTCGCTGCCGAGACGCCGAGCGGGGAAGAGATACTGAAGAAGGTCGATGAGAACGGTTACGCGGAGACGCGCGTGGCCGTTTCGGAGATGGTCATTCACCTGGCGCGGAACGCGCGTACGGTTCGGGCCAAGTCCTGGGTCGAGGGCGCAGACAAGTCGTTCACCGAGTTCCTCTACCCGCCGCGAGATGCGGGGACCAAGATGCTCAAGCTCGGGGACGAACTCTGGGTTTATACTCCATCAACCGATCGCACCATCAAGATATCCGGGCACATGCTCCGGCAGTCGGTGATGGGTTCGGACTTGTCGTACGAGGATATGATGGAAGACCGCAAGCTGGTTGATCTGTACGACGCCGAGGTAGCGGGCGAGGATACGATGCTCGGTCGCGCGTGCTGGGTGATTCAGCTCACGGCCAAAGCGCCGGACGTCAGCTATTACTCCCGCAAGGTCTGGGTAGACAAGGAACGGTTCCTGCCGCTGCGGGAGGACCGCTTTGCGAAGAGCGGGAAGCTGCTGAAGACCAGCGAGGTGAAGAGCGTCGCCCAGTACCAGGGTCGCTGGGTCGCCGACCACGCGACCTTCAAAGATGCTCTCAAGAGCGGCGAAGGAACGGAGTTCATCGTTGACTCGCTGCGCCTGAACGTGCCGATTCCCGACTACATCTTCTCCAAGGCTTCGCTGCGCAAGTAGCCCCGCGAAGGGACATGACCGAAATCGCGGGGACTGTACCGGATTGCGGCGCTTCTGGCGCCGGGGACTGTCCCCCTCCTGCGATTTCGGATCGTGTCCCAAGCGCTAACCTCTTCACCTTGACCGCAGGGCCACTTCACGATAACGTGTCACCAAGACGAGAAATGGACGACATGCGTGAAGCCAGAGTAGAAGTGACGCTCGACCGCGATATGCTGCGACGTTTGGACCTCTTCGTGCAGAACGGGCGGTTCCCGAACCGAAGTCGTGCCGTGCAGGAAGCGATAGGCGAGATGCTCACGCGGCTTCGGCGCGAGCGTCTGACTGGGGAGTCCGCGAAACTGGACCGAGCGGCAGAGCAGACGATGGCTGACGAAGCCCTCTTGCCGCCGACCGTCCAACGGTCCGCACGCGCGAAGATGCCCATGCTCCTGCCGTGTCCGACTCGCTCTCCGGCCGCGCTTCGGACTGACCGCTCACCGCGTCCGCCATCACATCACTGAAGCCGACATCCTGCGGTCCGCTGGATGTCCTCCACACTAGGGCTCGATAAGTCACTGAGCAAATCATTTGGTAAGTAACCCAGCTAGTCTCACGGCAAGTGACTTGGGTAGCAAAAGGGCACGTCACTCAGCTACTCGCTCTTCGACTCGTATGCCTAACGAATCATCTAGTCGTTCGGTAACTTGGTCTGCGATTAACCTGGCAATACACTTGTCTAATCACTAGACAAGTCACCCGCCAACTTACTCTCATATTCGTTAGGTAAATCACTGGTTAGGTGACTGGACAGGTCACTTGGATTATCACTGGGGGAGTTACTAGGGGAGTGAATCCCTGAGTGCTATCGATGGCGCTGGGTCAAATGACATATATTATCTACTGTCAGGTATTTATGCGACTGAGATGTCGTTGTTGACTACCACGGCCGGTGAGCGTATCATGCTGCGACTAGTAGAGCAGAACAAACGGAGGAACAAGATGACTGACCCAAAGAAGAGAGCCGACCGCTGGAAGGCGAAGTACAATCTCAAACGCGTGAATGAGACGCTCACCGACTTGCGCGAAGACATGGCCGC
>Ga0172371_10012477_pt1 | contig 11183 bp, 11 predicted proteins | sample Lak12m_FD_114543 | JGI IMG/M metagenome (GOLD analysis project Ga0172371, IMG submission 114543) | Freshwater microbial communities from Kabuno Bay, South-Kivu, Congo - kab_022012_12m | ecosystem: Environmental > Aquatic > Freshwater > Lake | place: Democratic Republic of the Congo: South-Kivu...
GTAGCGCTACAAAATAATCTAAAAGGCCTCGCGAGAGGCTTTTTAGATTGTTTTTAATGTATTCGGGGAATCGAAGGGCGCGCCAGGAAAAAGTGAATGATTTCACTTTTTCAGCGCCCAGGTTCGAAGGAGATTCATAATATGCAAGGGAATTAGATTTGATTTTGGTGTATAATAGAAGTATTAAAAAAATAAGAAAAAAATATGGAACAGGCGGGACATCAGATATTTGAATTTTTGAGAGATTATGGTTATTGGGGAATGTTGCCTTTGATGATCATCGAAGGGCCGGTGATTACGATCGTGGCGGCGATGCTGGCGAGCTTGGGCGCGTTCAATTGGATTGTTGTTTTTTTGCTTTCGATGGCGGGCGACGTGATCGGCGATGTGATTCTTTATGGCTTGGGATACAAATACGGAATGGGATTCGTGCGGGGATTCGGGAAGTATATGGGCATAACCGAAAAGCTGGTGACGAAAATGGAAAAATATTTCGAAAACCACGGCGGCAAAACGATTTTCGCGGTCAAATCGACGACCGGTCTTTGTTGGGCGACTTTCACGGCAGCAGGAATCGTCAAAATGCCGTTTTGGAAATTCGTGAAATTTTCCGTTTTGGGCGGAATCGTTTGGAGTGGATTTTTGGTGGCGATGGGATATTTTTATGGTTATCTTTGGAGGGAAATCAGTCAATATATCGATTGGATCGGCTGGGCAGTTTCAGTGGTTGCGATCGCGTCTTATGTTGGCATAACTTTGTATAAAAAATACGAATCAAAAAAACTTTTTCCCAATGACATTGAGATCACTTCCTAGAGCTTGATTTTTTCTTGAAAATGTGCTAAAATTAAGAATCGTACGTTGACAACAGGAATGCAAAAAAATGGCTAAATAGCCAAAAAATTTCAAGGAGGCTTAGTATGATTACTTTCGGAAAGCGGGGAGTTTGCAGGATATTGCTTTTTTCAGACCCTCATTATTCAAAAGATAGTCTTTTGGAAGAGGAAAAATGGTTTCCGCCAGTATGCGCTTTTTTGAAAAAAATCCAGCTTGTTTTTCTGGTGAAAAAGTTTTTGCGGTTTTGGGATCGCATGACACAAGAAGCTTTCGTGAAGATGCTTCTTGAAGTCAAAAAAAAGAGTCCATTTGATTTTGCTATCGGACTGGGAGATTATACTCCCGGCGCGAATGAAAGCGGGATGTTGACGAAAAAAACATTTAAACAATATCGCGATTTCAAAAATATTTTCGACAAATATGTCAAGTGCGACAAAGCTCTTGTTTGGGGCGATCACGACGCCGGGTATCGTTTTAGCGCCGGAAAAGTGCTTGGCACAGAACGAGGAGGGCTTTCCGTAAAAAGCGTTAAGTCGGCAACCGAATTGATTGGTTTGCCGTTTGGATCGGTCGAAGTTGGGCCGGTGAAGTTCATCTACATCTCGACCAACCTGGTTAGAAATGTAGATGAAAATAGCCACCCTATTTTGCGGGATCTGAAAGTGGAACAGGAAAGTTTTTTAGCGAAAGAATTAAATTGGTCGGGAAGATCTCCGGTGTTTATTTTTGCGCACGATCCGACCGCGCTGGGAAAAGAAACGGCAATGCGAAAAATTATCGATTCGCACAGGAAAAAAGTGACGGCTATTGTTCACGGTCACTTACACGCCGAATTTTCCCGTCGTCTTGCGATGCTGTCGTCGGTGTATGGCGGATTATGCCAAGAATATGAAACAATTCTGGTGCCGGCATCCTGGGGGATGATGGGAATCGGCAGGGGATTCAAAATCCTCAATATACACAAAAATGGCTCTTATTCTGTTGAGAGCCACAAGGTATAACAAGGAGGTGTTTTCAGGAAGGGCATTCGTCGCGCGCGACGAATGCCCTTTTTTCTTGCCCAAAAGCTGAAAAGAGCCTAGAATTCGATTATGACCAAGAGAATCAAAAAAATATTAAATACTGTCAAAAGCGTTCTTTTTTTGGATCCCCAAGCGCTTTTTAATGAAGAAAAGCATTTGCTGGACAAGCCTTTTTATTTTAAGGGAGAAGGTGGCAAGGCCGTTCTTTTGATTCATGGCTGGTCGACTACCCCCTATGAAGTTCGAAGATTGGGGAAATATTTAAATGAGAACGGTTACAGTGCCTGCGGGCCTATGCTTTCCGGACACGGAACTGTTCCAAAAGATTTGGAAGGAATAGATTGGAAAATTTGGCTGGAAGATGTGGAAAAAGTTTATTTGGAACTGAAAAATAATCACGGCCAAGTTTATATCGCCGGCACGTCTATTGGCGCCAGTTTGGCGGTTTTGTTGGCGGAAAAATATCCGGATGTTTCCGGATTGGTTTTGATGGCGACGCCATATAAATTGAGAATGGAAAAAATCGTGGAATGGGCGGTGAAGATTTTCGGCAAGTTTTTTCAATATCGAAAAAAATTCTATCCTCCGACGTTTGGGAAATCGACTGCTGTCACTCGGTTGATTTCGTATCAAACTTATCCGCTCAGCAGTGTTTTGCAGGCGGCGGAAGTTGTTCGAGCGGCCAGGAAAAATTTGGAAAAGATAACCCAACCTTGTTTTCTGTTGCAATCTTCCAGTGATCATATTGTTTCCAAGGGAAGCATAGACGAGTTATATGACCGAATCGGTTCTGCGGAAAAAAAGAAAAAACTCATCAAAAAAGCTTATCATACTTTTATATCGGATATTAAAAATGAACACGTGTTTTCTGATATCCTCAATTTTCTGGAAGAAAATTAATTTTCAATTTTCAATTTTCAATTTACAATAAATTTTCAATTAAGAAATTTTCAAACTTTGAGATATTGAAAATTCAATGAAAATCGTAAATTGATCATTGTGAATTGCGCAGCTATGCGAATCGCCATTTTCACCAACAACTATCTTCCTAATCCTTTCGGAGTTGCCGGTTCGATTGAGAGTTTTCGCAAGGAGTTTGAAAAAGCCGGACACACGGTCTATGTTTTCGCGCCCGAAGCGAAAGGATATGCGGATGAAAATCCGAATGTCTTTCGCTATGGCGCGATCGACTTGAAATTCAGAAATATCCGTTTTCCGATAGCGATTCCGTATTCGCGAAGAATTGATAAAGTCTTGGAAAATCTTGAAATCGATATTATCCACTCCCAACATCCCAATCTTTTGGGTTGGCAAGCGCGTCGGTGGGCGAAGAAAAAAAACGTGCCGTTGGTTTTCACTTGGCACACTTTATATGACCAATATGCGCATTTTGCTCCACTAATCCCAAATTCTTGGGCTGCCAAATGGGCGATCGGCAATGCCGTGAAATATGCCAATAAGTGCCATCAGATAATCGTGCCGACGGAATCGGTCAAGAAAATCATCCGTGATTGGGGAGTTCAAAACGAACGCATTGAAACCATCCCCACGGGAGTGGAAGATGGGTTTTTTGGAAATCCGGATAGGGAAAATATGCGCAAACAGTTAGGCGTTGCGGATGATGAAATCGCGTTGCTGCTGGTGAGTCGGTTGACCGCGGAAAAAAATGTCGGGTTCTTGATGCGTTCCGTCATTAAGATTTTGAAACAAAATGAGAAAACTAAATTTATCGTGGCTGGAGATGGCGATAAACTACCTGAGTTGAAAAAGATGGTTGCCGATGCGGGATTGGAAAGCAGAGTTGTTTTTATCGGAATCGTGACCGGCGATGCCAAAAAAAATATTTATGCGTCAGGCGACATTTTCGTATATGCTTCGATTTCCGAAACACAGGGAATGATTTTGACCGAGGCTATGCTTGCGGGTCTTCCGATCGTGGCTGTGAACGCGACTGGCGCAAAAGATATCGTGATAAACCGGGCGACAGGGATTTTGGTAGATGAAAATGAAGACGATTTTTCCCGAGCGGTGTTGAAAGTCGCAGGAGATGAGGATGTGCGGAAAAGATTTTCAGAAAATGCGCGCAAGATTGCAATGGAAAACTATGTTTCTTCCGTGTGCGCGGGGAAGATGATAGCATTATATGAGCAAACAATTACAGATAAAAAATAATTTTCAAATAGCAATTTTCAATTTTCATTGAATTTCCAATTATATAATTTTCAAACTAAAAAGAAGGTTTGATTATTTGATTATTGAAGCATTTATTGAAAACTGGAAATTGATCATTGTAAATTGAATAAAATTTTATCGGGAAAATTTTATAACCGTCCCACTCTTGCCGTCGCCCAGGACTTGCTGGGTTGTATGTTGGTGCGAAAAATAAAAGGAAAAGAAATCCGCGCGACGATAACCGAAACGGAGGCGTATGTCGGCGAAGACGATTTGGCATCACATGCTTCCAGGGGCAGGACTCCGCGGACGGAATTGATGTATGGGCAAGCGGGATATGCTTATGTGTATATGGTCTATGGAATGTATCACTGTTTGAATGTGGTTACGGAGAAAAAAGATTTCCCGGCGGCGGTCTTGATCCGCGCTGTCAAAGTGGATGCAGTGGAGTATAAAAAAACAAATGGTCCGGGAAAACTTTGCAAATTTTTGAAAATAGATAGAAAATTAAATGGTTGGGATATGACAAAGGGGGAAAAATTGTGGATTGAAACCAGTCGTTCACGAACGACAGATGAGAAATCTATCGTGGCAGACAGACGGATTGGAATAGATTACGCCCAGCATTGTAAGGAATATATGTGGAGGTTTAGAATAAATATTAATTTTTAAAAAAACAATATGGTAAATGTAACGGAGAAAAACCAAATTTTCAAATGCAATATTTGCGGAAACATTGTGGAAGTGCTCAATGTCGGGGGAGCGGAGTTGGTTTGTTGCGGACAGCCGATGGAACTTTTGGCTGCCAAAACCCAGGATCAGGGAATGGAAAAACATACTCCGGTGGTGGAAAAAACCATTGATGGTGTTTTGGTGAGTGTCGGCGAAATTCCTCATCCGATGGAAGAAAACCATTATATCCAATGGATTGAAGTTATCAGCAAAAGCGGAAGAGTTTGTCGGAAGTTCCTCAATCCCGGAGATGCTCCCGAAGCCAGATTTCATATTGAAGAAAACGAAATCGAACAAGTGAGGGAATATTGCAATGTCCACGGGTTGTGGAAGAAATGAGATTTTGATTCGCTTCGACCCGTTCGATTCATCTTCTCATTCAATACAAAAACTAAAAGACCTCCCGAATGGAAGGTCTTTTAGTTTTGTTTGAGCTGCTTTTATGCGGAAGCTCGAACTTTTTTTGAAAAGAATTTTTGATTTTCCGCTCGGGTGGGCAAAAAGGAAAAGGGTGTAGGGAAAAGGAATTTTTGCCCGCCCTCGCTTTTCGATTTTTCCGCCACCGAATTTCGTGCCAACTTCGTTGGCGCGCCGCCTAAATTTTTTTATATAGCAACTCTAAGCCCAAAACGGAACATATACGACATAGCGCTTGGATTTATTACTTGGATCATAAGGTTTAACTAAGCCTGCTTCTATTGTGTCGCTAATGATTCCCGAGGCTATTGGATAATTCTTTTCTTCTATTTGGAAACGCTCTCTCAAGGATGTGTTATTCATCTTATCGCCAGAAACAAATTTTAAACAACAATGTAAGTAGCAAGCTCTTATTTTATCCTTTTTACTCATTTCTGAAAATTTCTTATGCGCAAAAAGTACTGCAGTAAAATGATTCTCGCTTTTCTTAAAATCTGGGGCTGGCAATTGAAAAAGTTCCGCTTGAAAAACTATTTTATCAATTCCACTCCCTCTTTCCTCGCATATCTTGAATCGCCTCATTATGCTAGCTAATTTTTCATTTCTTGATTGGGGCGGAGAATCCAAAAGGCGCAGAGTATCAATAAGCGGCTGTCCTGGATTAGTAATTTCAATGCGGTCAGAAAAAATTTCAACCATTGGTCCTGTTCCAGAAATATAAAAATCTTGATGAATCAAAGCATTTGCAACCAATTCTCTAATGGCAATTTCTGGATACATTTTAACATCAGCGCGCAATGCTGTTTTTATCACTTCGTTTGCAGGCAATAAATTATTAATGAAATCAATCAACAATTCAAACCCCGACGCATATCCCTTTTTGCCATCTAACTCCTTGAGAGTTTTTAAACGATCTTTTCCTTCATAAATAATTACTCTGACTGCTTTACGACTTAAATTATCATATTCTTCAATATTTTTTGCAAAAAGAATAGCCCCTAAATTCGTTATATCAAAAAGAGAGCCGTTTTTCCGAACTAGTTTGTCTGCACACAATGCATCCAATATCGCATCATTTCCATTTGGCAATAGTCTCTCCACCAAATCAAAATAAACTGCGAAATCAATCATCTTCAAAACATCCTCGGAACTTAAGCTAGATTTGGCAATACCTTCTTCAAAACTAAGTCCTTGCGATTTAGCAATTAAGCTAGTAATTTCGGTTTTTTCCATTTTTCTTGTTTGCCCGGCTGAACGAATATACGAATCATAAATTGAGCCATTTCGAAGGTGAATTGGCTCTCTCACTGCTTCATCAATTTTTACAAACAATAAATTCTTTTCTTGATATTCAATGCCGGTATGATCAAGCACAACAGGAGGAACCAAATTTTGCCTAGCAATATTTCCAAGTGTTTTGATTATTTCTTCACATTCATTTTCGTTAATTCCAACAACTTGCCCATTATCAATTCCGAACACTAAAAATCCTCCTCCTCTATAATTTGCAAAAGCGGAAATATGTTGAGCTAGACGATCAGTTTTTGTTGAAAGCTGGCATTTCCAATCAATCTCATTTAATTCTTGAGGAAACGGCTTTAAACTTTTCTCAAGCCAATTCATGGCTTCTTTCTCCCAATTTTTCATTATTATTACATGGCCATTACATGAAAATATCCCTTGCTTTAGCCAAAATTTTACATTTTTACACTTTTTTAGCAGTAGCGTTTACATAAGAATCATCCACTTGTTTTCGCTGAATCTCATGCCAATTTCATTGGCGCGCCGACTAAGCTAAAAATCATCACATTTTATTTTTAACATTGGTGATTACACCATTTAAAAAGTTTCGTTGCTCATTTCTTCGATTGTAACCAACTAGGTATTTTGATAAAACACGCTTTGCTTCTTCTAGGGCACGAGGGATGCCTTTATTTACAGATAGCTTTTGTTCTCCCATCTGAAAAAATACATCGTCTTTATTATATAAAAAACAAGAATTCGCATATAACCACGGACTTAGCCATCGATAACCATCATTTTCATTATGGCAAACAGCATTTCTCATATATTCAACAACATCCGTGATGTCTTTAATTTCTTTTTCTTGTATCTTACCTTTAATTTCTATTTTATATTTATTTTTTACAACATCTTCATCAAAATCAATTTTTTTATTGCATAAAGACTCGCACTTATACAAAAGATTCCGCAAATTTATCAATATTTCAATCATAACTGATTTTCTTAGTGGATTTGTCATCTCTTCTATTGCTAATTCCTGCCTTGCTTTATCAACACATTTCCAATTAAGATCGGGGCTAAAAATACCCATGCCAAAGAGTTGTTCAATTCTTTTGACACTATTCCCAATCTCAATTTTTGTTAAATCATCTTTGCTTATTATGTTCAATACTTTTTTGTAAATTTTCACATTATACTATCCACATTTTGAAATTATTTCCTGACACTTGTTGAAAATTTTTGTTCGTCTATACTTTTCATCTTTTGATATTTCTAACTCATCAAGCATTTTTTCAAACTTATCTTTTGTTCTATATCTGGTGTCTGATTGACACAAGGGCTGTTCTCCATATAATTTTGAACATTCTGTTTGCTTATCAACTTGAGTTTGTATTATCTGATTGCCAGATTTTATTTCCGTTATTTTCACATTCTGACTTTCAACCTGTTGTTTATAATTTGAAAGTTCGATTTTTTGGTCATCTATTATAGATTGAAGCTCTATTATTTTTTGTTCATTCCCAACCATTTTTGTATCAAAATTTATTCGATTCTCATCAATTTTATCAGCCAATTGCAAAACAGCTTCGTCCGGAGCAAGACCTAAAATCAAATCTCTCGTGGGAGTTATTGTTATTCCTGCAACAGGAATAATAATACCTACAATTCCTGAAATGATCGGGATTATAAATTGTTTCATATTGCTTTCTTTAAAAAAATTATCTTATTAGCTTATCAACGCTAGCTTCAAGTGCTTTGGAAATTTTTTTGAGTGTATCAAGTGTCGGATTTTGATTTTTTCCAGCCTCGATCTTGATAATTGTGTTATTGGCAACATCAACCAATCTCACTTATTTTTTCTAGCGCAATTTCTTGTTTCAATGCTACATCAAAAATTAACAATGGTAAACACGCCACACTACTTCACTATGCTATTTTCCCAAACACAGCTCAAAATGTGTTCGAGATTGTAGATTGAGGGTTAGAACCCGTATGTTTTGTTTATCTGAAACAAAAACAGACCCAAATAGGTCTATTTTTGACTAAAATATTCCTTTAGTTTTCTTCTTCCGGCCCCACTTTTCCAATATAACTCCTTTTTCTTTGCATCTTGCTCAATTTCAAATTCCTCAATAAACAATATTTCAAATGGCCTGCGATGTTTTGTGGCTTTTGATTGCCCGGAATTATGTTCCTGAAGCCTTCTTTGCACATCATTATAATATCCAACATATGTTCGACAATCCTTCAAGCTCTTTAAAATATAAACGTAAAACATAAGCCTTGTTTTTTGTTTATATTATAACAAAAAATAGACACTAAATCGTCTTTTGTTTCTTTGTTGTGAACAGACCGACTCGCCCCAGTGGGTACCCTATCCTTACTAATATAATAAAGGTGGCGGGCCGCCTAGTTTTGATTTTAAGATCAAAACTAGCGAGCCTCGCTCAAATTTAAAAAGACGCATATAGCGTCTTTTTAAATTTGAGCGGGTAGGGGGAATCGAACCCCCCTCCTCAGCTTGGAAGGCTGATATAATAGCCACTATACGACACCCGCCTGCGTCTCGCCATAGCTCGACTTCGTCGGGGCGAAGCCCGATGAAAAGAGCGGTGGCGGAATTTTTTCAACCTACAAAATGCATTATATATCGTATAAAAAATTTGTCCAGAGTTAGTTTAAATTTCAAAAGAAACTTCCGGAATTTTGGTAATATTTGATATACTTGATAATAATCGATGCCTATGTTGAAAAAGCCTTATTTTAAATATTCTTTTTTGGGAATCGCCGCTTTGGGGATTTCTTTTGGGACTTTTTTTGCGAATATCGAGGAAGAAGAAGTTTCCACGCAAGAATATGTTGCGCCTCAGGTGAAAATCGAAGAGGCTGTCGAATCGAAAACAAACGAGCCTTTTTTGACGAAAACATCATTGGCGCTTGCTCCTCCGGATATGGAAAAAATGAAAAGGCGAGGTTGTGTGGCGGACGGACTGCTTTCCGGATATGGAGATGATGATAAAAACAATGCGGAAATGATAAAAAGATCCGAGTGTTATTATCTTCATCGCGCGCTGGAAACATGGCTGGCTCCTCCTGATTTTGAGAAAGCGGAAAAAATGAAAGCGCGGATCGGAAGGGACGATGTTGTTTATGGAATGTTCATCGCCGAGGCGATCGACACGAAGGCTGAGTTTTTTTATCCGATAGAAGACAGATATTTTGATTTTTCCGCGATGTGCCGGAAAGATTTCGGTGAAAATTATTGGGGAGAACACACTTGCATCCCTTCTTTTGAACGGACGGAATATCGAAAGTATCTGGAATATGCGACTGCCAAGGCGATGGAAATGGGAGTTCAAAGTTTTATGTTCGGACAGATTCATTATCAAGAAGGAAAGATTTCTGATCCGATCGTTCCGGAAATAATTTCCCGAATGAAAGCGGTGGCGGAATTTTTGGGAACGGAAATCGTTATCGGAGCGCAGACCAATGATATTGAAAACGCGGAATATTTGCGCAATTTTGATTTTATCGAGGGCGGAGTCGGTTTATCGGCCAGCGGAAATTTTGAAAACGGACCTTGTTTTTCCCGTTGGTGGAAAAAGCCCGGTGATTGGTGCTGGGCGCTTTTGTGGCACGAACGTTTTTCGGAAAAAGCGAAAAATGTCTTTATCCATCTTGATTGGAGCGGTAAAGAGGGCGATGATATGAGTACGTTTGCAAGAATGAATGATAATCTTCGAAGGGAAACGCTGAAAAAACTTCATTCATATTTTGTCGGCAAAGGACACGGGTTTATGGTGCCGATGCTGGCGGTATTGCCGAAAGAAAACGGTGGATGTCACGGCGACAGCCGCAAGTTTTATTCCGCTGACAAAAAATACTCTTGCAAGGATGAGAATGTGATTAATTCTATTTTGAAAAAAACAAAATGATTATAGCTAAATTAAGTTTTTCGATAAAATGTCATTTTTTCCCGTTTTTGTGGTAATATAAGAGTGTTAATAAAATAAATAAGATAAAAAATATGGAAGAAAAAAAGGGAATTGTTTGTGAAAAATGGAAAGAGCCGAAAATGATATTTCATTTGGTGGCGGTTTTATTAGTGGGCGCTATTGTTATCACTGCTTTGGTTCGCGAAAGGATTGTCAATTCGGGAGAAAACCAAGTAACCGTTACCGGTCAGGGGAAAGTGGCTTATCAGCCCGATATTGCGACTGTGATGCTGGGAGTGCAAATTGACAAGGCGAATACGGCGGAAAACGCTTTAAGCCAACTTAATGAAAAAATAAGCGCCGTCACTTCCGCTATCGAGGCTGTCGGTGTTCCAAGGAAAAATATCCAAACTCAGAATTATTCCGTTTATCCTCAATATGACTTTATTAACGGAAGAAGTATGCAATCCGGTTTTAATGCCTCTCAGCAACTCTCCGTTAAAATAGAAAATATTCAGGATAATACAGATACCGTCAGCAGGGTTATCGCTGAAGCCGGAAAAGCTGGAACCAATCAGGTCAACGGAATAACTTTTGATGTTGCCAGCGTAAGTGATCTTAAACAGCAAGCTAGGATTTTGGCGGTGGCTGATGCTAAAGCCAAGGCGGCGGAGCTTAGCCGGGTGACCGGCACTAAATTGGGAAAAATCATGGGATGGTATGAAAATGTTGTCGGCTCTCCCGAACCTCAACCGCTATACGGTTTTGGCGGTTCCGGAGGAGCGGAAATAAAAACATCTTCACCTGATATTCCTTCCGGAAC
>Ga0172371_10012478_pt1 | contig 11183 bp, 4 predicted proteins | sample Lak12m_FD_114543 | JGI IMG/M metagenome (GOLD analysis project Ga0172371, IMG submission 114543) | Freshwater microbial communities from Kabuno Bay, South-Kivu, Congo - kab_022012_12m | ecosystem: Environmental > Aquatic > Freshwater > Lake | place: Democratic Republic of the Congo: South-Kivu...
TACTCCGGACCGGCGAGCTTTTTTCCGGTCTGCTGCGGCAGGGGGCGACCTCCGCAGCGCAGCTCATGCTAACTGGCACGGCCGCTGAGATTAGCGTCTGGTTCGACACGCTGGAGTTTCTCCCTCCGGCGGGCCTTTCGGGCATCGTCGGCTTGACGGTGCAAGCAAGCGACGGAGGCGCGTTTTCGTCCGCGGGCTTGCTGATCGGCGTGACGCAGAACGCCGCTCCGACCGTCGGCGCAGCGAGCGATCAAGCCTTCGCGACCGAAGGCGAAACCGTCGTCCAGTCGGGGACCTACTTTGATGCGGACAACGACCCCGTGACGCTGTCGGCGTCTATCGGCACGATCACGCGGAACGACGACGGCACGTGGGACTGGAACATGCCGGTGGCGGACGGGCCGGACGACTCGACGACAGTCACCATCACGGCCATGGACCGTGACAACGCCGTCTCGACGACGACGTTCGAGCTGGTGGTCAGCAATGCCCCGCCAGCTGCGCCCGTCGATGCCGACAGTGCGGACGATGTGGTTTCGGAAGGTGCCTTCAACGGCGACCCGGTCGGCATCACGGCATCCTCGACCGACGTCCCGGGCGATTCAGTCCACTACTCGCTGACAAACGACGCCGGCGGTCTGTTCCAGATCGACGCCAACAGCGGCGTCGTCAGCGTTCGCGATGCGAGCCTGCTGAACTACGAAACCGCCAGTACGTACACCATCACCATCCAGGCCAGCGACGGTACGGACGCTTCGACCAGCGACGTTACCATCGCGGTTACGAACGTCGATCCCGACTTCGAAGCGGGTCCGCACGAGACGCTGTTGCCGCCGGTCGCCGGAGCATTTTCGCGCACCGGCATCCTGGTCACCGATCCGGGCTCGCCGGACAATTTCAGCGGCAGCGTGGACTTTGGCGAGCCGGACGGCAGTCCCCAACCACTGGTCATCAACCAGGTGCAGGGCACGTTTGACCTTAGCCATACCTTCACCGTCGCGGGCGTGCACACCGTCACGATCACGGTCGACGACGGCGCCGGCGGTCAACACACCGATTCGTTTGACGTGACGGTGATCTTGAATACGCCGCCGGTGGCTCAGGACGATGAGGTCACGACCAACGAAGACACACCGCTGCTGATCGACGTGTTGGCCGACAACGGATTTGGAGCCGACCGCGACGACGACGGGAATATCAATCCGGCCCTGACCGTCGATTTGACTTCGCCAGCCTCCGGCACCCTGACCAATCACCACGACGGCACGTTCACGTTCGATCCGAACGGTCAGTTCGAGTCGCTCGCCACCGGTCAGTCCGTGACCGTCAGTTTCGAGTATCAGATCGAGGACGCGTACGGCGAAACCGACGGTGCCAGCGTGAGGATTGTGATCACAGGCGTGAACGACACTCCCGTGGCCAATCCGGACGCGGACAGCACGGCGGAAAACACGGCGTTTTCGATTGACGTGTTGGCCAATGACACGGATGTCGACGCAGGCGATACCCCCGCAAGCTTCTCACTCGACTCGATCAACCGCGTCGAAGTCGGCGGATTGACAACCGGGCCGACCCTGGTCTCTGGTTCGGTGTCGATCGTCGCAAACCGGATCGTGTTCGATCCGGGAGAGAATTTTGACGAGTTGGCGGTCGGCGAGTCGGCCACGGTGACGGTCGGCTATACGATGAGCGACGACGAAGGCGCTGCTGCTTCGTCCTGGCTGCTGATCACCGTCCACGGCGTTAACGACGCTCCGCGGATCACTGCGCTGAGCTTCGATCGAGATGGCCTAAATGGCGTTTCAACGGTCGGCCATGTTTCTCTCGCCGGCTCGCTGGCGGATGCCGATTTGTCGGACGCGCACACGGTCACGGTGGATTGGGGCGATGGCAGCCTGGCCCAGACCGTGTCTCTGCCGGCGGGGGTCATGAGTTTCTCCGACATCAAGCACGACTACTTGGACCAACGGCCAGGTAATGCTGCGTACACGGTCCACGTGACGGTGGCCGACGAGGCCCAGGCGACCGCGACAAGGATTATCCGAGCCTCCCTGCCGCCCTGGCTGGACTATGGCGACGCCCCGGATTCCTATGCGACCTTGCGGGCCAGCAACGGGGCGCGGCACGCGATCGGCTCCGGCCTGTTCTTGGGCGCCGCGGAGAATGGGGACGCGGACGGCCACCCAGCGGCCGATGCACTGGCTGATAGCAGCGACGACGGGGTTACGTTCGGCTCGATCCTGCGGCAAGGCCAGACCGCCACCGTGCGGGTCCACGCTTCGCAGGCGGGACGGCTGGATGCATTCCTGGACTTCAACGCCGACGGCGATTTTGCGGACGCCGGCGAGAAGATCTTCAGCAGCGTGGCTGTAACGGCGGGTGACAATGACTTGAGCTTCAGCATCCCCGCCAACGCGGTTTCCGGGGATACCTTCGCGCGGTTCCGACTTAGCAGCGTGGGCGGGCTGAGCTTTGACGGCTTGGCGGGCGACGGCGAGGTCGAGGATTATCGTGTGACCTTGGGTGTGGAGCAGGCGTACACGCCCATTGGTCCGGGTCGGTATCGGTTTGACGCGTACAACCTCACGCCTGGCGCCATCGTGACCTTCGTGTACGGGACCACGCCAGGGACGTATCCCTTCACGCAATACGGCATTTCCCTGGGCGTCACGGACCCCGTCTATGGGGCGCAGGGCGCGGCGGATCAGAACGGCCACGCGATGGCGATACTGAACATCCCGTCCGCCCAGCCGGGTCAGATCTTGTATCTACAAGCGTTCGAGCTGGCGCCTAGGCCGCAGGTGTCCCCTTTGGAAGCGATCGTCGTACCATTGGAGCGGCATTTCGATTTCGCGACGCCCTCGTCACTATTGGAGACGGGCTACATGCGGGTGTCGAGCGGCACCACGTACACGCCGGCACAAGGCTACGGCTGGCTGGCGGGGACGATTGTCAGCGTCGATCGTGAAACAGGAACCACGCTCGACCGGGACCTGAATCTGACTCCCCGGGGGACGTTCGTCGTCGATTTGCCCAACGGCACGTACCGCGTGGACTTGCGGTTGGGCGATCCGGGCAGCTTTGCCCACGAGCAGATGGAGGTGTCGCTGGAAGGCGTTCCGGTCGATACCGTCACGACCAGCGCCGGGCAGCTGGTTTCGCGGTCGTACACGGTCAAGGTGACGGACGGACGGATGAATCTGGACATGGAGGACCTCGGCGGGCGTGACAAGAACGTGGCGATCGCCGGGATGAGCGTATCCGCGATCCTGCCTGACACATCCGGCCCCACCGTGATGATCGGCGGCGCCACGTCCGCGGGGGCGCCGTTCGGCGGCCTGCCGCTACTGGTCGACATCGTGTTCAGCGAGCCGGTGACCGGGTTCACCGCCGACGACGTCTCGCTCAGCTTCAACGGGCCTGGGACATTGACGAAATCGGTAACTGGTTCTGGATCAACCTATCAATTGTCGGTAAGCGGTATGACCGGGAGCGGGACCCTAGGTGTTCGCATGGACTCCGGAGCCGCGTTCGACTTGTCGGGAAACTCGAACGTCGCATCCAGCCAGGCGACGATCGACTATCGATACGGAAAACGGTTTGATTTCGGAACCCGCTTGTCGCCGCTTGCGGACGGGTATCTGCAAGTGACGGAGAATACGGCGTACACGACGGCATTGGGCTACGGGTGGACGGTCGGAACCGTCCGCAGCGTCGATCGCCGGATAGGGGATGCACTCGGCCGTGACTTGAACCTCACCGCGGATGCGACGTTCGTTGTCGACGTCCCCAACGGCACGTACAACGTGACGGTGGGGCTGGGTGATCTGGGCAGGACGGCCCACGACCAGATGGCAGTGTACCTGGAAGGCGTCGCGGTGGATACGGTGTCCACGGACGCGGAGAGCTTGCTGACGACGACTTATCAAGTCACGGTCTCCGACGGACAGTTGACGTTGCGCGTGAAGGATTGGGGCGGGACGGACCGAAACGTGGCCCTGGCCGCGTTCACCTTGTCCGATGCCGGGTCCCCCGTCTCGTCGGCGGCGTCAGCAGAACCCGAGTCGCTGTTTGTCATCGCCAACCCGGTGGCGAATCCGGTCCTGACGCCCGATCTGAACGGCGACTCCTTTGCCACGCCGCTCGATGCGTTGCTGGCGGTCAACTACCTCAACGCCACCGCCCCCGGCGATCCCGCCGCGGACGATCTCCTGTTCCCGGACGTGAACGGCGACGGGCTGGTGACCCCGTTGGATGTGTTGCTGGTGATCAACTACGTGAACCGTCATTCGCTGCTCGGGGCGGAGGGGGAAGGCATCGCGTGGGCGGCCAGTGCTCCAGAAACAGGCCGCCCTTCGCTCTTGCCCGCCAACACGCCCGCTCCGCCCGCCGAAACCGATCCGGTCTCGCCGACGCTGGGGCATGCCGGATCGCTGAGCGGTCAGCCATCCGCAGCGCCGGCCGGGGATTCCTTGCCGGCGGCTTGGGCCGGCGAGCCGTCCCCTGCCGAGGACTGGATGGAGGACGTGTTAGAGGAGATCGCCACCGATGTCTTCCGGGGATGGGAGACAGGTGACGCAGCAGCGGGCGCGGGTGTCTGAGACGGTCTCGGGGGTTGACCCACCGTGCGGGAAGCGGCTGTCAACGCACGTACTGCAGCCCCACAAACGCGCCGTGCAGGAAGGCGTCCCCCGAAATGTCGAGTCCCTGGCCGAAGGCGTCTCGGGCCGCCAGTTGCTCCGGTGCCAGGGCGACGCCGTTGATCCAGACCAGCCGGTAACCGCCGCGGATCGAGAGCCCTTGCGTAATCTGGAGGTTGCCCGTCAGCCCTAGTTCGCCCAGAAATGCCGCCGACGTCCCATGATCGCTGGAAGGGAAATTGGCGGACCGGATGAGGCTGGCCTGCGCGGCGCGGTTGCCGTAGATTCCGGCCTTGGCATCGCCCTCCAGGGACAGCCGTCCGCCTCGATCCCACAGCACGGCATCCCCGCCCAACTGGAACCCCCACAACCGATTTCGTGTGGACGTTTCAAGTTGCAGGGGCGAGGAGCCTTCGCTCAGCGCAAAACCCCAGGCTTCGTCAAGCTCCGCGTAGCGAACGCCCGCGAGGAGGACCGCGCGTTGTTGGCAGATCTCGCGTCGCCCATTCAACTCGAAACTGTGCCACTGCGACGCATAGCTGGCGTCAATCGCCGTGCCTGCCGCATTGAACAGCGGCACACCCGCGTTGATTTGCAGGGAGTCGCCGAGGGTGGTGGGAACGAAGGCTTGGGCGTTCCAGCCATCGACCCCGGCGTAACGAGCCTCCAGGGCATTGCCGTTACCCCAGTGGCGGGTCAGGCCAAGTTCCAGTCCCGTGTGGGAACATAAATCCAGGGCGGACGTCGACAGGACGTCCGCCCCGCTGTCAAAATCGGTGATCAGCGAGACGGGGGCAACCCTACGAGTCAGGAAAAGGGCGTTGGCGTCGACCGTCCACCGCAGACTATCGGGGCAGGCGGCGAACCTGTCGCAGCAGACGTCGCGATCAAGATCCTGCACGCCCCCGGCGAACCCCTCCACCGTGACCGCTGCCTGGTCCGCCCCCACGCCCAACGAGTCCGCGACGGATAGTATTTCTTCGGCCTTCAGTCGGGCACTAAAAACGAGCAGCGCCGCCATCCCAATGAATAGCGGCAAGGTGATTTGTCGCAACATCGCAATCCCTGGCCTTTCTTGCCTCGCCCGCCACCCGGAGTTCTCATCGTCCCGCCGCTGCCACCCGATGCATGACTTTCCCTATGCATGGAACGATCCGAATAACCCGCGCAACGCGTCCTTACGCCGTCAGCCCGCGCACGTGCTCGACGACGGCCAGGCCCAATTGATCCAGGTCGTAGCCGCCTTCCAAGACACTGACCAGCCGACCGCCGGCATGGCGGTCGGCGACCTGGACGATCGCCTCCGTAATCCAGCGATAGGACGAGGGTTCCAAGCTGAGGTGCGCAACGCGGTCCCACATCAGGGCGTCGAAACCGGCGCTGACCAGGAGGAACTGCGGGCGGTAGGCCTCCAGTGCCGGCAAGGCCTTTTGCTCCAAGGCCGCGAGGTATTCGCGGGGGCCGCTGCCTCGGTCCAGGGGCACGTTCAGCGTGTAGCCCTGCCCGTCGCCGAGCCCCAATTCGTCGGCGGTCCCTGAACCGGGGAATGGCAGCGAGCCAGGGCACTCGTGCAGGCTGACGTAGAAGACGTCCCGTCGAGTTTCAAAGATATGCTGCGTGCCGTTGCCGTGATGAACGTCGAAATCGACGATCGCCAGTCGCGACAATCTGTGACGGCGGACCAGATGTTCGGCCGCGATCGCGACGTGGTTGAACAGGCAGAAGCCGAGCGCCTGGTCCGTTTCGGCGTGGTGCCCTGGCGGCCGCACCGCACAGAAGGCTCGCCGCACGCGCCCGGTCATCACGGCGTCGCAGGCCGCCAGCACGCCGCCGGTCGTCAGGGCGGCGACCTCGTAGCTGTGCGCGTTGATGCCCGTATCGGCCGAACCGATGTAGGTGAAGCCCTCGTCGCACATCATTCGCACCAAGTCCACGTAGGCCGGCTCGTGGACCAAGGCCAATTGCTCGACGGTCGCGGCGGCGAACGGCAATGCCACCAGCTGCTGTAGCAAGCCGGCTTGCTTCAGCGAGCGCAGGATGGCCTCGAGTCGTTCCGGCCGCTCGACGTGCGCGGCCCCCGGATTGTGAGCCAGGAACCGGCGATCGTAGACCCAGCCGACGCTTCTGGTTTCGCTCGCGCGAACGCTCATTCCCTGGCTCCACGAAAGGACGTAGACCGTGGTGGCTGTTCGGTCCTTGGGCCGTTGTCAACCATGCAGTACCATGATGATGTTCCGGGGGCGAGTCTTCCACAAGATCGAGACGGAGGAGTGATCATGCCACGCATCCACGTTCTTGCCGCCGCAGCGCTGTGGTCCTGGTGCGGAAGCGTCGTGCCGGCCCGCGCCGCGGAGACGATTTACGAAAGCGTCTGCCACGAAGCACAGCAGGTGTCTCGCGGGTCGCTGGCCCAGCCGCTGCCGGCGGGCCCGTGGCAGGCGACGCTGGCCGAGCGGCGGCAGAAGTGGCACGAGATGCTGGGCCTGTTCCCGCTGCCGGAACGGACGCCGCTGGAGGCGACCGTGACCGGCGTGCTGGAGCGGGGCGACTATGTGGTCGAGAAGATCCATTTCCAGAGCCTGCCCGGGGCGTATGTCATCGGGAACTTGTACCGCCCGGCCCAGGTCAGCGGGCGGCTGCCGGCCGTGCTGTACATGTGCGGGCACAGCAAGGGGAAGGTCAACCCGCCGTATCAAGCCAATCCGCGCTGGTTCGGCCAGCATGGCTATGTGGCGTTGGTGCTGGATCCGATCCAGTTGGGCGAATCCCAAGGCCTGCATCACGGCACGTACCGAGAGGAGCGTTGGGACTGGCCCAGCCGCGGCTACACGCCCGTGGGCACCGAGGTCTGGAACGGGATGCGGGCCCTGGACTATCTGGAGTCTCGCCCCGATGTGGATCCCCAGCGGATGGGCGTCACGGGGCTGAGCGGCGGCGGCGTGGTCTCGTGGTGCTTGGGCGCGGCCGACGAGCGGGTCAAAGTCGTAGTGCCCGTGTGCCAGACGGGCAGCACCGAACACGTCGTGGTGGACCGGGCCACGGACGGGCACTGCGATTGCGCGTTCTGGATCAACTATTACCGCTGGTGCTGGCCGGACTTGGGCGCCCTGATCGCCCCCCGCGCGCTGCTGATCGCCTCGGGCACCGAGGACGTCCTGTGGCGGCCCTACGCGTTCCGCGACGTCGCCCATCGCATCCGCCGCCAGTACGCGGCCTTGGCTGCGCCGGACAAGTTCGACCTGGTCGAAGACCTGACGCCGCACGGCTATACCCCGAAGCTGCGGCAGGCGATTTTCACCTGGTTCAATACGCATCTGAAAGGCGACCCGACGCCTGTCGCGGACGATGTCACCGAGTTTGTCGAGCCGGAGGAGAACCTGCTGGTGTTCGGCGGCAAGCTGCCGGAGAACGACCAGATGCGGAAGGTTGACACGCTGCTGGTCAAGCCGGCCGACGTGCCGGCGGTGACCGACGCGGCCGCCTGGCAGTCGCACCAGGAAGCGGCGCTGCGGCGGCTGCGCGAACTCACCTTCCGCTACATCCCCCGGGACTGTACGCCCCGTGCGCGGGACCATCGGCAGGACGGCAGCGACGGCAACGGAGCGAGCTTTGCCACCGCCGTCTTCGATACGACCGACGGATTGACGCTGGGGATGAAGCTGCGGCGGCCGCAGGACGCCTCGTGGCCCATCCCCGCGGTGGCCTATGCGATCCAGCCGGAGGCGCGCAGCGCGTTCGCCGGCGGCGGGCCGTCGCGGCCGGGGATTGCGGGCCGGTTCGCCACGGCCGGCGTCGAGGTGCGAAACACAGGCGCCACATCCATCGGGCCCGGTTACTTGTGGACCCTGCGGCGCGTCTATCCGCTGTTGGGCCAGACGCTGCCCGAGCGGCAGGTGCATGACCTGCTGGCCGGGGTCGCCATGTTGCGGCGCGAACCCGGTTCCGGCCCGGTGGCGGTCTTCGGCCAAGGTTACACCGCGCCGCTGGCCGTCTATGCGGCCGTCCTGGATCCAGAGATCAGCGAGGTCATTCTGGCTGATCCGCCGACCAGCCATACCGATCCGCAGACGCCCGAATTCCTGGGGATTCTCCGCATCGGCGACTTGCCGCAGAACCTGGCCCTGGTCTATCCCCGGCCGATTACCTTCATCGGCGCCGTGCCGCCGGCGTATGAATGGACTCGGCAAGTGTACGACCGACTGGGCGCGGGGGACCGGATTCGCGTCCTGGCCAACGTCCAGCATTGGGAACCGCGGTAGCCGGGGACGGTGCACTCCGCCTATCAGGGCCTGATAACGTAGCGTGAACCTGCAGCGTGAACCTCGTTGTCAGATCCGCGACCGCTGTGGTAATCTGGTGGTTTGCGGTTTATTGGAAATTCAGAACACCGAAGGGAACTGGAATGAGCAACGGTTTGAGTATCCGTCAGGACGCGGCGTTGGATTTTGTCTCGTTGGGCGCATTGGTTCACCGTTTGGACCCGGGGATTATCCCGTTCCGCAAGGCCACCGAGTGCCTGATCCACGTCAGCGGCGGCGAATTCAACTGTGCGGCGAACTTGTCCGATTGCTTCCGCCTGCGGACCGGGATTGCGACCGCCATGGCGGATTATCCGATCGGCGACTTGATTGCCGAGCGGGTTCGGGCGATGGGCGTCAAGCCGTTTTACAAGCACTTTGCCCACGACGGCGTGCGCGGCCCGAACATGGCTTGCGTCTACAGCGACCGCGGGTTGGGCATGCGGGCGCCGGTGGTGTTCTACAACCGCTCGAACGAAGCGGCCGGCTTGCTCAAGCCGGGCGATTTCAACTGGGGCGAGATCTTTGCGGGCGGCGTGCGCTGGTTCCACAGCGGGGGGATCTTCGCGGCCCTGTCCAAGACCACGCCCGAGGTGATCATCGAGGGCATGCAGGCGGCCAAGGCGGCGGGTGCGATCGTCTCGTTCGATTTGAACTTCCGCGAGAAGTTGTGGAAGATCTCCGGCGGCTTGGACACCGCCCAGGCGACCATCCGCCGCATCATGGAATACGTCGACGTCCTGGTGGGCAACGAAGAGGACCTGCAGAAGGGGTTGGGCGTGCCCGGGCCGGAGGTGGCCGCCAAGTCCAAGCTGGACCCGAGCACGTTCTTCGGCATGATCGACCGCGTCGTCGAGCGGCATCCGCAGGTCAAAGTCGTGGCGACCACGCTCCGCGAAGTCCATTCGACCAACCGGCACAGTTGGAGCGCCGTGGCCTGGATCAACGGCCAGACGCACGCTGCGCCGACGGCCGAGTTGGACGTCTACGACCGGGTCGGCGGCGGCGACGGGTTTGCCGCCGGCCTGTTCTACGGGCTTCTGAGCGGCGCCTCGCCGGACGATGCCGTGAAGCTGGGCTGGGCCCACGGCGCGCTGCTGACCACGTTCCCCGGCGACACCACGATGGCCACGCTGGAACAGGTCCAAGCGTTTGCCCAGGGCGGTTCGGCGCGGATCCAGCGTTAGCGAATGACATGCCATGAACACGAACCAAGCTCCCCCCGCGGCCGCCGCCGATCCGCCGCCGCGGTTCCGTTTTCAGCTGGTCCACGTGTTCTATGCCATGACCCTGTTCGCCGCCGCCATAGCGACGTTCGGCGTCGGCGGGATTCCCTTGGCGGTGCCGATCCTGGGGCTGTGGGCCTATATCTACTCCAGCCCCTCGCGGCCGCTGGCGCTGGCCCACGGCTGCCTGGCGGTTTTGGGCGGCTGCTGCCTGATCGCCCTCTTGCTGCCCAGCATCGAAACCGCCCGCGAGGCGGCGCGGCGGTCGATGTGCAACAACAACCTCAAGATGATCGCGTTGGCGCTGCACAACTATCATGACGACCACGGCGCCTTCCCGCCGGCTTTCATCCCGGACCGGGACGGCAAGCCGATGCACAGCTGGCGCGTGCTGCTGCTGCCGTACATCGAGCAGAAACGCTTGTACGACCAATACAACTTCCTGGAGCCTTGGAACGGTCCGAACAACAGCCAGCTGCTGGCCTCGGTGCCGACCGTCTACGAGTACCAATGCCCCAGCGATCCGCGCGCCGGGCGGGTGGCGGGGGCTTGGACCAGCTACGTGGCCGTCGTCGGACCGCGGACGGCCTGGCCGGGCGCGCCCATGAGGAAGGCCAGCGAGATTACCGACGGCACGGCGAACACCATCCTGGTCGTCGAGGATCAAAGCCGCCCGATTCCCTGGATGGAACCGCGGGATCTGACGTTCGACCAGGCGTTGGATGTCTTCACCTCGTCCGATCCCCGCCTGGGCGGCGTCCATCGGAGCGAAGACTTCTTCTACCAGTACACGGGCGGCCGCAACGTGGCCTTGGCGGATGGCAGCGTGGCCTTCTTTTCCGACGGGCTGCAGCGCGATTTCGCGGCCAACTTGCTGACGATCGATGACGGCACCGACGTGTTGCCGTGGAGCCTCGATCTTCAGCCCTTTGCGAGAAGACGGCTGAACATCGGCAACTGCTATCGCCTGACGGTGTTCGTGCTGGCGGCTTTGTTTCCGCTGCCGTGGGTCTGGCGGA
>Ga0172371_10012481_pt1 | contig 11182 bp, 11 predicted proteins | sample Lak12m_FD_114543 | JGI IMG/M metagenome (GOLD analysis project Ga0172371, IMG submission 114543) | Freshwater microbial communities from Kabuno Bay, South-Kivu, Congo - kab_022012_12m | ecosystem: Environmental > Aquatic > Freshwater > Lake | place: Democratic Republic of the Congo: South-Kivu...
GAGTAAGTCCTGGTGGTTTCTTGGGCCATCCCCAGGAGCCAATAGCCCCCGCTCCCGCAAAATCCCGGCCAGTTCGGCAACCCTGGGGGTGCCGAGGTCGAAATCCCGCAGCCGGTCCAGCATGCCGCCCTGTTCGCCGCCTTCCCATACCGCCCGGCAGCGGCCGTCGGAGAGTACCGCCAGCGCATCGGCCCAGCCGTAGGCAAAATCCACATCATGGGTGGCAACGATGAGGGTCATCCCTTCCCGATGAAGGCTCTCGAGGATCGCGGCCAGATCCCGCTGCATGGCCGGGTCGAGACCGGCCATCGGCTCATCGAGGATCAAAAGCTCCGGCTCCATGGCCAGGACCCCGGCAATGGCGACCCGTTTCTTCTGGCCGAAGCTCAAGCTCTGCACCGGCCGGGCGGCGCAATCGCTCATCCCCACCCGGCCCAGGGCCGCCTCCACCCGCCGGACCACTTCCTTACGGGTAAGGGCCAGATTCAGCGGGCCGAAGGAAACATCCTCGGCAACGCTTGCCGAAAAAAGCTGGCTGTCCGGGTTCTGGAAGACGAGGCCCACCCGGGCGCGGAGTTCACGCATCCCCCGCCGGCTGTAGGCGATGGGCTGGCCGGCATGGATGATCCGCCCGGCTTGTGGCTTTAAGATGCCGTTTAAGTGGAGAAACAGGGTGGTCTTTCCCGCCCCGTTGGCCCCGAGAACCGCGGTCCGCGCCCCCCGGCGAATGGCCAGGCTGCATCCGCACAAACCCCGTACCCCGCCGGGATAGGTGAAGTGGAGATCTTCCACCTGAAAAAGTACCTCCGGAGTTTCCACGCTCATCGGCTGACCGCAATTACCAGGGCGTTCAGCAACAGGCCAAGGGCAAGGGCGAAAGCGCTCTCCCGCCCGGCTCCGGGAAACTCGGTGCTCAGGAACCGCAAGGGCCCGTCGCCGTTTCTGGCCAGCGCCGCCTGGTGCAGGGCCAGGGACCGCCGCCAGACCTGAAGGGTGATATTGGCAAGCAGCAGACCGGCGGAGCGCATGGTCGTTTTGAAATCGCCATGCCCCAGACGGGCGGCTTGGGCCACCCCCATCTCCCGGATGGCATCGCTGAAGACAAAAATGGTCCGGTAGCTCACGACCATGATGTCCAGCAGAACCTCCGGGGCGCGCCAGCGGCGCAACAACGCAATCATGTCGCTGAGCGGGGTGGTGAAAACAAAAAAGAGCAAGGCGGCCAAGCCGGCCAGGGAGCGCCCTCCCACCCGGCCCGCCTCGCCAAGCCCGGCCGCGGACCAGCGGGGAAGAAGCTCTGCGCCGGAGACCGTCAAGGCAAGGGAAAACAACCCGGCCACCATAAAGAGCAAGGCCGGGGCCGCAGTCCGCAGATAGACCTTAACCGGCACCCCGGCCCCGATCATGGTGAGCAGGGCATACAAAAACGCGACCAGGCAGGCGACAAGCGGATGCCCGGCGGCAAAGGCGGCGCAAAGCCCGGCCAGCATGAAAAAAAACTTGGCCTCGGGCGCAAGCAGCCGCCAGCGGTTGAGATAGGAGAACTGCGTAATCAGCACGCCGCTTCCCCGCCCTGTTCCCGCCGCGCCTTGCTTCTCCCCGACGAAACCCCGAGATAATAGCCGATGAAGCCTGCCCCCAGCGCGGCCTGGAGGGCGAAAAGCAGGCTTTCCACCTCTTGGCTTGGCGGGGTAAACAGCGGCTTGGCCCAAGGGGTGTAGGAAGGGGCGATCTTGGCTATGAACTCCATGGCCTGGCCATCGGCCCCGGTAAAGATCTCCACCTCCGCCCCGTCCGGTCCGGCAGCCGGCCGGTCCACCACCCAGAGCGGCAGGACCGCGAGAGCAATCACCCCGCCAACCAACCACAGGTTCAGAAAACGTTTCATGTCCGCACCTCCTGAGCCGTTACCCGATTCAATTCGGCAAACTCCCGAGGGTTGAAGCCGGCGATGGCGTTTATCACCAGCACGGTGAGCAACCCTTCGCTGATCGCGAGCGGCACCTGGGTGAAAGCGAAGATCCCGGCGAATTTCATGAAGGACGCGAGCATCCCGCCGCTCGGGTCTGGGAAGGCCAGAGCCAGTTGCAGCGAGGTAACCAGATAAGTGGTGAGATCGGCCAGGGCCGCGGCGCAGAAAACCGCAAGCCGCCACGGGATCCGGCAGGCCCGGGCCGCCCGGTAGATCCCGGCTGCGGCAAAGGGCCCGGCGATGGCCATGGAAAACACATTGGCCCCGAGGGTGGTCAGCCCCCCGTGCGCCAGAAGCAGGGCCTGAAAGAGCAGCACCACCGTGCCCAGAGGCACCATGGCCGCCGGACCGAACAGAACCGCGCCAAGGCCGGTGCCGGTGGGATGCGAGCAACTGCCGGTGACCGAGGGAATCTTCAAGGCAGAGAGAACAAAGGTGAAGGCGGCCGCCACCCCGATCAGCATCCGCTGCTCCGGCTTCTCCCGCATCCGCCTGCCCACCGCCCTAAGCCCCCAGACAAGAAATGGGGCCGAAACCGCGGTCCAGCCGACGGCGTGCTCAATGGGCAAGAATCCTTCCATGATGTGCATTGTTTCTCCTCCTGTAACTACCCGGGTATTCAGAATTCAGGAGTCAGAATTCAGAATGGCCGTAGATCTCAGACTTCGGGAATTCACCCTTAGGGTATAAGTTTGTCGGGATCGTAAAAAGCCACGATTCCGACGGGGCAACTATATAACTCAACTTTCTGAATTGGCATAACATCATGTATTTATTGCTATTGCATAGCTGTCCGGTAGGTCGTCATGCCGGCGGAAGCCGGAATCCAGACCCGGAACTCGACGAATTCTGTATCTCTGGATGCCGGATCAAGTCCGGCATGACGAGGCTTCACGATCATCGAGTATAAAGCTTAAGTTGAGCAGCTTGCCTGCTCAACTTAAGCTTTATAATTTTTGCGTGTTCATCAAGTTTCGTTTGCACCCTGAAGGGCATAAAATCCGAGCGGGCTCTCTCATTCCGGCTCCTGAATTCTGACTCCTGAATACAGGGAGCGCCGCGCCCCTACAGCCGATATTTGTTGCCGTAGCCCCGCGGGGTGACCATAAAACCCTCCCAGGCAAAACTCGCCGAATTGCCGATTATCACGCAGGACTGCATGCCGATCTCGGCCTCGAGCATGTTTTCGAGGGTGGTGAGGACCACCAGTTCGTTCTCCCGGGTGGCGGCGGTGACGATTCCCACCGGGGTTTGCCCTCCCCGGCTCGCGGCGATGATCGCTTGCGCCCGCTTGATCTGCTCGCTGCGCCTTTTCGAGCGGGGGTTATACAACACGATTACGAAATCAGCCTCGGCTGCCGCCTGCAGCCGTTTTTCGATGAGCTCCCAAGGGGTGAGCAGATCGGAAAGACTGATCGCGGCAAAGTCGTGCATCAGCGGGGCGCCCAGACGGGCGGCGCAGGCGTTGAGGGCGGCGATCCCCGGGATCACCTCGATGGACGGCCGTTCTCCCCGCTCACGAGCCAGCTCGAAGATCAGGCCGGCCATCGCGTAAATCCCGGGATCACCGCCGGAAATCAGTGCCACCCTTTTACCGGCCACGGCCAGATCGAGGCAGAGCCTGCCCCGGTCCACCTCCTGCATCATCGCCGAGGAATGCACCTCCTTGCCGGCGAGAAGCTCGGGGATCAAGTCGAGATAGGTGGCGTAACCCACCACCGCCTCGCTCTTTTCGATGGCCTCCCGGGCCGCCGGGGTCAGATGCTTGAGACCGCCGGGGCCGGTGCCGACAATGGCCAGGGCGCCGCGGCCAGGGCTATGGTGACATTCTTCCATTTCATCTTCCTTAACAAAAGTTCATCGCTGCCGCCGGCCAAAATCGCCGCAGGCTCGGCCACCGCCCAGGCGCCGGTGGCCCGGTGTACCGTCGCGGAGCGGGCAGCCCCGCAGACGGCGTTCAATGCTTCCTTGCTGAAAAAAACCGCTTCAAGTCCCCGGGCTTCGGCAAAGGCCAACAACCCTTCCTCGTCGCGCTTAAGCTCGATACTCGCCACCCTGGCCAAGGCCTCGGGGGCAAGACGGTGTTGTTCTAAAACCTCGGCAACCGCGGCCTCGATCTCCTCCCTGCCCGTGCCCCGGTTGCAGCCGATCCCCAGGACCAGACGGCGGGGGTGGAGAAGCAAGGCCCCGGCCGGCCACGGGCCTGTCCGCCAGCTGACAATGACCTGGGCCTGGTCCGGTTCGGCCACCGCCACCAGATCAGCGGGCAGCGGTCCCAAGGGGATTTCGGCATACAACCGCAGGCTCCCTTCGTTGACCAGCCGGGCGCAGGCCCTGGTGAGGGCCTTGCGGCTTGCCGCCACGAGGGCCAAATCCCTGGCCCAAAGATCGAGTGCGGTCCGGCCCCAAAGATCGGAAGCGGTGCTGATAACCGGCCGGGCCCCGATGAGTTCCGCCACCCGGCAGGCAAGCTGATTGGCCCCGCCCAGGTGGCCGGAAAGCAGGCTGATCGCGTGCCGCCCGGCCTCATCCACCACCACCACCGCCGGATCTTCGGCCTTGTCCTTGATGAGCTGCGCGATGAGCCGGACCACGATCCCGCTGGCCATGACAAAAACCAGGCCACGGGAACGCCGCCAAAGCCCGGGCAGGAGCAGGCCGAGATTTTTTCGTTCTTCCACCAGGCGGCCGCCAAGCCCTTGGGCGATGCGGCGGGCGAGCCGCTGCCCCGCCTCGCTCACCGCCAGGCAGACGACTCCGCCCTTATCTTCTCCGGGCAGAGGTTCCGTTTGCGCAGGCAAGCCGCGCGACTCAAGCTTAACCGGCCTGGGAGCTGCGGCAGCCATGGGCAAAGTTCTTGTCGTAGAGTTTGGAAAGGGCCGAAGGCGGCAGCTCGGCAAAAACCCGGCCCACCGCGATGATCGCGGTTTTGGCGATCCCCGCCGCCTGCACCTTGCCGGCGATGTCGTCCAGGTTCCCCCGGATGATCCGTTCCCCAGGCCAGCTCACCTTTTCCACCACCGCCACCGGGGTGTCGCCCGGATAGCCGCCTTGCCGCAACTCGGCCGCAACCTGGCCGATCATCCCGATGCTCAATAAAATCAACATGGTGGCCTGATGCCGGGCCAGACTCGCCAGCTCTTCTCCGGCCGGGACCGGGGTTCGCCCGGCCCGGCGGGTGATGATCACCGTTTGGGAAACCTCGGGCAGGGTGAGTTCGGCTTCAAGGGCCGCGGCGGCGGCAAAAACCGAACTCACCCCCGGCACCAGCCGGTAGGGGATGCCCTGGGCCGCGAGGGCCGCCATCTGCTCCTTGATCGCTCCGTAGATCGAGGGGTCGCCGGTGTGCAGGCGGACCACCCGTTTGCCGGCCCGCCATCCTTCGGCCATGAGGGCGACGATTTGCCCAAGATCGAGCGGGGCCGAATCGTGCAGCTCGGCGGCGAGCCCTTCCACCAGGGCCCTGGGAACCAGACTGCCGGCATAGACTACCAGATCGGCCGCCTCAAGCAGCCGCCGGCCCTTGACCGTAATCAGCTCCGGATCGCCGGGCCCGGCGCCGACAAAATACACGGGGCGCTCTGTGGCCGCCTTCTCCGTGCTTTTCCCAGTTTCATGGCTCACCCCGCGATCAATCGGCATCCCGTTTCCTCACGATGACCGTGGAGAAATAATGCAGCTCCTCATTGGCCACTGCAGCGAGATCGCGATGGATCCGCTCCTCGGCCTGGCTCACCCGTTCCACCAGCACTGCCTGGCCCAGCAGATCGAGTTCGGCGAGCAGAGCGACCACCTTGGGCATGACCCGGTGGACCTTCATCAGGACCACGGTGTCGAACTCGGCCAGGGTTTCCTTGAGCCGCCCGTTTTCGAAGGTGGCCGGAATGACCACCATCCGCTCATCCCCCAGGCACAGGGGCTTGCAAGCCGCGGCCGCGGTGGCGGTGATCGAACTCACCCCCGGCACCACCTCGATCAGAGCTTTCGGCGCGTAACGAAGCAGGGTTTCACAGACATAGAGGCCGGTGCTGTACACCGATGGGTCGCCCAGGGTGGGAAAGGCCACGTCGAGGCCGGCGGCAAGCCGCTCTTCCACCGCGCCTGCCGCCGCCCGCCAGGCCGCTTCCACCTCGGCGTCCACCGGCGCGTTCATGGCCACCTTTTTCATCGGAAAGTGGAGTTCCAGAATTTCCTTGCCCGCGGCGGGCACCACCCCGGAAAGGATGGCAAGAGCGGTGCTCTCCCCGTGGCGGCTCGCCTTGGGCACGAACCATACCGGGCAGCGGCCGAGGAGCCGCGCCGCCTTGAGGGTCATGAGCTCCGGATCCCCCGGCCCCACCCCGATGATGTAAAAACGTCCGGTCATTTATTCCCCATAATGATGCTGATAGGATTGTTTGTCTGTTGCCCGCCGGCCGGATACTCCCTCCGGCGCACCGCAATCTCGATGATCCGCACCCGGCCAAGCCCCGCGGCGGTAAAGAGCATCGGGGCCCGGGCGAGGGTGGCCTCGCTTATCGCGTTGGCCACCAGACGGCCGCCCGGTTTGAGCCTTGCCGCCGCGGCGGTGACGATTTCGGGCAACAATCCGCCGCTGCCGCCGATAAATACCCGATCCGGGTCCGGAAGGGCGACAAGGGCCGCGGGCGCCTCCCCGGCCACGATCCGCACATTGTAGGCGGCGAACTTCCGGCAGTTGGCCCGGATGTTGTCAAGCTCCTCCGGCCGCCTTTCCACCGCCTGAACCGAGAGTTGCGGACAAAGCCGGGCCGCGGCCAGGGCCACCGAGCCGCTCCCGGCGCCGATGTCCCACATAACCCCGTTATCCGGCAAACCCAGGGCCTGAAGGGTGGCGGCCCGCACCTCGTCCTTGGTAATCAGCCCCCGGCTGTGGAGAAAATCCTCCTCGCTCAGGCCGAAACGGGGCCAGGCGGCGGTCGGTTGCGGCCGACTGAAAAGCAGGACGCTAAGCGGGGAGAAGGTCCCGGCCGCGATCTCGGCAAGGCTTCCTTCGCTAAGCCGCTCGTCGCTTGTCCCTAAGTTTTCCGCCACCCGCAGCCGACAGCCGGCGGCAAGCTCTTGGTCTTTGAGATTCTCGCAGGCGTCAAGCAGGGCGCGGGCCACCGCCTCTGGGCTGTTGACCCCATCGGTAAAACAACCAACCTTTGGGTGGGGCAAAATCCGGGCGGCCAGGTCATCGGCCGGACGGCCGTGCAGGCTGATAAACAGCAAATCGTCCCAGGGCTCGGCGAAACGGGCGCAGGCAAGCTGCATGGCCGAAAGCCCCGGCGCGATCCGCAGACCAGCGCGGCCGAACCGGGCAATGAGCGAGCGGCCGATCCCGAAAAAAAGCGGGTCGCCACCGGCCAGCACCGCCACCGGCCCTTCACCAAGCCGCGCCTCGATATCCGCCAAAGCCTGGGCCAGCGGAGCGATGGGCCGCACCGCAAGCGGAAGGCCGGCAAGGAGTCCGGCCAGGCGCGGGCTGACAAAAGCGGTCGCGCAACCGGCGAGCAGACTCTGCTGCTCTTCGCTCAACCCCTGGCCCGGAGTGATCCCGATCAGACGAATCTCAGGCACGCTCCACCACCCTGCCTCGCACATCCACCAGATAAAAGCGCACCGGCACCCCGGCGGTGGACTCGGCATACTCCCGGGCCCGGCCGCAGACCCCGCGGATCAGATCGTCCCGCCCGGAATGCTTGAGGCGTTCATACAGCTCCCTTGCGGTATTGGCGTCGCCAAGCCCGGCCAGCAGGGCCGGGTCGGCCCCCAAGCCTGCAAGCAGCGGCAGGGCCGCGGCCACCTCCAAGGCCCCATGCCGGACATGGGTCTGGGGGATGCGCAAGGCCGCCTTCACCGCCTTGGCCCACATCGCGGCCAGGTGGATCCTGGCAAATCCCTGGCGGCCGGCCTCGAGCAAGGCGAATTCCAGGTAGTCGCCCATGGTCACCAGGGCCTCTTCCGGCAAGCGCAACAAATCCTGGGCCGCCCGCTCCGAGCTCCGCCCGGTGGCCAGGACAATCTCGTCAAGACCGGCAGCCCTGGCCACGGACATGGCCGCGGCGATGGTCGCGGTCCAGGCCTCGGCCGAGACCGGACGGACGATGCCGGTGGTGCCGAGGATCGAAAGCCCGCCCACCACCCCCAAGCGGCGATTGAGGGTCTTTTCGGCCAGATGCTCCCCGCCGGGGATGCTTATCGTGATGCGCAGCGGCTCCCGCGCCCCGATTTCGGCCCAGGCCTCGGCCACCGCCTGGGCGATCATGCGCCGGGGCACCGGGTTGATCGCCGGTTCACCAACCGCCACCGCCAACCCCGGTTTGGTCACCGTCCCCACCCCGGACCCGGCACAAAGTTCGAGCAGGGCCGCATCGGCAATGGCCAGGCATGCCCCTGTGTCGGTTTCCGCCCCCGGCCTCTGGGCCAGGGCGACGATCTCAGCTCCGTTGGTAACATCCGGATCGTCGCCGGCATCCTTAACCACCGAAGCGAGAAAGCCATCCGCCCCTTGGGGCAAAGCCCGGCACAGGGCAAAGGCGACCCGGCTGCCGTCGGGGAAGGGAATGTTCACCTCCACCCCCGCCCGCCCGGCAAACAACCCCAAGGCCGCCGCCTTGGCCGCCGCCGCCGCGCAAGCGCCGGTGGTGTATCCAAAACGCAATCTCTTGACCAATTCAACCCTCGGCAAGCCGGAGCAGGGCGTTGACCACCGCCGCCGCCACCGGGCTGCCGCCCTTGCGGCCCAGGGCGGTGATGAAGGGATACTCTTTTTCGGCAAGCATCGCCTTGGACTCGGCCGCGTTGACAAAGCCCACCGGCACCCCGACAACCAGATCGGGGCAAAACTCCTCCCGCTCGATCAGCTCCATCACCGCGAGCAGGGCGGTGGGCGCATTGCCGATCGCGACGATGCCGACATTCTCCCGGCAGAAACGCGCCATGGCCAGTTCCGAACGGGTCCGGCCACTGGCCTTTGCCAGGACCGCCACCTCGGGATCGCTCACCCCGCAAAGCACCCGGCCGCCCCATTTGCCCAAAGGCCCCTTGCCTATTCCGGCCGCGACCATCTGAACATCGGCCAGCACATTCTTCCCGGCCCGAATCGCGGCAAGAGCGGCGGCTACCGCCTGGGGGTGCAACTTGAGATTGGCGACAAAGGAAAAGTCGCCGGTGGCGTGGATCACCCGCCTGAGCACACTGAACTCGGCGGGATTCAGGCTGGTTGCGCCGAGTTCGCTTTCGATGATCCGAAAGCTTTCCGCCTCGATCTCCTCGGGCCGTATTTGCAACAATGAAGGGGTGGTCATGACTGATCCTCCCGGCAAGTCCGGACAAAATGCGCGGCCGCCTCGGGACTTGCGCCGAAATGAAGGTGGAGATAGCCGCCCAGGGTGCGGCCGTTGATCATATAGCCCTCCTCCCCGCCCTCGGCCAGGCTGTAGCAGCGCCGAATTTCGCCAGGCATGGGATCAACCTCCGAATAATGAAACTCATGGCCGCTCAACTCAGCTCCCTTTGGCCCCAGCAAAGTGGCGGCCGTCTGGATCGCCCGGCAATAGCCCAGGGCCGCCCTCCCATGCCGCATCCGGGCGGCAACCGGAAAGACCCCGGCCATCGGCCAGGCGCGGCCGGAAAAATCAACGATCTCTTCGGCAAGATACATAAAACCGCCGCATTCGGCATAAAGCGGCCGCCCGGCCCGCGACCAGGCCCGAATCGCCTCCCGCATCGGGCGATTCGCCGCAAGGCCCTCGGCATAAAGCTCAGGATAGCCGCCACCCAGGTAAAGCCCGGCAATCCCGGGGGGCAGGCAGGAATCTGCCAGAGGGCTGAACCAGACCAGCTCGGCCCCGGAAGCGACAAGCAGCCGGAGATTCTCGGCGTAATAAAAAGAGAAAGCCGCATCCCCGGCCACCCCGATTCGCACCGGCTCACCCCGGTCAACCAGGTCCACTTCCTCCACTGCCAACGGCCCAACCCCAGCCGCCAGGGCCAGCAGCCGGTCCAGATCAACCCCTTCGGCCACCGCCTCGGCCAGTCCGGCCAGGGCCGCATCAGCCAGGGGATGCTCCCCGCCCTGGTGCAGGCCCAGATGCCGCTCCGGGATGGCAAAGGCCGTCTCCCGCTTGAGGCTCCCCAGCACCTCGGCCCGGCAATGGCCGGCAATGGCCTCGCGCAGCATCTGCAGATGCCGCGCACTCCCCACCCGGTTGAGAATCACCCCAAGCAGGCGAAGTTCGGGGTCCAACGACTCAAAACCCTTGACCAGCGCCGCCGCGCTTTCGGCCATCGAGCGGGCGTCCACCACCAGGATCACCGGCAGGCCAAGCGCTTTGGCAAGATGGGCGCTGCTGCCCTCCCCCCCGTCAAAGAGGCCCATCACCCCTTCCACCACTGCAATATCGGCGCCGGCCGCATGCCGGGCATAGCAGGCCTTGACGAAGCTTTCGCCGCACATCCGGCAATCAAGATTGTGGGATTCGCGGCCGGTGACCAGCCGATGCAGGCCCGGATCAATGAAATCCGGGCCTGCCTTGAAGGGATGCACCGTCAAGCCCCGCCGCGCCAGGGCCGCCATCAGCCCCAGGGTGACGGTGGTCTTGCCGGCCCCGCTCTGGGGGGCGGCAATGAGCAGGCCGGGGATATGGGCCTTGGCTGCGGGTTTGGCCGAACGGCTGGTCATAAGCAAAAAAAATCCCCGGACCGATTTTCCATCGATCCGGGGATGCCCATGTTCTCCACGCGTGATCTGTCGCGCGAGTGCTTGTCCGGAACCCTCGCGCCAACTCCAAACTCCCCAGGCAGGTCTTCTGACTTCCGGATCAACCCGATTCTCCGCGCCTTCCCATCTTCCTAAAGACAGTGGCCTCGTGCGGAGCTGGTCCCCGGTTACAGCGGCGGGCCCGTCCCGGATTCGCACCGGGTTCCCTTTTTCATTCTTTCCCCGGCCGTTCCCCGGAAAAGACGGACTTTTCAGGACTTGGGGCAAGGGAAAGACACCTTGAGGATATGTGTTGTCCTTTTACCAGATGCGGTGGGGGTGTCAAGAAAAGAATCCGCCGGGGCGGACCAGGATGGAACTCTCCTTCGCGTTATCATCTTCCTGAATCCGTGAGCGTTCGAGAAGGGTGCAGGCGCAAGGAGGCAATGATGTTGATTATACTAATGGTATATCAACGAGTTGCCAACGCAGCGAATGCGCCCTTA
>Ga0172371_10012488_pt1 | contig 11177 bp, 5 predicted proteins | sample Lak12m_FD_114543 | JGI IMG/M metagenome (GOLD analysis project Ga0172371, IMG submission 114543) | Freshwater microbial communities from Kabuno Bay, South-Kivu, Congo - kab_022012_12m | ecosystem: Environmental > Aquatic > Freshwater > Lake | place: Democratic Republic of the Congo: South-Kivu...
CTGAACTACCTGGACCGCGAAGGTCTGGCGGAAGACACGCTGGTCCTTTACCTGGCGGATAACGGCTGGATCACTGATCCGAAATCGGGCCACTATGCCGCCAAGTCCAAACAGTCGCCTTACGACGGCGGCTTGCGCACGCCCATCATGGTTCGTTGGAAAGGCCGGCTTGCTCCGAAGGTAAGCGATGTTCCAGTCACTTCGCTCGATCTCTTTCCCACCATTCTCAAAGCCTGCGGCGTCAAGCCGCCGGCGGACCTGCCCGGCCTCGACCTCGCTGACGAGTCCGCGCTTCTTGCGCGCACCGCGCTCTACGGCGAGTGCTACACCCACGACTTTGTTGATCTCGCTAAAGCCGCGCCCAACTTGCGCTGGCGCTGGGTTCTTCAGGGCGGTTGGAAGCTTATCCTCCCGGCACCGCAAAACGAGAAGGGGCAGGCCGAACTCTATGGCCTGACGGATGACCCGCACGAGAGGCACAATGTGGCGGGCGCGAATCACGAGCGTGTCGAAACCTTGCGTGCGGAGCTGGATGCCTGGTGGCCGGGCAGCAAAACGCCCCGATAAACGACGCGATGATTGCCAGCGCCAAAACCTGTTTATGACTCGATGCTGCGCCTGCACCAGGCATTGTGAGCAGCTCAGGAAGGCTCTGATCTTCGTGGCTTGCACCGCAATCACAGGCTTTTTCTGCGCTGCCGCCGCTGAGAACCGGGGCGTCAGCGACACCCCCAAACCCGTGCGTTTCGTCGGCCCCGAACTGGCCGACACCACGCACGACGGCGGGCTGCGCTGGGCTGTCGGCGTAAAGAGCTGGCAGGCGCTCCGCGCCAACCGCTCCCGTCCCGAGCTCGCGGACGGATTTGGCTGGACCTACAACCACGCGCCCATGCTCGCCTATTGGCGCGACCGCTTCTGGATCGAATACCTGAGCGCGCCGGTGCATGAAAACCGCGGGCCGATGCACACGCTGTTGATGTCTTCGACCAACGGCATTCACTGGGACAAGCCGCGGGTCGTTTTCCCCGAATACAGGACGGCTGAAGGCAAGCTGTTTCAGGTGCATCAACGCATGGGTTTCTATGTGTCGCCTGACGGCCGGTTGCTTGTGCTTGGTTTTTACGGCCCGGAAGGGAAGCCCAATGAAGGAGGCGGCATCGGGCACACGGTGCGCGAAGTGCATGCCGACGGCACTTTCGGTCCCATTTACTTCATTCGCTATTGTCAGCAACACGGCTGGAACGAGCGTAACACAAACTATCCTCTCTACACCGCTTCGCCCGACGATGGGTTCAAACGCGCGTGCGAAGCGTTGCTCGCCAACAGGCTCGTGACCCTCCAGTGGTGGGAAGAAGATCGCGCCAAGGATGGTTTCTACCCCGATTTGGGCAAGACGGTGCTGAAGACCCTCTCTTTCTATCATCGCCGGGACAGTGCGGTCGTCGGCCTCTGGAAGAACTCCTGGACAGCACTTTCAACCAACAACGGCCTCACCTGGAGCCAGCCTGCCCAGGAGCCTTCGCTCGTCATGGCCTCAGCCAAGGTCTGGGGCCAGCGCACGCCCGACGGCCGCTACGCTCTCGTTTACAACCCCACCCGGGACAACCGGCATCGCTGGCCGCTCGCGCTCGTCACCGGCGACGATGGCGAAACCTTCGACCAAATGCTTGCCGCGGTCGGCGAGGTGCCGCCGCGTCGTTACAACGGTCTGGACAAAGCGTTCGGTCCGCAATACGTCCGTGGCATTGTGGAAGGCAACGGCAAGCCACCCGGCAATGCCTTCTGGATTACCTGGTCCATGAACAAGGACGACATCTGGCTCAGCCGCGTCCCCGTGCCCGTGCGCGCGTCGGTGAATGAACCGGTGCACGATGACTTCAACACCGATGCCATCGAAGACCTGCCATGGAATTTATACAGCCCGCTTTGGGCGAGCGTGCGGCTCGCCGATTTTCCGAGCGCGACGAATCGCAGTCTCGAATTGCGCGACCGCGAACCGGCCGATTATGCGCGGGCCGTCCGCATCTTCCCCGAATCGAAACAAGCAACCGTCCGCTTCAAAGTGCTTGCCAAACAAAACGACCATGGCCGCCTCGAGATCGAACTGCTGGACCGCCACGGCTACCGCCCGCCGGTGGTCCTAATCTTTGACGGTCAGGGGCGGCTCCTCGCCAAAGACGGCAACCAAAATGAAATCGTCACGCTCACCCGTTACGTCTCCGATCGGTGGTATGACATCGCGCTGCGTTTTGATCAGACCAGGGGCGTCTTTGATGTCACTGTGGACGGCCAGGGGCTGCTTGTCGGGGCCGAGTTCCTCGACCCCGTAGATCCGTTGGAGAGGATTTCGTTCCGCACCGGCGAGTTTCGCGCTTCGCCCACCACCCGCGATCCCAAATCACCCGGCGAAGACCTGCCCGGCACTGATGACCCCGTAACCGAGGCGGTGTTCTATGTGGATGACGTGTCGGTAGGCAGCAATGAGCGCCGAGGCGGGGCTTAGATAATTACGCAGCTAAAATCTCCAGAAAAATGAATCATACAAAAATGAAAACGCAACTAGCGACATCAATTCTAACCTGCGGTTTGGTCGGCAATCTTGTTCTGCTCAGCGGCGCCTCTGCCGGAGCAGTCGGTGAGAGTCCCGGGATGAAAAACGTCGTCGTGGCCAGCAAACCCGGCACGTTCTACGGGTGGCCGGCGAACAATGGTGTTTGGATTTTCGGCCGTGGACGCGAAATTCTCGTCGGCTTTTCCCGAGGCCAATTCGACGAGCGCAGCGGCCACAATACTCCCGGCCAGGCCGAGCCGGCCAAGGGGATCGACTCTTTGCTGGCCCGCAGCCTTGACGGCGGCCTGACATGGGCAGTGGAAGACCCGTCCAATTTTGTCGGAGACGGCGGCACAACAATGACGGCGCCGGGTGGAATCGTCTTTACGAAGTCGGGTTTTGCGTTTCGCGCCGAGGGGGTGGGCTATCACGGTTCGGACGCACCGAATGGGCGGTTTTACTACTCCGAAGACCGCGGGCACACCTGGAAGGGGCCATTCGCCTTCACCGGCTTGATGGAGGACCCGAATCTTAAAGACACGGACTGTACTACCAGAACGGGTTACCTGGTCACGGGAAAGAGATCGTGTCTGGTTTTCATGTCAGCCCGCTTGAAAAAGAACGGCGGAGGTAGGGACAAGACGTACGTTGCTGAGACAACAGACGGCGGGAAGACATTTCATTTCGTTTCCTGGGTGGTGCCGCTCTCCGACCCCGACCGTGCAGTGATGCCGGCGGTCGCTCGCTTGAAAGACGGCACAATAGTCGCCGCGCTCCGCCGCCGCATTCCAAGCAACGACAAGAAATCCTGCTGGGTGGACTGCTATGCCTCGAAAGACAACGGACGAACCTGGTCGTTCTTGAGCAAGGTCGGTGAAACAGGAACTGGGAATGGCAATCCTCCCGCGCTCGTCGCGCTCAAAGACGGGCGGTTGGCTTGCGCCTATGGCGACCGCAGCCGGGTAAAACTCTTTGCACGGTTGAGTTCCGACGGCGGCAGCAGTTGGGGTGAGGAAATCGTCCTGCGCGACGATTTCCAGCCGGACAAATTCGGAGACAAGGATTTCGGCTACCCGCGCCTGGTTCAGAACAGCAAAGGCCAATTGGTCGCCATCTATTACTGGGCAACCATGGACCGTTTCGATCAGCACATTGCGGCGACCATTTGGGAGCCATCTTCGGGACGTGGTGAATCCGGGCGTCATACGAAGTCGGAGCCATAGAACGGCGGCTCGGCGTGAGGGGTTCGTGTCTGATGACGGCCAGGACAGAGCAGTTATGAAGCAGACCATTTCTTTTCCGAAAGATCCGGGAATGCGATCCTCGCTTGCGCGGGCCGCAGGCCTTCTGTGCCTGGTGTTGGCGGCGGAGGGCATCGCAGCGGGTGCAGAGCCTGGAGCGGTGCGCCGGGTTTATTCCCACTTGCTCGAACCGAGCGAGCATCCGGATTACGAGCGACGCGCGGTGAAGCCACCGACATGGGCGACGTTCAAGAACCGTACCCAGTTCACCTGCCTGCGCGGGTTCGGCGTGAAGGACGAACGGCTGGTCGGCTTTGCCGATGAACTGGAGAAGTTCACGCGGACGCACGAACTCGGCGACGTCATCTGGCCCTCGTACGAAGTGCTGTTTGCGAAGAACCTTGGCGATTTCGCTGACGAGGTCAAACGGCGTGACCTTTACCTCTTCGATATCTGGGGCTACGTGCCGGGGTCAGGTCCGGGCGGCTATTGGCAGCAGTTCACGCCGCCCGCAGGCGCGTTGGCCACCCTCGAATCCAAACTCGGCGAGCGCTGGTTGGGCACGGATATTGGCGAACAGGATGGGCGTTACATTGGCGGTTACGCGGATCAGATGACGCCCGCTTCCGCCGGTCGCTTTGAGCAATACTTGAACTTCCAGCGTCACTTCGAACGGATGGGCGACGATCTGGGGCACAAGCACTCGACCCTCGTTTCCTTGAACTTCGGCCATTACTTCCTCAAGGAAGGGACTTTTACACTCATCGGCGCGGAGACGGCGCAGGCGCTCCCCAACAACCAGGTCTATTACGCGTTCATCCGCGGCGCCGGCAAACAATACGGGGTGCCGTGGTTCGGCAACGCCTCGCTCTTCAATCGTTGGGGGTACAAAACCTACGGTTCGGCGGGCGGCAGTGGCAGCGACACGCACAGCCCGACCAATGGCACGAGCTTGAGCCTGATGAAGCGCCTGCTCTACTCGCACATTCTTTACAACAGCGTCGCGGTCGGGTTCGAGAACGGGTGGCTTGAAGGTGACAACCTATCGCCCATAGGTCGCATTCAGCAGTCTGCCCAGCGCTGGGTCAAAGAGCACGGTCAACTTGGCGTTATGCACACCCCTGTGGCGCTGCTCTTGGATTTCTATTCCGGTTGGACTTTTCCACGTCATCTCTACTGGGCTGATGTCTATCGGGTTTGGGGCAACCTGCCTTACGAGCCGGGCGATTACCTGACGGACGTGGTGCTCGACCTGCTCTATCCCGGTTACCAAAACTCGTCGTATTTCCACGATGAATCCGGCTTCATCGCGCCGACCCCCTACGGCGACCTTGCGGATTGCCTGCTCAGCGACGCCCCGCTGTGGGTCTTGGAACGCTACCCGGTGGTCATCGTTGCGGGCGAACTCCGGGGCGGCCGCGAGCTGCGCGACAAGCTTCAGTCCTATGCCGAGCGCGGCGGGCATGTGGTCATCACGGCGGGCAATCTCGCCAAGCTGCCCGGCGGCCTGGCGGGCCGAACCGGGGCCGTCAACGCGACGGTACCTTGCGGCCGGGGGCGAGTGACGTTCTTTGCCAGTCCGTTCGGCGTGAAGCGCCAACCGCTTAAGGACCAGCCGCTGCGTAACGACATAGACAAACCGTTGCCTAAGCCCTACGCGCTCGAAGCCAGCGTCCGGAAGCGACTGGAGCAAATCCTCCGATCGCAGCAACTTTTCAGCTTGCGCGGAGAAGGGCTAAGTCTCATCACCTGCCGGAAGCGAGCCGGCGAATACACCATCGGCCTTGCGAACAACACCTGGCGCGAGCAGCAGTTCCGGCTGGAATCGCTCTGCGGCAAGATCGAATCGCTCCGCGAGCTGCCGCTGGACCAATCCGAGAAAGGGGCGGTTGGGCAGACGCCTATCGGCGTGGACGCCGCGCATTTGGGCATGAGCGGCGAGGGCAGGATCGCCGGGGGCGACCTGCGCATTTTCGCGGTGACGGTGAAGGAAACCGGCGTGGCGGAAATCCCGCACGTCAGGCCGCCACTACGTCCACATGATCGCTTTTTGACTCTGCGCCGTGCGACCTCGATCAAGGAAGAGATTTTGGCTCGGCCCACGTTCTTTGAGCATTTCGACGGTGTGTGCGTGGATTGGCGCACTGTGCACGAGCGCGAGAAAGCGGCGTTGGCAAATGAAGCCCGCTGGCTCAAACGGCAGGGCGTGCGCATCATGGTGGACTTGAGTTCCGGCGTGAACCTCTATCCGACGCTCCGCTTGCTCAATAACATCTCTGCCGACTACGAAGCCAGCATGGCGATCTGGAGCGACGTATTGACCAAGATGGAGGTCCTGGGCACAAAGGATTTGGTGTTCACGCTCCACCGCGATCCCGAGAACAACTTCACCGGGGAACAGTCGAATGCCGGCTTTGTCGCGACGCTCAAGAAGCTGGCCGCGCAGGCTGCGGCGCGCGGAGTGACGCTGCATCTGCGAGTTGGCCCGGGAAAGCCGCCGCGGAATTTCGCCGAGGGTTTTCATTGGCTCGACCCGGTGGACGCGCCGAACCTGAAGCTTGCTGTGGAAACCGCGATGCTGGCTGACAAACTCCCGGAGAAGCACATGCCCGCCTGGCTAAAGGGCCGGCTGGGCGTTTGGCTGGTTGCCGCTCCACAGACCGACATCACCGGCAGGGTGTGGAACTATCACGCTACCCTCAGCTCGATGCGTGATCTCAAAGGCACAGCTCAATGGCTGTCTGCCTTTCCGGCTGCGCCGAAGATCCTCGACGCGGTCTACGCGACCCAGGACGACGAATACCTGGACGCGGTGACGTTGGACAGGATGCTCAAGAAACAATGACCACGCGCAGTAACAGCCGGAACTTTCATATGAGATACACTCACGATCAAACCAGACAGCAGCCGGATTCCATCAGGGCTGCCCGCATTGCAGAGGAAACTCACCACGCCGCAAGCGCCGCGCTTTCACGCCGGGAGTTTCTTTGGACTGCGCTTCTTGCCGGCGCGGGGTTGGCGGCCTGCACGGCCGGTTGCTCCCGCTTGAAAAGCGCGGGTCGCACCGATGCACCGGTTGCCTTCGTCACCGCGAACCTGGTCGCGCAAGTCTCGGGATACCGATTCGAACTGGCGCGCTGGGGGGACCAGCACAAGCAGACCGTCGCTGCGACGGACGCGGCGGCGTGGCAAGCCATTTGCCGGCAAATCCGCGCCACCGGCTTCCGGGCCATCGAGATTTGGGAAGCCCACGCGGCCCCGGAAGTGATGACACGGGAGCGCGGTGCCACCTGGAAGGCTATCATGGATGACCATGGACTCCGAGCTATCGGCTATGGTGGCGGTTTGAGCCGCAAGACGCTCGAAATCTGCCAGTGGCTGGGCATTCCGCAGGTCAACGGTTGGATCGGTGACCATACCCCGGAGCAGGCGACGGCCTTGTGTCGGGAGATGGGTGTGCGGTTCAATGTGGAGAATCACCCGCAGAAAAGCGCGGAGGAGATTCTCAAGGTGGTGGATGGCGGGAACCAATGGCTCGGTGTGTGCATTGACACCGGCTGGCTCGCCACGCAGGGCGCGAACGGTCCGGCAATCATTGGGGCCTGCGGGCCGTTGGTTCGGCACACCCACCTCAAGGACGTCAAGGCCGCCGGGGCACACCAGACCTGTCTGCTGGGTGAAGGGGTAGCCCAGGTGGCGGCCTGCATTGGTGCGCTGAAGGGAATTGGCTACGCGGGCTGGTTCTCTTGGGAAGATGAGCCGGAGGATCGCAATCCGTTTGATTCTGCCGTGCGCAATCGCCGTTGGATTGAGAGACAAATCGCTTAGCCCCTTCCGTCACACCCCTGCCCAAGAAACACCGTCCTCGCATCAATCACATGAACAGTTACCCCGTTGAAGTTCCAACTGTGTGCGCTTCCAATGGCAAGCTAACGCGCCGCCAGTTCTTGCGTGCGGCCGCCCTCACTGCCATCGCTCTGACAGTCAAACCCGGCCGGTGTTGTGCCCAGGCCAAAGCACGAGCGCCGGGCGAGAAGTTGAACATAGCCGGCATCGGCGTCGGGGGGATGGGCTTCAACAATCTTAAGGCCTGTGCGCAGGAAAACATCGTCGCCCTCTGCGACGTGAACCGGGACTACGCCGCCAAGGCGTTCCGGGAATTCACGCAAGCCAAGGTGTATTCAAACTATCGCGAAATGCTCGAAAAGCAGAAGGACATTGACGCGGTCATCATCGCCACGCCGGACCACACGCACGCGGTCATCGCCATGGCTGCCATGCGAGCCGGCAAACACGTCTACGTGCAGAAACCGCTTGCCTATAGCGTGCAGGAAGCGCGGGTGCTGACCGAGGCGGCGCGCGAGCATAAAGTAGTCACCCAGATGGGCAACCAGGGCCGTTCCGGTGACGCGATCCGGCTCGTGCGTGAATGGATTAAGTCGGGAGCCATCGGCAACGTCCGGGAGGTGGATGCCTGGACCAACCGCCCTGTCTGGCCGCAGAGCGTTGAAGTGGAGCGGCCGAAGGAGACGCCGCCGGTGCCGGACGGACTGGACTGGGACCTCTGGGTGGGGCCGGCCCCGTTCCGGCTGTATCATCCCGGGTACCTGCGCAATTGGCGCGCCTGGTGGGATTTTGGTACCGGCTCGCTTGGCGACCTGGGCTGTCACGTCTTGGATGTGGCGTTTTGGGCTCTGGACTTGAAATACCCGGAAAGCGTCGAGGGCAATATTTCCACCTTCTGGCCCGACCTCTGGAAGCGACTGGAGCCACGCAACGAGAATTACCCTCGTTCAACCATTGTCCGGTATCGCTTCCCGGCGCGGGGCGCACTGCCCCCGGCGCGGTTGACTTGGTGGGACGGCGGGATGATGCCCGCCCGTCCGCCGGAGCTGGAGCCCGACGACCAGATGGGTGATAGCGATGGCGGCTTGATGTTTCATGGCGATCGCGGCCTATTGATCTGCGGTTGCTTTGGGAAAAACCCGCTTGTGCTTCCTGAGGAGAAGATGCGGTCTTTGCCCCGGAAACCGCAGACCATCGAGTTGATCCCGGGCGGAATGGACGGGCACGAGAAGGACTGGATTCGCGCCTGCAAAGGCGGCAAACCGGCCAGCTCAAATTTCGATTACGCCGGCCCGCTCTCGGAGATGGTGCTGATGGGCAATCTCGCCGTGCGGTTCCCGAACCAGGAACTGCTCTGGGATGGGGAGCATATGCAGATCAGGAACCACAAGGATGCAAATGCATTCGTGCGGCGGGATTATCGAGCGGGGTGGACCTTGTAGGCCACCCACATGATTTCGATGATGTCCTTTCCCGACATGGGCCGGCTTCTGCAGGTATTCGCTGCGTCCTGCCTGGCGCTGGTGGCCCAGGCTCTGCGGCCCACCTGCCAACCTGCACGGCCGGTGTCTGCGGCGAACCGCCTTAAATGGCCCCCGGAATGAAGATGACCGAAACTGAACGATGAAAGGAAAGCTCCGCCTGATCAGCCGCTGCTGCGGGCCGACGTTCCCGAAGCAGCCAAGGTTGTGGCCGTTCACCCACACATAACCTTTTCGGTGGCCGGACAAGTCGAAATAATCGTCGGCGACTTCGCTCAACGCAAAAGTGCCTCTGAAGCTTCCGCTGGGTTAATCCAACGGCTAACTGCGCAAAGTAAGCCGGGTAGCCGACATAAACCTCGGCCGGTCCCACCGGTACGGCCTGGCCATCTGCCTCCACCCGGTAACGAGAGTCGGCCGCTGGCGCGCTCGCGCCGGGGCAAGCAACCGGCTGTAGCAGCAGCGCACTAGAGCAGAGGGTAAGCAAGAGCTGTCGCATGGGCTTCGCCTACCCGCTTAAGCATAGCCGCGCTCGCCGAAGCTGTCTCGGATTAGGCCCCCAATTGCCCCCAAACAGGGCCGGTTCAAAATCACCCCTAGGGGTGATAGACGCAAAAGCGTGCCGGGAGGTAAATTGGGCATCATTAAACAGGCCAGTCGCATCCTGTGATGTGCCCGACCAAGATAAACCGATCAACACTAGACCTAGCAGAACCCAAGTTATGAAACAGCAGACTACTCGCAGCGTCCTTCTCGGGGCGCTTCTTGCCCTTGGCCTCGGCTTGAGCGCCAGCGCCGGGCTCGTCACCGTCAATTCAACGGAAACGTGGGACGGTGTTAGCAACCCTCACTCAGCTGATGGCGTGACGATCACCGGCTCCGGCTCGCAGCTTGACCCGTACACCTACACCATCCCCGACGGGATGACCATCACTTCCACCGGCAAAATCCTCCTCCACAGTGCCGGCGACTACAGCATCAAGTTCGTCATCCAGGGGGGCGATTTGCAGATGGATGCGGGCGCGGTGCTGAATATCGAGCGTTATGCAATCCGTAGCGGCATCAAATACTTCACGCTCGATCTCAGCGGCACCAACAGCATCACCGGCGCGGGCAACATCGGACCAATCACCTTTCGCGATTCAATGCCGCGCGATCTCACGATTAAGAACGTCAAGAATGTCAGCCTGGCGAACATTGATATGCACACTGAGAACGCGAACACCGGCCCGGCTGAGTTCCGTTTCATAAACATTACCGCCAGCGGCGCGGTTTATGTCAGTGGCACGGTGGACAACAGCGACCGGGACAGCGGCGGTGACGGTTGCGGGGACATCGCCATCAACGCCAACACCATTGACGTGAACAACATAGATGCGCGGGGTTTTCGCGACGATCCGCCCGGCCGCGACCCTTACAGCGGGAACGTGACGCTGCAGGCCTTGTCGCCCGTGGGCAACTACGATCCGAATGACGGCGTTAACAATGCCTGCACCAACAAGCTGACCGTCCGGGGCGCGATCCGAACCTTCGCCGTGGACCCTGAAACCATTGGCGGCAATGTGACGCTTCAATCGGTGGTTCTGCAATTGGTGTTCGGTGTCATTGAGGTGCCTCCCTCCGGGACGAAGACCCTGAACGTGGGGGTGGTACGAGACACGGCCACGGCCGGCGACCTCTTTGTGGATGTCTCCAGCAGCGGTCAGACCGTTAACAATGTTGTGCTGTGGGGCGGCTCATGGACGCCGCCGGCCGGCAGCGCCCCCGCCTTCACCACCGACCCGGTCATCCGCGCCAATGCCACCGCCTTGGCTGCCTATGCTCAGTCACTGGTCGGCACCGCCACTGATGCCGACAGCGATCCGTTGACTTTTGGCCGCTACGCCATCACCGGTCCGGCCTGGCTGCAGGTCGCCTCCAATGGCGCGCTCTCCGGCACGCCGGCCCTGACCGACAGTTGCACCAATACCTGGCAAATCTACGTCACCGACGGCACGCGGTTCGACACCGCCACACTGCAGATCTTCGTTGATGCGCCCCCGCGCTGGAATGATGGCA
>Ga0172371_10012489_pt1 | contig 11177 bp, 10 predicted proteins | sample Lak12m_FD_114543 | JGI IMG/M metagenome (GOLD analysis project Ga0172371, IMG submission 114543) | Freshwater microbial communities from Kabuno Bay, South-Kivu, Congo - kab_022012_12m | ecosystem: Environmental > Aquatic > Freshwater > Lake | place: Democratic Republic of the Congo: South-Kivu...
CTGGAGAAGAGAGTCACTCCTTTTGGAACAGGAGCAAAGGTAGATTGCCCACGAGAGTATTTAGGAAAAAGAGTTTACCTTGTCATCTGCGAAGACTGATAGCGGGGTTTTGTCCCAAAGCCGGGAAGGGCGCAATGTTAATAAGCAATTGGTGCGCCCGTGGGCGTGCCGAATCCCTCCGCCCGCTTCTTGGGGCGGCGCCTTCGGCCAATCCCGGTGCCATCCGGCGCCCAATCCGATTCCCGCCGCCGCACAGCCCAATCCCTGGCGCGGCAGCAATGCGCCGAAACAAATGCCACTGGCCGGATTTGAACCAGCAACACATCGGTGTCGGAAATGCCCGCGCACGCGCAGGCAATGCTTCAGCCGATTGCTCTCCCAGGTTGAGCTACAGTGGCGCGTAGACGGAGATTTGCTCAAAAACGTTAAAAAAGCCGCTGCACCGCATTTTCGGGATTCCGCAAAGGCAAGGCGGGCACAATGCCGCGGCGCACCGCGCATGCCTATCTCACAATCGCGCCAATCGAGGCGAGGCTGCCAAAAAAGCCCGGGTAGCTTGGGGCCACGCATTCGCTGCCGTTTATGGTGGTGGCGCCCTGCGCGCACACCGCGGCTGCCGCGCACGCCATTGCCACCGCCGGGTCGCCATCGGGCTCGATTTTCGCCCCGGTGAGCTTTCCGCCATTTATCGTTATGCTGCCGCCATGCCAATCGATTTTTGCTCCCATCCTGCCAAGTTCCCGGCAAAGCTTCCTTGCGCGCAATCGATGGCGCTTGGGAAGCGAGCCCATGCCCGTGAATTCCGACTCGCCTTTTGCCGCGCTTGCAAGCACAAGCGCGTGCGGGAGCAGCACGCCCGCCGCCTGCGCATCAACCGTTGCGCATGAAAGCGCCCCGGTGGAAACCGATATCCCGTGCTTGCGGATGGCAACGCCTGCGCCGAACTGCCTGAAAATGCCGCTGTGCGCCTGCCAGTCACAGCTTCCTTCAAGCTCCGCCTTGCCCGACAGCGCGCCTGCAAGCAGGAGGTAGGAGGACAGGCAGGGGCTGGCAGGCACCCTGATATCCCCTGGCAGGTCGTACGCCTGCCCGCCCGGAAGCGATGCGAAGTCCTGCGAGCACGAATGGAACCGGATGCCGTACTCCTTCATCGCCGCCATCGTTTCCTTCACGTACTCCCATCCCGGCACCGCCCCGTCTATGCCTATCGAGGCGTCCTGCCCCAGGAGGGGGGCGCAAAGAAGGATGCCTGAAAGGAACTGCGAGCCCAGCGCCCCGGGGTAGAGCCTCTCCTCCGCCGAAAAGGGGCCGGTGACGCCCGCAGGCAGCGCGCCGCCGTACGCTGTCTTTGCGCCGGCAGCATCGAGGAAGCCGAAAAAGGGCGAGAGGTCTTTTTGCAAAAGCGCCCCGGAGCCCGTTATGCCCACGCTGCTGCCAAGCGAGGCGCAAAGCGGCAGCATGAGCTTGAAGGTGGTGTTGCTTCCGCCGCAGCTGACCTCGCGCGGCGCAACGATTTCCTCCGGCCCGAAAATGTCCATGGTGCCCTCCGACTGCACGATGTCCGCGCCCAATGCGCGGCATGCCGCAATGGTGTCCGCAATCCCCTGCAAGGGGGGCGCGCCCGAGATTTGCGTCTGGCCGGGCGTGAGGAGGGCGAGCACGGCTGCGCGGTGGGCGAACGGCCCGGAAGGCGGCGCCTTTGCCGAGCCCGAAATGATGGAGCGGCGTATCTCCGTTTGCATGCTGAAGAGGCGGAGGGGTATTTTTTATTACTTTGGAATTGCGCGCCTTGGCCCGCCCAAAAAAGCGCGCGGGGGCGCTTTTTTATTGCTTTGGCAGGCAATAGCCCCATCATGGCTGGCTCAATTGCCGAGGGAAAGGCGAAAATCTCGCTTGCGGCGGGCGTTTTTTACAACCCGCAGATGGAGCTTTGCCGCTCGCTTTTTTCCCTTGCGGTGGGGGCGCTCGGTGCGGAAATCGGCATAGTCGACGCGATGTGCGCCTCTGGCGTTCGCGGCCTGCGCTACAAGATGGAAAACGGGAACGTCGGGAAGCTTGAGCTGGTGGACGCCAGCCGGAAGGCGATTGCGTGCGCGAGGAGGAATGCCGCGAAAAACAAGGTGAAGTGCTCGTTTGCCTGCGCCGATGCAAACGCATTCCTGCGCGAAAACGCGGTTGATTTCGTGGAGCTGGACCCGTTCGGGACTCCGCAGCCTTTCCTGCACGATGCGGGCAGGTGCCTCGCAGCGAACAGGGGCGGCTTCCTGTCGGCAACCGCTACCGACGTTGCCGTGCTGTGCGGCGCGCACCATGCCGCATGCCTGAAGAATTATGCCGCGGTGCCCATGAACAACGAGTTCTGCCATGAAAACGCATGCAGGATACTTTCGGCTGCGGTTGCACGGGAATTTGCGCCGCTCAACCTTGCGGCAACCCCGATTTTTACGTTTTCCCACAGGCATTACGTGAAAGTGCTTTTCCGCGCTGAGGAGGGGGCGGGAAAAGCCGTAGAAGCCATGAAGAAGGCAGGCTATGTCTCCTACTGCCATTCCTGCCAATGGCGCGATGCGAAAAGGCTGCCCCTGCAAAAGGAATGCCCTCACTGCGGCGCGCAGCTGGCGGTCGGCGGCCCGCTATACATCGGCAGGATGTGGGACAATGCGCTTGTCGAAAGGATGCTTTCGCTCAATGCGGAAAGGGGAGGGGGCAAGGCAATTGCAATGGGAAAGCTTCTTGGCACCGTGAAGGGGGAGGCTGCCATCCCGTCGATTGGCTATTACGACCTTCACGAAGTCGCAAAGAAAAGGCGCTGCAGGATACTTCCCATGGATGAAGCGGTCGGAACGCTGGAAGCCGCGGGCTTTGCCGCCTCGCGCACCCACTTCTGCCCGACCGCGATAAGGACCGACGCGCCGCACGGCCAAGCGCTGGGGCTGCTGTCAACTGGCAGGGCCTGAAAGCCTTCGCGCCACAATCCTGCCCATGCATTTTGCTTCGCAACGCAAAATGCCATATGGGCCTGCGCGCCCAAAATGGCCCCCTCAAGCAGGGCGCTTTGCCGGAAAAAAGCGCAAGAGCTTGCGCTATGCGGGGAAATTCCTGCGTTGCTCGGCAGGGCTTACAGCTCGCCGACCCTGCGCTTGAGCTTGCGCTTCAGGCGCTTGCGCCTTTTCTTGAGCCATTTCCAGCGCATGCGGTTCTTTTTCTTCCATTTCCTCGGTCTTGATCCCAAAAAGTCACCTAATGAATATCTTTCTTCGTCAGTGGCATCTTTTATTGACCATCAGCTTAAAAAGGCTTCTAGTCGCGCCACTTCTTCCGGTAGGCATCTATGAGCCCGTGCGCGTAGTTGATGCAGCCGAACGCGGTGACATAGTCCTTCCTTTCCAGGAAATATTCCGTGTCCTTGCAGTACTGCCTCGCCATCTCCACGACGTCACCCGTTTCATCCGTAATCCCGACCTCGCCCACGTTCTTATGGAACTGGCGGATGTCGGATTCTATCCTCGCCTTGTCGCCCCCGGCAGCAATTTTTTTTCCAGCCATCTCAACCCCTCTCCATGTACCGCCCGCGCCTCCCAATCTCCGCAGCCATCCTAAGCACCTGCGGCTTGCCGCCCGCGCGCGCATACGCCTTCACAAACGCTTCCCCAGCATTTCCCCCAAGCGACTTTTCCATGGTAACAACGTCGGTCCCCTTATCCTCGGCATCATGCGATATGCTTCCCAGCCCAAAGTCAATGACTGCCATGCCATCCGGGGTGAGCATGAGGTTTGCCGGCGTGAAGTCGCCATGCACCACATCAACCGAGTGGAGCGCGGCAAGTATTTTTGCGGCAGAGGCAATTTCCTGCGCGCTTATCGCGCGCCGCCTCATCTCGCGGTAGAGCATCTTCCCCTTCAGGAATTTCATGCGTATGGAAAAATCAGACACTTCATAAACTACCGGGCAGATTACGCCCGCCTCCTTGGCGCGCGAGAGAAGGCGCGCCTCGCGCCGCGTGCGCCCCCGGCGTATCATTCCGTCAAGCTCGCGCGCGCGGTAGCGCTTGCGCGGGCGGAATTTCTCCACCGCGGCAAAGGAAAGCACGCGCGTTTTTTTGAGAATTGCCTCCGCACCCTCCATATCCATCCCTCAGGCGATTGAAGGCATGCCCACCAGGAAAAGCGAGAATGCCGCGGCGGACAGCCAAATCCTCCAGTCCCATGCAAGCACTTTGCTCCCGTCAAGCGGGAAAACCGGTATGAGGTTGAAAAGCGCCAGCCAGCCATTTATCGAAAAGCCTATTGCGAATATGTGCGCAAGCTGCAGCGGCAGGTCAAGGAACAACAGGGGCGCGAGGAAAAGTGCGCACAGCGCCCAGTTTGCCGCAGGCCCCGCAAGCGATATTATCCCGTTTTCCTTCACTGAAATGGGGCGCATGGCATAGATGTAGACCGCGCCGGGCGCAATGAAGAATATGCCTGCCCCGGGCCCCCATATCAACTGCGGCACAATCACCGCTGCAAGGGCAAGCGCCAATCCCATGGGCCATGCCACGAAGCGCGCCCGCGCGCCGTACTTGATGGCGTAATATTTGTGGGAAAGCTCGTGCAGCACAAAGCCGCTCCCCAGCGTGATTATCGCGGCTGCCATGTAGAACAGGAACGTGGTCGGCTCAAGCTTGAGCCCCAGCTGGTAGAATGTGAAAACAAGGGCAATGGCAAGCACCGACACCATTATGTCGAATGCCTCCTTCCTGTCCACCTTCATCCTGCTCAGGTTAATCATGGGAACACCGCATTTTGGAAGCAAGGAGCTACCTGTACATGGTGTTTGCGTCCCCTTTGGCAAACTTCCGTATCTTGTCCACGTACGCCTTGGTGATGGAAGGCTTCACGCTTTCCAGGGCCTCGTCGAAATCCTTCGCCTCCACCTTGTCGACTGAAACGCCGCGCCTGATTGCCGCCATGCCCGCCTCGCGGCACACGTTCTCCATGTCCGCGCCGGTGTAGCTGTCGGTCTTTTTCGCAATTTCGGCAAGGTCCACTCCCTTCGCAAGCGGCATCGCCTTCGTGTGTATCCTGAGTATCTCATGGCGCGTCTTCTCGTCCGGCGGCGGTATTTCGATAATCCTGTCGAACCTGCCGCCGCGCATGAGCGCCATGTCCATGAGCTCGGGGCGGTTGGTGGCGGCAATCACCACCACGTTCTTCAGGCCAGTCAGGCCGTCCATCTCTGTCAGGAGCGTGTCCACAATCCGTTCAGTCACGCGGTTGCCGTCGTCGCCCCCGCCGCGCGTGGGCGCGATGGAGTCAATCTCATCTATGAAAATCACGCAGGGCGTTGCCATCCTGGCCTTCCTGAAAGTCTCGCGGACCGCCTTTTCCGACTCGCCCACCCACTTGGAAAGCACTTCCGGCCCCTTGATGGAAATGAAATTCGCCTCGGTTTCGGTCGCCACCGCCTTGGCAAACATCGTTTTTCCCGTGCCGGGCAATCCCACGAGCAGTATCCCCTTCACCGGGCGGATTCCCATCTTTGTGAAAATTTCCGGGCTTTTAAGCGGCAGCTCCACCGCCTCCTTCAGCTCCTTTTTCACATTCTCCAATCCCCCGATGTCCGTCCAGCGGATGTTCGGCCTCTCGATGAACACCTCTCGCAGCGCAGACGGGCGCACCTCTCGCAGCGCATTGAAGAAGTCCTCGCGCGTCACCTTCAGGTTGTCCAATATCTCCGCGGGTATGAACTCCTGCTCAAGGTCGATTTTCGGCAAAATCCTCCGCAGCACCTTCATCGCGGCCTCCTTGGTGAGCGCGGATACGTCGGCGCCGGTGTAGCCGTGCGTGATGTTGGCAAGCTCGTCTATGCTCACGTCCTCGGCAAGCGGCATGGAGCGCGTGTGTATCTGCAGTATTTCCTTCCTGCCGGGCCTGTCGGGCACGCCCAGCTCTATCTCGCGGTCGAACCTTCCGGGGCGGCGGAGCGCCGGGTCTATGCTGTTGGGGCGGTTTGTCGCCCCTATCACAATGACCTGCCCGCGCGCCTTAAGGCCGTCCATCATGGTAAGCAGCTGGCTTACCATCCGCCTTTCCACCTCGCCCTGCGCCTCCTCGCGCTTGGGCGCAATGGCGTCGATTTCGTCCATGAAAATGATGGATGGCGCGTTCTCCTGCGCGTCCTTGAACAGCTGGCGCAGCCTCTCCTCGGATTCGCCCACGAACTTGCTCACAAGCTCGGGGCCTCCGATGTGCACGAAATTGGCCTCGCTCTCCGATGCCACCGCGCGCGCAAGCAGCGTCTTTCCCGTGCCGGGCGGGCCGTATATCAGCACGCCCTTTGGCGCCTCGATGCCCAGCCTCTCGAAAAGCTCGGGGTGGCGCAGCGGAAGCTCCACCATCTCCCTTATCTTCTGCACTTCCTCCTTAAGCCCGCCGACGTCCTCATAGGTGATGGAGGAAACCTGCGCCGTCTCCTTTTCGGGCGCCTCTTTCAGCACAAGCTCCGTGCCCTCGTTTATCATGACTATGCCCGATGGCTGCACCATTGCCGCCACAAGCGGGAAGCTGGTGCCGAAAACGCCTATGAATATGGTGTCCCCCCTGTTTATCGCGCGCCCCACCATCTTCTTCTTCACGAACTGGTCAAAGCCAGGCGAATACTTCATGGGCTGCGTGGGCGCGAGCACCACCTTCTTAGCCTCCTTAAGCTCAGCCTTCTTAAGCGATATCTTGTCTCCCAAGCCAACCCCGGTGTTCTGCCTCAGGTAGCCGTCCATGCGCACAATGCTCATGCCCTCGTCTTGCGGGTGCGCCTGCCACACGAGCGCGGCAGTGCTTCGCTTGCCCTTGAGCTCCACGATGTCCCCCGTTGAGACGTCAAGCTCCTTCCGTGCTTTCGAGTCAATCCTCACAAGGCCCCTGCCCACGTCGTTCTGCAGCGCCTCTGCAACCTTGAGTTCGATTGGTTTTGCCATAAAAGACACCCTTTGCTTCCCTCCCTAAAAAAGCCTCAAAAGCTTATTAAGGGGGCGGGTTTTTTGGGGAGTTGGCGGCTGCCCTGTGGCATTCCACGCACATTCGCGTTTTTAAGCGTTTTGCCCGCATTATTGCGCGGTGAAGGGATGGCTGGCATGAAACAGGCTCAAAAGCAGACAAATGCGCAGAGACTCTTCAGCAGGCTCAATCCAGCCTCGTGGTTCCATCTCAATAAGAAAGGAATTGGGGGCAGCATGGCAGTTTCGCCCGAGCCTGAGATGGATGGCCTCCACTTCGGCATAATGCGAAATGGCTTGATTATGGACGGGCTGATGCCCCTCCGCTCTTACTCGCTAGGCAGGGAGGGAAAAGCACGCGAGAGGCTAGATGTCGCAGCAGGGCTTGCAAAGATGGCAAATGCCGATTTCGAGCGCATGAAAGAAAACGAAAAAAAATTTGGGGTGCAAAGCCCCTTCTACGAGCAAGCCCATAGGAATGCGATAATAAACCTGGGCAACGCAAAAAAATTGTGCAGGGATGCGGCTTTGTTAACTGGCAACAATGGGGCAATGGGGGCGGACGCGAAATTGATGGAGATAAAGCTCAGTTGCACTTCCATTGAAATCGAATTGTACCACAAAGATGCATTGGCAGGAAAAGGGGCCCAGGCTTAAAACTCGCCAAGCGTTTTTTGCCCGACCTCGCGCCCCTTCTCTTCCTTGTCAAAAATGATTATCTTCCCGTACTCCCCATCGAAGCCCGCCACTTTCTTCACCCTGCCTTCCTCCACCCTCTTCACTGCCTCGGCAATCCTCTCGCCAGCCGCTTTCTTCAGCTTGGCTGCAGGCGCGTGCAGCACCGCAAACTCGTTCCCGAACGCTTTTATGAGCCCGAAGTACTCCCCATCAACCGCCTTGCTTGCCGCCGGCTTTCCCATTGCCTCGCCAAGCACTTCCTTGAGGGGAACAAGCGACTCGAACGGCGCCGCTCCTTTTGGCTTGAAGCCATCCGGCCTGTCGGCAAGCGCATCCACCCTGTTCATCACGCCAATGGTGAGGGGGCGCCCGCAGACCGGGCAAATCCCATGATGCCTCTTCGTCTCTTCGGGCGCCATGCTCACTTTGCACGCGCGGTGCCCGTCAAAATGGTACTTGCCCTCCTCGGGGTAGAATTCGTACGTGCAGGCAAGCTTCCCCTTCTGCTTGTAGCGTATTGCCTCGTAAAGCTCGTCGTAAGTGAGCCTGTCAAGCTCGAAAACGTTTGCCTCCCTGCCTATTTTCTCGGGCGAGTGGCTATCAGAGTTTGACAATAACTGCAGCCTGTCAAGCGAGGACAGGCGCCAGTTCATGCCCGGGTCCGACGAGAGGCCAGTCTCAATCGCGTAAATGTTCTTCTCCCTCTCGCCAAAGCACTCCTTGAGCGAGTCAAAGCCAGACATGGAGCCGAAAACAGAGAACCATGGCGTCCACACATGCGCGGGTATCACCAAATTCTTGTCGGAAATATTCAGCACGATGTCCGCAAGCTCCACTGCGCTTGCCCCTATTATCGGCCTGCCATCAGACTCCAAATTATACTTCCTGCCAAGCCGCTCGTTTATCTGCGCCACCATCTCCAGCGATGGCGAGAGCACCACCACGTGCACGCGCCTCCCCTTCCCCCCTTGCGTGTAGATGCACGAAATCTCGGAAGACAGGCAGAAATTCACGCCGCCATACTGCAGGAAGCCCGAGTCGGACTCAATGGCTTTTTGCTGGAGCTCCTTATACCATTCAGGGTGAGTGAAGTCGCCGGTTCCCACTATGTCAATGCCCTTTATCTTCGCCCACCTGGAAAGCGTCTCAAGCTCCATGCCCTGCGACGTGGCGCGCGAGTGCTTCGAGTGGATGTGCAAATCCGCAACTGCTTTCATATGATTGCCCCTTTGCGCGGCTGCGCTGCGCGTGCCACTTCTTCCATCTATATTCCTCCCGCAACGAATTGGCAGGCATGAATTATAAAACTCCCTCACGCTTTATGCATCATGCCCTCACCGAACCTCTTCCGCACCGCGCGAGGCGAGAACAAAATATTCCGCGAAGAGAACGCGCTCCTGCCGGACTACCTGCCGGGCGAGCTTCCGGGCAGGGAGCGCGAGCTAAAAGAGCTGGTCTTTTGCCTTCAGCCAGCGTCTGAAAACCGCCAGCCTGAGCACGCGCTCCTCTACGGGCCGCCCGGCACCGGGAAAACGACCTGCGCGCGCTATGTGCTAAAACAGCTTGCAGAGTATTCCGCGCGCCCGCTTCCCATCTACATAAACTGCTGGGAGTCGCCCAGCCGCTTCTCCATACTCTCAGAGATTGCGGACAAGCTAGGCGAAATGCTTCCCCGCAGGGGCATTGCCGCGGACGAGATACTTGCGCGCGTGTTTGAAATCGCAAAAAAAGACGAGCGCATCCCAATTGTGGTGCTGGACGAGGCAGACAGGCTGGAGGCGTCCGCGGACGGCGTGCAGATACTTTACGACCTGTGCCGCGCAGGTGAGTTGCACTCGCTGAAAACCGCAGTCATTGCAATAACAAACGACGAAGAATTCCACACCCGCCTTGACGCGCGCGTGCGCTCCTCCTTCATCCAGCACACCTACAAATTCGCGCCTTATTCCGTGCCGCAGCTGAAAGAAATATTGCAGCAGCGCGCAAAAAAGGCATTTTTCGAAGGCGCGCTGTCGGAAGACGTGGTGCCCCTTTGCGCGGCAGTGGCGGTGAAACGGGGCGGCGAATATGCGCTCGGGCGCAATTCGCCCCCTGCTGCGGCAGGCGGCGATGCACGCGTAGCTTTTGCACTGCTCCGCTCGGCAGGAAAGGCCGCGGAGCGCGAAAATGCCGCGCGCGTGGAAGTGGGGCATGTGCGCGCAACGCAGGAGGAGGCGCTGGCAGCCTCCACCAGCAAAGTGGAAAGGAAGCTTGGCACGCTTGACGAAATTGACCAGAAAATCATAGCGGCGGTGAAAGGCGCGGGCGAAGACGGGATGGAAAGCGGCAAGCTCTATGCCGCGCTTAGCAAGCTCTCGGGCGACCGCGCGCTAAGGCAAAGGATAGAACGGCTGGAAAAAATAGGCATACTTGAGGCGGAAAGCGTGCAAAGCGGCTCGGGAAGGAGCAGGGCAATCAGGCTGAAGCGCGCTTAGCTGCATCGCCAAACTAGCGCTCTTGTTTGGCGGCAAGCCGTGCGCGCACGGCTGCGTCCTCCACGCTCAGCAGCTCCTCTTTTCCAGAATCGAGGTCGCGAAGAGTGGCTTTCCCCTCCTTTTTCTCGCGCTCGCCCACAACAGCAATGTAGCGGCAGCGGCCTGCCGCATAATCCATCTGCTTTTTCAGGCTGCGCGCGTTGAGGTCGGTCTGGCATTCCACGCCTGCTGCGCGCAGCTTCGCCGCAACAAAAAGCGCGTAAGGATAGAACTCGTCCTTCACGGCTGCAACAAACACGCCGCGCTTCTCAGCCGCGCGCGCTCCCATGAGCGCCATGAGCCGCTCAAAGCCAAGCGAAATGCCCACAGCGCTGTCCCCCTGCCCGTACATGGAAAGCAAATTGTCATACCTTCCGCCGCCAGCCACGCTGCCCATCTCTTTCCCGAGCGAAATCTCGAATATCGCGCCGGTGTAATAGCCCAAGCCGCGCACAAGCGACAAGTCGATTGCAACATCTATTTTTCCGTACTCCTGCACAAGCTCAAGTATCCCTTTCAAGCTTTCCGCAGCCTCGGGGGAATATTTTGCGGCAAGCGCCAATCGCGCGTCGTTTTTCCCCGCCGCAGTCAGGCTTTCCACCAGCTTCTGAGCGTCCTTTTGCCTTGCGCCAGCAGCCACCAGCATCTCCACAGTGGCATCATCGCCGATTTTCTCGCGCTTGTCAAGTATGCGAAGCACTTCCCCCTCCTTGTTTGGGAGAAGCGACTGAGCTATCTTCGTTATCACGCGCCTGTCATTGAGGCGCACCACTGCGCCTGAAAAGCCCAGCTCCGAAATGGCTGCGCACGCGCACGCAATGAGCTCCGCCTCCGCCCTCACAGTGGGGCAGCCGATGATGTCGGCATCAGCCTGGTAGAACTCGCGGAACCTTCCCTTCTGCGGCTCCTCGCGGCGCCACACAGGCGCAATGCAGTAGCGCTTGAAGGGCTTCTTGAAGGTGTTGGAGGAAGCCACGCGCGAAAGGGGGACGGTGAGGTCAAAGCGAAGCGC
>Ga0172371_10012492_pt1 | contig 11173 bp, 7 predicted proteins | sample Lak12m_FD_114543 | JGI IMG/M metagenome (GOLD analysis project Ga0172371, IMG submission 114543) | Freshwater microbial communities from Kabuno Bay, South-Kivu, Congo - kab_022012_12m | ecosystem: Environmental > Aquatic > Freshwater > Lake | place: Democratic Republic of the Congo: South-Kivu...
CCCCGAGATGGCCGTCATGTTCGCCGAGGAGGGCGTCAACGGAGCCCACCAGGACCCGCAGTACAACGTCCTCTACCGCAACATCAACATGTACCGCAGCTTCGTCGACGCGGCCGTGGCCAAACACGTCATGGCGTCCGTCCGCATGGCCCAGATCGACGGCGCCCACAACGCCAACGCCACCGCCGTCGAGGCCTGGAACGTCATGCCCGAGCTGCTCGTGCAGCACGCCATCAACTGCGCCTACTCCGAGGCCGCCGGCATGCCCGCCGAGGACATCTGTCTCAGCACTGTCCCGCCCGATGCGGCGCCGGCCCCCTGCATGCGCATGGATCTGCCGTACGCGGTGGCCCTGCGTGACCTGTTCGGTCGCTACAAGATGCGCGCCCAGGAGAACACCCGTTACATGGAGGCAGACGGCCGCGACGCGACCGTGAGCCACGTCATGAACCTCATGATCAGCCGACTCACGAGCGCCGACATCCAGAGCACCATCACGCCCGACGAGGGCCGCAACGTCCCGTGGCACTACAACAACGTCGCCGCGGTCAACACCGCCAAGCAGAGCCTCGTGGGCATGGACGGCCTGCGCGAGATGGTCAGGCTCGACCGCGAGGCGCCGGAGCTGAAGGCCAAGGTCCGCGAGATCAAGGAACGCGCCGTCCTGTTCCTCGAAGCGATGCTCAGGGACGGCGGCTACTTCGCCGCCGTCGAGCAGGCCTACTTCGTCGACTCCGGCATCTACCCCGAGACGCACGACGACGGCATCGCCCGCAGGAGCGAGGGCGGCGTGGCGGCGGGGACCATCGTCGAGCGCGCCGCCGACTACCTGGCGCCGGTCTGCCACCACTTCGGCGTGAACCACCTGCCGGAAGGGTACGGCGACGCCGGGCCGGCTGCGCCCGCCGGCGCCGCGCCCGCAGCCGGTGAAGCCGGTCGGGATCGACACCGGCCCTGCGACCTCATCGGCGGCTGCACCCTGTGCGACCCCGACAAGGTGCCGTTCATCGACGAGCTCGACCCCGAGGACAACGTCAACGTGAGGCTCGCGCAGACCGCCGAGCTGCGCGCGAAGGGCCTGCTCAAGCCGGAGGTCGAGTGGGCCGCCGACGGCTGGGTCGTCGTGACGCTGTTCCTGCCGGCCGCGGCGCGCGTGGCCCAGGCCGCGGCCCTCGAGTTCGGCAGGGCCATGAACCTGCACGACTGCGAGGTCATCAACACGCAGGTCATGCACCCGGCCGAGGGCACCTACATCGAGATGAAGGGCCGGCTGGAGGTGGTCGTCGACCCGGCCCGTCTGGTCATCCCGCCCGAGCCCGTCGTCATGAAGGACGCCGAGCTCAAGGCGTTCGTCACGGGTCACAAGCTCAAGTGCGTCGCCGCCACCGTGGGCGAGGACGAGCACTCCGTGGGCATGCGCGAGATCATCGACATCAAGCACGGCGGCCTCGAGAAGTGGGGCTTCGCCTGCGAGTACCTGGGTACCAGCGTGCCGGTCGAGAAGGTCCTGGACGCGGCCATCGAGCACGCCGCCCAGATCGTCCTCATCAGCACGATCATCACGCACGGCGACATGCACCGTACCAACATGGAGAAGCTCGCCGACCTGGCCGTGGAGAAAGGCGTGCGCGACAGGCTCGTGCTCATCGCCGGCGGCACCCAGGTCACCGACGAGCTGGCCCGCAGCTGGGGCATGGACGCCGGCTTCGGCCGCGGCACCAAGGGCATCCACGTGGCCTCGTTCATCGTGGAGACGATGCGCGAGCGGGGTATGTGAGGAAGCCGGCGTGACGACGGGCGTCGGGTCCGTGAGCGGCGCTTCTCTGGTCGTCTGGGCGGTCGTGAACGCCGTCTGTGGTCTGCAGGCGATCGCGTTCGCCACGCGCCCCGCCACGCCGCGAGTGCAGCGCATCCTCGGGCTCGTGATCGCTGCGCTGGCGGTGCCGGCGACGTGGGCCTTCGTCGTCTTCGTGGGCGAGGGGGCCGGCTGGCTGTCGCTGGCCGGCCCCCTGTGTTTCGACGCCTTCGTCTGCCTGATGCTGGTGGTGGACTACGCGCCCGGCGTGGAGTGGAGGCGACCGCCCCGTCGCCCCATCCAGGTCCCGTACCTCACGCTGTTCTTCGGGAGCATCGTGCTCATGGGCCTGCCGATGTTCGACCAGAGCCGGGCCCTGTGGCTGGTGACCGCTGCGTGTGCGGCCGCGCTGCTCGTCGCCATGGGGTACGCGATGCGCCGGGGCGTGGGGTAGAGCGCGGCATGTACCCGGCCTCACGCGTCCTTGTGGTACCTGAACGACACGCTCACCTTGGCGCGGTAGGCCACCACCTTGTTGTCGACGATGTGCAGGTCGAGCTTCGTGACCTCGGCCACGCGCAGGTCCTCGAGGTGGGAAGCTGCCTCCTCCACAGCGGTCGCGGCGGCCTCCTCCCAGGACGTGTCGCTGGTGCCGATGATCTCGATCACCTTGTAGACGCTGCCGGCCATGGCTCCTCCTCCGTCGCTGATGGCACGTCGTCTGCATCCTGCCCGCAGGGGCCCCGCGGGCAGCGTTTGCGATGCCGCCGGCACGAGATGTGCAGGGAACGGCCCCGAGCTGCCGATAGTGGCGGCAGACACACCGCGAAGAGAGGGGAGATGATGGTCCGGCTGTTCATGATCCTGACCTACGTCGTTGGGGGCGCCGGCGTGGCGCTCGCGTTCTACTACCTGGGTGACTCGGGCTACGGCGCGGACGAGGCCGTGAGCGTCCTCACGCTCGCCCTGTGCGTGATCGTCGGCGGGCTCAGCTGGGTGCGGCACTTCCTGCTGTGGAAAAGCGACGCCAAGCTCCTCGGCGTGGAGGGACAGTCGCCTTTCTTCCACTGGGAGGTGGGCTTCGCCAACGGGGCCTTCGCGCTCGCCGGCCTGCTGGCGTTCCTGCTGGACTGGGGCACCTACGCCATGGCGGCCGTCGTCCTGGCCTACGCCTTCTACCTGCTGCAGGCGGCGATCCTGCACGGCTGGCGCTACTTCAGCGGCGAGAGCCGTACCCCGGCGCGGCTGTGGGGGTCGTTCGTCGGCCTCGGGGTGCTGAGCATCATGGTCATCATCGTCTGCGTCATCGCGGTGGCCAACGCCGAACCGGTGCTGTACTGACGTGAGGGTCGCCGGATGAGCTTCGCCGGCCGCACGCCCGTCGACGCCCTGGTCGCCGAGATCGGCTCGACGACGACCGTCGTGTCGGCGTTCGGTGGGCTCGCCGGGTGGCCCGTCACGACGCCGCACCTCGTCGGGCAGAGCGTCGCCGCGACGACCGTCGAGGCCGGCGACGTGGCCGTGGGTCTGGGCGAGGCTCGCGGCCGGCTCGAGGAGGCCGCAGGCCTGCTCGAGCCGGCCGTCACGCTCGCCACCAGCTCCGCCGCCGGGGGCCTGCGCATGACCGTCCACGGCCTCACGCAGAAGATGACAGCCATGGCTGCCCGTGAGGCCGCGCTGGGGGCCGGCGCCGTGGTCGAGTACCAGACCGCCGGCCGTCTGCGCGACCGCGACCTGCGAACGGTCGAGGAGGTCGCCCCAAGCCTCATCCTCCTCGCCGGCGGCGTCGAGGGCGGCGACTGCGACACGGTGCTGGAGAACGCCGAGCGCCTTGCGGAGCTCGGTGTCCGCCCGATCGTGGTGTACGCCGGCAACTCCGTGGTCTGTGCCGACGCCCAGGAGGTGCTCGAGCGTGCCGGCTTCACAGTGCGGCTCGCGCGCAACGTGTACCCGGCCATCGACGAGCTGGACGTCCTCCCGGCCAGGGCGGTCATCCACGACGCCTTCGAGGAGCACATCGTCCACGCCCCCGGCATGGAGCGCATCGGCGAGCTCGTGGACGGTCGCATCCTGCCCACCCCCGGGGCCGTGCTCATCGCCGCCGAGCTGCTGGCGGCCGACGCCGGCGACCTGGTCGTCGTCGACGTCGGCGGCGCGACGACCGATGTGCACTCGGTCACCGACGGCAGCCCCGAGCTGGCGGCGCTCATGACCGAGCCGCAGCCGCACAGCAGGCGTACCGTGGAGGGCGACCTCGGTACGTATGTGAGCGCGCCGCACGTCGTGGAGATGCTGGCGGCGCAGGAACGCCCGGTGCGGCTCCCTCCGGCACTCCCGCGGACCCCCGACGAGGTCGCGGCCGCGCTCACGCTCACGCACTACGCCGCCGTGACCGCCGTGCAGCGCCACGCCGGCGAGCTCACCGCTCTGTACACGCCGTCGGGGCGCCAGACCGTGGCCCGCGGCCGCGACCTCACGGCCTGCCGCCTGCTCATAGGCACCGGCGGTGCCCTCACACGCCTGCCCGGCGGCGAGGGCATCCTCGCGGACGCGCGCGCCAGAGACGGGGGCGGCCGGCGCCTGCTGCCCCCGCCCGACGCGCGCGTAGCCCTCGACCGCGACTACATCTTCGCCTCCTGCGGCGCTCTGCTCTCGCGCTTCACGCCCGGCGCCGTGCTCGCGTTGCTGCGCGCCAGCGCCGGCCTCTGAACCTCGATCGCCCGCTTTCGGCCGCTCGCTCTCTCAAGCCGCGGTCGTCCGCCGCCGATAGGGCCAGCAGTCGAGAGAGGGGATCCGATGCTGAGCCTCATCATCATCGTCGCAGCGCTCGTCGCCGCGACCGTCCACCTGTATGTGAGCAGGCGACCGCGCACGCCGCGCCGGGCCCTCGATCTCTATCTGCTGTACACCCTCGTGGTCGGTGTGGGCTTCGGTGGACTGTTCGGAGCGATGGGACACCTGATGACGCCGGACAGGGTCGCAGAGCAGCTCGGCTGGGCGACGGGCAGCCCCTTCCAGACAGAGGTGGGGCTCTACGATCTCGCCTTCGGCGTGCTGGGCCTCTGCTGCATCTGGTTCCGGCAGCAGTGGTGGTACGCCGTCACCGTCGGCTGGACGGTGTTCGCCGTCGGCGCCGGCGTCAACCACCTGCTGCTGGCCGGCTCAAGCGAGGGTGGCGCCCTCAACGCCGGATCCGTGCTGCCGGATCTCATCGTGCCCGCGCTGCTCGTCGTCCTGCTGGTGGTCCGCCACCGGGTCGCCCCGGCGCCTGCAGCGACCGAGCGCGCGTAGGGCGTTCCAGATGCCGACGGGCGGCGACGTCGCGTCCGTCCCTGTGCTGTGTGATGCTTGCCGGGCCGCCGGCCACCCGCACAGCACATGACCGCATCCACACACCCTGCGCTCGCGCCGTTCACCTCGCAGGTCCGCGACTGGTTCACGCGTGCCTTCGCGCAGCCCACGCCGGCTCAGGAGCAGGCGTGGCCGGCCATCGCCTCTGGGCGGCACGCGCTCATCTCGGCGCCCACCGGCTCGGGCAAGACGCTCGCCGCCTTCCTCTGGGCGCTCGACCGCTTCGTGGCCGAGCCGCCGCCGGCCGACCCCCGGGCGCGGCGGATGCGCCTGGTGTACGTCTCGCCGCTCAAGGCCCTCGGCTACGACGTGGAGCGCAACCTGCGCGCCCCCCTGCGCGGCATCGGCACCGATGTGAGGGTGGCCGTGCGTACCGGCGACACGCCGCAGCGCGAGCGTCGCGAGATGCTCAAGACCCCGCCCGACATCCTCATCACCACGCCCGAGTCGCTCTACCTCATGCTCACCTCGCAGGCGCGCGACCTCTTCGCCGGCACCGAGTGGGTCATCGTCGACGAGATCCACGCCGTGGCCCAGACCAAGCGCGGCGCCCACCTCGCCGTCACGCTGGAGCGGCTGGCCGCGCAGGCGGGACGCGACGTGCAGCGCATAGGCCTCTCGGCGACGCAGCGGCCGCTCGAGGAGGTCGCGCGCTTCCTCGCCGGGCCCCAGCGCGACTGCGCCGTCGTCGACGCCGGCGTGCGCAAGCCGCTCGACCTGCGCATCCACGTGCCGGTCGAGTCCATGATCGAGCCCGACGCCCCCCTCCCGCTCGAGCCCGTTCCCGGCGGCGAGGCCACCAGGCGCAGCATCTGGCCGGCCATCTATCCGGAGCTGCTGCGCCTCGTGCGCGAGCACCGCTCCACGCTCATCTTCGTGAACGACCGCCGCGCCGCCGAGCGCATCGCCCTGCGCCTCAACGACCTGGCGTCGCGGGAGGACGAGGATCAAACGGGCGGGGTCCGGCACCCCTCCGTCGTCACCCACGAGGTTGACGACGCCGTGGCCGTAAGCCGCAGCGCCCGGGACGGCCCGCCGCGCGAGATCGCCCGCGCCCACCACGGGTCTCTCGCGCGCGAGGAGCGCCTGGTGATCGAGGAACAGCTCAAGGCCGGCGAGCTGCCCTGCCTCGTCGCCACCTCGTCGCTGGAGCTGGGCATCGACATGGGCGCCCTCGACCTCGTCATCCAGGTGGAGTCGCCGAAGTCGGTCACGCGCGGCCTGCAGCGCATCGGCCGCGCCGGCCACGGCGTCGGCGAGGTGTCGCGCGGCCGCATCTTCCCCAAGTTCCGCGCCGACCTCGTCGAGTGCGCCGTCGTCGCGCGCCGCATGCGCGAGGGCCTCATCGAGACCACGGTGGTGCCGCGCAACCCGCTCGACGTGCTGGCTCAGCAGGCGGTGGCCTTCGCCGCGAGCGCCGGCGATGAGGGCGTGAGCGTCGCCGAGCTGCACGCGCTGCTGCGCCGCACCTGGACGTACGCCGATCTCGATCTGCGGCAGCTCGAGAACGTGCTCGACATGCTCGACGGCCGCTACCCGTCGCGCGAGTTCGCGGAGCTGCGGCCGCGGCTGGTCTGGGACCGCATCGCCGGGACGCTGCGCGCCCGTCCCGGCGCCCGCGCCCTCGCCGTGGCCAACGCCGGCACGATCCCCGACCGCGGCCTGTTCAGCGTCAACCTGCCCGACGGCCGGCGCGTGGGGGAGCTGGACGAGGAGATGGTGTACGAGGCGCGCACGGGGCAGACGTTCCTCCTCGGGGCCACCTCCTGGCGCATCGAGCAGATCACGCGCGACCGCGTGGTGGTCACTCCGGCGCCGGGCGTGCCCGGCGCCGTCCCCTTCTGGCACGGCGAGAGCGTCGGGCGGCCGCGCGAGCTGGGCGAGGCCATCGGCGTTTTCACGCGCTGGGCCGTGAGTCAGGACGAGGCCACACTGGGCCGCGAGTACGACCTCGACGAGCTCGCGGCCCGCAACCTGCTCGCCTTCCTCCGCGACCAGGAGACCGCGACCGGCGTCGTCCCGTCCGATCGCACGCTCGTCGCCGAACGTTTCCGCGACGAGATCGGCGATTGGCGGCTCTGCCTGCTCTCGCCCTACGGTGGGCGCGTGCACGCCGCTTGGGCGCTGGCGCTCTCGGCGCGCATCCGCGACACCTTCGGCCTGGAGGCTGACGCGATCTGGTCCGACGACGGGGTCATCGTCCACCTGCCCGACGCCGACGACCCGCCCGGCGCCGAGCTGCTGCTCGTCGCGCCCGATGAGGCTGAAGAGCTCGTCGTCGAAGAGCTCGGCGCGAGCGCCCTCTTCGGGGCGCGCTTCCGCGAGAACGCGGCCCGCGCCCTGCTCATCCCGCGCGCCTATCCCGGGCGCCGCACCCCGCTCTGGCAGCAGCGGCTCAAGGCGCAGTCGCTGCTCGAGGTCGCGCGCCGGTACCCACAGTTCCCCATCGTCCTCGAGACGTACAGGGAGTGCCTGCGCGACGTTCTGGACGTGCCGGGGCTCACCGACCTGCTCCGCAGGCTGCACACTTGCGAGCTCGGCCTCGTCGAGGTCGAGACGCAGACGGCCTCGCCGTTCGCCTCGTCGCTGCTCTTCGACTACGTGGCCTCGTACATGTACGAGGGCGACACGCCCGCCGCGGAGCGGCGCGCCGTCGCCCTCGCCCTGGACCGCGACCTGCTCCGCGAGCTGCTCGGTCAGGAGGAGCTGCGCGACCTCATCGACCGCGGCGCGCTGGAGCAGGTCGAGGACGACCTGCAGCACCGCACCGAGCTGCTCCGCGCCCTCAACGTCGACGCGCTGCACGACGTGCTCCGCCGCGTCGGCGATCTCACCGCGGCCGAGGTCGCGCAGCGCGCCGAGCCGCCGGCCGCCGCGGGCGGCTGGCTCGAGCGCCTCGAGGGCGAGCGCCGCGCCGTACACGCGCGCATCGGCGGCGAGGAGCGCTGGATCGCGGCCGAGGACGCCGGGCTGTACCGCGACGCCCTCGGCGTCGTCCCGCCCGGCGGCCTGCCCGACGTCTTCCTCGACGACGTGCCCGACGCAATGGTCCAGCTCGTGGCCCGCTTCGCGCGCACGCACGGGCCGTTCGAGGGCCGCGAGATCCGCCGGCGCTTCGGCCTCGATATGGGTCCGGCGCTGGCAGCCCTCGAACGCTCCGGTCAGCTCGTGCGCGGCGAGCTACGACCGCTGGGCACTGAGCGCGAGTGGTGCGACCCGGACGTCCTGCGCCGCCTGCGGCGCGCGTCGCTCGCCATCTTGCGCAAGGAGATAGAGCCGGTCGGCCAGGAGATGCTCGCGCGCTTCGTGCCCGCATGGCAAGGCGTGGACCGCTTCGCGCCGCCCGGCGCCGGCGTCTCGCGTCTGCGCGACGTGCTCGCCTCGCTGCAGGGCCTGCCGCTCGCGCCCGAGGTCTGGGAGAAGGAGGTGCTGCCGCGGCGCATGGGGGCCTACTCGCAGTACTGGCTGGACGAGCTCTGCGCCGCCGGCGAGGTGGTGTGGGCCGGCGCTGCGCCGCTCGGCGGGCGCTCGGGACGCGTCGCCCTGTATTTCCGCGACGACGCCCCCCTGCTCGGCCCGCCGCCCACGCGCGCCGAGCCTCCCGCCGGCGAGCTGCACGACGCCCTGCGAGCGCGGCTGGCGCGGGGCGCCTGCTTCTTCACCGACCTGCTGCTGGAGCACCCCGGCGTCGGTGCTGAGGCGCTCCGCGAGGCCCTGTGGGACCTGGTGTGGGCCGGTGAGGTCACCAACGACGCCTTCGCCCCGCTACGGGCGCAAGGCGGCAGACCGCCGGCCGGGCCGCAGCCTGCGGCGACCGCCGGGCTGCCGTCGTCGGCTCCCGGCGGCCTTCCCGGGCGTCGCGCGGCGACCGGGCGCTTCCAGCGGCGCGCCCGCGGCGCTCCGCCGCTGCAGGGCCGCTGGTCGCTGACGGCCGACCTCTTTCGCGGCGCGCCCGACCCGGAGGCGCGCCGCCGCGCGTGGGCCGAGCTGCTGCTCGAGCGCTACGGCGTCCTCACCCGCGAGCTGGTGCGCGCCGAGGGCTACCCGGGCGGCTTCGGCGCGCTGTACCCGGCGCTTTCGGCGCTCGAGACACTGGGCGCCGCGCGCCGCGGCTACTTCGTCGAGGGGCTGGGCGGCGCCCAGTTCGCCCTGCCCGGGGCCGTCGAGCGCCTGCGCGCGCAGGAGGACGCGCAGGCCCAGGCGCTGGTCGTCGCCGTCACCGACCCCGCGCAGCTGTACGGAGCCGGGCTGCGCTGGCCGGGAGCTCCGGACGTGAAGCCGCCCGCCCGGCGCCCCGGCGCCGAGCTCGTCACCGTCGGCGGCCGCCCCGCGCTCTCCGTGCACCCGCGGGGACACGCACTGCGCGTCCTGGGCCGGCCCGGCGACGTGCGGCCGGCCCTGCAGGCCCTCGCGGCCGCCGTGCGCGAGGGCCGCCTGCGGCGCCTCGTCATCCGCACCGTCGACGGCGAGCCCGCCGGCGCCGGGCCGCTCGCCGCCGATCTGGCCGCCGCGGGCTTCCGTCGCGGCCTCGACGACTTCTCGCTCGAGGCCGTCCGTGCCTGAGGGCGACACCCTCCATCGCGCCGCCCTCCAGGTCGGGGCGGTGCTCACCGGCCGCGTCCCCGACGCCGTCCTCACGCCGCACCCCAGGTTCGCACGCGACCGTTGGCCCGAGCGCCTCGTCGGACGGCGCGTGGATGCCGTCGAGGCGCGCGGCAAGCATCTGCTGCTCCACTTCGAGGGCGGTCTCGTGATCCACTCCCACCTGCGCATGACCGGTGCGTGGCGCGTGCACCGGCGCGGGGAGCGCTGGTCTCGCTCGCCGCGCTCGGCCTGGCTCGTGCTGCGCTGCGGCGACCAGGAGGTCGTGCAGTTCGGCGGGCCGGTGCTCGAGCTCATGACGGCGGCGCGCGTGCGCAGCGACACGCGCCTCGCGCAGCTGGGGCCGGACGTCGTCGCCTCCGCGCCGTTCGACGAAGCCCTGTTCCTGCGCCGCCTGCGCGAGGACGACCAGACCAGGACGCTCGGCGACGTGCTGCTCGACCAGCACGTGGTGGCCGGCATCGGCAACATCTGGAAATCGGAGGGCTGCTGGCTGGCGCACATCGACCCGTGGCGCCGCGTGGGGGCCGTGAGTGACGAGGAAGCCCTGACGGTCGTCCGGGGCCTGCGGCCGCTCATGCAGCGATCGGCCCAGCACGGCCACGGCGGCACGATCCGCAACGTGTACGCAAGGGCAGGCGCGCCGTGCCCGCGGTGCGGCGCGCCTGCCCTTGTGCGCGCCGCCGCCCAAGGCGACGACGCGCGGACCACGTACTGGTGCCCCCAGTGCCAACGATAGAGGGCGAGGATGAGCGCCGGTCTGCGACCGGTCGTCCCAGCCATGGGCTCGGGTCGAAGCGTCAGTCGTGCTGAAGTCCCGAGGCAGCCGCCTCGGCAGCAGTCATCTCCTCAAGCATCTGCGCCGGACCGACGATACAGGTCGCTGTGGCTTCTTGCAGGCAGCGTCGCCGAGCGTCCTGGCCACGGGCAGGTCGGGCATGATAGAGTGCGCGGACGCGTGTTAGGCAACTTGGGCGGCCTGGCGTTTCCTCATTGAAGGCCGCAGGGGTATGTGTTTAGAATGCGGCGTCCGGGACAACTGTCACGAGGAGGGTGCTTGTCTGTAATAGGGGCGTGATGAGTCGGCGCCCGAGGCGGCTCGGGGTGCTTTCGCCTTCGAAGAAGGGGGAAACGGGTTCCTCGTCGAAGTGTCAACGAAGTACGAAGAGTGCAGGCAGAGGCCGCTAAGACCGTGTCTCCTCTTGGCCATGCTATTGCCGTCAAATGGCGACAGTGGTTGAGATATAGTGCAGCGAAGCTCATAGAAGTCATTCGAACCAGGGCAACAAGAACTAGGAGGTCCATGATTATGAGGAGTTCAGGCAGTAAGCGGTGGGGGCGCCTGGCAGTCATCATGCTGCTCGTGCTCGCCGCTCTCGTCATCGCCGCCCCGGTGGCGCTGGCAGACAATCCCGGCGTCATTCA
>Ga0172371_10012493_pt1 | contig 11173 bp, 12 predicted proteins | sample Lak12m_FD_114543 | JGI IMG/M metagenome (GOLD analysis project Ga0172371, IMG submission 114543) | Freshwater microbial communities from Kabuno Bay, South-Kivu, Congo - kab_022012_12m | ecosystem: Environmental > Aquatic > Freshwater > Lake | place: Democratic Republic of the Congo: South-Kivu...
ACATCATACCCTCGGCAGTGATAGAGAAGAGCGACGTCATCTTCGGCAGGTTCGGCGCCTACGGCTACGTGGACTTCTCGGAGGCGGGCGTCGGCTGGGACTTCGTTCTCCTGAACAGCGAAGACACCAACTGGCAGAACGGCGAAACCATGGAGATCACCATAACAGCCGCCTCGGCCTTCATCAAGGGAGACTACTACGTCTGCTTCAACACGTTCAATGGCGTCGACGATGAGCTGTACTTCAGCATAGGAGGCTAGCTATGGGCCAGTCAACAACCGTCGCGACAGCGTTCACGGCGATAATGATGATAGCGGGGATATCCATACTCATCACCACCGCCGTCTCCGGGTTCAGCATAATAGCGAGCGGCATCACGGACCAGACGGACAAGACAAGCATACTGGTTAACGAGCGCCTGGAGTTCACGGGCTGGAGGCTCGTGGACCCCCAGACGCTGCGCCTCAACGTGTCCAACGTCGGCGAGACGAGCCTGACCCTTCGCGACTTCGACAGGTTTGACTGCATCGTCATGTACACCGCGGGCGGGGCCTCTTCCTCCGAGTGGCTGGCCTTCGACCAGGCGGCGACAACCGGGGATTACTGGAAGGTAAACAGGGTCTTCTTCAACGGAGCCCAGGGCGATGAGGTGAACCCCATCTCCCTGTCGGGCACGGTGAGCGGTAACTGGGACCCCCAGGAGGTGCTGGAGGTGCAGATACACGTGGACGCCGCGGGCCCCTCCTTCAGGTACGTCATCATGTCGACCGTGAACGGCGTGAAGGCGTCCACGGGGTTCACGTTGCCCCATGAGACGGGCTCGGCCACCATATCGGCGGGCAACACATTCGTCGACGTCCCGCATTCTCTGGGTAGGACGCCCTCTAACGTCCAGGTCACCCCGAGGACGGACACAAGCTCGACGGTTTTCTGGGTTGACGGCGTCGACTCGGACAGCTTCAGGGTCAACCTCGGAGCCTCTCTTCCGGGCGACGCGGTCTTCTACTGGCGCATAGAGTAACGCATCTACCTGAATCAATATATTATTCACTTTAATTCAGATATTTTTCTCACGTCTTAACAAATTGCATTGATTTAAGTCAATTAATATATTGATTTTGATTAATATTTTTATGATCTATACATTTATATCATGGATCACTGATCCATATCATCGATCTATTTGTTCCGGGTTCAGGTCCCTGGCCGGTTCGAGGCGGCCGCATACCTGCTTCTGGTGCTAGGCGCGGCTGGCGACTGGGTGTCCACGGGCATCGGCTTGAAGGGCGGGTTATCCGAGGGGAACGCCCTGGCGGCGGCTCTCATGGGCAGCGGGCAGTGGGTCAGCGTAGACCTGATGTTGGTTGCTATGCTCGTGGCCGTCCCCTACGTGGTGAACAGGGCGATCAAGAACAGGGCGGCCAGGGCTCTGTGGGCTTTCCCGGTGCTGGCCGGGCTGCTGAAGGTGGCCGTATGCCTCTGGAACATTAACCTGATGATCTAAAAGTTTAATAAAAAATTGGTTGCTACTTGCTCTTCCAGAGTAGCTCGAAGAGTATCTTGTAGCTCTCAACTATGTTGCCGTAGTTTGTCCACATGCCGAATAGGTTGGTCTGGTCGTTCGCCATGAGGAGTATCATCTCCTCCCCGTCCTTGACGAAGTACCCCGGCATCTCGTACTTCTTGAGGTACGCGAAGTCCCCGTCACCTATCTCTATCTGGTCGAGGACGTAGCTGCTTGTGGGCGAGTAGTTTGTCAGCAGCCTCACCTTTATCCCGGCGCTTTTTACTAACTCGTCCAGCTCATCCAGGAACGGCGTGTTGTAGAGCCAGATCAGGTTGCTGTCCGAGACCACGATGTCGAAGGTCTCCTTGCAGCCCGTGAGCAGCTCGTTCAGCCTCACACTGATGTGGCGTTTCCCTTCCAGCACCTGGAAGGTCTCCTTTGTCTGCTGGATGTTCTCCGGCTCAGGGAGGCTCTGCCAGATCCTCAGGAGCTCAGCCTTCCTCTGCTCCATCTGGTGGACGCGTTGGCGCCTCTCCTCTATGAGGTTGTCCAGCACCTTCTCGAAGGGGACCGCGACGAACTTCATGGGCCTCTCCATGACCCTGCAGATGAGCCCCTGGGCCTCCAGGCGGCGGAGAATCTTGTACGCCTCTGTGCGGTGAACACCCAGGGCCTCTGCTACGCTCTGAGCCTTATGCGCGCCGAACCGGGCAAGGTATAGGTATACCCTGACCTCGTTCTTGCTGAGCTTGAACCTGCTCAGAGCCTGGTCTATGCTCTTCAGTGCACTGATGTGCTCCATCGCGTCTGAGGGTATACGGGTCCTGCCGGTCTCCTGAGTGTACACCGGTAGGAGCTCCAGCTCATCGTCCATGAGCTCGGTCTTCCTCTTATCCTGCTTCTCGAGTTGTAGTTGTCCAACCTGCATCTTACAGCCCGAGCAAATCCATATCCTTAATATAAAAAGAGATTCTGGAGAGATAAACTAGTTCCTGAATCCATATTCTATGTGGACCAGCCTTGCACGTAGGGGCTGCCTGGGCTTCTACGGATTCTAGGGGGGCGGCCAACGGTTTAAAGCGTTTGTGTGGGTGCCCGAAACACATTCTAAGCACTTCGCCCAGCGGTTTGTCAGTATGCTCCACCCACACATCGCCGACCCCAGACGCTGCGACGCTTCCTGAAAATTCATCCTAACTGCAACAAGCAACGCCACTGGGCGTGCCCTCAAAAAATTTATAATCGCCCGCCTGCTAACGGTTTCAAGCCTGGACCGTGGCCTAATTGAAGTGTCCTTACTGTGGATCAGAGGAGCACAGAACCCTGGAGACGAGGGACTCCCCCAACAACATGGTGAGGCGTAGGAAGGAGTGCTCCGCGTGCGGTAAACGCTTCACAACCTACGAGCAGATCGAGGAGATCGAGCTGATGGTGAGGAAGAAGGACGGCCGCCTCGAGAGGTTCAACAGCGACAAGATAATCAAGGGACTCCAGAAGGCGTGCGAGAAGAGGCCCGTGAGCCTGGAGCAGATAAAGGACGTCGCCGAGCAGGTCAGGCAGAGCGTCATAGCCGAGGGCAGGGACGAGGTCACCAGCAGGGAGATAGGCGACATGGTCATCTCCCACCTGAAGGACCTGGACTACGTCTGCTACGTGAGGTTCGCCTCGGTCTACAGGGAGTTCAAGGAGCCCAGCGACTTCAAGGAGTTCATGCGGGAGCAGCCCTAGGCCTTCCACCAGTCGAACATGAGGTAGACGATCTCCTCGCCTACGACTGCCAGCATGAATGATTTCCTGACGGTGGTGGCCAGCCTACCCGCCTTGATTATCTCTGCCGCCTCGATGCACTCTCCGCCGTGCCAGACCTGTACGATGTACGGCGCGTGGTCGATGCCTGGGCCGTGCTCATAGACGGCGAAGTCGCACCCGTACTTGATGCCCGGCGTGGCTACTAGCCCTCTCGTCCTCAGGTCCTTGTAGACTCTGTACTTTGTCTCGAATCCCTGGATGCCCTCAGCGAACTTCTTGGCCAGTTTCTTCTGTGACACCTTCTTGTCGTCGAGGTCTCTCACCGTCAGTCTGCCCGCCTCGGCCAAGTATAAGCCCTCCGCGGCGTCCAGGACCAGGGGTGTGTCGAAGTCCTCCCTGGGCTTGGGTATACCCAGGGGTTTACCGTAGAAGCCGTCGGAGTACAGGTTGTTGCCGTCTTCCGTGTTCCACACGATGAGCCTGTTGTTCTCTACTAGGTTGGCTACTGGGGGCATGTCTGGTCGCTAGAGGGCTATTATTCGAATGTGGTCTGATGCGTCTCTGACCTTGTCCACCATGTTTTCCATGAGGTTGACGGTGTCCTTGAGGATCAGCATCGCGGGCAGCTCCATGGAGCTCGTCACCACGCTCATCTGGACGTCCACGTACCTCTCGTCGAACCTTTTCTCTATGTCGTCGATCTGGCGGGTGAACCCGATGGACTTGTCTGAGTTGAACCCCAGGCTCATCATGGCTTCGCGTAGCTTTAGGAGAGAGTCGAAGGCAAGGTCCGCGAGCTCCAGTATCCCCTTGGCGACCTCTTCGGTGAGGATCCAGCCCCTCTTCTCCGTCTCTATGAGCCTGGCCGCGGTCCCCTTGATCTCGTCCATTATGTCCCCGAAGGTGCTTATGAGCCTGAAGAAGTCGTCCCTGTTCACCAGCACCCCGCCGACCTCGTGGAGCTCCTTGATGAGCGCCGTCTTTATCGTGTTAGCCTCATTCGTGATGGCCTTGATGCTGTCCATGAGGCCCTCGGAGGCGCCCTCCTTCTTGGCTAGAATGTCAACTATCACCAGCACTTTTCTGTAGCTCTCGACGGCCAGCCTCGCATGGTCCTGGCAGAGCATGAGGAGGTTACGCATCGAACGGTCTTCGGACTCGACTGGGAATACCATTTAGGGTGCACCGCGAATTATTCTATGAATGTATTCGACGTTGCAGGCTTTAAACTTTAAAGGTGTCTGACTATATTGAGTAGGATAAAGTAATTACTGTAATTATCGTCTAGTCTTTCTTTCGCTTCGAGCTGGTCCACCAGTCGAGGTACTCCTCGTTCCGCTGCCGCTTCTTCTCCTCCTCGTCGTCGTCCGTCTCGTGGAGCTTCTCCAGGGCCCTGGATAGCTCGGCCTCGGTGTAGGTGAGGCCACAGCTCTGGCAGCTGTAGTGTCTCAGCTTGGGGTCCCACTTCAGCTTACCTCCACACTCTGTGCAGTAGGGCAATATTATCCCCGCTCCATATTTGGTCGGCGGCTATTTAAGTAGACGCTTTCGGCGTCTGTATCGTAAAAACGTTGTTGAAGGGTGGGGGTTACCTGGGTTCAGGCGGCGGGGGCTCTATGAAGCCCTGCTCCATGAGCATCTTGACCAGTTTCTGGGTGCGCTCGATGATTGCCTCTGCCCTATCGTAGAGCTCCTTCCTGCTCGCCTTCTTCCGGGCGATCCCCTGCTGGATGGCTTTGAGCCCGGTCTCCGTCGCCTGGAGGGGGTATATCTCCCACTCATCCATCGACGGGATGATGTAGTCCTTGGCGAGCCCCTTGTCCTCCGCGTACTTGGCCAGGGCCTTGGCTGAGGCTATGCACATCTCGTCGGTGATGGTCTTGGCGCGTACATCAAGGGCGCCTCGGAATATGGCTGGGAAGACGAGGCTGTTGTTTACCTGGTTGGGGAAGTCGCTGCGTCCCGTGGCCATGACCTTGACGCCGGCTTCCTCGGCCTCCCAGGGCCATATCTCGGGGATGGGGTTGGCGCACGCGAAGACTATGGAGTCGTCGGCCATGCCCTGCAGGTCCTCCTTGGTTATGGTGCCTGGCCCAGACTTGGAGGCCGCGATGAGGATGTCGCTGCCCTTGGCCGCCTCCTTTATGCCGCCCTCGACGCAGTCGGGGTTCGTCTTCTCGGCCATGTCCCACTTGTAGGTGCCCTCCAGGTCCTTCCTGCCGGTGTGGAGTGTGCCCTTGCTGTCCGTCATGATTATGTTCTTGGGGTTGACGCCGGCGGCCTCCAGGACGTAGAAGGTGCGGGTGTTGGCGGCGCCCACGCCGACGATGGTGAACTTGGCCTTGTTCAGCTTCTTCCCTACGAACTTGAGGGCATTCATGGTGCCGGCGAGGATGACTGCGGCGGTGCCCTGCTGGTCGTCGTGCCAGACGGGTATGGGCATCTCCTTCCTGAGCCTGTCAAGGATGTAGAAGCACTTGGGGCTCGAGAAGTCTTCGAGGTTGACGCCTCCGAAGCTGGGCTCGATCCACTTCACCGCCTGTATGATCTCCTCAGGGTCCTTGGTGGCGAGGCAGATGGGGAACGCGTCCACTCCGCCCAGGTACTTGAATATGAGGGCCTTGCCCTCCATCACGGGCATCCCGGCCTGGCCGCCTATGTCGCCGAGGCCCAGGACGCGGGTCCCGTCGCTGACGACGGCGACGTAGTTCCACTTGCTGGTACCCTCGTAGGCGAGCTCCTTGTCCTTCTCTATATCCTTGCAGACCTGGGCCACGCCGGGGGTGTACCAGATGGAGAAGTCCTGCAGGGTGCGGATGGCGCACTTGGGCATGACCTCCACCTTGCCGTGGTAGAAGGCGTGGTAGGGTGGCGCTATCTTGCTCCACTTCTGGGCCTCCCTGAGAAGCTGTTCCTTGGTGACTGGCATGGGGAAATAGACTGGGCCGATATGGATAACGTTTACTAGTGGATTCAATCGCTGAAATAGTTAAGGGATATTTTCCTTAAACCTAATTATTCTTCCCTTTCACTTCTCTCTCTTTCCCAAACTCGCTTTTCTATTACTCGCCATATACGCGTGTTCGTAACATACAGTTTTTTATAATTAAACTGTGAATCAGTATCAAGGTCGATTTATGAGCTCTGGAGGTTTTAGAGAGGAAGTATTGAATGTTATATTAGCTAATCAATTAAACGTAAGGGGTCTTGTCTCCGTTCCAGAAAATATTAAAAAAACTGGAAAAGGTAGAAAAATTCCTGATATTGCGATTACACAATTTCTTGGAATACGAATCATAATTGAAGGAAGATATTTTGAAAATGCTTCTGATGAAAGCTCGTTAATCGAAGATGCTAAAAAAAGAATTGAAGATGGCCTCTGTTCAGTTTGCTTTGCGGTCCTTTACCCACCTGCTCTTCGTCATTCAAATTACACTAATTTAGAAAACGATCTAGAAAAAGCAAAATTGCGTATTAAGGTAATCACAGACACAAAAGAGGAAGATTGGGTAGATTCAAATGTTAATGGTTTAGCGTCATTTCTAAGAAAATCTTATGAGTTATTGGTTAGAGAAGATGTAGTTGCAGAATCAGTGAAATATTTAAATGATGCAATAGAAAAAGCATCTAATTTATTAATTTTAAATCAGTCTACTTCGATAAAATATAAAGATATACTTGGAATACATAGTGAAAAAGGCAAATTAATACAGAATGAATATAATCTTCGTATTTGTCGTATTGCATCACTAACGTTAGTAAATGCTTTAATTTTTCAAGAAATATTATCTATGAACAACGCTAATGTAAATGCAATAAGGAAAACATTAAGTGTAAATGATGTTTTAGGTGAATTTTCTAATATATGGAATAATATTATAGTTAATATTGATTATATACCAATATTTAAAGTTTCAAGAGATTTAATATTGGAACTTTCAAATACGAAAGAAAATGAAGACGTGTTAAAAATTTTATCCGATGCAGCTTTATTTATTGTAAAAAAGAAATCTGCTTTAAAACATGATTTAATGGGAAGAATATATCATAGGTTACTAATTGATGCAAAATATTTTGGTGCTTTTTATACCAAAATATCATCATCGATAATGTTGACCGGTTTAACATTTGATCCAGATTATTGGGAATTAGATTTTTCAAATAAAGAGAAACTGAGTAACATAAGGATTGCTGATTTAGCATGTGGGACGGGTACTTTATTAAAATCTTCTCTGGAATCCATTATAGATGATTATATTATTAAAAGAGTGGAATCAAATAATATTTTAGAAATAAATGATATATATAAAATTTTAATAGAAAATACTATCCACGGCTATGATGTTCTTCCCTTTGCTGTCCATTTAGCTGCTTCGGCATTAGCTCTCCATGATCCTGACATTCCTTTTTCAAAGATGAATATGTTTTTACTCCCTCTAAGTGTGAAAGGTAAAACATTTCCACAACTAGGAAGTTTAAATTTTCTTACAGAGAATTCTATCTTGCTTGAAACTGATTTGCTGGGATCATTTTATGCGGCTCCTAAACAAATTTCGGGTGAAGGAGAGATAAGTAAACAAGTAAAATTACCTGAATTAGATTTATGCATTATGAACCCGCCATTTACTAGAAGTGTTGGTGGAAATTTATTATTTGGTAATTTCCCTAAAAAAGAAAGAGATATAATGCAACAAAGACTCAAAAAAATTGTTAAAGATCATAATATTAAAGCGAATATAACTGCTGGTTTAGGTTCAGTTTTTGTTGCTCTAGGAGATCAATATGTAAAGAAAAACGGGCATATTTCATTAGTTTTACCAAAAAGTATTCTGACAGGTGTTGCATGGAGTCAAACACGAAAACTTCTTTATCGCAGATATCGAACTAGATACGTTGTAGTTTCACACGAAGCTGGTAATTGGAATTTTTCAGAAAATACACACCTGAGTGAGTGTTTAATAGTTTCAGATAGAAAAAATAATAATAATTTAAGTAAAAAATGTGTAATTGTTAATCTCTGGAATCAACCTAAAACAAGCACTGAGGCTCTCGCGCTTTCATCGAAAATTAAAACCTCTCAACCAGCCGAACTTAAAAGTGTAGGTATTTGCGAAATTAAAATTGAGGATAAAAAATATGGTGAGTTAATTTCAATCCCATCTGACGGAGATTTAGATAAATATTGGCTTGTATGTTCTGCGTTTGCTCAAACAGAATTAATAAGAGCAGCCTATTATTTATTGAATGGTAACATAATTCAATCTAATCAAAGTAAAATTAATAAAATCCCACTGATTAAATTAGGAACTCTTTTTGAGATAGGACCTGATAGAAGAGATATAAAAGATGGGTTTTTAGATACTGAGAGCCATACCTCGTATCCTGCAATATGGGGTCACGACTCCTCTGAAATAACCACTATACACATACAACCCAATAGATATTTAGCGCCTTTATCGAGGGCACTCCCTGGACGAAATCTACGAAATGCTAAGTTATTATGGTCAAGAAGTGGACGTTTATTAATTGTAGAAAAAACTCGGGTCGATACTCAACAATTATTTTGCATTAGATCTTCTGAAACAGTATTATCTAATGTTTGGTGGCCTTTAAAATTAAAAAGGGGAACTTCATTTGATGAAGACATAGAAAAAATTGTATCACTATGGATTAATTCAACCCTAGGAACAATTTTGTTATTATCTACAAATTCTGAAACAGAAGGTTCATGGATGCAATTTAAAAAACCAGTACTAGGGAAATTACCAATACTAGACCCAACACAATTAAAACCTGAACAAATAAAAGAATTTACACAATTGTTTGATAATATATCCGGAATGACATTTTTACCTTGGAAGGATGCTAATCAAGACCAAACAAGGAAAAAATTAGATACTGAAATATCTAGAATTTTAAAAATTCCCCCCATTGATTATTTCAGAGAAATGTTAATTCGAGAACCGATTATTTCTTCAAAAATAATTCAATAATATATTTTTATTAATAATGAAATAATCTAACGTTATTTCATTATGATAAGCGCGATGTACGCGCTAACCCTGTACGTGCCAGCCATCTCTCTGATCTTCTCGACATCGAAGTTCCTCAGAACAGGGTCCATTCCAAACTCATCTATCAGTTCGGAGAACGATCATAGACATAGAAGGGGAGTTACTCGAGGGTTCTCTCCACCTTCCAGTGGACCCGAGTCTTGAAACCGTTCACAATCACTGCTTACTGAGGCGAACCTTGACCTCTTCCCAAGGGACCGTCTGGCCTTCCTCAGCCTCCTTCATCCTCCGCCTGATCAGGCGACACTCCTTGGCGCTGACCTCGACCTCCGGGATCATCCTCCTCTCAAGCGAGTCGAGCTTCCTCCGGATGGCCAAGACCTCCCTGTACACCTTCTCAAGAAGCTCCTCAGAGGACACCATCACGGAACCAGACGGGAAACAAGAATAATAACGCTTCCCCCGCCAACCCATCATACTAGTCTGTGACGACAAACACGACACTTTAACGCACTCAATAAAAAATATTACCGGCTATGAACAGCGTAAATCTACAATAGTCTTTTTATCAAAACTTTTAACAGCTATTTATTGATATTTCAAGTTAAACAAACCTTAAATATAATCCAGGTGCATTTTTTTTTCGTTGTTATCGCTGTCGTTCAGACACGGACGACAGGCATTTGTAGAACCCCGGATTCAGCAATATCTTAAATTTTATATCAACTGAAAGTTATAATTGATGGTACAAGGTGAAGTTGCATAATATGGTGGATAAGGCCGATGTGTTCATAGATGGAGGATATTTTGCCAAGGTAAGAGAAAAATTGAACGTATATGACGTAGATTTCTGTAAGTTCCCTGATTTACTCTGCGGCAACTTGGAGCGATTGTTCACATTTTATTATGATTGCCCTCCATTTCAGGGCAGCCCTCCCACCGCTGAAGAAAGATTAAGAAAAGCGAACTTCGATAGGTTTGTCTATTCTCTGAAATCCTACCCCAGGTTTCAGATTAGGTTGGGCAAACTGAGCCGTTTCAATTCCACGTGTGAAAAATGCGGCCACAATGTAACGATCCATAGACAGAAGAGGGTAGACAACCTACTGACCGTTGATCTGACGAGGGCGATCTGGAAGGACAACATCCACAAAGCGATCCTTGTCACCGGTGACAGCGATTTTGTTCCAGCCGTTGAAGAAGCGAACCGCGCCCAGATATTGACACACGTACATTACCTAAAGTCAAAGAACACAACGATACACGATGAACTATATATGGCGTGTTCCGAGAGAACGGAGATCACAAAAGAACTTCTACAAAAGGCACCGAGAAGATAGTATAACCCTGCTAAATGTTACTACGGAAGTTGATGCCAAGGATCGATACCAAATCTTCCTCCCCATCCTTCACCCTCTTTTCGAGCCCAGACTCCAGGGCGAAGAGCTCGTTGACGTCCGGCGAGTCCTCCGGCGTCGCGTCGTCGGACCCCTCCACCTTCGCCCGCAGCCCCTCCATCAATCTAAGCAGGCCGCACGTCGGGATCGACGAGCAGTCGAAGGTCTATACCGCGGCGTCCCTGGGGACGCCGTGCCCCTCCCTCATCCCTTCCAGGGCAGTCATTGAACCAACCCCTCCATGCGCGTTATCTCTTACAATACCATCCCTCACCGGCCCAGCGCGAAAAAACCTCCACCCCATAACGGCAGCACCACACGGGGCCAGGAAGACGGCGGCACCGACACTTCACCTCCAAGCCACCAAGGCGTCAGCGGAGAAGCCCACCCCCGTTCGACGGTGGCCAACCCCCACAACCACCACCAACAAACCCCTAAAAAACCCCCAAACAACAAAACAAACCAAAAAACAAGAAAAAATGGCGGCGACGACCACCACCCCCCCC
>Ga0172371_10012495_pt1 | contig 11171 bp, 11 predicted proteins | sample Lak12m_FD_114543 | JGI IMG/M metagenome (GOLD analysis project Ga0172371, IMG submission 114543) | Freshwater microbial communities from Kabuno Bay, South-Kivu, Congo - kab_022012_12m | ecosystem: Environmental > Aquatic > Freshwater > Lake | place: Democratic Republic of the Congo: South-Kivu...
ACCTTTCTCGCCTCCGACGAGTCCGGCTTCGTCACCGCCGCCGACTACAAGGTCGACGGCGGCGTGACGGCCTGGTGAGGGGAGCAGTGCAGTGAGCGAGCCGACGCTGAAGAGCACGCTGCTGTGGCGTGCGCACATCGACGTCGAGGGGTTCTACGACGTCGGCGACACGTTCCGCGGGCACCGCACCATCGTGCGCGTGAAGGGCGGCTGGTTCGAAGGTCCCGAGATCAAGGGGACCATCCTGCCGGGCACCGGCGACTGGTTCCTCACGCGGCCGGACGGCACCGGCGAGGGCGACGTGCGCGACACGTATCAGACCGACGACGGGGCCATCATCTTCGTCAGCTACCGCGGCATCATGGACATCAGCCCCGACGTGTGGGCGCGCATCCAAGCCGGCGAGGCCGTGCCGGCGGAGGAGTACTACCTGCGCGGCCAGCCCATGTTCGAGACGGGGTCTGAGAAGTACGACTGGCTCAACAGGATCGTCGCGGTCTCCGTCGGCACGCAGGAGGCCCTGGGCGTGACCTACGACGTGTTCCGGATCCTGTAGGGGCCGGGGAGGAGGGAGACCGATGCTCAAGTTCGTCCTGGCGAGCCGCAGCAAGCCGGAGCACACCAAGGAGCGCTACTTCTTCGAGTGGGGCATCATCCACGTCTCGCTGATGCTGCAGACGCCGACCGTCATGTCGACGTTCCGCCGCTACGCGCAGCACTACGTGCCCGACGGCGTCGACGGCGGTCGGCTGCTGTTCCCCCAGTCCCCGAACGACTGGGAGAACATGGCCGACCACTGGCTGGAGACGTGGGAGGACCTCGTCCTGCCGTTCAAGGCAACGGACTACCCGAACCGCATGCAGCCGCACAACTTCGGCGACTTCCACTTCGACATCCAGCTCATGACCGGCGAGGAGCTGTACGCCGAGGACGGCTACTACAGCGGCGGCGTGAAGCTCGTGCACTTCCTGCACCGGCGCGACGACGTGAGCACGGACGAGTTCAAGGCGAAGTACCGCGCGCACGGCGACCTGCTGGTAGAGCAGGGCAAGGGCCTGCTGCGCAAGTACGTGCAGAACACCGAGACGCAGGGTGATCCGAAGTACTTCACCGGCACACTGTTCGAGCTCGGCGGGATCAACACGTACGCCGGCCACGAGGAGTTGTGGTTCGACGACGTCGCGTCGGTGTACGCGTTCTGCGAGGACGCGGCGCGGCGCGAGGCTCTGCTCGCGAGCTACGCCGGGTTCGTGGATGACCGCAGCTACTCGATGGTGACCACCGAGCGCGTGGTGTTCGACTTCGTGACGCCGGGGCACGTGAGCCCGCCGCCGGCGGTGCTGCAGGCGAGCACTCTGGAGGCGCGCGTGGACGCGCAGGGCTACACCGGCTGGTGGGTACCGGGCTGGGAGAAGACGGCGCGCGGCGAAGGGCCCGGGGCGGCGTGACGGGCGGCGCGTCCGCAGCGGGCGCAGGAGGAGAAGGACGCGAAGCCGGCCGCGGCGACGTGCCGGCCGGCGGCCTGCTCGAGCCGCCGCTCGAGGACCGGAAGGCGGCGCCGCACCCGGGCGGCGTCCAGCTCGAGGGCGGCCGCGCCGACGGCATGGCCGCCGTCCTCCTCGCATTCGTCGCCCTGCAGACCGTGGGCGTCACCGTGGTGGCCGTCTGCGCCCCGATCCTGCAGCAGCGCTTCGACTTCAGCGCGGCGCAGATCGGCCTGCTGACGTCGGCGTTCGCGCTGGCCGTCGGGATCACCGCGATACCCATGGGGCTGGGCACCGCGCGGTGGGGCGGCCAGGTGCTCTTCGCGGCCGCCGCCCTGTTCCTGCTCGGCAGCCTGGTGTTCGCGGCGGCCGACTCCTACGTGTGGTTCCTGGTCGGCCGCTTCGTCCAGGGCCTCGGTGCCGGTGCCGGCGTGCCTGTGGGCACCGCCCTGGTCACGCGCTTCGTGGCGCCCAGGGCGCGGCACCGCGCCTTCGGGTTGTTCGGGGCCGGCACCGGGCTCGGCACCACCGTGAGCCTGCTGATCCTGCCGAGCATCGTCGTCGCCGGCGGCTACCGCTGGGTGTTCCTGGCCGCCGCCCTCTACAGCAGCGTGCTCGCCGTCTCTGTGCTGGCTGTGCACGTGCTGCGCACGCGGCCGCAGAGCGCCGAGCCGCCCGCATCAGCCGGCGCGCTGGTCGGTGCCTTCGCGCGCGCCGCCCGCAGCCCGGGCGTGTGGCTCTGCGCGCTTCTGAACCTCACCGTGGTGGGCGTCGTGGTGGGCGGCCTCACCTGGACGCCGCAGTTCCTGCACGAGGAGTTCGGCGTCTCCCTGGCCGTCGCCGCCTTTCTCACGGCGGGCATCGGCGTCTCCCAGGCCGTCGGCAATCCGCTGGGCGCCATGGCGACGCGCACGTGGGGCATCCCCGCGCTGCTCACCGTCGGCATCGGGCTGCTGACCGTGGTCACCGCGCTCGTCCCGCTTGCGCCGGGCGTGGTGTGGTCGTACGGCGCGATCCTCGTGGTCGTCCTCCTGGCCGGGATGATGCTCCCGCCCGGCCTCGCCATGGTCGGCGACGTCGCCCAGGGGCACGAGGCCGTGGGCGCCGCGACCGGCCTCGTCGGCATGCTCAACCTGATCGGGTCGATGCTGGCGCCGTGGCTCTTCGGCGTGCTGCTCGATGCCTGCGGTGGGGGAGCGGGCGGCGCCGGATACACGTACGGCTGGTTCATGCTGGCCGGGTTCGCCGCGTTCGGCTTCGCCGGCGGCGTGGCGTACTTGCTGCTCCGCCGGGCCGGGCGCATGCAAGCGCGCGCCTGACCGGCCCCTTCCTGCGTCACGCCGGCGCGCGTACAATCGCGTCTTCCGACGCGAAGGGAGAGGCGCACCATGGCCGACTGGACGCTGCACGGCAACGCGGCGCTGCTCGTGGTCCACATGCAGAACGCCATCACCAAGTCGCCCAGCCCCCTGGACTTCATGGGCCACCAGCGGGCGACGGCCGAGGACGACGTCATCCCGCACATCGCGGCGCTGTTGGCCGCGTTCCGCGAGAAGGGCCTGCCCGTCTTCTACGTGGTCGCGTTCACGCCGGACGAGACGTCGTCGCCGGCGTACGGGCTGTTCTGGCGCGGCATCGAGGAATCGCAGGCCAACAGGCTCGGCACGCGCGACGTGGAGATCGTCGACGAGCTCACGCCGCGCGACGGTGAGCCGGTGCTGTACAACTGGCCGTTCGACCTGTTCCGGACCACCGACCTGGAGCAGCGCTTCAAGGATGGGGGGATCGAGACGGTCGTGCTTGTCGGCGTCTCCACCGGCATGGCGATCAACGTGGCGGCGTACCAGCTCGCCGAGCGCTTCTACAACCTGATCATCCCGTCGGACTGCATCACCGACGGCAACCGGGTGCTGCACGAGGCGCTTCTGACTGGCGTGCTGCCGGTGCTGGGCCTGGTGACGACGCACGATGATGTGATCGCGCACCTGTGAGTGGCCGAAGGGCCTGGGTCCGGTCGAGTCTGTGCTGTCGCGGACGGAGGGCGGGATGACCAACACGTTCACGGCAGTGGTGAAGCAGGACGGCGACTGGTGGACCGGCTGGGTCGAGGAGGTCCCGGGCGTCAGCTGCCAGGAGGCTACGCGTGAGCTCCTGCTCGAGAGTCTGCGGGTGACACTGCAGGAGGCCTTGACGCTCTCCGCAGCGCGTCGCAGCCCCGGCCGGTTCAGCCGCCTGAGGCGCTGAGCGCGGCCGAGAGGGCGGCCGCCGCGCGCTTGACCGCCTCGGTGTGCGCTTGCATCGACTCCTCGTCCGAGCGCTCCACCGGCATGACGACGCCGATCGAGGCGAGCACGCGCCCCTCACGGTCGTAGACGGGGGCGGCAACGGCCGGGGCCTCGATGTTCCACTCGCCCCAGTCGTAGGCGACGCCCTGCTGCCGGTACGAGCACCACATCTCGCGGATGCGCTCGGGGTCGGTGACCGTCTTGTCGGTACGGGCCTCTATGGGCCGGGCGAGCAGGCTGTCCCACGCATCCTCGGGGCCGAAGGCGATCAGCGCCTTGGCGTCGGCGCTGGCGAGGCCGTCGAGGAGCATGCCGACGTAGGTGCGCGGGCGGAACAGCCGGGGCGTGAGCACGGTGTCGACGATGAGCGCGCCCTCGTCGGTCCACACGCTGAGGCTGCAGGACTCCGTCGTCTCGGCCGTCAGATCGACGATGTACGGGTGCGCCACGCGCACGAGCTCCTCGTGGGACGTGGCGAGGTAGACGGCGCGGAGCATGGCCGAGCCGAGGTGGTAGGTGCCGGCGTCCGGGTCGTAGGCGACCCACCTGCCGGCCTCGAGCGTCTTCATGAGCCTGCGCGTGGTGGCCTTCGGCAGCCCCGCGCGCTCCCTGAGGTCACGCAGGTTCCACTCGGGGTGGTCTGCGTCGAAGAGGCCGAGGAGGAAGAGCCCCTTCTCCAGCGTCCGCGTCGGGGCGCTACGTGGGATGACGGCGGCGTCCCGGTCTTCTGCGTCGCTCGTTGTCATGTGCCCTACCCCTCGCCTCCACCTCGGTGATCTCTCTGGCCGTACGTTTCCTGACGCGGCCACGTGGCGTCAACCTCGCGCCGCGCTGAGTGCCCCACACACCCCTTGACACGTACGACGGGAACGGTCTATAAGGTGCCATCGGTTCATTATTCGTAACTAGTGGTTCATAAAATGAACCACCCCGAGCGGGATGTCAAGGCGTTCGGGCTCGTACGGCAGGAGGTGGCGGGAGAGTCATCCGGCACGTCGCGTCAGGGCTGCCCTTCGCATCGGTCGACGGGCGTCCGATCCAGCAGGTACTCACACCAGGGGGGTGTCATGTATCGCTCGAAGCTTCACCGGCGGCACACGTGGACGGTCATCATCGTGATCCTCGCCCTCGCTGCGTTCGCGCTCGCCGCGGGCGGCTGCGGCAGCAGCAGCTCTTCCTCCGAGTCGCCGGCAGCGACCACGGCCGCCACCACGTCCGCGGCGCCGCTGCCGGAGTACACCGGCGTCGACGCGCAGTACTTCGGCGAGCTCGCCGAGCCCGAGCTCAAGTCCGGCTTCACGTGGAAGGCCGGCTTTCTGCAGCCGGTCGGCATGGTCCCCGACCTCGTCGCCTGGCAGGACTCCTTCGTCGCGAAGGCCAAGGAGCTCGGCGGCTCCACGACGGTCAATGACGCCGGCCTCGACATCCAGAAGCAGGTCAGCCAGTTCAACCAGATGATCACGGCCGGCAACGACGTCATCACCGGCCATCCCATGTTCGCGCCCTCGGTCACGCAGTCCCTCAAGGACGCCAAGGCTGCCGGCATCCCCGTGGTCTTCGGGTTCACCCCGGCCGACGTCACGCTGGGCCTCCCCGAGAACGTGGTCATGAACGTCGGTCCCGCGTTGGACTACGCGGCCTTCACCGCCGTCTCGTACGTGGCCCAGCAGATGCCGGGCGCGAAGGTGGCCATCATGGGCTTCGCGCAGCCGAACGACTTCGTGAACTACCTGACGGCGCAGCAGAAGTACTGGGCCGAGCAGAGCGGTCTCACCGTCCTCGGCCAGGTCGACTGCAAGGAGGACACGGCGTCCGGGTACTCCGCCGCCGCGACCTCGATCATCGCGAAGTACTCCGACGCACAAGTCATCCTCACCTACAACGACCCATCGGCGATCGCCACGCTCACGAGCCTGAAGGCTTCGGGCAAGCCTGACGTCAAGGTCGCGACCGGCGGCGGCGGCGAGGCTCTGGCCATACCCGCCCTCAAGGCCGGCACCATGCTCTGCTCGTATCAGATCCCCTGGCGGAAGATGGGCGAGCAGATGGCGATCGCCGTCTACAGCGTCCTGACCGACCAGAACGCGCCGCTGCCCGAGATCCTCAACATCAGGTCCGAGCTGGCCACCGGCGCGAACGCCGACCAGTTCGACATGATCCAGTAGGCACGGTCCTGGTGTGAGTCGCGAGGCGCGGACCCCTTCGATGCGGACGGCACGATGAGCGCTCAGGCACAGCCTTCAGTCCCCCTGCTGGCCATGACCTGCGTGCACAAGCGGTTCGGGGGGGTCCGCGCCCTTCGCGGCGCAGACCTCGAAGTCACGCGGCCGGGCGTGGTGCACGCCCTGCTCGGGCAGAACGGGTGCGGCAAGTCCACCCTTCTCGGCGTGCTCTCCGGCCAGCTGCGTCCGGACGAGGGCACGCTCGCCATCGACGGCCGCGCCGTCACCTTTCACAGTCCGGTGAGCGCGCTGGCCCACGGCGTCGCCATGGTGGCCCAGGAGACGGCCGTGGCGCCCGACCTCACGGTGGCCGAGAACGTCCTGCTCGGGCGCCTGGCCGGGCGCCGCGCCGGCGTCAACTGGAAGCAGACCCGGCGCCTCGCGGTGGCGGCCCTCGAGCAGATCGGCGCCGACTACGACCCCGACAGCCTGGTCCGCACCCTGCGTCCGGACCAGCGGCAGATGGTCGAGATCGCACGGGCGCTCTCCACCAACGCCAAGATCCTGGTGCTCGACGAGCCCACGAGCTCGCTGAGCGACGACGAGGTCGAGGGCCTGTTCGCCGCCATCAGGCGCGTCACGGCCAACGGCGTCTCCGTCATCTTCGTCTCGCACCGGCTCACCGAGGTGTTCGCGATCTCCGACGAGATCACAGTGATGCGCGACGGCCTCACCGTCGCCACCGGCAACGCCGGCGACTACGGGCCGAGTGGCGCGGTCGCGGCCATGGTCGGCGAGGTCGACCTCAGCGTCTCGCGCGAGATCTATGAGGAGAGCAGGGACGAGAACGCCGCGCTCAGCGTCAGGCACCTGTCGTCTCCCGGGTGCCTCGATGACGTGTCACTGGATGTCGGAGACGGCGAGGTGGTCGGCCTTGCCGGGCTCGTCGGTTCGGGGCGTAGCGAACTGCTCGAGGCCGTCTTCGGCGTGCGCCCGGCGCAGGCCGAGCGCGTGGCCGTCGCCGGTGCCGAGCTGGCCAGAAGGAGCCCGCGCGCCTCGATCCGGCGCGGGCTCGGCTTTCTGCCGCCCGACCGCAAGACCCAAGGCCTCGTTCTGGGCATGTCGGTGCGCCACAACCTGGCGATGACGGCCACCTGCGGGCGCGGCCGCCTGCGGGCGCCGAGGCGCCGCGACGAAGAGGCGTTCTGCGCGGCCATAGCCGAGAAGGTGAACATCGTCGCGCCGCTCGAGTCGCTGGCCGGGACCCTCAGCGGCGGGAACCAGCAGAAGGTCGCCATCGGCAAGTGGCTGGTGCACGCGCCCAAGGTCCTGTTGCTGGACGAGCCCACGCGCGGCGTGGACGTGGCTGCCAAGGCGGACATCCACCAGCATCTGCGCGACGCGGCCGCGCAGGGCATGGCCCTGCTCATCAGCTCGTCGGAGAACGACGAGCTGCTGGCGCTCTGCGACCGCATCCTCGTCATGTACCGCGGCCGGGTGGTGGCGAGCCTGGCCGCCGACGAAGCCACCGAGGCCAGGCTCGCCAGCCTCACGGGAGGACACACATGAGCACCGACGCGCTCGCCGCCGCAAGGCCGGCGCAGAAGGGCCCGGCGGCACGCCTATGGGCGAGCAGCAGGCCGTTCCGCCCCGTGCTGCTGGTCGACATCGTGCTGTTCGTCGGCCTGAGCGTGACGCAGGACGGCTTCTTCAAGTGGATGAACATGCAGAACATCCTGAGCTCGGTGTCGGTGCTCTGGATCGTCGCCATGGCGATGACCTTCGTGCTCATCTCGGGCGGCTTCGACCTCTCCGTGGGCGCCATCGCCGGGCTGTGCAGCGTCTTCCTCGCCAAGGTCCTCGAGGGGAGCATGCCGGGTGTGCCGGCGCTGATCCTGACGATCCTGCTCGGCGGGGTCGTGGGGGCGCTGGCGAACGGGATCTTCATCGGGGTCTTCCGGCTCTCGGTGTTCGTGGTGACGCTCGCCTCGATGACCGCGCTGTCGGGCGTCGTGCTGGTGTGGTCGCAGACGCAGTCGATCTACGTCACAGCGCCCATCGTCAGCCAGATCGCGGTGAACTCGTACCTGGGCCTGCAGGCGCCCATCTGGATCATGCTCGGGGTGTTCGTCGTCTTCCTGTACGTGCAGAACCGCACCTACTTCGGGCGCGATCTGTACGCCACCGGCGGCAGCTTCCAGGCGGCGCGCCTGGCCGGCATCCGTACCACGCTGACGATCGTCATGGTGTACGCCATCTCGGGCGCGGCCGCGGGCCTCGCCGGGGCCATCGGCGTCGGCCGCGTGGGCGCCGCGACGCCGCAGGTCGACGGCAGTGTCGCCCTGCAGGCCATCGCGGCGGTGCTGCTGGGCGGCACCAGCCTCATCGGCGGCTCGGGCGGCGTGGGCGGCACGGTGTTCGGCGTGCTCTTCATCGGGATCCTCCAGAACGGCCTCAACATGGCCGGCGTGGAGAGCTCCTGGCAGTACATCGTCACCGGTGTGATCCTGCTGCTGGCCGTGCTCGGCGACCGCCTCGGGCGCGTGGAGGGCGGTCTCGGCGGGCGCATCAAGAGACTCTTCCGGCGCGGCGGCGGGACGCCGGACGCCACCTGTGCCGTCGACCCGATGGAGGACTGATGAGCGACTGGACACTTGCGGGCAAGGCCGCGCTGATCGTCGTGCACATGCAGCACGCGATCTGCAAGACGCCCAGCCCGCTGGAAGTGCTCGGGCACGGGCGGGCGGCCGAGGAGGACGGCATCGTGCCGCGCATCGCCGACCTGCTCGCCGCCTTCCGTGCGAAGGAGCTGCCGGTCGTCTTCATGGTGGCGTACACGCCCGACGACGCCCGGTTCCCCGCCTACGGCGGCTTCTGGCCGGGCGTGCAGCAGTCGGGCGCCAACAAGCTCGGCACCTGGGACGTCGAGGTCATAGAGGAGCTGGCGCCCGCGGACGGTGAGCGCGTCATCCCCAACTGGCCGTTCGACATCTTCCGGCAGACCGACCTCGAGCAGCACCTGGCCGACCTCGAGGTCGACACCGTGGTGCTGGTCGGGGTCGCGACCGGGATGTCGGTCGGCACGGCCGCCTTCCAGCTCGCCGACCGTGCGTTCAATCTCATCGTGCCGTCCGACGCGGTGACCGACGGCAACCGGCAGCTCCACGAGGCGATCATGGCCGGGATGATCCCGGCCATCGCCCTCGTGACCACCTCCGACGACGTCATCGCTCACCTCTAAGGCGGGAGTCCCATGCCCAGTCAGACGACCTTTCCGCACCTGAGCGAACCCGGCTGGATCGGGAACGTCAGGCTGAAGAACCGGATCCTGAAGGCGCCGCAGCACACCGGGCTCGCCAACCCCGACGGGTCGGTGACCGAGCGGCTGCTGCGGTACTACCGCACGGTCGCCGAGGGCGGGGCCGCGATGGTCATCGTGGAGTACGCGTGGGTCGATGAGGACGCCAGCCGCGCGTCGCCGTGTCAGCTCGGCGCCGCGAAGATGGACCACCTGCCGGGCCTCTCGCTGCTGGCCCAGACCATCCAGGCCTGCGGGGCCAGGGCGGCGCTGCAGCTGTCACACGCCGGCCGCCAGCGCTTCCTGCTCGAGCAGCCGAAGGCCGCTTCGCCGGTCCCGTGGGAGGAGATCTACGCCGCCGGCTGCCCGCTGCCGCAGGAGCTCACGATCGCCGAGATCCAGCAGATCGTGAAGGACTTCGGCCGCGCAGCCCAGCGCACGAAGCAGGCGGGCTTCGACATGGTCGAGCTGCATGCCTGCCACGGCTACCTCATCTCCAACTTCCTCTCGGCGCGCAACAACCTGCGCCGCGACTGGTACGGCGGCTCGCTCGAGAACCGTATGCGCTTTCTGCTCGAGGTCGTCGCGGAGATCAAGCGGCAGGTGGGCCCGGACTATCCCATCAGTGCGCGCATCAGCGGCACCGACTACGAAGAGGGCGGCACGACGATCGAGGAGAGCATCGAGCTGTGCAGGCGGCTGGAGGCCCTGGGCGTCGCCGCGATCCACGTCTCGGGCGGCAACCACCACACCACCATCCACGAGGTCAGCCCCATGGGCATGTCGCTCGCTCACAACACCTGGGCGGCGGAGGCCGTGAAGAAGCAGATCTCACTGCCGGTCATCGCCTCGGGGTCCATCACCGGGCCCGAGCTGGCCGAGAGCATCCTCGCCGACGGCAGGGGCGACTTCGTCTCGCTCGGGCGGCCGCTGTGGGCCGACCCCGAGTGGCCGCGCAAGGCCTTGGAGGGCCGGCCGGAGGACATCCGCCCCTGCATCCGTTGCAACGACGGCTGCCTCGCGCGCGGGGACCATATCGCCAATACGATCTGGTGCACGATGAACGTCTCGCTGTGCCGCGAGGAGCTGTACGCGATCACGCCGGCCGCGCGGCCGCTGAAGGTCGCGGTGGTGGGGGGCGGCCCGGCAGGGGTGGAGGCCGCCCGCGTGTGCGCGCTCAAGGGTCACCAGGTCACGCTGTACGAGAGGCGCAAGGTCGGCGGCGCCCTGCATGAGGCTTCGATCCCGGAGTTCAAGGCGCCCGACTTCCAGCCGCTCATCCGCTACCTGCAGACCGTGGTCGAGAAGCACGCCATCGCGCTGGTCGAAGCGGAGGCGACGGCGGACGGCCTGCGCGAGGCCGGCTTCGACGCAGTCATCGTCGCCACCGGCGGCTCGCAGCTGCACCTCGACCATGTGGAGGGCATCGACCTGCCCAAGGTCACGACCGCGATGGCCGTGCTGCACGGCGAGGCGAACGTGGGGCAGAGGGTCGCCGTGGTCGGCGCCGGCATGGTCGGCACCGAGGTCGGCCTGCTGCTCGGCGAGCAGGGCAAGACGGTGACGTTCGTCGAGCTCCTTGACGACGTCATGAGCGGCGTCACCTTCGACGAGCGCCAGGTCTACGAGAACAGGTTCGCCTCCTGCGACATCACGAACTGCTGCAGCAACCGTCTCGTGAGCGTCTCCGACGAAGGCATCGTCACCGTGGACGACTGCGGCCGGCAGAGCTTCATCCCCGCCGACACCGTCGTGCTGGCGGTCGGCTCGAAGCCGAACCGCGACCTCGTCGAGGGCCTGCGCGAGGTGCCCGGCCTGATCGTCGTGGAGGCCGGCGACTGCGTGAAGCCGCGCAAGATCTTCGACGCCATCCATGAGGGGCACCTGGCGGCGCGGCAGCTGGACTGGGCTTGAAGACCCGGACTTGACGACTGGGGCCGGC
>Ga0172371_10012499_pt1 | contig 11170 bp, 8 predicted proteins | sample Lak12m_FD_114543 | JGI IMG/M metagenome (GOLD analysis project Ga0172371, IMG submission 114543) | Freshwater microbial communities from Kabuno Bay, South-Kivu, Congo - kab_022012_12m | ecosystem: Environmental > Aquatic > Freshwater > Lake | place: Democratic Republic of the Congo: South-Kivu...
AAGCCAGCGAATACGGTTGGGCTGGTTCATACGAATTAGTGATGCTGCTCAGGCAAAGATAGGAAAAAGACCTACTGCCGACCGTCAACAAAAAAAAGACCTTCCAGGTTTTGCAACCTGGAAGGTCTTTTTGGGTGGAAGATGGGATTCGAACCCACGACCCTCAGAACCACAATCTGATGCTCTAACCTGCTGAGCTACATCCACCGTTTAAGGTGTACAAAATTAATACTTTTTTTCAAATTTTATTGAAGCTATATTTGCTTTCAAAAAAATCCAAAGCAACAAATCCCAAGTGCCAAGTCCCAAGTCCCAAGTCCCAAGTCCCAAGATCCAAGTACCAAATTCTAATCTAGGCTGACCCTTGTTCCTGCGCAAAAAAACATATGTCTCCTCCTCCTCTCTTTCTGCTCTGGCATGGAAGAAGTTCAGGCGCGATAAACTGGGATTCGGTTCGCTGATCTTCACCGGCATCGTTTTTCTGATCGCCCTTCTCGGATACCTGATCACACCCGATCCTACTCCTTTCGCAAATGATCAGTGTTTAGAGATGGGATTAAAAAAGCCCGGCTACAGGGCACAATTTATTTTAGTTCCCAAAGAGACACCTGTTGAATCAAGCGGATCTCTTCACAGGATGATATGGGGACAGAAAAACCGGGATAACGCCTACCCAATACTGAATGACTCTGTGGATGTCTATGACCCGGAAGGGATTTACATACGAGAAACTCCCGAGAAATTTATTGAAGATCATCCTGAAGCAACATTGATACACCGGACTTACTGGCTGGGAACCGACCGGTTTGGCCGCGACATCCTCAGCATGCTGGTGATCGGCGCAAGGATCAGCCTCTCCGTTGGGTTTATTTCTGTCTTTATCTCCCTCGTTCTTGGAATATTTATCGGATCCATCGGAGGGTATTTCCGTGGCTGGATCGATCATGTGATCGTCTGGTTCATCAATGTAGTATGGTCCATCCCTACTCTGTTGCTGGTGATCGCGATCACGTTTGCACTGGGGAAAGGCTTCTGGCAGGTCTTCATTGCTGTCGGACTCACTATGTGGGTGGAAGTAGCCAGGGTAGTGCGCGGACAAATCCTGAGCCTGCGCGAAAAAGAGTTTGTGGAAGCCGGTAAAGCACTCGGTTTCTCTTCCTTCCGGATCATCACCCGCCACCTGCTGCCCAATGTCATGGGGGTCGTAATTGTTATCTCTGCTGCAAATTTTGCTTCAGCGATCCTTATTGAAGCTGGTCTGAGTTTCCTGGGAATGGGAGTTCAGCCTCCCGTCCCATCATGGGGATCTATGATAAAGGAAAATTACGGGTATATCGTGCTAGACTATGCCTACCTTGCGATCCTTCCCGGAATAGCCATCATGCTGCTCGTATTGGCTTTTATGCTGATCGGTAATGCATTGAGGGATGCGTTGGATGTTAAAACCTTATAGTTTCAGGGATTTAAAGTTGTCATACGCGGGGCAGTTCCCCGGCTTTCCCTTACCACACGCACCCTTCTCAAGCGGAATTTTAACCGAGAAATAGAAATCCATGCCGTTGAAATTGCTGAGACCCAGGAATGGTCCCAGTTTTTCTGTTCCTATTGTAAGGAGATAGACCCTGAATGCGAGTCCCATTCTCAGATGGGTCCAGTCGTAAAGTGATATGGGAAGACTGGCATCAAACCATGTTGATTCATACCGGGGGGTAACTGCCAGGAGTGCTGGTCTCGTGAGTGATATCTTGCTTATCCTGAATGGAAAAATAAGTGTACTGCTGACATACAAGTTATCTTGAAGATGGTAATCAAACTGAGCGCTGAGTGCTGAAGGCAGCCAAAGGGTGAACCTGTCTTTCTGATACGTTGCATCAGGATCGCCATAGAACTGATAGCTGATGGTGTCCATTAACTGGTTGATCGTTTCAAAATCGAATTGATCTAGGTTTTCCCAGTATGAAGACTGGTTTTCTATAGAATAGGTTTGTGCCCTGTCCCTGAATTTTATTCCTCCAATATCGATCAGGGCGAGCCCGATCCTGTATACATAATCCTCATAATGCTGTTCACAGAGGCGGTCTATGTATTGAAACTGATGCATCCGTTTCAGGCGGGTATAGGTGATACCCAGGTCAAATCCCCACCCACCCCCGGCTAACAGTGGATCTGTTACAGTTCCAAGCGTGTTGCTGTTGTAATCAACCGGAAGGGAAAATCCATAATCAGTCTTGATGTTGTTAATCTGCAACGTGGAATCGTCGGGCACAACGTAATCGATATTGTCAACTACAGCGTATAAGCCTGTCAATCCAAAAAGTTTTCTCACGGACAGGCCGGCATCCAGGCGGTTAAATCCACGGCCGTAAACTTTGTACGCATAACTGAGGCCCACCTCAAACCAGGTCATTTGAGCCGTTCCAAACCGCTTGTCCGTTTGATAATTGATATTCTGTTGAGGTTTGTAATTCAAGCCCAGGTACATAAAATTGGCCAGATCCACAGGTATCTTACGGATTGAGGTTACAGACCTCATAGCTGTTTGAAATCCAAACGCATGGTCTTTCCAGATCACCATCGCTCCCGGGCCATTGACCCTGAGGTTGATAAAAAAATTTTTACGGCTGTCATAATCGTACGTATAAAAATTCCTTACTTCGCTGGCATAGTCCTCGTTGTGCGAAGGGAGAACAAACCCGGGTTTGAATATATCCCAGAAAACAAATTCTTGCTTGGAAAGATAGAGGTAGTTGTTCTGGAAAGAGATATCGGCACCAACCAGATGAAGGTCCAACCATTGCCTGGAACCATGCATGGCTGAAGGATTTAGTTGAACCGAATTGATCCCGGCGTAATTTCCAGTAGTGGCCCCCAGCATCTCTTGTGAACGCACCATGGTGTTAGGGAGAAAGATAGTTGTCATCAGAAGCAGTTGATGCAACAACCTGCCTGATCTCCGATTAATTCGATTTACGATCATCGATTTATTCAAACTTTCTATCCTTGTTTCAGTTTCCCATTAGTATAATAAACCACATTATCACATTTTAGTTGCATCCGCTTGTCCGCTTGTCCGCCTACATACTATAAACCAAACGGCATAGATACCCTCAATATTTCATCAATAATTTGTATCTTTGCAGTCCTTTTTTAACCAGGGTCCGCGGATGTGGCGTAATTGGTAGCCGCGCAAGACTTAGGATCTTGTGCCTTCGGGCGTGGGGGTTCGAGTCCCTTCATCCGCACCAGATACAATGAACAAGAATGACATGAATGACGAACCGTAGTGAACCGAAGCTCGGCGAAGCAAAGCTGAGCCAATGACACGAATTAATGTACATCAAAATTTTGCCATATTACTATTTTACCATTTTACATTTAACCCATAATGAACATCACTAGAGAGAACACCGGAGAACTGACAGCCACGATCAAAATGGAGATTGCTCCGGAAGATTACCAGGAAGCGGTAACTAAAAACCTGAAGGATTACCAGCGTAAAGCCAATATTCCCGGGTTCAGACCAGGGAAAGTCCCTTTTGGGCTGGTAAAAAAGATGTACGGGAAAGCCGTCATGGCCGATGAAGTCAACAAACTTCTTGGCGAGCAGCTTTCAAGCTATATGACCGACGAAAAACTGGATGTCCTGGGGAACCCCCTGCCAAACAAGGAAAAAACAAAAGCCGCACGCTTCGAAGACGGAGAAACACTTGAGTTTTATTTTGACCTTGGGCTTGCCCCGGGTTTCTCACTAAATCTGGACCCTTCGCTCGAGGTTGAAAACTACCAGATCCAGGTTGACGATAAAATGATGAATGGGTACATTGAAGACACACGGAAAAGAAATGGCAGTTATACCCATCCGGAAGTCGCCGGTGATTCTGACATGTTGTCGGGAGAGGCCCGGAGAATCGGATCAGACGGAACCCCCGTAGCCGGTTCAGATCCGAAAAAGATCTTCCTGTCCCTGGACCAGGTTGCTGCCTCCATGAAAGAAAGCCTGAAAGCACTTAAGAGGGAGGAATTGTTCGTATTCAAACCACTGGAGCTGTTTGTTTCTCCTGAAGATGCCGTGAAGCATCTCAATCTCCCGCATGATTCAGTTGCGGATCCTGATATCTTTTTCTCTTTCAGGCTCGATGAAATCACCCATGTTGAACCGGCGGAACTTGACCCTGAATTCTTTGACAAGGTCTATCCCGGGGAGAACATAGAAACAGAAGAGGACTTCCGCGACCGGGTCAGGAAAGATGCGTCATCAAGCTTTTCAAGCGAGACAGACAAGCTTCTTTTCCAGGATATCAGGAAGTCCCTGATCGACACTACGAATCTGAATCTCCCGGATGAGTTTCTGAAACGCTGGCTCTACGAACATGAGGAGAATAAGTTGACTGAAGAAGAGATTGTTCAGCAATATCCTTCATTTGCCAGGTCTATGAAATGGCAGCTGATTGAAAACAGGGTAATCCGGGAAAATAATATCACAGTCACTGAAGAGGAGATCCGGGGATATATCCGTTCCTACATGTTAAGACAGGTGTCGACTGAATTCATTGATCCGGAAATGGCAAAGAAATACGATAGTATTGTCGATGCATTTATGCAGAATAAAGAACAGGTTCAAAAGATCAATGATCAGCTGTTCGATGCCAAACTCATGGGATTGCTCAAAGAGAAAGTCACACTGAAACCGGTGAATATATCCTATGAGGATTTTATCACGCTGGTATCCTCCAGGCAAGATCACGATCACGGCTATCATGACCATGATCACGAACACCACGACCATCATGACCATGATCACGAACACCACGACCATCATGACCATGATCACGAACACCACGACCATCATGACCACGATCACAACCACGACCACTGATCATTCAGGGAAGCAGGGAGATTGGGATATCCGCCTTCAACAAGGCTTCGGCGGTTGAAAGGGCTGAAAATGAAACAAAAAAGAGTATTTTCTCGTTAAACAGGTAAAATCTTAATTCTACATTCACATTAATTGTAAATCAATTGACATGGACGAATTCTCAAAATACGCAACCCGGCACAAAGGGATCAGCAATATCTCCCTGGAAAAATATAAAGCACTGACAGCTAACTATATATCCCCTACAATTATTGAAGAAAGACAGCTGAACATTGCTACAATGGATGTCTTCTCCCGGCTGATGATGGATAGAATCATTTTTCTCGGGGTTCCGATTGACGACTACGTTGCAAACATTATCCAGGCACAGTTGCTGTTCCTGGAATCGGTTGATTCCAGGAAAGATATCCAGATCTACCTCAACACCCCTGGTGGCTCTGTTTATGCCGGGCTGGGAATTTACGATACCATGCAATATATTGCCCCCGATATTGCAACGATCTGCACAGGGATGGCTGCTTCGATGGGAGCTATTCTGCTTTGCGCCGGGGCGAAAGGGAAACGCACTGCACTGAAACACTCCCGCATCCTGATCCATCAGCCGATGGGTTCAGCAGAAGGTCAAGCATCCGATATAGAAATTACTGCCCGTGAGATCCAGAAGCTGAAGAAAGAGCTTTATGAGATCGTTGCTTCACACAGTGGTCAAACCTACGCTAAAATCCTGAAAGATGCCGACCGCGACTACTGGATGACATCACAGGAGGCGCTGGATTACGGGATGATTGATGAGATCCTGGTTAAATCCAAGACAAACAAATAATCTGAACGCATGCCAAAAAGCAACGAACGGTGCTCCTTTTGCGGACGTGAACGTAAGGAAACACAAATCCTTATTGCAGGGTTGAATGCACACATATGTGACCACTGCATCCAGCAGGCAAAGACGATCATGGACGAGGAAGCAGCAGCTGACAAGACCAGGTCGGTACCCGATTTCAAACTGCTGAAACCTGCTGAAATCAAAAATTATCTTGATCAGTATGTGATCGGGCAGGAAGAAGCAAAGCGGATCGTTTCCGTTGCGGTTTACAACCACTACAAGCGAATCTTCTACGCGAAAAAAGCGAAAGAAGACGACGTTGAAATTGAAAAAGCAAATATCATAGTTGTCGGAGAGACCGGAACAGGCAAAACGCTGCTGGCAAGAACCATTGCCAAGATGCTCAATGTACCGTTCTGCATTGCCGACGCGACCGCACTCACCGAAGCCGGGTATGTTGGGGAAGATGTTGAGAGCATCCTGGCCCGCCTTCTGCAGGTAGCAGATTACAATGTTGCGGCGGCTGAACGTGGGATCGTATTTATAGATGAGATCGATAAAATCGCCCGGAAAAGTGACAACCCCTCGATCACACGTGATGTATCGGGTGAAGGTGTACAGCAGGCTCTGCTAAAAATGCTGGAGGGGGCTGTGGTGAATGTTCCTCCCCAGGGCGGAAGGAAACATCCTGAACAAAAGATGATTCAGGTCAACACGCAGAATATTCTTTTCATAACAGGTGGCGCATTTGACGGGATCGAAAAGAAAATAGCCAGCAGACTACAAACCAATATTATAGGATTTAAATCCACCAGGAAAGAATCCATTGATAAAGAAAACCTCCTTCAATACATTTCACCTGTTGATCTGAAGAGCTATGGATTGATTCCTGAGTTGGTGGGGAGGCTTCCTATCGTCACCTTTATGCATTCCCTTGACCGGGATACCCTGAAAAGGATCCTCGTTGAACCAAGGAATTCCCTTACGAAGCAGTACATCAAACTCCTTGAGATGGACAACATCAAGCTTAGCTTTGATAAAAATGCGCTTGAATATATCGTCGACAAATCGATTGAATTTAAACTGGGAGCCAGGGGATTGCGCTCAATCCTGGAAGCAATAATGACTGATGAGATGTTTGAACTTCCTTCTCAGGGTGATGCAAAATCGCTGCGGGTAACCCTGGCGTTTGTGGAGAAAAGTTTCCGCAAAACCAGCATGGCCAGGCTACGTGTTGCCTGACAATAAACCCGGATTTTCGGTCGTTTCTTTTGGTGATGTATAGATTTACTCTCTTACTTCTTCTGATCATATACTCCACCGCCGGCATCAGGTGCCAGGAACCCGACTCTTTGCCCAAAGTGGTACCCGGTAAGCTTATCGACGGTGATACCGTGCCTCTGGTTGAAGTTAAATCAGTTTACGTTTACCCTGCATACGAGTTCAAGAACCGCCGGCAGGAACATCGATACAGCCGGCTCGTATACAACATCCAAAAAGTGTATCCGTACGCTAAACTGGCCGGTGAAAAGTTGCAGGAATTTCAGCTGATCATGGATACGATCAGGAATGAAAAGGAGAAAAAACTGTTCACAAAAGAGGCCCAGAAAAAACTTGAGGATGAATTTGGGGACGAAATCAGGGACCTCACCTTTTCCCAGGGAAAGATCCTGATAAAACTGATCTACCGGCAAACGGGAACCTCTTCCTTTGAGCTCGTCCGGGAACTCCGGGGAAAGTTCACAGCATTCATCTGGCAAACGCTGGCAAGCATCTTTGGCTACGACCTGAAAACCGGATATGATCCGGAAGGAGAAGACAGACAGATTGAAGAGATTATAATATTGATCGATCAAGGGTATTTTTAATACTTTTACAATCCGATTGACTTTTCTATGAAGCTATCCATTGTCATCGTCAACTATAATGTCAAATATTTCGTTGAGCAGTGTGTCCATTCCGTACAAAAAGCTGTCAACGGGCTTACTGCTGAAGTATTTATTGTTGACAACAACTCGGTTGACGGATCCGTGCGGATGATCCACGAAAAGTTTCCGGAAGTACACCTCATTGAAAACAAGGAAAACAGGGGATTCTCCAGAGCGAATAACCAGGCAATAAGGAAAGCAAAAGGCGAGTACATCCTGATCCTGAATCCTGACACAATCCTGGAAGATGATACACTGGTAAAATGCGTCAGGTTTATGGACGAACATCCGGATGCAGGGGGATTGGGCGTGAAAATGATTGACGGGAAAGGGAAGTTCCTTCCTGAATCAAAACGTGGCCTTCCTTCTCCATCGGTGGCATTCTTTAAAATGTTCGGATTCTCTTCTCTTTTCCCGAAATCGAAATTATTCAACAAATACCACCTGGGTTATCTCGATAAAAACAAGACGCATGAAGTTGATGTGCTTGCGGGGGCTTTCATGATGGTTCGCAGGTCTGTGCTCGATAAGATCGGACTTTTGGATGAAGAATTCTTCATGTATGGTGAGGATATTGACCTCAGTTACCGGATTACCCAGGCAGGATTCAAGAATTATTATTTTCCGGGAACGCGAATCATTCATTACAAAGGGGAAAGCACCAAGAAGAGCAGCATTAATTATGTGTTCTTTTTCTACAATGCCATGATAGTGTTTGCCCGGAAGCATTTCTCAAGAAAAAATGCCAGGATCTATTCGACATTGATAAATTTTGCGATATACCTCCGTGCCACGATCTCGCTTATTACCCGGTTTCTTACCCGTATTGCACTTCCCATCAGCGATTCGGTGCTGATCTTCGGAGGGATTTGGTTTATCAAGGATTATTGGGAGAAACATTTTATCTTCCAGTCGGGAGGTCATTACCCGATGCTCTTCACCTATGTTGCCGTTCCTGTTTATATCATGATATGGCTCCTGAGTGTTTACCTGAACGGAGGCTATGACAGGCCTATCCGCCTTCGGAAGGTAATACAGGGAATGGCCATAGGAACGGTCATTATCCTGGTCCTTTACGGCCTCCTACCCGAATCCTACCGCTATTCCAGGGCATTGATCTTCCTGGGAGCTGCCTGGGGAGTGATTGCTATGCTCGCAACACGGTTTCTTCTCCATATTCTGAACCTGAAAGAGTTCCAGATCACTTTAGACAAGAATAAACGATTTGTCATTATCGGAGAGAAAGAAGAAGCAGAACGGGTCTCCGAACTTCTTCAAAAAACCGTTATCAACCCGGGGTTCATCGGACTTGTCAGTTATCAGGCACACCGGAACAACACAAACGGGTTTATCGGCCACCTTGGCCAGATCCGTGAAATCATATGGATCCATAACATCGATGAAGTTATCTTCTGTGCCAAGGATGTCCCTTCTCAGGTGATCATGGACCAGATGTCGGAATTGAAAGATCAACAGGTTGATTATAAGATTGCTCCCCCTGAAAGCCTCAGCATAATCGGAAGCAACTCCATCAATACGTCCGGCGACCTGTATGTGATCGACATCAATTCCATCACCAAAATGGATAACAGGAGAAACAAAAGACTGCTGGACGTGTTGACCAGTTGTACACTTCTGGCTCTCTATCCTTTTGTGTTTTTCCTTGTAAAGAATCCCTTAGGGCTTCTGAGAAATATATTCCTTGTGTTTCTGAACCTCCGTTCCTGGGTCGGCTATTCTGAACTGAGTGAAACAGAAGCACACCGGCTTCCGGAGATCAAGAAAGGGATCCTGAATCCTTTTGACGCTTTCCATAACAAACCGGTGCCGGGAGAGGCAATTGCCAGGCTGAACCTGCTTTATGCCAGGGATTACAAGATCACCAACGATGTCAATATCATTCTCAAGGGATTCAGGGATCTGGGTCGCAGGTAGATGATTATTTTGAATCGATATAAATAAGAAAATTGTTACCTTTGTGGTTTTAATCTGAACCGGATTATTATGGCAACTTATGATATTGTTCTTCCACGCCTTGGAGAAGCCGTTATTGAAGCGACCCTGACACGATGGCTGAAGAAAGAGGGTGAAAAAGTAAATGAAGAGGATCCGATTGCAGAAATCGCAACCGATAAGGTAGATACGGAGGTTACTTCCCCTGTGACGGGAATTTTTACCAAACGGTTGGCCCAGGAGGGCGATGTTGTACCCGTTGGACAAATTATAGCAGTGATAGAAATTGAGAGTCAGGGTTCGGCGGCCTTCTCTGAAGCTTCGGAGCTTGAAAGGATTGATGGTCGGGGGATAAAAGAGGAGAAAGAATCCGGCACAAGTTCTCCGGATGTTGAATCCTCAAAAAAGACGATTGAGGAAGGCGAAGTTTGTGAGGTCCATGACTCCGGGCCGGTTCCTCTTGCTTCAGAGATGCCTCATGAACCGGGTGAAGGTGGTACACGGATTTACTCTCCTCTGGTCAGGAGCATCGCCGCGCGGGAGAACATCCCGTTCCAGGAGATAGGTTCTATTCCCGGATCGGGAAAGAACGACAGGCTCACCAAGCAGGACATCCTGAACTACATTGAAAAAAGACGATCCTCCCCTGCCCCGCCGGCAGTTCAATCCCAGGTTACCCAAGGATTAGCTGTGGCAGCAACTGACATGGTGACAGAGATGGACCGGATGCGGCAAATGATCGCAATGCATATGGTCAAATCGGTGCAAACGTCGCCACATGTCACTTCCTTCATTGAGGTTGACATGACGTCTGTGGTCAGATGGAGAGAAAAGCACAAAGACGGTTTCTTCAAACGGGAGGGGGTTAAACTTACATACACGCCAATCATTATAGAGGCAATTGCCAGGGCGGTCAGGGATGTCCCTGCAATTAACGTCTCCGTTGATGGGATAAAGGTCATCCTGCATAAACGAATCAATATAGGTATGGCAGTCGCTCTTCCCAACTCGAACCTGATTGTTCCTGTGATATGGGATGCAGATCAGAAGAGTCTTCTGGGTATCACGAAGCAGGTGAACGATCTGGCCGACCGGGCCAGGCTGAGTAAACTGGTTCCCGATGAAGTAGCCGGTGGCACAATATCCCTCACAAACCTGGGCTCTTTCGGCACTCTTATGGGAACCCCGATCATCAACCAGCCACAGGCAGCCATCGTGGCAACAGGATCGGTCAAAAAGCGTCCTGTCGTTATTGAAACCCCGGAGGGAGACACGATCGGGATCCGTCATATGATGATCCTTTCAGTCACTTTCGACCACCGGGTGGTTGACGGTGCAATGGCCGGCGAGTTTCTCAACAAACTGGTTGGGCATCTCGAAAAATTTGACACCAACCAAACCCTCTGAAATGGAATTGAACCTCTTAAGACCTATCGCATTCATCGACCTTGAAACGACAGGGATTAAAGTAGCCACGGACAGGATCGTTGAAATCTGCATTCTTCGTATTGAACCTGATCAAGCCACCTCCATCAAAACGTTACGCATCAATCCTGAGATGGACATCCCCTGGGAAGCGACTGCCATTCA
>Ga0172371_10012501_pt1 | contig 11169 bp, 7 predicted proteins | sample Lak12m_FD_114543 | JGI IMG/M metagenome (GOLD analysis project Ga0172371, IMG submission 114543) | Freshwater microbial communities from Kabuno Bay, South-Kivu, Congo - kab_022012_12m | ecosystem: Environmental > Aquatic > Freshwater > Lake | place: Democratic Republic of the Congo: South-Kivu...
ACCTGCCCCATGGCCGTGGCGGCCTGGCGCCGGACCACCGGGTCCTTGCTGCAAGCCAGCCGCTCCAAGGCCGGCGGTCCGGCGGGGTCGCCGACGCGGGCCAGGGCGACGGCCGCCTCCACGCGCATCGACTCGTCGGCCGTCCCCAACAAACGTTTCAGCGGCTGCCGATCCTCCAGCACGCCTCTCGCCCCCAAGGCACGAACCGCCGCGAGCACGACCTCCCGATGAGGATCGTTCAAGGCCGCCAGCAGCACTGGTTCCTGCTTCGCTTCAGGGTGGCTGAGAAGATACTCGTAGGCCAGGCGGCGAACTTCCGGCGCCGGATGGCTCGCGGCAGCATCGGCCAGGCGGAGGGAAGGCTCGCTCGCGTCACCGGCAATCGCGTCGAAGATGCCTCGCCATACCAGGCAGTCGGGTTCTTTCTCGGCCACCGCAGCCAGACGCGATAGCGCAAGCGGTCCCAGCGGCTGGCGCCGCCCCAGCGCGGCCAACTCCTCGGCGGCCCGTCGCCGCGCCGAGACCTCGGCCGACCGGAGCTGGGCAATCGCCGCGAACTCCGGGGCGCACTGCGGCAAGACGTCCCGGTAGACCGCCTCGGGCAGGGGGGATGGCGACTCCGCGGTCAAGCACTCCAGCACGCCGACAAGGCTTGGCCCGCGGCCCGCCAAACGACGAAGCGATTCTTCCTTCGCCTTGGTCGAGACCCCGGGGGCCTCGATCTCTTGAATCACCCGCCGTGCCTCCGCCACCTGCTCGACAGAGGCGCGGGGCGCAAGATGACCGGCCTGTGCCGCCCGCGCGAACGCCTCAAGATTGGAAGGGAACTGGCTGCCTAGCGCCGTTTGGAGGCGGGTCAGGGCCTCGGAACGCTGCGATGGGCTCCCGTCGACCGGAAACTCGGCTGCGCCCGGCCAGGCGGCAGCCAGTCGCTGCGCGGCGGCCTCTCGTGTCGACCGGGCGTTGCTGGCCAAAGCCGCCAGGAGAATCGGTCCGGCCTGCGCCAGCGGCCATCGCTTTGCGGAATGCACGACGGCAACCTGGACGTCGGCGCTGCGGTCGTCGAGCAACTCGCGGGCAAGTTGGGTCCCCTGCTCGCTAGGATGCGTGGCCAAGGCCTCGGCCACGGCCAGACGGACGCGCCAAGACCGGTCGTTCCGGGCGCGGACCAGGACCGCCTCGTCCCCCTGCCGGGCCAGCGCGCGGACGGCTGCGGCGCGCACCACCTCGCCGCGATCGTCCAACAGCGACTGAAGCGTTGCCGTGGCTTTCTCGCCGCCCAGCTCCCCCAGCGCCGCAACCGCGGCGAGCCGCACCTGGAGGTCCTGATCCCCCAGGGCCGACGCGACCATCTTCTCCGCCTCTGGGGCGCGGCGCCCGGCAGCCGCCTCCAGCGCGGCCACACGAACCAGCGGGTTGGGATCCTGGGCCGATCGGGACAGGTCCGCAGGGCGCATATCCCCGCTGCCGTTCTGCCAAGCGTGGAGGGCCTCGATCTTCGCGCGGGCCGCCGGTGGAACTCCGCTCCAAGGTTTCAGAGACGCCTTCTCGTCGCCTCCCGACGCCGAGGGCATTGTCTGCTCGGCGACGCCGGCCTGATCTGAGGTGCTCGTGCCCTGCCGAGATGCCTCGGCCCGGCGCGTGGCGATTGCCTCCGGCCAATGAACGGCCGGCCACTGCGAGCAGCCAGCCGCCGCCAATGCGAACGCCACCCACAAGGCCGGCGTTCCACGAACTACCGGACCGCGTTGGCGACTGCCGGACAGAGGCAAATCCGTTTGCCAGATCAAGATGTGCATCCTGCAAAGGGGCCGGGCATCCTTGCGCCGGCCGGCGGACTGTTTCTACTTCTTCGCCGATGGCCCCGCGGCGCCCTTGGCCGGTGTCTTGCCGGCCGGCTCGGGCGCGGGACCGCCCTTCAAGTGCTCGCGCAGCTTGTTCCGCGCGGCAATGAGGTCGTTGCGGATCGTCTCGTACTCCTCAACCTTGTCGTTGTCGAGGATCTTGATTTGCTGCTGGACGCTGCCAAACACGCTGTCGACAAACTTCCAGTCCAGGTCGTTGGAGCCGGCCATGGCCCTCGGGTCGTGGTTGTCTTTGGCGGCGAGCAGCCGGACTCCTCCATTCTGCGAATCGAGGGGGCCATTCAGCCCGAGCCGCACCGCATTGAGGTAGTACTTGAGGTTCCGGCGGAGACGCGTGAGGCGTTCGACTTCCTCCGGGTCCTCGGCGGGCTGCCCGGGGATGCCCCCGGGGTACATGGCGCCGGACGGTTCCGGCATCGGCATCGCCATGCCGGACTTGGCGCCGGCTTTCGACTTCGATGGCTTGGTTCTCGCCGTCCCCGGCATCCCAGGCATGGGCCCCGGCATGGGCATCGGCATCGGCATTGGCATCATCGGCGCTGCCATGCCGGGCATCCCCGGGTATCCGCCCTTCGTGGCAGGCTTGGCCAGGGCCTTCGCTCGCGCCAACTCGGCCGTGCACGCCTCGACAGCCAGTTGTCCGAGCGGGACAGCCAGTTGGCTCGGGGTCAAAGCTTTGAATCCCTTCAGCTCCAGGCTCCCTAAGGCTCGCGCGGCGGCGAGGCGGGTTAGCATCGGCGTATTCTTGTCGCCGATCATCGCAATCAGGGCGAGCGCCACGGAGCCGTCCGGACCGGCCGAGTGCAGGGCTCCCAGCACCTCGATCGCCATGGCACGGAGCCAGGCATGACCGTCGGCCGACCGCCCTTGCGGCGGAGAAGACTTCGCCAGGTCCAAGAGCGTCGGAATGAACTGGCCGTCGCGGATCTGGGGATCCGCGATTCCCAGGTTGGCGTGCCGCAGAAGCCCCGCCAAGGCCGCCACCCGGACCGCATCCGAATCGGAACTCTTCACCGCCTGCAAGAGCACCTTCTGCGCTGCGGGGAGCGGCTCCACCGCACTTTTCACGCCGGGGGCGAATTCCTGGACATTCAAATCGCCCAGCACCATCGTGGCGTTGTAGCGGACCGCAGGATGAAAGCCCGGCCCGGAGATCCTGCTCATGTAGTTGAACGTGAGGTCCAAGAGGCGCTGGTAGGGCGGGCCGCTCCTTCCGTTGAGCAACTCGCGGCGGAGATCCTTGCGGAAATCGGGCAACGACCCGTAGTTCTCCGGAACCGTCCAACGAGGCAACGCGTACTCCTTGTAATACGCCTCGAACTGCGCCTCCTCCCCGGCCGCAAAAGCCTGCGCGCGGAGCATTTTCGCCACGTTGCTCGTGGTCTTGTCCCGTTTGAACCTGTCGGCGGCCCTCTTGAGGTCCTCTTCGGTCGCGTCCTGCTTGTAGGTGACGGGTGCAGCGGGCGCGGCCGGTGTGGCCTCCGTCGGCTCCTCGGCCCCCGCCTTGGCCGGCGGCGTACGCGGGGCCGCTTTCGGGGCGGCCGCCGGCGCGGTCTTGCCGGCAGCGCCCTTCGGCTTCGCCTTGGCCGGCGCAGACGACTTCGTCTCCGCGGCAGCGTCTCCGCGGGCCGCTGCCTTCGCGGCAGACGCCCCCTTACTGTCTCTCTTGCCGCCCTCCTGGGCCATCAGCGGGAGGACGAACCCTGCGAAGCCAACGAGAATCGCCGTTGCGGCAACGGCCCGCCAGTATCTGGCTCTTCGCCCGCGACACGCAATCGATCTCGACATGGAATGCACAACCTCTACTGCCGAACGGCTTTGAGACAACACGCCTATAGGGTACCAACGGTTCGATACCACTGTCAAGTTGGATAGTTTGAACGGACTTGTGGGGCTCCCAGCCCCCAACTAGACGACGCCCGGACGCCGGCTGGCGTTACAGTCGCCGCTTCCGGAATTTGACAAGCATGTACCCTCAACCGTACAGTGGATGCGGATCGGCTGAAACGCCGGCCATGCCGGCGCAATGTCCTCGTAGGGCCAGCCCATGTGGGGGGCGATCGGGGGTGTTAATGACCTTACTGTACGATGACCCGTGCTTCCTCAAGCACGAGACCGGGTCGCATCCGGAGCGTGCCGAACGAATCCGGCGGATCGGCCCCCGTTTGGAGGTACTCGGCCTGGACCGTCAGTGCCGCCGGCCCACTTGGGAGCCGGTGGCCCGGAATCGGCTTACCCGGGTCCACAGCCCGCGCTATGCCGACGAGGTATGGGCCGTGACCAAGTCGGGCGGGGGGGACCTCGACGGCGATACCGTGGTGAGCCCCTGCTCTTACGATGTGGCTCTCCTGGCGGCGGGGGCCGTGTGCGACGCCACCGAACGGATCCTCCGCGGCGAAGACACCCAGGCCCTGTGCCTGGTGAGGCCCCCCGGCCACCACGCCCTGGCCCGCCGGGCGATGGGGTTCTGCATCTTCAACAACGTGGCCATCGCCGCACGTACGGCGGTCGACGAGTTCGGGCTCGACCGCGTTCTGATCGTCGACTGGGACATCCACCACGGCAATGGAACCCAAGCCACCTTCTGGGAAGACCCGCGGGTCGGATTTCTCTCGATCCATCGTTGGCCGTTTTTCCCCGGCACCGGGTTGGAGGACGAAACCGGGGCGGGCGACGGCCTCGGAACGACCATGAACCTGCCCGTTCCCTTCGGGATTCCGCGACGAGACTACCTGACCCTGTTCGCCGGCGCCTTGGAGCATTTTGCCGCCAAGATGAAGCCGCAGATGGTTTTCTTGAGCGCCGGATTCGACACGCATTGGCGGGACCCTGTCGGGAATCTGGGCCTGGAGACCGAGGACTTCTCGCCCCTGACCCGGCTCGTCCTCGATTGCGCCGACACCCATGCCGACGGCCGACTGGTGAGCGTGCTGGAAGGCGGCTACGATCCGGATACCGTCGCCGAGTGCGTTCAACTCCACTTGACGGAAATGCTCCGGCGGAACAAGCACGCCACCACGGAGTGAGAACTCCGAGTGGATGGTGCGCAAATTCCCCTGGTCCGAAGAAGGCCCCAACTGGATAACTATGTATGGTGTCCCGGAATTCCGCACGCGGTACAACGTGATGCGTGAAGCGTGAACCAATCGCGCATGACGCGTCACGCTTCCTCCTACGGCAGCGCGATGCTGCCGAAGAGCAGGTCATACGCATGGCTGCTCGTGTTCCCGCGTCTATAGGTGATCTTCTCCGGACGGGATGCAAACAGCGTCCCCGGTCCGCTCGTGTCCGCGATGAGCTTTCCTGTGCTGCCTAGTGAATCCACGATGACCACGTCCCCGAACGCCCCGTTCCGCGTCGCCTTGCCCGTGCCGACCAGGATCTGGCCCGCCAGCACGTCGCCGGCTCCGGTGCCGATCTTGATCCGGTTCTTGCCAAGCCCTGCGCCGTACGCGGCGGTTCCGTTGATGTCAATCTTGGCCTTTGCCCCGAGCGAACCGGTGACATCGATCGCGTAGTCACTCTCGCTTGCCAGGTCGCCTTGGATTGTGATCCTCTTGCTGATGCTCCCGACTTGAATGCTGGAGTTGCCCGACATCCCGCCCGCGGTCATCGTCCCGATCGTGTTCGCCGTGATTTGGCAATCCACCAGGTTCGCGAGCGTGGTCTTGATCGTGGTGAAGGCCAGGGCCTGCCACGCGCCCGAAAGCCGAGATCCTGGAGCTGCTCCCGTTACCGTGAGGCTCCCCACCGTGCCGTTCGGGACGGCGATGTCCCCTTCGAAGCCCCCGCCCGTAATGGTGACAGACTTCACGCCCAGGGCGCCGTTCGCGCTCACCCCCCCGACAAAGCTCCCGCCCTTTACGGAGACCGTGCCGATGGCGCCCCCGGCCGTCACCGTTGCCGCCAGCCCTCCGTGCGTCGTTGCCAGGCTTGTGATATCGGCCCCGGCGGAGATCTTGGACCCTGTCCCGACGGAGCTCGCGCTGAACTTGCCCAAGGTCGCGTCCACGGTCAAGGCCACGTTGTCCCCGAGGTTGCCCGCCGTAAACGACGTCAGTCCGCCATGCACGATCAGGGTCGCTCCTGCCCAGACACTGCTCAAGGTCAGCTTCCCGATCCCGCCGCCGATGCTCATAGTCCCCAAGAGGCTCGTGGTCTTGGCCGTCACCCCGCCCAGCGCGAGATCGGAGTTGAAGTCGTGAATGGCGGTTCCTCGCGTGCCCGACGTCGCGATCGTGACCGACGAACTCGCCGTCGTGCCGTGAATGTTGATCGAGGTGAAGTCTTCCCCGCCGATCACCTCTCCCCACCCCGCTCCGGTCATCGAGAACTTGACGAGCGTGTTCTCGGCGTCGTTCACGCTCAAGGCGACGTTCTTGCGGCCGTCGAAAGTCCCGAACTTCCAGACGAGTTCGCGGGCGGTCGGGGTCGTGGCCAGGTTGTTCGTTTCGTCGGTTTCCGGGATGGCGTTGTTCGCGTCAATCCGAGCCAGCAGGTAGTAGTTTCCAGACAGGGCATTGCTCGGAATGACCACGTTCGCCGTGTACTTCGCCGAGCCGTTCGGCAGGAGGTTGACCGACTGATTGACCAAGGTGGCCAACAGGATATCGCCGCTGTCGATGACTCCGTCGGTGGAGGCGTAGATTTGAATGGCGATCTTGCCGATCGCCTTCCCCGTTCCTTGATTTTGGACGATCACAGAGACCTTGCCCTTGTCGCCGGGCACGATCGTATCGGAAAGCGTGACGGCGCCGAACGTTGCGGCCAGGTCTGGAACATCGTTATCCGCGATCGTCACGGTGGCGGAATTGGAAGATCCGACGGTGTAGTCCTCGCTGGGCGAAATGGTCAGGACGACCGTCTCCGGCCCCTCGATGAGCTTATCGTCCTTGGGCGCAATCACGACGGTGTTCGATGTCGTCCCCGCCGCAATGGTGATCGTTCCTGAAAGCTTGGCATAGTCAACCCCGTTGGTTGCCGTCCCTCCAATCTGGTAGCTCACGAGCAGGTCATAACTCGTGCCCCCAGACCGCGTGATGGTGAATACGCCGGGGTCTTGGCCTTTTTCGGCGGCGTCGGGGTCGGTGGCGAGAATCTCGACCCGGGGATCGTTGTCGCGGATGGTCAGGGTGGCGGTGTCGGGGTCGCCCACGGTAGAGGCGTCGCTGGTCCCCGTCAGGGTCACGATGACCGTCTTGTCCTCCTCGGGTTCCGAATCATCGCGTGGGGTGATGATAATCGAGGCCGAATCCGAGCCCGCCGGAATCGTCACGGAACCGGACAAGGTTTCATATTCGGTGTCGGAGACCGCTGTTCCGCTCACCGTATAGGAGACGACGCAGTCTTGACTAGTCGCTCCGCCCGAGCGGTGCACGACAAACTCTCCCACGTCGCCATCTTCGGAAGCTGCAGAGACCGTCTGGATAGTCACCACCGGTTCAACACCCTGATGTCCAAACAGGTAGGGATAACCCATATTGATCCCATTGATCCCTTCGTTGTCGATTCTCCAGATCTTCTTGAAGTCCCAGCCGACGAAGGTGGCCTGCTGCTTCATCTCGACAGTCGTCTTGCCGATGCCGCCGGCCGAGGTATCCTGATCGCTTTTATCCACGTCCCAATAGGAATTGGAGACCGTCGAGCCCTCGGCGTCTCCCACCAGTCCGCCGCATCGGCCGCCTTCAAGCACGTAGACAATTGCGGCCGCGTATGAATACGACACGGTGCTGTCGAGCATATAACCCACCAGTCCGCCGGCGGTGCCGATGGTGTCGCTGCTGCCGGCGTACGCGAGCCCGTTCGCATAGGAAATGGTGACCGTGCTGTGGTCCATAAAACCCACCAGTCCGCCGGCGGTGCCGATCGCGGTTACGCAACCGTCCGCGTAACAATTCGAGACGGTGCTGTTGTCTTCCAGGCAGCCCACCAGCCCACCGCACCACCAGTACGCGTCAACGTACTCGTCCACTAGCCCCACGTCGGATATGACGGCTCCGTGGGCGACAAAACCGAACAAGCCGCCCGGTCGATAGTTAAAAGCATAGCTGTGGAGCCCCGTAATGACATGGCCCTGGCCGTAGAACTTGCCGGTGAAGGGATGTTCCACACCGGTGTCGAGATCAATTGCCGAACCCACCGGCACAAAGCCGTTGCCGTATGCTCCCCAGTCCTTGGTGGCCGAGGCATCAATGTCATTGTCGAGGATGTAAGTCCCGGCCAGGTCATTTTCCATGGCCTGGAGTCCGTTCACATCCGTGATGTGATAAGTGGTCAGCGCGATCCGGGGCTCAAGCTGCTCGATCTTCAGCCGACGACGGGCCTGCTGTGGCCTTGGCGAGCGTGGAGGGACGCGGGGGCGCCGGGCGTTACGCGCAAGCAGGTCAAAGACCCTCGCAAACATGGGAAAGCTCCCGGTACCCCTAGAGTTGCGGATCGGCTGTTGTCTTACGAGTCTGTGCCGTCCCCTGTCGCCTGCTTCGACGCCCAACGTCTTTGGCAGCGACTGCGAGTACCGCCTCAGATATTCATGCTACCCCCCTTCCAAAATATCGTCAAGCAAGTACTTGGCGAAACAGCGATTCCGCAACGTGCCCGTGCTAATAACGTAAATTCCGGGGACACCATACATAACTCTTGACAGGAATCACCACTTGTGCTAGATTCGCGTTTCGTATGGCTCGATTGGCGCGTGTCGTAGTTCCGGGAATGCCGCATCATATTACCCAGCGAGGGAATCGCCGGCAGGCGACCTTCTTCGGCGAGGAGGATTACGCGGCGTATTTGGAGTTGATGGGCCAATGGTGCAAAGAGCGCGGTGTGGAGATCTGGGCGTATTGTCTGATGCCCAATCACGTGCATTTGATCGCCGTGCCGAAGTCGGAGGATGGTCTGCGGCGGGCGATGGGAGAGGCGCATCGGCGATATACGCGGCGTGTGAATTTTCGGGAAGGCTGGCGCGGTCATTTGTGGCAAGGGCGGTTCGCTTCCTTCGTCATGGATGAGCCTTATCTGTTGGCAGCGGCGCGCTACGTGGAACTCAATCCGATTCGCGCCGGGCTGGCCACCTCGCCCGCCCGTTACCGTTGGAGCAGTGCCCGGGCGCACCTGAGGGGAAAAAACGACGGGTTGGTGACCGTCTCTCCGCTTATGAAGATGGCGGGCAATTGGCGGCGGCTCCTGAGCAGTGCGGTAACCGAGGAGGAGATCGAGCAGTTCCGCGAGCACGAGCGAACCGGCGGGGTTCTCGGCGACGACGATTTCCAGAGGCGTTTGGAGGAAGACCTGGGGCGTGTCTTGCGACGGCAGAAACCCGGCCCGAAGAAGGCCCCGACTGGATAATCACTTATGATATTTGGAGTTCCGCGGTGTCCCTGGAATTCCCAGGTGGGCACGGGACGCGGAGCGTCCCGGAAGTGCGTTCCCACGGGGACCGTGGGAGCGAGGAAGCCCCTAACCCCCGGCCCCTAATCCCTATCCATGGCTTGGCACGGCATTTTCGGACATGACGGCGTGGTGGCGCAGCTTCGGCTTGCGTTGGAGCGTGAGCGGCTGGCGAGCAGTTTCCTTTTCGTGGGTCCGGAGGGGATCGGAAAGCGACGGTTCGCGTTGCGACTGGCCCAGGGTCTGCTTTGCGGGGTTCGGCCCGAGGCCGCCCTGGACCCGTGTGGAACGTGCCCCGCGTGCCTCCAGGTCGACGCCTTGACCCACCCCGACCTGGAGTACGTTCGCAAGCCGGACGATAAGTCGTTTCTCCCCCTGGAATTGCTGATCGGCGACAAGGAGCACCGGGGCCGGGTGGGGTTGTGCCATCGCATTGCCTTGAAGCCGTTCATGGGCGGGCGCAAAGTGGCGATTATCGACGATGCCGACTTCCTGAATCCCGAGGGGGCCAACAGCCTCCTCAAGACGCTAGAAGAGCCCCCGCCACGGTCGGTCCTGATCCTCATTGGCACGAGTCCTGCCAAGCAATTGCCGACCATCCGGTCGCGTTGCCAACTGATTCGCTTCCACCCGCTCGCAACGCAATTTGTAAGCGATATCCTCCTCTCAGAGGGGGTTGTTCAAGACGCGGCGGAGGCCCGACGGCTCGCGGCCAACAGCGGAGGAAGTGTCCTGCGGGCGATTGGGCTTGCCGGCAAAGAGATCTCCGACTTGCGCTCGCTGCTGTGCCAGCGGCTCGCCGCCCCGGGGCTCGATAGCGTCGCGCTGGCCGCCGAGTTGCTTGCCTTCATCGAGCAGTCGGGCCGAGAGGCCCCGGCCCGGCGGGAGCGGCTTCGTCAGGCGATCGGGCTGGCTGCGGAGTTCTTTGAGCAGCTCCTTCGCCGGCTGTGCGGGGTGTCTGTTCAGGCAAGTCAAGGCTTGACTCCCTGGGTGGAGAAGGCGGCGGCCCACTGGCCGGGCGGCACGGAGACCGCCTCCGCGTGCCTCGATCGCTGCCTGGAGGCCGCCGAGCAAGTCGAACGCAACGTGCATCCCACGACCCTCTTGGAGTGTTGGATCGACGATCTGGCCCAAATTGAGCACAATGCGGCCTGACGGCGTAACCAAAGGGTTCAGGGTTCAGGATTTGAGGAGGACGTCGACGTGAAGTGCTGAACCCTGAACCCTGAACCCTCTGAAGTCTTGCCACGACGGCAACGAATCGGTCGCACCACTGCCTCCGTCGCGTTAGGCGGACAAGGAGCCACGGTCATGCCCTGCAAGCACCTCAAGGCGCTCTACGAACTGTGCCAAACCCACCACCTCAAGCTGAGCAGCTCCGACCTGATCCGGATCATGTGTCCTGAGTGCGGCACCGAGGAGGTCTGCCCGTCGGTCCTCTACGAGGAGTACGAGAAGAAACACCCTGCGAAGGAAGGCCCGACGGGCGTGGAGAACGAAGACGCAGGTGAATGTGGGTAATCTGCGTGGTCTGATCCGCCGTTGTTGGGGCGGGGTTCTGGGAAATCCGGCGTGAAGCCCCTTGACGGATGGGGTTCGGAACGGATAATGAACTGTTTAGGTTTTGCGGGCTGGGCCTGCCTTAGGGCACGCGATTGCGTGGAACCGCATTCAAGGCCCAATGAAGACCCAGATACGACCGTCCGCGTCGCTCGTTGCGACTGCGACGCGTTCTGGCATCGTGGGCCCGCCGAGCCCGACCTTTGATCTCGGAAAGGACAACAGCCATGAGGAATGTATTTGACGCAATTCTGGAATGCGGGCACGATGAGGATTTCGTGCCCGCGGAAAACGACGAGTTTGTCGCCACGGATGCACCCGCAGGTTCTCGGGCCAAGATCGACATGCTAGCCGAGCGCAT
>Ga0172371_10012502_pt1 | contig 11168 bp, 10 predicted proteins | sample Lak12m_FD_114543 | JGI IMG/M metagenome (GOLD analysis project Ga0172371, IMG submission 114543) | Freshwater microbial communities from Kabuno Bay, South-Kivu, Congo - kab_022012_12m | ecosystem: Environmental > Aquatic > Freshwater > Lake | place: Democratic Republic of the Congo: South-Kivu...
CTTTAAGCAAATTCAGGGAGGATAAATATTCTAAAGAAATTAAAACACTTCGAACTGATGTTGAAATAATGGAAAGAGCCTTACAGGCAATCATTTTAAGTCAATACCGTATAAAGATTTTTCAAGACAACCGTTTATCAATAAAACCTGTTGTTTTGTTTAAAGCGGCAAAAATAGCAGATAGCAAGGATTTCTTGGAACGATTTATTGATACTATAAAAAAACTGAATGGTGGAATGCTCGAACGGCTTTCAGGATTAACGGACAACCAAACTTTGCGCGAAGCTTTTTTATATTTTGTTAAAAACGGAATATCTTTTGAACAGTTGGCTCAAGAATTAAAAGAGGAGTTTGGGGAAGAACGCTGTATCTCAGTTAATGACGATAATGAAGCTGAAAAAAAGCAGATTATTCTCAATTCTCTTGAGGACAAATCCAATCCATACAGGGCAGTATTTGAAGTAAAGAAATTAGATGAAGGATGGGATGTACTTAATCTTTTTGATATTGTTCGTCTATACGAAACGAGACAAACGGGCCGCAAAAAGCTATCTCCAGCAACCATATCAGAAGCACAACTTATCGGGCGCGGGGCAAGATATTGTCCTTTTCAACTAAAAGAAGAACAAAGCAAGTATCAACGAAAATTTGACGATGATTTGGACAATCCGCTTCGCATTTGCGAAGAGCTTTACTACCATTGCCAGAATGACAGCCGTTATATAGCTGAATTGACGCAGGCACTTAAAGAGACAGGAATAATAGCAGATAAAACAGTAGAACAAATTTATAATTTGAAAGATGATTTTAAAGCAGATTACTTTTACAAGAGTGGTTATGTGTTTTTTAACGAAAGAATAAAAAAAAGCAGAAAAGATGTTGATGGACTTTTGCCATCAATTCGTGAAAGGGAATACTCCGTTGCTTTCCATACTGGAAAATCGGGTGAGGATATAATAATGCTGGACGAGACTTCAAATCAGGATATAAAGACTTATACAGTTCGCTCGACTTTTAAACAGATTGCTGAAATAAATTATGCGATTGTACATAAAGCATTAAGACGTTATGATGTTTTTAAATTCAATACTCTTCAAAGCTATTTTCCAAATTTGCAATCAAGCAGGCAGTTTATTTATGATGAAAACTATTTGGGAGGCATAACGTTAGCCATTACGACAAGATATGAAAATTTATCGCCTTCAATGCTTTATGAAGCTTGCATATTTGTATTAGAAAAAATTGCTGATTCAATTTCCGGTATACAAGAAACTTTCGAAGGAACAAAAAAATTTATGGCTCATTATGTCCATGAAATTTTTAATGATAAGAGAGTTAAGTATACCGATCCGCATAATGGAGGCATTGGTGTTTCACAAAATGATATCTCAGTACCCCCGGAATGGAAAATTGATCTTTCAAAAGAGGATTGGTTTGCTTTCAATGATAATTACGGAACAACTGAGGAAAAAGCATTTGTGGCATATTTTAAAGAATATGCAGAAAAACTTAAAACCAAATATGATAAAGTGTTCTTAGTCCGAAATGAACGAAAATTAGCTATCTATTCCTTTAATGGCGGTGAAAGATTTGAGCCAGATTATTTATTATTTCTGCACAAAAAAGGAACAGATGGTTATGAACAGCTTCAAATTTTTATTGAGCCTAAAGGAACACATCTTGTGCCAAATGATAAATGGAAAGAGGATTTTCTTCTTCAATTAGAACGTCAATCAGTTCCGGTTATAAAATTCGCCGATGATAACAAATATAAAATTTGGGGCTTTCATTTCTTCAATCGGGATTTAAGAAGTAAAGAATTTAGTGCAGATATGGAAAAAATAACAGAGTGATACATAAATAATTTCATTTAGGGAATATTTTACGCGCTTGAGAGCATCTTCGGTCTTGTTTAAATTGCACATAGCTTTTTACCCGCCCCCCCCCCCCATAGAGCAAGGTTGCGGCAAGATCATATAACGGTAAGATTAGGGTAATATATGAATCAATAATCATATGCAAAGAGGATTGGTAACCCCCGCATTTGAAAAAGTGTCCCATATTAAAATATAACGGGAAAGGAGAATAAAAATACTCCGTACGCTCGCATAGGGGGGTACCCCTAAAAAATGTATAGCGTATGGGCGATATAGGGGCGATAGAAATTATACCCATATTACACCCATAAATTAGGGGGAGATTAGGGGGAGGTATTTATTAAAATTCTATCTGTGATTATTGGAATCCTAAAAAAATTAATCGCTTATGGGAGATTGATACCCTTAAGCTTTTCATGGGTTTATTTTATCGGTAATTATCGAAGAATTTTTACTCAAATTTGATTTTAGCCGTTCCGCTCTTGCTTTTTTTTCCTGTTCGCCAATTATCCTGCCGGGACGGATTTTTACCCATGTTTTTGGTAGCTCAAAGGTAAGGCCGCCCCATTTATTATCCTTTGTTTGTTTTATTTCGGCTGACCGTTTTGCGGATAAATCGGAGAGCTGCCGTTTCAGTTTGGAATTATGCGTATATACGGTTGCTGTTTTAATTTCTTCATCAAATAGTATAATCGTTTCCTGTTCCGCTTTGGTTAATTTGTAATTCATGCATTACTCCTTTTTGGCTTCCTTTTTTGCAGGAAAGAAAAACGTTTATCTTTCCTTTCCTGTAGACAAGGTTTCAAGTGTTTAGAATGGCCGCTTTCCTTTTTTGTAGACAACCAGTACCAAATACATGACCATTTGCTTTCCTTTCCAGTAGACAGATATACTATATATAGCCAGGCATAGGGGCTTGTTTTATAGCTTGCCAGCGGGAAGAAAAGCGGTAAATGTTTGGTTTTCTAAGATTTCCATTTTTTTCAACTATCTCAATGAATCCAGTTTCAACTAAAACATTTAAAGCATTCTGAAAGCCTTGCTTTGAGACGATTTTTTTGTATTTGGAATAGGGATATTCAAAAGTTTGTTTGCCACCGCTCTCAAGTTTCATATAGATATAAACAGAACGCGCAAGATGAGGCAGCCTTTGAAAAGATGGATGAACCATTTGCGTATCACCCATGCGAATGTACCTGCGTTCAATTCCATCTTTTTTTGTAGTTTCCCATTCTTTAAAGGGTGTTTTTTTGCCTCTTGTCATGCGCGTCTTACCTTTCGCTTATTCTTCTGATTGCTCCGGGCTTGAAATTATTGGGAGGCTGTATTTCCTTATTGAAAAAATCATCCAGCAAATCAAGATTTAAAAGATACTTTTTGCCGCTTTTTATTGCGGGAATATCCCCTTGCTTTACCATACGCCGCAAGGAGTAGGGCGTAAGGCAGGTATCGGGATCGGCAGCTTTTAAATATTTATAGGTTTCTTCAAGGGTACGCATTCTTGGCATGTGCATTCTCCTTTATTCCTTATTTTTTAGATTGGCAATGATTTTGCGTATTTTTGCCTTTTGTTCATCTGTAAATTCCTTGCGTAATTTGCGGCTGAAGCTGTCATCCCGTAAATCCATTTTTTCAGCTACTTGCCACAGTTTAAGTCCTGCTCCTAAAACTTCATTTCTTATATCTTCGTTTGGCATATGGTGCTCCTTTCAAAACTTGTTGTTGACATTCTGTAAAAAATGATATAAAGTGTCTATGTACATATCATACAACAAAGTTGTTGAGTAGTAAAGACATACACTAAAAATATTATAGACTGTCATTTTTTTCTGAAATTTAGGATATTTAATGACTATGGAGGTTTTATAAGAAACACATGAAACCACTTAAAATAATGACGAAAGGAATATTGCGTTGGATATAACAAAAAAAATTATCATCCCCCTTCTCAAGCAAGATAACGACATAAAAATGTTTGGTAAAAATGGTTGGGAAGATCAAGACAAAATAACAGCTGATGATCCTTGTTTTAAAAACGGAGACATAATAGTTTTCTTTGCCAACTTAAATATTGATGATATTGCCTATAAAAAAATCGAACAGTGTTTTCATAAACCTGAGAGAGAAGTTTTTGCTGATGAATATATGATAAATGCCACTACGCAACTTGAGAATTTGGTTGGTGAAGGTTATTCAGAAATAATTGCTATGGACACTGTTAACAAGTATTTGAAACAAAAAGGAAAAATGACCGTTTTTTCACTAGAAAAAAGTTTTAAAAAAAGTCTTAAACAATTATGTAGCAGTGCTTACAGTCAGGCCTTATTAGCAAATAGAGTTTCAGAAGATGAGTCAAGCAGATTTATGTATGGAATATTATTTGATGTTTTTGGCAATTTGGGAGAGAACGTAACGTATGCCGTTCAATCAGGCTTGAGAAACAATGAATTAGAATTAGTAGAAATTTTTTGCGCAAAAACCGGCTGGGCTGTTTTGGAATTAGACCAAATTGCTATATTTAAAAATAAAATCAATATTAAAGAATGTGAAAATTGTAAAAAATATTTTATTCCAACATCACGCAGTGATGAAAAATATTGCAACAACGTTTATCGTAATGGAAAGACATGCAAGGAGATTGGGTACATAACAAAAGTTAATTCTGATGATATTTTAAAAACATACAGATCAATTTATAAAACACAAAACGCACGCAAACAGCGTAATAAAAATAATGTTACAAATATTGATGAACGCTTTAAGAAATGGCACGAATACGCAAAGGGACAATTAGAGCTTTGTAAAAACGAGGAAATATCTATTGACGAAATGATTTCCAGAATCAATACCAGCGATTGGGTAAAGGGAGGTAGTCCAGATGGCGACAATAGTTAAAAGAGAAGGTAAAAAAGGCATATCATATCTTATACGCACATTTTCGGGATATGACATACAGGGAAAGCAGATTGAGAAAACAATGACTTGGAAACCCGAAGAAAACATGACACCCAGACAGATTGAAAAGGCAGTTAATGAAGCCGCAATATTATTTGAGAAAAAAGTAAAAGAGGGGGTAATGCTTGAGGGCAATATTCGTTTTGCTGATTTTGCGGAAAAATGGATTAATGAATATGGAGTAAAACAGCTTGCACCAAAGACGGTAGAGCGGTATAAAAGTTTGCTTGCTCGAGTCAATCAAGGAATCGGCAATATAAGGCTTGATAAACTTCAACCTCACCACTTGCAGGAATTATATAATAATCTGGGGGAGGAAGGTATCAATAAAAAGAATTCATACGCAATATGTATTATAGATTTATCTGATGTTATAGAAAAGAACAATTTCACAAGGGTTGCGGTAGCACAAAAAGCGGGCATTGCACCCGTTACAGTATCATCCGCTTGTAAAGGGAAACACATCAGAATTGAAAGTGCAAAAGAAATATGCAATATATTGAATGTTGAGTTTACCGAAGTTTTTAAAATTGAAAAAGAAAAATCCAGTTTATCTGACAATACGGTATTACACCATCACAGGGTAATTAGTTCGGTTTTACAAACGGCAGTTCAATGGCAGATTATTTTTGACAACCCTGCAAGGCGCGTGCGGCCTCCTAAGGTTAATAGGAGAGAAGCAGTATACTTAGAAGATACGGACTTGCCAAACATATTAGAAGCCCTCTCAAACGCTCCTGTTAAATGGAAAACGGCAGTTATGCTATTGCTTTATTCGGGTATTCGGAGAGGCGAATTTTGCGGCCTTGAATGGAAGGATGTTGATTTTAAGAATTGTTTAATTCATATTCGCAGGACAAGCCAATATATTTCTGGAATCGGAGTAATCGAAAAAGATACAAAAAATATCAGTTCCGAACGAGTAATGAAATTACCTCAAGATATGTTTAATCTTTTTAATCAATATAGAAAATGGCAGGTGCAGGAAAGATTATTGATGGGTGATAAGTGGAACGCAGTTATTCCGATAAAGGACGCTGAAGGGAAAATAAAGCATCGTGAGAATGACAGGATTTTTACTCAAGAAAACGGTTTGCCGATTTTTCCCGATAGCATTACGACATGGATAAACAGATTTCAGAAAAAATACAACCTGCCAAAATTCACGCCCCATACATTAAGGCATACAAATATTTCATTGCTGATCGCTGCCGGGGTTCCTATCAGAAATGTATCACAAAGGGCCGGGCACGCGCAATTATCTACAACATCAAATATTTATGCCCATGCAATCAAAACAGTTGATGAAATGGCGGCGGCGGCAATAGGAGATATTTTAAAGCCAAAACAACATGTTAATAGCTAAAATCCATTAAACATATATAGCGTATACCTTGCCGTTACCTTGCCGTACTTTAATCCGATTTTCAAACAATTTGCTAGAGGATAATTACTGTTTATACTGATAAAATATAAAACCTATGTACATAAAGAAGGGGCAGAGGCATGACAGAATTAAAACCATATTTTTGTCCGTTATTTGTCCGTTATTTTAATTTAAAACCACTTTAAAAGGTTTAAGGCATATTAAATAAATTTGAAAAAAACCTATATTAATGCGGATTGTTTAAGGTTGCTACAAGAGGTTAAAAGTTTTAGGCAGGACTCCGACTCCAAAGGCCGAAGGTTCAAATCCTTTCGGGCACGCCAGAAAAACCGCATTAGAATGCGGTTTTTTGTATTTGGGCAGTAGAGAGTTGATTGAGAAATATGCAAATTGATGTTTGTTTGATGTTTATTTCTATGAAGAATTACAGATGATCAGCATCAATAAAGAATAATAATAAGCGTCTTAGCACAACTGACAGACGTTTAGAGGAATTACAGAAAAATTAAAAAGCATAATGGCCTTTATATTCATTGGATAAATGAAATTATAGAAATAGAACTTGCCAATAATGAAAATACTGTAACCAAATCATCCGGGGGTACTGGAGGAGATATCGTTGGAGGTCTCTTTTGTGGGATCCCTGGTGCCATAATCGGTTCAACATTTAAAAACGTCAATTCTAAAATCTATATATAGAATTACTATTAAGATAATAACTAAGAATACGAAAACTCCGCTTGTAAGGCTAGAATTTCTTAATCGTTCCATACTCCTTTGAGATAGTGGCTAGATTATAGAAAAGGAAGATGAAGTTTATTCCTTGTTAAAATCCGTATTTTTCAGTTCAATACCAAATAAACAAGAGAGTCAAAAGTTTGTTACAAAATTAAAGGAACTCAATTATTTAAATGAAAAGGGCGCACTCTCTAAAGAAAACCTTATCATTGCTAAGAAAAAAATATTAGGGACCAATTAAAATCTTCATCTATCTGGCATCCATTTATGTGCTCTACGAAACCCTTTTCCCTCTGCATCACGGACAGTATCGGTATAAAATTCGTTTCGATCAAGCTCAATAAAAACCCTATCATATTGTTGATCAAATGGCAAATGATAAATTTTCTCGCCAGTTCTTTTAGAAATGTTGCATTTAATACATGGATAATCCTTCTGAAAATTGGCATTTTCGATATATTGAATGTTAAGATTTTTAGCATATTTTTTTGCAGTTTCGGATAGAGTTGTAGTTGTAATAAAAACACCTGATATTATCTGATTTGGCTTTTCAATTTTTTCTGCATAAATTGTGCCGTATAATTGGAAAATATGTTTTTCATGAACGGTTCGTTCTTTGCGCCAATATTTGCATTGAACAATTATTGTTTCTTTATTTTTTCTTGCTATGATATCTCTTCCTAAATCATATAAACCTTCTACTGCGCCGTAATATTCCACTGTATAACCTTTGGTTTCATATTCATATCCAACAAATCTTTCAAAATCTCGACCTATTTGCCATGCGCTTTTTTTAGTTGACTTTTTATATCTATCTAAAGCTAATTGATATTTATCAGCAGTTGAAAGTTTTTTATATTCATCAGGAGATAGCCATTTCTTTAAATTTTCATATTCGTCATCACTTTGCGAATTGGACATTTCTTCAATATCCTGAAGATTAAATTCATTATAATCTTCTAACCAAGGCGCTATTGATTCATAAAAATTTAACTGGTATTTTAGCATTTTATATTGCTTTTCTAATTCTTTCTTATCTCTTGCAATTTGAGCGACTTTCTCTGCAGCCTTGACTGCTGGATGCTTTTTATATTTAAGTAGATTTGATGTTTCCATATCTAACATTAATTTATAGTCTGCAAAAGCTTCTGAGAGGCATGGCATTTGTATTTGCTTTTCACTAGCAACTTTTTTTAACAATTCAGTTCGGGACTTTATTATTTTGTTCTTTATGCCGGAAAAAATTGCAGCTATAATTGCTATTAAAATTGGAATTACAATTATATAAATCAATACATAAATAGCAGCATCCATCTAAGGCTTTTCCTCTCTATACAGATAATAATAAATTGAATTTGTATTGTAAAAAATTTACTTTAACTAATACAAGTATATCACAACTATAAGTTTTGTAAAAACTAATTAGGGGGTTTAATGCTATTTTTTGTCCGTTGTTTTTATCTTTAAAGAGTTAAAAAAGGCTTTAATTATTCATAAGATATTTCAAAAGTATTGTATAAAATAGGGCTTGTTTATGGTCAGCTTAAAAGCCTAAAATCATTAGGCAACACTTCGGCTCCTAAAGTCACTGGTTCGAACCCTGCCAGGCACGCCAGAAAAACCGCATTTTAATGCGGTTTTTATATGCAAATTATTGAGTGTTAATCAGTAGGATTGCTTTTTGATGTTTATTTGTGCAAAGAATTACAGATAATTGGTATCAATAAATGCCAGATGTAGATGATCTAATTTATTAATTATTATTACATCGTACACTTTTATAAAAATTATTTTAATTACTAAAAAATGATTATGGGTTTTCTTGTAGAAATAGTTAACTGTCGACATTCTTTTAACTCATATGAACAATATTTTTGCTGGCTGGTATATTAACTGAATTAATAAAAAAGCGATGCCATCACTAAAGATTTTATTTCATCAGAAAGAATTTGAGATTTTTTCATTTGTAAGTGTAATTCATCACAATTTTTTATATGCTGAGCCCATTTCTCTTGACCAATAATCATTTCGAAATCAATTATTATAGGATTGCTCCATTCTTTATAGTTTTCTAGATGCTGGATTCGTTTTTTAAGGTCTTTGATGTTTCGAGAGGCAGGTGACAGAGGAGCAGATCCGGTAATCCATTCTTTCCAGTATTTATTGCCTTTTGATTGGTTGCACTTACCACATGAGGGGACGAGATTATTTATTTCAGAAATATATCCGGTTGCTTTTTTCTTTTTAATAAGCGGTCTAAAATGATCCCATTCAGTATATTTATCTCCACAATATGCACAACATATACTTGAAGGATCCATTCCTAAAATGGAGAGAACCTTAATTATTTCTTTTTCTGATGGTTCGATACAGGGTATTATGCTGCTTATAAATGAATTAGTGATTGTTGAAGTTCTGCCTGTGATTTTACCAAGGGCAGGCATTTTAAATACTTTAGAAATTATCATAATAATCCCTTCTTTTTTGATATTATTTAATATTTTATTGGGAATTTTTCTTTTCCAAGCTGCCAGAGATATTTGTCAATTTCTTTAAGGTCGAATTTATTTAATTCATAATAACTTTTGAATTCCAGTAATACCCTTTTATAATTCATATATATTTTCAAATCATCGGTTTTAAAAGCAGTAAATTTATCTGCATCCCTAAAGTAACGCAGAAGCCGGTCAACATAACTATCATAAATCGGGAACTCGGAAGGCCTATGACGGCTGCAATATTTGCTTGCAAAAGAATAGAAATTTTTAATTGATCCGTTATCCATCTTTACCAACGCGATTTCATTAACCAAAGATTCATCACCTTCTGCAAGACGATCATTAATGTTGAGATCTACAATATGCTTGGCAACAGGAAAGATGGAAAAAATATTTGTATAATAAAAAGAATTTAAAGCTGAGGCTTTAATAAGAACTTCTTCAATATCATTATTTGAAGGATAGACGTCAAGAAACAGTCTGTCAAGAGCCTTCTCTTGTACTGTATAGGCTTCTAAACTATCCCATTTTTTCAGATAAAACTGGACCTGGTCGTTACTTGGCCTAATGATATCAGGCCGTAATTTATTGCGTTGCGCCATATGATCACCTCTCAGAATAATAAAGAATAATTATATTCAAGCTGAAGCATTCAAATTTTTTATTCAAATTAAATGTCCTGACCCATATTACCTCAACCTTTATCGATCTTTTTTTTCGTGCCCGTTCGTCTCTTTTGTTTTTTGCCCGTCTGAATGATTGGCACTCAACCTCATTGCAATATAACTGGTTATTCCCTGTAGCAACTACAGTTCGACCGCATGCGCGACACTGTATTGTACGGAATGTCCGTTTATAATCAATAGCCGAGTGTGCTCCGCTAATAGCGATACGATACAAGGCAAACCACGCAATGTCAAATATAGAATCCAACACCGGTGCATAGATAAATTCCTTTCTTCGCTCATCATAACTTAGTTCCATTTTTAACGGGCTGCAAAGATAGAAGAACTCATCAATATTCTGCGAAAAGGTCATTTCACCAGAAATAAGTATTCGATTTTGGTGGTTCTGGTGATTTTGTTATGATTGTAAGCATACATTTGCTATTTTTTCTACCAGATTTTAATTCGTAAATATCAAAATCCGGACCTTGTATGTTGTTTTTTTCGATGCTTATAAGATTTTCTAATGTTTTTCCAATTCCCGTATTGCCAGATTGATGGGTTTTGTATCCAACCTAATGATTTAATCTTATTCATTTCGCGAATGAAATCTTCCAAAGTATTTATCATTTGCGCACAACCTTTCCGCAAACATAATAAATTATATCATGGAAACATATGGTATGTACAATGTATCGTAAAAATTGACTTAACAAAAAAATCGCTGAAATTAGAATATTGAAAATCAAATAATGTTAGTCGTAAAAAATGCTAAATTAATTTATTTTGAGCATTTTTACTTCTAATTGGGGGAAATCCTTCTTTGTCCAGTATGCAATTCATATCATCATGAGATTTGCCTTCGCGTCGAAGTTGCTTGATTCGAGCGGAACGAAGGTAATTATTACTGATACTGGTGCTCTTTATTTCAGCTGACAATAGTTCTTGTTTGCTTAAACGTGATATGGGTTTTTCACAGCCTGCACAGTGGGTGCGGCCTTCAATAGGAAAATAGTAGCTTTTGCAGATAGGACATTCCTTAAGTTTA
>Ga0172371_10012503_pt1 | contig 11167 bp, 12 predicted proteins | sample Lak12m_FD_114543 | JGI IMG/M metagenome (GOLD analysis project Ga0172371, IMG submission 114543) | Freshwater microbial communities from Kabuno Bay, South-Kivu, Congo - kab_022012_12m | ecosystem: Environmental > Aquatic > Freshwater > Lake | place: Democratic Republic of the Congo: South-Kivu...
GAAGCATAGACGTAAGTCCGAAAGACGAAGACTCTACGGCATCGAGGATACAAACTCTCCCGAGATCCGGGATCACGAACTACCGCGTGCCGCATAACTCCTGACACAAAGTAGCGGCACCCCGAAACATGAAAATTGCCGGTTGGGACGTTTGCTCAAGAAGGCCGAACCCCGTCATCCCCACGAATGTACTTTGAGGTGAAAAACCTACACTGATCATGATGCGGGAGGAATTTGGAACGATCTGTTTTCGAGAATTGACTGTGTGTCCGGTTTCGTTAAGGAACTGACCACGCCAGGTTCGGGGGCTCCTCAATTAAGTCCATCCGCCGATTGCCCCAACCCCCGGCCTCCTCTCCTGCGGTCTGCATGAGAATTAGAAACAAGACCCAATGATACCTGCATGTTGCGGCTGCCAGCTCACATATAGTGACTGCAAGAAGTAATGTCGTCTTCCCTTTTTGAAGTCCCCCCGCTGCCCACTTTGTTCAAAAAAAAATTGGGAGGTTTTTTCGCCAGGGAGGGGGTCACATCCGGAAGGAAAACCAAACAACGGGTATGACCAGGAAGATTTTCGGGCCGGCAGATATACTTGGCTGTTCCGGAAACGTCAAGTATTATAGTGCCCGGCATAGCAGTTCGCTCCAACGATCGGGCCGGGCGGGCAACCGTTTCGTATCCCCCCGACTCTCGGATTTTGTTAGGTGTGGAACTCGGCCTGATTTGCTTCCGGCACGCGTTCTGCAACTCCCGGAGTACGGAGGCACGGAATGCCCCGGCATTGGCGTGAAGAAATGTGCTGCAGCAATCGCGATGTTTGGGAACGGGGTTCTTTTGAGAGACGAACGAAAAACTAAGGAAGAGCTGATAAGAGAGCTCGTGGAAGTCCGTCAGCGGCTGTCTTCTATGACGGAGGACTCCGAGAATCGCCGGCGCACGGCCGTCGAGATCTTTCGCGACAACGAGATCGGATTGGGCCGGGCAGTTGTAAACTATGCGGCTCAGCAGCTTGCCGACCACGAATTGGAATGCAGAATCAAGGCACTTACCCATGAGCTTGAGAGCACGAACGACGGTTTGAAAGCCGCTACTGTGCGTTGCAGGAAAGCGGAGGCAGCGATCCGACGACACAAGGGGGTTCTCTCCAACTTTATGGAGTCATTGACGCACCCATTCTACGTGGTGGACGCGGATGACTATTCCATTTTTATGGCAAATACCGCCTCGGGCTTCTCAGCATCCTCCGCACAGATGACCTGCTATCAATTAACTCACGGGGCAAGTCGGCCCTGCGGTTCCGACGATCACCCATGCCCACTTGAGACAGTCAAGACGACCCGGAGACCCGTGGTGGTACACCACACTCACACGGATCCACAGGGCAACGTCAGGACGGTTCAGGTCAACGCCTTTCCGGTGTTGGATCATGCAGGCAGGGTTGTTCATGTTATTGAGCACTGCTTGGATGTCACCAAGCTCGTGAGAGCCGAAGAGGCCCTGTATGAGAGCTACCGGCGTTTCCGGACGATCGTGGATTCGGCCGGGGATTGGATATTCATCAAGGACGTCGCAGGAATTTACACTCTGGTGAACCCGGCCATGACGGAATGCCTCGGTGTGCCGGCCGACGCTCTCCTTGGGAAAACGGACGATGTGTTGGTGGGCCGCCAGCTTCGTGCGCAGCTCCGAGATATTGATTCCAGAGTGCTGAAAGGAGAAACCATAGAGAGAGAATACACCTTCACCGTGAACGGGGCCGGCTTGACGCTTCTGGACACGAGATTTCCTCTCTGTGGACCGGACGGAGAGGTCGTCGGAATCTGCGGCATTGCCCGAAATATCACTGATCGCAAAACCGCTCTGGGGGGGTCCGCTCGGATCGCCAGGGAGTTCCCGTCCGACGCTATGAGAAGGACACTGGAAGCGGCACGACTGGCGGCCAGGACCAGCAGTGTGGTCCTCCTGATGGGTGAGAGCGGCAGTGGCAAGGATTATCTGGCGCGGTTCATACACGACAATTCCGAGCGATCAGCCGGCCCGTTCCACGCGATCAACTGCGCTGCTCTCCCTTCGGAAATCGCTGAGTCTGAACTATTCGGGTACGAAGGCGGGGCTTTCACGGGAGCAAGGCGCCACAAGCGCGGCCTGCTGGAACTGGCAGAGGGCGGAACCCTTCTCCTGAACGAAATTGGCGAGTTGTCTCTGGCTCTTCAGGCTAAGCTCTTGACATTCATGGACAGCAGATCGTTCGTCAGAGTGGGCGGCGATAGGATGATCACCGTCAACGCCAGGCTTGTTGCAGCTACAAACCGCGACCTGGAGGACGAGGTCCGGCACGGTCGCTTCCGAGCCGACTTGTTCTATCGTCTCAACGTGTTCTCCATAGTTGTTCCGCCCTTGAGAGACAGAATCGAGGATCTTCCGGTCCTCGTGGAGAAGATATTGGTGGATCTAGTGACACAGCTTCAACTGCCCAGGGCACCCCGGATAGATGCTCCGAGCATGGAGATGCTCTGTCGCTACGCTTGGCCGGGGAATGTCAGGGAACTGCGTAATGTGCTGGAGAGAGAACTCATTCTCTCCGAGGGGAAACCATTCGATCTGGGACACCTACAGCGACGCAAGAAAGAAGACCGTCCCTGGAATCATCGGATTGAATTCCCGGCAGGTCGTTCATTTGACGAGATGATCAGGGACGCGAAGTGTGCATTGATACAGGAGGCTTTGCGTCTGACCGGTGGCCGGAAGCAGGAAGCTGCTGTTCTTCTGGGCATTTCTCGTTTTGCTCTGACACGCCAGATGGTCAAATACGGTTGCTCCGGCAAGTGATGTGCAGTTTTGTCACTCGCATGTGCGATACAAGCACATACGTAACCTGCCGTAATTAAGTAACATGCCGTCTTATGGGCACTTCCGCGTGCGTTTTTGTCACATTGCAACCGCGCATCTGATACAAACCCACCACCACCAACGCAAGGCGTCCCGGCAGTGACTGACCTATATTGAGCCTGGTTCTCCTTTGCCGCGCTATATCTTCTCGTATGGCACGATAACTGCTTACCTCCAGCAGCTTGAAACTACCCATTGCGTCTCCGGGAGAATCACTGCGGTCGGAATTCCAACTCCCGGAAAGGCGACTCGTCCATCAGACGGCGGAGGATAGAGTGACAGGTTGGAAAGGTCGAATAATGCTGGCTGATCTCAATGGCAATCTCTCCTCTCTGGGAATCTACCTTGCCCGGGCCGGGTGGTCGGTCACGCACTGTGGAGTCAGCTCCGAACTGGTTCTAAAGATGAAACCTCACGCCTTCGATTTCTTGATCACCGACATGCCGGTTGACCCTACCTCGGGTCTTGCCCTCTTGGACTGGGTCACCATCAACCGTCCCGAGGTCCGAGTGATAGCTTTGACTAGTTCGCGGTCTCAGTCACTCATGAATTCCGCGCTCATCAGGGGTGTCAAGTTCTACCTTGAGTTGCCCGTCGAGCCGGAGACAGTCGAAAAGGCGCTGCTGTCGCTGGTTGATCGGAACAGTTTTCCGGCGCGCACATGGTAGATCAGCACGACGGTACGAAAATTATATTTGGCCAAGACCGGGAGTCAAACCAATGAATGAACTGAATTACGAAAAAAGTGGCTCAATAGCCTCTGTTCTTTCCAGCCTTCTGGAACGGTCCAACGCATTGACGGCATTGCTGGTCACCAAAGAAGGGATCTCGATAGCCCACGCTGGCGACATTTCCTATCTAAATGCCACCGCAATGGCTGCCCTTGTAGCAGGGATGTTTTCCGCCACGCGAGAGGTAGCCCGCATGGTTGGAGAGAAACAGTTCTCGATGCTCCTGCAGCAAGGCGAGAACCGCCACATACATATTTCCTTGATCAACGAGGCAGTGATGATGGTTCTCATCTTCGATGATTATCAGCGTATCGGGCTGGTTCGTCATGAGGCGAGAAGTGCCGGAAAGATACTGGCTGAACTGCTTTCCCGGGATGGAAGAGAGGAGCGAACGCCTGCGGACCTCGTCACATCTCAGTTCAAAGAGTATGCGCTCAACCTGATTGACCAGATCTTTGACATCAAGTAGGGGGCGCACCATGCCGTATATCAATTACTCCCACAGCGAGATGACCTTCAAGATAGTCTATTACGGCCCCGGCATGGGCGGCAAGACCACAAATATTGCGCACATTCACCGTGTCGTGGAAGACGAAAAGAAAGGAAAACTGCTTGTCCTGGATACCGATCAGGAGCGCACTCTCTTTTTCGATTTCCTTCCACTCGATCTAGGCCGTGTTGGCGATTTTTCAATCCGCTTGAACATCTACACGGTCCCCGGCCAGGTTTACTACGAGGCGAGCAGGCGGCTCATTGTGGAGGGAGCCGACGGAATTGTATTCGTTGCAGATTCACAGCACCGCAGGCTTCGGGAGAACCTGGACAGCTTCGGCATGCTTCAGGAAAATCTCAACTCATGCGGCATCGAATGGGCCCGGTTTCCAATTGTGCTCCAGTACAACAAGAGGGACCTTCCAGGTCTGTTACCGGTTGGGACAATGGAAAATCTGCTTGGCCTAAACGGCGTTCCGGTGGTGGAAGCAATAGCCACAAAGGGGCTAGGCGTGGTCGAGACCATAAAGATTGCCAGCCGCATGGTCATACAGAGATTCCAGATGTGAAAAATGGCATGGAGGCCTAAAATGGCGCTCAAAGGGACGTTAGCCGATCTTGGCATTGTTGATCTGGTCCAGATCCCGTTCGTGGGCCGCAGGTCCGGAGAACTGGTGGTCACGGGCCATGACTCTGAAGCGAAATTGTACTACGACCGAGGCTCCCTTGTTCACGCCGCTGTGGACGACGCCGTGGGATGTGATGCGCTTGTGCGAATCGTGGATTGGACAGACGGTGACTTTGAGTTCAAAGCCGATGTCGAGACTCCCGAAAGGTCCCTGGACATGGATCTTCACCTCGCGATCATGCAGGCCCTCAAGATCCGCGACGAGATGAAACGGGAGGCGGAGGCTCTCGGAGAAGAGGACCCCTTCCATGAGGATCGCGGCCAAATCGAGATCCTGAACGGACACCTGGCCGCGTTCGTGGCTGCCAACGACTTTGCCTCCCACCTCTGCGTAGTGTCCACAGACGGCAATGTTCTCGCGGAAGCTCACGGGGAAGACGGGCCCGCGGAAGGGCTTACCGCATTGATACCTGCTTTGGAGACGCTGTTGGCAAACCACCAGCGAGGACGACTCAACAAAATAATCCTGCAAGACGATCGCGGAACCGTAATCGCTGTCCACTTGGAAAATGGAAGCGTGCTCGTGGCGGCAGCTCAACAGGATGCACCTCTGGGAGTGGTTTCCATGAAGGTTGGGAGACTTGCAGCCGAGGTCCGGTAAGGTAGGGGGATGAAATGGGTACCAATCAATTCGAACCGCTTGAGCTCCCACAAATCCTTGCAGAAAAAGTGCAGGAGAGGGCTCTCGACGAGAAGACGGCCCGGCGCATTGAGTTCTTTCGCAGGACACGGGGCGTTGACTCTCAGGTGAGCGGAGCAAGCTTCGATCCACGGTTCGTGAGCGATCGGTTCCATGAGAAGCTCGCAGCAGGGCCATGCCTCTGGTGTTCCAAGAACGCACCGGCAGCAGAGGTCACGAAGGCCGCAGCGGAGTTGAAGGGCTGGTCCCATACCCATAATCCGCTCTGCGTCTACGGGAATTGCGACGAAGGCAAGAAAACTTTCCTTGCCACGATTTGCAGTGCTGCCTGCCCCGGAGATGCTTTGATGATACATGTCGAAGATATGGCCATGGAATACGCCCGGCTGAGGACACTACAGGAGAAAATGGAGTTCAGGGCGTGGCTCGGCACACATCAAGTCCTGGCGCTGGAAGACATCCATATGTGCGAAGGAAAGCTCGGATTGCAGCGGGAAATAGTTTCCTTGATTGCATCCATGATAGTTACGGGCTCCATCGTCGCGGTGAGCTCGATCAAACCACCCGAAGGTCTGATTGCCTTCGAGCCGGCACTCAAGGCATTGCTTGCCATGGGAGCACTCGCATCAGTTGAGACGACTACCCGAGAAGAGCGTGTCCAGGTCGCTCAGAGAGGTTGCCGAGGGACTTGCCTGGACAGAACTATGGCTGAATACCTGGTAGAAAGGATCCCAAGGAGTTGCTTCACGTTGGCGGAGGCGGTTTCTCGATTGGTTGAAATTCAAGAAAAGACCGAGGAGCCCGTCACAGCGGACATGGTCGAGACAATAGCTTGCCTGGTGAGTGGCTCGAATGACGCATCCCATGCGTGTGATCACCCGGCGACACAGAGCGAGTCTTGCCCGACCAATGGGATTAGCGAGCCTCCACACGAAAAAGCGGAACACTACAAAGAGCTGATCCTGAATGCCAGTTGCGAACAGGAGCAGCTCACGGTCCTCGAGATGGCCTTTGAGGACATACTGGACCGGCTCTATGCCGGAACAAACAACGACGAAACCAAGAGAACAATGGCACTTGTGCTGCAGCTTGTCAGAAGTGGAAAGCTTGAGGAGGCAATGAAATGCTTACGCGGGTAACAATAGGCCGGTGCCGGGAACCGCCGTCCGTCGCACACGGTCTCGCTACGACCATCGGATGTGAATTAATGGCCAGGTCCCACCGTATTGCATCCGGGGCTGGGGTCAACATCTGCCGGGTTGACGATAAACGAGGAAAAAGGAGCAGAGAATGGCGCAAAAAATTGACGTTAGGGCAGTAGAAGCCATTTTGTATGGAGTCTACAAAGCTTTGCACGGTCTCGTGGGTGACAGTTCGGCCGCGGTAATGAGAAAGGCCGCCCCGGACATTCTGGACATGCTGTCGAAACTGGGAGTGGATTTCTCCTGTGTGGACAATGTAGACAAACTTTCGGCCAAAGTCCGCGAGACCGCTGTGGACGCCGGTCTGTGCGAAAATATGCAATTCACCATCAACGGCAACGAACTCACCGCGGAGATCACGCAGTGCTCATTCTTTCCCCTGACCGCGAAGCTCAAGGAAGACGGAGTCCCGCCCTTTGGTTGCCCTTTTGCAGCGCTGACGATCGCGATATCCGAAAAGAACCTCGGCAAGCGAGCGAGACTGAAGACACTGGAACCCGCTGGAAAACCCGGAGACACGAAGCTTGTGGTTGAACTGATGGACAAGTAGGGACATCAAGGCTCTGAAATGACCGGACCAAATCAAGGAGAGAGAACATGGCGAAACTAAAGGATCTTCTGATTGACTTGGCAAAAGTGGAAGGCATCAACGCCGCAGTTGTGGTTGGTCGAGACGGATTCGTTATCGAGGGAGTCTCCGACAACTCGTCCATGGACATCGAAGCGGTGGGTGCCGTCATTTCCACGGGCATTGGCTCCGCAGAAATGATGGGCAGAGAATTGGCGGTCGGGGTCATGACCCAGGCTCTGGTGGAGTACAAGAATGGGATACTGGTCACGAGCCTCCTGGGAAGAGACGCCGTCCTGGCTGCCGTGGCAGACCTCTCAGCCAACTTGGGCAATGTGCGCTACCAGATCAAGAAACGGTGTCCGGAGATCGAAAGCTCGCTTTAGTGACGTTCCGAATCATCAGGAGCGCTCCGCGTATGGAGTAATGTGGCTAGGGTTCCAGAGATCTGTCGGCGATGCCCCGAGACAGGCCGATGTTCGGTTCAGTCCTTGAACGCGAACAGGTGAAATCCTGAGGCACATTGAGGTTCGCGTGACTACTACCCTCCCCTGTCCGTGTCCTTTCAAGGAAGGGGACCGCGGAAAACTCTTTTCCCGCCGGGGAGGGTAGGGTGAAGGAAAAGAATGGCGTCACACGGGCCGCCATTCTTCGCCTGTTTCACCATAGTTTCTTTCGGGTCAGTTGGTACTCCAGCATGGCGGATAATCTGCACAATCTGGTGGAAATGGGCTGTTTGGTGCGGCTGCGGGGTTCTCTGGAACGAGGGCTCAATCCTGATTCGAGGGACTCGTATCAAAGAACCCCGTTGATGGTGGCGGCTCGCGACGATAGAATCGGCCTTGCCGGACTACTTCTCGAAAGAGGAGCGGACGTGGATGCCCGTGACGAAGACGGTGATACCTCTCTGATGAGAGCTTGCCTTCAAGGACACCCGGAAGTGGCCAAACTGCTTCTGTTCAGAGGAGCCCATGTGGAGGCACGAAACAAGTACGGCTTCAACGCGCTTATTCGAGCGGCCATGTTTGGCCATCGAGTTCTCGTGGAACTGTTGCTGGAGGCGGGTGCCGGCATTGAGGCCGCGGACAATAGCGGCAGGACGGCCTTGATCTGGTCTTCCTTGAGGAACTGCAAGGATACCGTCGCGTTGCTGCTGTCCAAAGGGGCTGACGTAGATGCAAGAGGTGAAAGAAGCTGTACAGCCCTGATGGAATCGGCATTCAGGGGTTTCACGGAGACGGTCAAATTGCTCTTGAGAGCAAACGCTGCCACCAACCTCAGGGACTCTGCTGGCCTGACGGCCTTGAGCCTAGCCTTGCGGAAGGGGCACTCCGAGACCGCAGTCTTACTTATCGAGAGCGGCGCGGATGTCAATGTGAGGGACTCTTTCGGCCGAACACCTTTGGTCTGGGCTGCTTCAGCCGGACTTGCCCATGTAGTAGGCCTGCTCGCCGAGGTTGGCGAGCAGGCCTACAGCGGGGACGGGTCGGCCTGGAGTGATGCTTTGATAGTGGCTCGGCGGAAGGGACACAGGGAAGTGGTAAGGGTTCTCAGCGGTGGCAAACCTTGTCACAAAGGCTTACCGACTGAGATTAAGTAGAAAAGAGAGTCGGCCGGCATGAATCTGATGACTTATTTTGAGCCCTCGGGATTGCTTCGTCGCTCTGCTCCTCGCAATGACATACGCCGGACCTGTCGTTGCGAGCGAAGCGAAGCAATCTCATGGGACGATGATACGCAACAGTGTTTACGAAAAGGTGTCCTTAACCCATGTGGGTTACCGAATTTACCGACCCCGGCAATTAGGATTCCCTTGCAGAGGCCTCCATTACGACCTTTTGAAGCTTGGCAAGTTCGATAGGCTTTTCTATGATCCCATCCACTCCCGATTCCACCACCTGGTCTTCCTCGAGGGTCTGCCCGCGCCAGCCCGTCATGAGTATGAACGGGGTTTTCGGCTTTCCTGCTTCCGCGCAAACCTCTTTTATGGCTCTGCCGACCTCCCATCCGTTCATGCCGGGCATGACCAGATCGCAGATCACAAGATCCAGAGCGTTTCCGTTGAAGATTTCCAGTGCCTCGGGGCCGGAAGCCGCAACGTGAACCGTATGCCCTTTTCTGGTGAGAGCGCTTCTGACCATTTCTGCAACGGCCCGGAGATCGTCAACCACAAGAACCACGGCTTTGCGATCCAATCCCTTGGGCTTCGGGACAATCTCTTCCGCCTGCGGTGCGACGGCGAGCGGCAATTTCACGGTGAAGACCGTGCCGTGGCCTTCGGTGCTGTCCACGAAGATCTCTCCTTTGTGCCGCTTGATTATACCGTATGTGATCGCAAGCCCCATACCCGTCCGAAGGGGCCCCCTGGCTGTAAAGAAGGGCTCGAATACTCTCCCTAGGTGTTCCCTGGCAATTCCGGTCCCCGAGTCCTCTACGCGAAGTACGGCACTCCTATTCTCTATTGCCGTCGAGATCCTTATTTCCCCGCCTTCGGCCAGCGCTTCAACCGCGTTTTTGACAAGGTTGATACCGGCCTCAAAGAGCTCGACTTCAATCCCCCTGACCATGCACCCATCCTGCAAATCAAGATCAACAGCGATCCTGACACCTTCCTTGCCAGGGGCGGTTTTCCAAGAGGGTCTTGCCATATCAACCGCTTGTTGTACGACAGCCGAAAGGTCAAAAACAGTGCTCTCCGCGGGGATTACGTGAGGCAAGGCCTGCGCGAAACTCTGGAGCCTTCGGACGATTTCTGCTCCGCCCCTGGCGCTCTCGAGGGCTTTGGCCAAGCATTCGGTTGCGTCGGGAAGGTCTCCCGATTCCAGGCCGAGTTGAGCCAACTCGAGGTTTCCCATGACTATCTGGAGCATATTATTGAAGTGGTGTGCCACACCGGCAGACAACTCCCCCACCGAAGACAGCCGCTGAGCCTGGGCCATCATTTCTTGGGCCCGTCGCCGTTCAGTAATGTCCTCCGAGACCACAACCATGCCGGCCACCGCGCCGTCCGGCCCGATGACGGGCTCCCCGCGGATGAGCCTTATTGTCCCTCCCTCTCCCGCAATTTCCGATTGCTCGTGTTTAGCCGTCTTGAAAGCCCTGATGGCCGGGCAGCCGGTGCAGGGCCCCGGACCCTGTCCCCAGAATTGATGGCACGACTGGCCGATGAGCTCAGACGTGGTTTTCCCAACCGATTCTGAGGCGGCTCTATTGGCCCACAGCACACGGAGGTCTCGGTTCACAAATACCAGTTGCGAAGAGATCCCGTCCAGAATGGCCTGTTTTTGTGCTTCGCTTGCCCGCAGGGCCTCCTCGACCCTCTTGCGCTCGGTGATATCACGGGCCACCCCGTGAACACCCACCACCCGGTCATCTTCCTCAATGGCCCGGCTACTGACTTCCAGCCACACCAAAGAACCGTCTTTTGCCCGTACTACGATTTCGTAGGGGCCGGTTCTTGCGACTTCATCCCCCAGCTTGGCAAAGAATTTCTCCAAGGTGACGGCAAGGTGGTCAGGAGCCACTATGTCTCTAAAATTGAGCTTCAAGAACTCTTCGGTCGAATACCCCAGTAGCCGCGTGGCGGCTCCGTTGACCGACGTATAATTACCAGCGAGATCGTGGGTGTAGACTATGTCGTTCGCGTTCTCGAAAAGATCTCTATACTTTGCTTCGCTCTCCTGTAGAGCGCGTTCGGCGAGTTTGCGTTCCGATATGTCCAAGACGGCTCCCCAGACTTTCGAGAAAGTCTGTTCATAACATGGTGCGACCATCCACTTAGAATAGAGATTAATACTTTTTCCAGAAAGGGAAGTCAACACCATCTCCCCTTGCCCAGCGACGAAGAGTCAGGCGCCGGCCGGCGCCTGGGATGTTCCCCTTTCGTGGTGTCCGTCCCTGGCGGATCTCAGGATGGCGAACTGGGGCCCGAGCCGAGATCCGGCGATGGAGGGATTC
>Ga0172371_10012504_pt1 | contig 11167 bp, 3 predicted proteins | sample Lak12m_FD_114543 | JGI IMG/M metagenome (GOLD analysis project Ga0172371, IMG submission 114543) | Freshwater microbial communities from Kabuno Bay, South-Kivu, Congo - kab_022012_12m | ecosystem: Environmental > Aquatic > Freshwater > Lake | place: Democratic Republic of the Congo: South-Kivu...
GGATTAACATTATCCAAAATAAACAACTGCGTGCTTGTCGCAGTCACAAAATCTCCATCTGTAATAACCATACCAACACAATACGTTCCGTTTGCTGCCGGCTCCTCTGTTTTTGATGACCAGTCAAACAAAACAAAGTTTTCACCCGGAGAAGTCATAATCCAGCCATCGCTCGTACCGACCTGATATTCAAGGCCGTTATCGACTTTAGGATCACCGAAAGTCGCAGTCGTGTTATCATCGTTTGTATCAATAGTAGGATCACTGCCGGCTCCAAAAGTACATACCATTCCCGGGGTGTACATAATTTTTGCTCGTAGCGTATTATCATTGTCCGGATCATCAGCACGGATAACAAAATCGACCGCACCGCTTCCATCCCCCTTCTGACTGACGCTAAAAATAGAACCAGTTGGCGGCGTGACTGAATTGATAGTTGTAGTCGATACTTCCGGAGTCGCGCTCGCCTTATTGCCGGCATAATCATAAATCCAAATATTAAAAACATATTGCGTGCCAGCCGCCAAGCCATTGATAGTGGTCGTAGTCGCGCCGGCAAAATTCAAAACTTCGAAATTGTCATCATTGTGAAGATTATCAGTCTCACTAGCTCCACTGGATCCGACCTTATAATAGACTTTATAAATTTCAAAATTATTATCGGGATCAGAGCCCGGAATTCCCAAGTTTAAAACAACACCGGTCGTACCGACAGAATTTACTGACAAAGCTCCTGGCGCCGACGGATTATTCAAATCAATTTTAAAATTCGGATCGGAGCCCGGATCCATCCATGCTGAACAAGTATTGGTTTCGTCACAGGCAATCACTTGCCACTTATAACCGGTGTTGGAAGACGGCAAACTAGTCGGATTGACTTCACCCGTAAACGGCGTGCTACGATAATCCCCCGCTGTCGAAGTCGCTACCCAGACTTTGCTCACGCAGGATGCCCACGCTGTCGTCGGCGCACAAGCAGAAGATGTAGCACTTGTAAATGAGTCCGTACTCGTTGCCAACTCAAAATACAAGCTCAATGTTGAAGTATTGTCCGGATCGGTAACCGATGCTTTTATTTTTACATTATTTTGATTTGTCCAACCGCCATTGCTTATCAGCGTCGTGCCATCATTGCGGTATTGCCCGATAATCGTCGCATCCGCCGGCTTGGTATCAATCGTAAAATTTGGAATTGTACTATTAAACTCTTGCCAAACCGAACAAGCATTCTGACTGTCGCATGCTTTAACCTGCCATTTATATCCGATTGCTGAATCCGGTATTGACGTAATACTTGTCGTTCCGATAAACGGCGTCACGCTATAATCACCAAGAGCACTCGCCCGACTCCAAATTTTACTCGCGCAAGAGGCATAAGCCACTCCTGAAGCGCACGCTCCCGTCGGCACGCCGGTTAAAGTGTCAAATGAGCCGCTGGTTGTCGCCAATTGCCAATACAATGTCAAGGTATCGCTAGGGTCTTCATCATTAACTGCTGCCGATAAAATAATATTATTCTCATTATGCGTCGCACTATTGACAATGGCCGTTACACCGTCGCTTTTGTATTGTTGCAATGAAGCCGGCGCTTGTGGCGCCACATAACTCAATGATTGCTGAATCCTGACGTAAGAAACATTGTTAGCCGGCGTCGCATCTAGATAAAAATTATTCGCCGTCCAACTTGATGTTCTTGGCTCGCGCAACCAAGTTCTGATGGCCAATTTATTTCCGGCGTGAATGACGCCGCCGGTCATATTCGCCGTCGACGGATAAAGGGTTACCAAGGCCGTACCCGGCGCTGTCACCGAAGTCGAAGTGCCTAGCGAGGTGCAATTCGCCGCTGCTCCGGTCGGATCGTATTCGCAAAACTCATAATACCAAGTAACTGCCGATGCCGTACCTTGCAAGACTGACAAAGCTGAAACGGTTGAAGTTCCGGAAATGAAGGTGTCTTTTGTATAGGCGGTATTAAAGACTGAAAAAGACATTAAGTAAGTGCCGGCTGCCGAAGCGGTATAGCGATTACGAGTACGGGTGCCGCAAGCGGAATCTGACGCAACCAACAGAGACGTCTTAGGAATGGTTGTATACAGAGTGCCACAATTCGTGTTAGTGGTATCGGCGCCGACATTAACACCGTTACTTGGCGTTACCCAATATTGTGCATCGGTCGTCACTACTGTATCGGTCACAATTACCAACTCATCAACGGCACTTGCCTTGTGTCCAAAAGAATCGTAAGCCCAGATATTAAAAACATACTGCGTCGCCGCGGCCAATCCGGTAATGACTGTCGTTGTCGCTCCGTTAAAATCGATAACACCCAGATTGGCATCATTAACTTGAGTCCAAGGCGTATCACTCTCAGTTACCCCCGCTGTTCCAATCTTGTAAAATATCTTATATTCGGAAAAATTCGTCTCAGTTGTCGGCGAACCCAAGGCTAAAGTAATCCGTCCCCAATCATCACTAACCAAAGAAAGCGAGCTTGGAGTTGTCGGCGCGCTATTATCAATGGTAATCGTCGTCGTCGCCGGCGTTGATTGATCCTGCGTGCCGTCATTAGCGGTCAAGCGCAAACAATAATCGCCGTCCGCTGTCGGCAGATCGGTTGCCGAACTCCAATCAAACAACACTGAGTTCGTGCCCGAAGCGGTCTTGATCCAATTCGAACTCGTACCGATCTGATAAGTGCTATTATTATCGATATCGGGATCGTCGTAATCAGCCGTAATATTGCCATCGGTTTCGTCGAGCGTAGGATCCAATGGCGACGCAAAACTGCAAGTCAGCCCCGCTTCATATTCCAACTTGGCGCGCACCGCATCATGATCATTATCAAAAATCTCAATCGACAAATCAATCACTCCGGAGCCGTCGGTCTTTTGCGCCACGGAATTAAAAATACCGGTCGGCGGATTGAAGCCGATTTCGGTCTTGATATTATTCTCAATCGAAGAAGTGCTATTGCCATATTCATCATAAGCCCAAATATTGAAGACATAGTCCGTATTGGAAATCAAGTCACTGACAAGCGTCGTCGTAAAGCCATTGTAGTTGATATAATCTAAATTGGCATCGACTAACTCGGTATCGCCCTCGGTCACGCCGCTCGTTCCTTGTTTATAAAAAATCCGATAGCGATCAAAATTGGCATCTGTCGCTTGCGCTCCGAAACGCAAAGTAACCGAAGTATCGTTTTTGGCATATTCAGTCAAAGCACCCATTCCTTGCGGCGCCCTGGTGTCTATCGTCACCGTCGTCGTCGCCGGTGTCGCCTGATCATTGAATCCGTCATTGGCCGTCAAACGCAAACAGTAATCCCCTTCCTGATTCGGAATGTCATAGTTTAAATTCCAATCAAAAGAAACGGTGTTCACACCCGAAGTCGTGATAATCTCATAAGTTCCCGTACCGACTTGATAGGTCTGGGCATTGTCGATATGAACCTCGCCAAAATCTTCAACAATCGAGCTCGTCGCTTCTTCCAAGGTCGGGTCAAGCGGAGAGGCAAAACTACAAGTCGTGCCCGCCTCATATTCGATTTTCGCTGTCAAACTGTCGAAGTCCTGATCATTGACATCGATTGAAATATCCACGACATCCGGAGTGCTAGTCGCGTGATTAGCCGAATTGAAAATACCAGTCGGCAAGACATTCGCCTTCATCGCCGTACTAAAAACCGCCATGCCGATTTCGGTCATCACCTGAGTAGTTTGCGTTATCTCAATCGCTTCTGTGCTAATAGTATATCCCGTGCTAGGGATATTGGTTACCGCCATAATGTTAAACAAAGAAAGATCCGAAGCCGAATGACCGGTCTTGTCTACAGCGCCACCTTGAGTCCAGTCCCAACTTGTCGGCACTGTCACGCCATTGACACGCAAACGATCATTAGTTCCGGCTGCTGCATTACCCGAATCATTGATCCAAGAAGAAAAAATAAATTGATTACCCGATGAAGTCGGCTGATAATTGCCACCGCCGTTCAGATTGCCGATACTGGTAAATGCCGCACCAAAATTGACATCGGTGCCGGTGTACATTGACTTATGAGACTCGAAAGCATCCATATTCAAAGCAAAAATCTTGCTGCCGTTATGCGTATTTGCCGCCGAGCCCACATCAGCGACACGCATGCTAAAAGTCGTATTAGTAGCCACATCCGCAAATGGCGTAATTAGGACATAAGGCAATTCCTCGGAATTATTTTCACCCTCCATTACATACTGTAAATATGCAGCAGAACCGTTCCAGATATGTCCAGAATAACTGGTGCCGCCATTACTGTCATTAACCCCGACATCGCCCATGCCAAAGACTAACCAATCCTTGACGCCGTTGGCATAAGTCAAGGTTGTATTCGCCTTGGCAGTATAAGTTGTAGTAAGCGCCGCCGAATTTGCTTCAGCCGTATAGGACCAATCAGTCGGCCGCAAGTCGCTCAAATTGATTGCCAAAATCTGCGCGTGCAAAGCATTGGAAGTACCACTATTGGTGCGATAGCGCAAATCGATACTGGTCGGCGTTGCCGGCTGATCATAGACATCCATCCAGGAAATCTGGAAAGCATCCGAGGCTGATCCCGGCGCTTCCACAAGACCTGTGTATTGTGCTGTCGTGCCATAACGAATTTCAAAATCAGTATTGACACCGGTACCGCTACCGATAAAACCGCCGGTCACATAAACGAAATATTTCTTATTGGCTGTGAAAGAGCCTGAGGCTGCACTGACCGCTGTCACATAATTGGCCGTATCAGCCGTGCCGGCGCCAATCGCTACCGACTGTGCTAAAACATAACCGACATCCGCATCGGAAGCAATCTGCCACTGACGAATTTCCGCGAAAGAATTATTTGAAAAAGTAATAGGACCGAGCAAGAAGAACTCCGGCGACACGTTCGGCGGATCCAGAATATAGCGATAAAAATAAGATTCGCCGGCTTTCCAATCAACAGTCCAGCGTAATTCGCGATCATCGCCATTGATTGATTCGACTGTGCCGCTAGCATAAACCACTTTGAAAGAAGTCGGCATTTTTTCCACGAAATCACCCTGATAATCTTCATTCGCCTTAATCGTAAATGTCACCTCATAGCCAGCATACGGATAAACACGCGTCGGACCGGTGCGATCGATATCAAAGGGCACATAGTCACGCACCTCGAATTGGTCGCGGATTTCCTTCTGCCCGTTGGCAGTATCGGCAATTAGGCGAACCTCATAAACACCCGTCTCGCCAGTCTGATAATAACTGTAATAATCCGGAGTCGTAATAACATTATCGGGGCCGCAGGCTGGGTTGCGCACGATGGCGTTATCCATCACTTCAGTTTTTTGCGTCGTCACCTCTCCATCCGGCGCGGTAATTTCCAAAGTCAGATTCGCATCACAAATAGTGTGTCCCAAATCATTCAAAACCGCCATTTGCAAATACGCTCTTTCGTCCGGTTTATAAATCGTTTTGTTTGCATTGAATGCCAAGACGCCCCAACTGAAATCTTGAGCAAAATCCAAATAACGACCAAGCGTTAGATTGTTTTCTTTGACCTCGATTTCCAAACGATATTCACCCGGCTTGAATTCGCGCGGTTGCTTGCCGAGATCGATTTCAAACTCGCCGTTCTTGAGATATTGTGCCGTCACATCAAAAGACCTAATCTCCTCGTCACCCTTCATCAAACGCGCGATGATTTCAATATTTTTATACTCGTCGTTAATCAAACTCTTGAGACCGGCGCCGATACCATCCAACAATCCCCTATTTTTCTTGAATCTGAATTTAAACTTCGGATTATCTCCCAGCTTAAACGTGCTTTCACCGGACAAGAATTCAAAAGAGAACTGTTCTTTCAAGGCTTGCAGCTCAGCATCATCGGTCTCAGTCTGAAATTCCAGACCGGACAAACCAGAATCAATCTCCAACCAGAGCGAATCGATATAAATACCGGTCTCTTGGTCAATCATCTCCTTGCGTTCACTCTTATAGCTCACGCGAATCTGCAAATCATTGATATCGCTCCAATGCGAAAAAACTGGCATCCCGATCAAGAAATAACCGCCGTTATTGGCGTTGGACATCGTGTTATTAATCAAAAAATCACTCATCAGCGCCCACTCCTCCTTATTGCCGATACGATATTCAAAGACCAAAGCGTCTCTTTGTTTATTACTCAACGCCGCCATCGATAATCGCAATTGGATATTGCTGATATCGGCAGAATCAAAATCACTCGGGATGCTGAAATCGGAGTAGACAATTCCGCGTTTATCAAAAATCGGCGCACTCTCCTCAGTCGAACTGGCAATGACATTTTCCGATTCGATAATCACTGTTTCATCCGCCTGTGCCCATTCAAATCGGGCAAAATCGCCGGTCTTGAAATAAGAAAATAAATTTTGCGCACTATTCAAAAGACGATTCAAAAGCGAAACCTCTCCGCTCAATTCCGAACTCGATTCCGCACTCGGTGCCACATCGGGAGCAGTCGGCTCTGAACTTGGTGCGGAGATTTGCTCCTGCTCAGGCTCGGGAGCGGGACTAACGTCATAACTTGCACCCGAATCAGGTATTGCATCAAAGGACGCGCCCGAATCATCAACCGGCACAACGATATTTTCAAGGCTTGATTCCTGGATAAGCTCAGCACCCGATTCGATTTCTGATTTGTTATCGATCTCGATCAATTGTTCCGCACTAGGTGAAAAACACTGCCCTCCCGGCACGACCAACTCCTCAGAGGCGCGCTCTTGATTTTCTAGTGCTTCATTAAACACCGGCACCGGTTCAGCTTGTGATTCTTCGATAATCGGCTGAGACTCTGATTCGATAATAGTGCTAGAAGCTTGAACCTCCGGCTGCGCAGTTGGCTCAGGCTCTTTTTGACCGACCAAGATATACGAAGAATTGACAGAATTGAATAGCGAAATATCCGCCATATCATCCAAATCTTGACCGAAACTTCCAGGCGCGTTCTGCCAATCAGCGAGCGCGTTATCATCACCTTCCAATGCAAATTTACCGGGATAAACATTAACCTTTTCACTATCCGAAGCCTGCACCGCCGCGTAATCATATCCATTCGCTCTAAACAAAAAAATTGACGCAAAGAACGTCAAAAACAGCAAAAAAAACCACCATATTTTATTTTTTCGAATAAATATTTTCAGCATGGGAAATAAAGTATTTCGGTAATGAAATAATTATTTAAGATTAGCCAATAACTAGGGATAAATAGTTATCAACAGTTACCCATATTATAGCATATTTTTTGGGAAAAATGAAATATATTATGCCACTTTCTTATCGTTTGATGCAAATAAGGATCTTCTATTATCGAGTCTTCTACTACAGCTCCCTCTCCCCACCAGGAGAGAGTTGGGACGAGGGAGCATTACTTAAGATAACACATCTGATATTCTTAGCTCTTTCTACCTCACCCCAACCCTCTCCTACAAAGGAGAGGGAGTTTATAACCTTCTCTGATTATAAAAAAAGACGAGTGAATATTCACTCGTCTTTATAAAATTTCTTTAACTAAATTTTATCTCGTCACTTCAATCGGTTTAACCTCAGTTTGAGACCCGAGTTCCGGCGTACAAGCGCCTACCGTTATTGCATTATTAGTTTCAACCCTTAAATAATACATTGAAATATCGACATCATCGTCAGCCTGAACAACATTTGTATCATTCGGATCAAATGGTAATTTTGGTAAATAACCTTTGCCTACAAGCTCGTTTAAATCAATCTCAGCGTCATCGAGTACAGTCGCCCCGCCACAAATTGTTCCTGTAAAATTAACATCATCCTTGGTGCTTATCATAAAATTCTGAACGTTTCCAATGCCATCAGTCAAAGCATTAGCCGTAATTGAATCCAGATATGAGCCACCATTGTCCACTTGATGCAATTTAATCGCTCCCAAAATCGCATTTACATCCGACCAACGTCTCGAATTTCTTGAATCTTGAAATCTGGCTAATGGATTTAAAGCTACAAAGACAACTGTTGTCAAAATCGCCATCACGGCAATTACAATCAACAACTCAATCAGGGTAAAACCCCGCCTTGAATATTTTTTATTATTTTTACGCATAATTTTAAATTATTTTAAATTAATTATACACACATCTATACTAGCACAATAAAGCATTAATTACAAAATTAACCAACATTAAAAAATATTTTAAAACATCATCTATCTTCCTCATTATAGCACAAAAACAATAAAAAAAGAAAGAACCCTTTACAAATTATAATTTTTAGTGTATAATTAAGATGGTGTTTTATTGATAATAACTACAACAAAAAAGGGGAAAACGAGATGATGACCACAAAAATCGTTTATGAACGTCCACAGCGAATAAGAACCAAAAAAACTTCCAAAACATCAAAGGTCAAGGCCACCGGATACTATTGCCATCTCTGCAATATTGCCATCGGTCATAATGAACCGTGCACCAGCGGCCAGCATGACACCTGCCTGCACAGCGCCATCCGTGCCGCCTTCAAAAAAGCAGGTTATGCGATAAAGCCAACCATGGCCAGGCCGAAAAATCTCCTTAGCGGAGAGCTTAGTGCTTGTTTTTTTGATTTTGATAAAACAAACATCGAAAAAATGCAATTCATCAAAAGGCTAAACCTTATTTTGTTCGGAGAAGAGTTGAGGGTTTATGAAACCGTCGGCGCGGTCAATTTTATCAAAAAAGCCTTCGAGTTTCCGGTCGAAGATGCCGCCAAAAATTTCTCGCAGGCAATGAAGAAGTGCGAAGATGTTTTCGGCGAAAAGGATTTCGGAAAATTGATGGCTGCCTGCCGTCGATAAACAACAACAAAACAAGCGGATCAACAATGGTCCGCTTTTTTCTTACAAGCATTGCTAATTATTTCTGTCAACTGACAGATATTAACGGTTATTCACCTAATCAATTTTTCAATCTTTGAATCTTTCAATCTTTGAATCTTTGAATTTTTTAATCTTTCAATCAGTAATCAACCCGACTATCTCGCTTATTTTTTTTACCTTCACAATTTCCATCTTACTCGACTTAATATCAACCAATGGCACTACCGCCCGATTATAGCCCATTTTTTGCGCCTCAGCCAGGCGCTCTTTAAGTTTGTTAACATTGCGCACTTCCCCACCCAAACCAACCTCGCCCAAGAAAATCGTTTTATGATCGATTTTTTGATTTAAAAGCGCGGAGATAATCGCCGCGCAGACCGATAGGTCTAAAACCGGATCAATCACTTTCATGCCTCCGGCGATATTTAATATTACGTCTTGGTTAGTCAGATTCAAGCCGCCGCGCTTGGTCAAAACCGCCGTCAACACCTGCAAGCGATTCAAATCAAATCCGGAGGCTTTGCGCTGCGGATAACCAAAGAGTGTTTTGGTCACCAGCGCCTGCACTTCCACCAAAAAGGGGCGCGTGCCGTCCATCACGCACCCCAGCGCCGAACCGGCAATCAGCTCACCGCCCTCGGTCATAAAAATCGCCGAGGGATTTTTTATTTCCACAAAACCGGCACCGGTCATTTCAAACACTCCCAACTCGTTGACCGAACCGAATCGATTCTTGGTCGAACGCAACATCCGATAATCCTTATTCGCATCACTCTCCAAATAAATCACCGTATCCACCATATGTTCCAAACTCTTCGGACCCGCCACTTGCCCGTCCTTGGTGATATGCCCAATCAAGACAATCGAAATCTCATCCACCTTGGCAAGCTCTAAAAATTTTACCGTCGAAACGCGGATCTGATTGACTCCGCCCGCCTCTGAGATTGCCTCCGCCGAATACATTGTCTGAATCGAATCGATAATCAATAACTTCGGCTTATGTTTCTTTGCCGCCGAAACGATTTTTTCCACATTGGTCTCGCTGATAAAGCCGATCTTGGCAAAATCACAATTGAGTCTCCCTAAACGCGCTTTAACCTGACTCGCCGATTCTTCGCCGCTGGCATAAAAAACTTCACCCGCGTCACCATTGGTCGCAATCGCATTAGCGATCTGCGCCAAAATCGTCGATTTGCCTATTCCCGGCTCTCCAGACAACAAAATCAGTGAACCAGGCACAATACCGCCGCCAAATACGCGATCAACCTCGGAGATCCCTGTCTTGATGCGTTTTTCGTAGTTATCATTTTTGATCTTATCTAAATGAATAATTTCGGCAGGCGCCACAGTTATCGATCCGCGCTTTTCCACTTCTTGCCGATTCAGATTCTCTTCACCCAGAGTGCCCCAAGCGCCGCACTCCAAACAACGCCCATTCCACTTTTGGGATTGAGCGCCGCATTTCGAGCAGGTATAAAATGTAGTTATTTTTGTAGCCATAGATGTTACGGAGGCGTTATTTTAAAATACCCGCCAGTCGCTTCAAAACCGCTAACCGAATCTATTATATAATCCGTCTCCCTTGGAGCGGTCAATACATAAGTAATTGAATTATCGGCGGCAATAATCGCGCGATACATAAATACCATACTATCATCAGGTAATAAAATTTCGGAATCGGAGGGATTTTTGTCAGCAAATATTTTTTTATCCTCGTCCCAACAAGTCAACGCATTCGGTTTCAAATCTGCCCCGGAACCGCACGTTCCCAGCTTATTTTTCGGATCAACCGGCAGAGATGTCTTTAACTGCGCCGCGAAAGTTTCTTGCCAGCTCGGCCAGACAGAGAGGGTCACATTTTTTACATAAGAACCGGCTTTCAAATCAGGATAACTACCCTTGGTGATTCGATATTGATTCAAAATGTATTGCATATTGCCTAGCTTTTCCATACGCAATGTATCACGAACAATCTCAGCCTTTTCTTCTTTATCATCTATATTCGTGTTAAAACGCCAATGATCTACCATCTTTCCAAAGATATCGACAGTCTTATCCTCGGCATCTTGATTATAAGAAATCAGATAGATATTAGTATAAAAATTGTTGCCATTAACATTGGCGACATTTACATAAACCGTTCGTCCGTCGCGAACGCCATTGTAACCATCAACGACAACTGATTGCGGTGAACCGGTGAAATGCTTTTCCTGATACCAGCGGAGAGCGGAATAGTGGTTGGGGTTTTGCATTATGCGGATGGCGATGGCGTCGGGGGAGGTTTGGGCGGAGGCAGAAGACAAGATAAGTGCA
>Ga0172371_10012507_pt1 | contig 11166 bp, 13 predicted proteins | sample Lak12m_FD_114543 | JGI IMG/M metagenome (GOLD analysis project Ga0172371, IMG submission 114543) | Freshwater microbial communities from Kabuno Bay, South-Kivu, Congo - kab_022012_12m | ecosystem: Environmental > Aquatic > Freshwater > Lake | place: Democratic Republic of the Congo: South-Kivu...
ATGTATTTTTTGTCTATTGCTTCAAGGTGATTATTTTCCTCTTGAATTCCCATATAACAATATAACAAAAAAGGAGAAGTGATTACATTAGGGAAGGCTGTAATGCTTTGATACCCTGATACTTTGATTCTTTACTTTGACCCTTTGACGCTCTGACCCTTTGATACTTTCTTTGCTATCCCATGTGCCTGATTATTTTCCCTTCAACAAGGTAAACAACCATCTCAGCGATATTGGTCGCGTGGTCGGCTATGCGCTCAAGGTATTTTGAAATATATGTTATTTTTATGGCGCGTGAGACTGTCTTCGGGTCCTGTATCATGAAAAATAAAAGCTCATTAAACACCTGCCAGTTAAGATTATCAACCATATCATCCCTTGTCAGCACATCCCTTGCCAGTGCAGAGTCCCGCTTAACGAATGCGTCCAGCGCGTCTCTTACCATGCCTTGCGCTATCTCTGCCATGCGGGGAATATCTATATAAGGTTTAAGCTGCGGCTCTTCATTTAATTCAAGGGCGCGCTCCGAGATGTCAACTGATAGGTCGCCAATCCTCTCAAGGTCAGTCGTAATTTTCATTGCAGTAGTTATAAGCCTTAAGTCTCCGGCGCGCGGCTGCCTGAGGGCTATAAGCCTTATGCCTTCCTCATCTATCTCAACATCAAGCGCATTCACTTGCCCGTCTTTGTCTATGACATCGGCCGCAAGCTTTGAATCCCTTTCAACGAGAGATTTTATTGAATCGCTTATGGACTTCTCAACTATCGAGCCCAGCCTTAAGACCGTGCCCTTTAAATCCGAAAGTTCTTTTTCAAATATAGCCGCCATTATTCCTCCTAAGAAGTGTCAAAGGGTCACAATTTTAGTATCAAAGTATCATAGGGTCATAGTATCAGAGAATAAAGCCTTTGACTCTTTGACCCTTAAATGCTCTGATGCTTTTGTATCATCCAAATCTCCCTGTAATATATTCCTCTGTAAGTTTATTTGAAGGCGCGGTGAATATCTTATCCGTCCTGTCAAATTCTATCAAATCTCCGAGCATCAAAAAACCGGTCCAGTCGGACATCCTCGCGGCCTGTTGCATATTATGGGTCACAATTATTATGGTAATATCTTCTTTCAGGGCTATCGCAAGCTCTTCTATTTTTGCGGTTGATATCGGATCGAGAGCTGAGGTAGGCTCGTCGAAAAGCAATACCTCCGGTTCAACAGCCAAAGCCCTTGCGATGCAGAGCCTCTGCTGCTGCCCTCCCGAAAGCTCATAGGCACTCGCATTTAATTTGTCTTTTACTTCGTCCCAAAGCGCAGAATGTTTTAGCGCCTTGACAACCCTGTCCGAAAGGTCGTTCTTTTTATTAATGCCTTTGAGTTTGAGTCCATATGCAATATTGTCAAAAATAGACATTGGGAAGGGTGTGGGTTTTTGGAAAACCATTCCAACCCTGCTCCTGAGACCGATAAGGTCTATACCGTTAGAGAGAATATTGATACCGTCAAGTATCAGTTCGCCTTCATATCTATTCCTTGGGTACAAGTCATGCATTCTGTTAAAACACCTGAGGAGGGTGGTCTTACCGCAGCCTGAAGGGCCGATCAAGGCTGTAACATTATTCTGATGGACGGGAAAGCTTATGTTTTTTAACGCATGGACATTCCCTGCATAATGGAAATTAAGGTTTTTAACTTCAATCTTCACCGGGTTCACTGCTTATACCTCCATTTAATGATGAGCCTTCCGAGCATTGTAATAACGAGAATGAATACCGTAATCATCAACGAAGCTGCCCATGCCTGGGCGTGCCAGCTTTCATAAGGGCCCATGGCATACTGGAATATAGATACCGTAAGGGAAGCTATCGGTTCATTCATGTTCGTGGAAAAGAAAAAGTTATTAAAGGCCGTGAATAAAAGGGGCGCAGCCTCGCCGGTCACCCTTGCGATGGATAGCAGTATCCCTGTGAGTATTCCTGTGGCTGCTCCGCGATAGACGACCTGTATAATCACTTTGTAATATGGCGCTCCCAGGGCAAATGCGGCCTCCCTCAATGTCCAGGGAACAAGGGAGAGCATATCTTCCGTTGTTCTCAAGACGATCGGAATCATTATTATTGCGAGGGCTACTGCCCCGGCCCAGCCGCTGAAATGGCCTAGGGGTTTTACTATTAAGGCATATACGAACGTGCCGACCACAATGGCAGGAACACTGACCATTATGTCCGAAAGGATGCTTATAAAACGCGAGATGCCTTTTCCCCTTGCGTATTCCGCGAGGAATGTCCCGCCGAGCACGCCTATGGGGACCCCTATCAATGTCGCAAACAAGGTTATCATGAGATGCCCGACAAACGCATTTCTCAGGCCGCCTCCTTCCACGCCCGCAGGCGCAGGGTCATTAATGAACAACTCCATGCTCAGAGCCCCTACACCGTGAACAAGGATATCACCTATGATAAATACAAGCCAGAATATACCGAATACAGCCGTAAGGGTGCTCAGAATAAAGGCGGCATGGCTCTGTAATATTCTGAGTCTCTCGCGCCTCACCGGCTGTATCTCCTTTCAGCCTTCAGGATAAGGAACTTTGCAACAGCCAGAACGATAAAGCTCATAACAAAGAGCAAAAGCGCTAAATAAAATAATGATGAAAGATAGACGTCCTTGTCAGCCTCCGTAAACTCATTTGCGAGTTTTACCGTAACAGTAGCTGCTGCGTCGAGGAGGGATGTGGTTATCTGGTTGTTGTTTCCGAGGACAAAGGCGACTGCCATTGTTTCGCCCAATGCCCTTCCTAATGAGATGGCGACTCCTCCAAAGACGCCAAGTTTTGAATAAGGCAACACGACATTTTTAACCACTTCCCATTTTGTAGCCCCTATCGCATAAGCGGATTCCTTCACCACAGAGGGCGTAAGGTTAAAAGCATCCCTTGAAATGCTGGCGGTAAACGGGATTATCATTATACCGAGTATCATGCTCGCGGTTAAAAGGTCTACGCCGAGGGGAGTGCCTTCAAACAGGATTCCGACAAAGGGTAATTTTCCGATGGTCTTCTGTAAAAAGGGTTCGATATGGTTAGCCATAATCGGGGCCAGGGTGAAGAGTCCCCACATGCCATAAATGATACTCGGGATAGCGGCTAAAAGCTCGATGGCGATCCCCACAGGACCTTTCAGGAAATTAGGGGCGACCTCTGTGACAAAGATGGCAATCCCGACGGCAACCGGTATGGCAATCATAAGGGCGAAAAGAGTGGTAATGAGCGTTCCGTACAGGGCTGCCGCAGCCCCGAACGATTCTCTCACCGGGTCCCAATCCGTCGATGCAATGAATTTAAAAAAACCAAATTTTTCTATGGACAGGGAAGACTCGGTAAAAAGCACATAAAAAATGCCGGCAGTAATTAAAATCACCGAGATGGACGCGATACCGGTGACAAATGAGAAAATTAAATCTATCGTATTTTTATTTTTCGAAAAAGTCACTGCGATGATACCCCTTACTTAACGGTAAAAATATAATACACATCAAATCTTTTTTTTTCAATTTAATTTAAATTAAAATTAGGAGACTGAAGGCATAAGGCCGTTTCCCTTTTTGCCTTCAGTCTATTTGCAGCTCTTGGGGGGCTATCCCCGTCTTTTCACTATATAGCTACATTATTCCGTTTGCCTTCCAGTAGGCCCTTATTTTTTCCTTTAAAGATTTAGGCATAGGGATATAGATGAGCTCTTTGGCTTTTGAGTCGCCACTTTTGAATGCCCAGTCGAAGAATTTTACTGCCTTGATATTGGAGTCCTTCTTCTCCTTTGCAAGCAGTATAAAGGTTGCGCCGGCTATAGGCCATGAGTTCTTGCCAGGGGCGTTGGTAAGCCATGTGGCAAAATGGTCCTCCGCATTGAAATCTGCCGTGGCTGCTGCATCCTCGAAAGTGTCAAAGGAGGGTTCGACAAAATTTCCTGCAGGATTCTTCAGAAGTGTATGCGCGAGCTTATTCTGTTTCGCATATGCGAATTCTACGTATCCGATGGAATTAGATGTCCTCTTAACATAGTTGGCAACACCCTCATTGCCCTTGCCGCCAATGCCTACAGGCCACTTTACAGAAGTTCCATAGCCGACTTTATCTTTCCATGCCGCGCATGCGCCGCTCAGATAATGCGTATAAATGGCTGTCGTGCCGGAGCCGTCCGACCTGTGCACAACGGTTATCTCTTTATTAGGAAGCTTTAACTTCGGATTCAAGGCCTTAATTTGCTTGTCATTCCATTGTGTTATCTCTCCAAGGAATATTTTGCAGACGGCCTCGCTGTCCAACTTGAGCTGACCTTCTTTTATTCCCTGCACATTAACGACAGGGACTACGCCGCCCATAACTGCCGGGAATTGAAGCAAGTTGTCTTTATTAAGATCCTGCGGGGTAAGAACATTGTCGGAGCCCCCAAAATCCACTGTCCTGTTTTTTATTTGTCTTATGCCTCCTCCCGAACCTATGGACTGGTAGTTAAGCTTTGTGCCTGTAGCCTTGTGATAGTCAAATGCCCATGCCGAATATACCGGATACGGGAATGACGCACCCGCGCCATTCAATATTTCCTCTGCCATTGCCGGAAGCGAAAAAGCCACCAGCGAAACCATGAGGGCAATAACGCCCAAAACCTTTCTAAACATTTTTAACCTCCATTTTTGTTTTTTTTACTTTCGACCCACTTTCTATTCACGCTTGCTTTTCCCTTTATCTTCCCCCTTTCTTCGCCAAAGATTTTATTGATGAGTTGAAACATAAACATATTGGGTTTTCCTTTAATCAAAACGTAGCACAATCCGGAAACAACCACTAGAACAAAAAGAATCACAAAAATCATAGGCTTAATATAGCAAGGCTTTGTTACAGCAGTATTACGGGGATGTTAAATTTTGAAGGCTGCGGCAAAATTAAGTATTAACCGGTTTATTTGCAAAAACCATCTTCTTATTCAGAAAGAACCCGAGCATTTTATCCGTTTTAGATATGTGTTTTTGCGCCCAGTCCACCATCACGCGATTTGTCTCAACCGAGAGATAGTAAGAAGAGTGCTTCTCCCCGTGAAGACTGAGCAATTCCCCTTTCAGCCCGGCTACATCGCTAATAAATCGTTCATGCTCCGCCTTATGCTTGTTGTAATCAGGATAGCCGTGAAGCCTCATGTACAGTTCTTCTTCGCTGAAGCGGGCGGAATAATTATCAAGGAAATTAATGACGTCCTGTATCGTGTACCTGCAGATATGGTGTTTAATTGCCATGGCAAGGCCTTTTATCCTGCTGATTAATATCCTGTTCTTTGAATCAATAGCATATACCCCCGCCGTCATATTATTAGACCATTCCATAGTTACCCCCATGTTGTAAAATTCAAAGCGCTGCGGAAACAATGTCCTTTGTCCCGCCGCATCTTACGGCAACCTTCGCGTAAAAAGGGCATTTTACGTGACCTCCGGCTGAAGCACAAATGAACTTGGCTCATATGGCTTGCAGTGGCTGCCTGCGGCCTTGCAGGATGACAATAAAGCCCAGCTTAGTTTATCGGGCGTTATGAGATGCGGGCAATTCATGATTTCCCCCTATCTGTTATTGCCGCTTCTTAGGCTTTTGGATAAAAAAAGAACGCAGTCGTCATAATTATTGCTGCTGCAGTACTTTAGCCTTGTCCAGATTCCCAATCTCAGCGATGTGAGAGATGCCCCGCAGACATCGGCCTTGACATTGCAGTACGGGCATTGCACCTCGAAATCATTCCCAATATCTTCCATTAAAGCATTCATCCTTTTTCTCCCTTTTTTCTTAAGCATAACAGCGGCGCGTTACAGGATTATGAAAGGGAAGTTAAATTTCGAGTCATTAAAAGCAATGGATTTGACCCGGCAGGCAGTCATCAAAAATTCATCTATCCGTAATAATCCTGCAAATTTTCATTTATACAATAATTGCACTTTCAATTAAAGAGGAGGCTATCATGCTCAAAGAGGATTTTGCTGATGTCGCAATAAGTCACGGCAGATTTGCGGTAAAGCTGGCAGTTGAGGCTCAGGAGATAGAGGCTGCGCTCAGGCTGCGCTTTGAGGTCTTCAACAGGGAATTGAGTGCGGGCCTTCCGGAATCGTATGCAACCGGAATGGACAGAGACATCTATGATGACTATTGCGACCACCTTATCGTTTGCGATACGCAAAGCGGAATGGTTGTCGGAACCTACCGCCTGCTTCAGGGTGAAGTCGCCGAAAACTCAATCGGCTATTATTCGGAATCAGAATTTGACATTTCTTCCCTCAGAAACCTGCGCGGCGCAAAACTGGAGCTGGGGCGTTCATGCGTTCACAAAGATTTCAGAAGCGCCGCAGTGATAAGTTTGCTCTGGAGAGGAATTGCTTCCTATGTAGATAAGAATGAAATACGTCATCTTTTCGGCTGCGGAAGCGTATATTCAACTAACTCGGCAGAACTCAGTTTAATCTATTCATATCTGAACCGTTTTCATAGGGCTGATGAGCGGTTTAATGCCTTTCCCTTCAAAAGGCTTAACGACGTGCGGATGCATCAATTCTGCGACAGGGAACAGGCGCTTGCGCTATTGCCTCCTCTCATGAAAGGTTATCTTAGAATCGGAGCCCAGATATGCGGCGAGCCGGCATACGACCCTGTCTTCGGGTCAACGGATTTTCTTGTCCTGCTCGATACGGAAAAGCTGCTCAGCAGGTATAAGAGAAAATTCTTTATCGGGGAGCAGCAACGCCTGTGCGTGGCTTAGTAAAAATCTGCAAGATATTAATCCTCTCCGTTATTAATGTTATTGCCCTCTTATTCGGAGCGCTCATTCTTTTAATCCCGAAAAAGAGTTTGAGGTTAAGGGCAGCCACTGCATGCATGTCTGTCTGGGCAAAATACAACTGCGAAATTCTGGGCGTCAGGATCAGCCGGACGGGGCTGCGGAAAATTCCAAAAGGGTCTTTTATCGCGGCCAATCATTGCAGTTACCTCGATATCCTTGTCCTCGGCAGTTTAATTCCGTGTGCCTTTGTCTCAAAAAAGGATGTCAGCTCGTGGCCCCTTATCGGCTGGCTCGCAGCGCGCGCCGGAACAATATTCATCGACCGCGCCTCGCGCATGACAATCGCGCGCACATTGAGGGAAGTCAAGACATATCTCTCATCGGGGACAAGTGTCGTAGTTTTTCCCGAAGGGACTACAAATAACGGGGTTGATATTCTGGAATTCAAGAGTTCTCTCTTTAAGGCTCCTGTTGAACAGAACAGCCCCATCCTGCCGGTAAGTATTGTTTATTCGCAAATAGATGAAAAGCCGGTTGAGAGGGATGAAGCTCACGGCGTCGCGTGGTACGGCAATATGAGCCTTCTGCCCCATCTCTGGAACGTGCTGGAAATGAAGAGCATTGATGTCAGGGTTCATTTTAACCCCGCCATCCTGGAAATTACGTCCATAGACGCTGCTCAGGCGAGAAAACTTGCAGCCGTGTCAGCCTATAACATTGTCAAAGAGGGATGTTATTCGCATTTTTAGGATTCCAGAGGGTCTTTCTTTAAAAAAGGGGCCGCCAGCTCTTTCAAATACAAGTAATAGATAGAGCAGCCTTCAAACCGCCTGTTCATGCAGAGCTTTATGTCCGCGTCAACAATATCCTTAATAAATGTTTTCACTACATCGCAGGAAGCGCCTTCGGAGCTTCCTTTCAGGTGCGGGCATATCAGATTGCTTTTCGGATAGGTCATCATTATCTCCTTTATCACGCAGTAAAAATTTATACCGGGCCGATTGCCTTTGCGGGCCGCAAAAATATCCGGCTATTTAACCGCCAAGCTTGAACATCTTCACGCCCTCTATCTACCGGCGCTTCCCTGTCCTCAATATCTTCTTCGTAATCGCAGAAGATATTCGGACACTCAAAATAAGTTCCCCTGTGCAACATCACCCTGCCGCAGACAAGACATTTCATAAATCCCCCCTTGTTTACAACAAAAAAGTTTATGAAAAATCAGGCCGCGCTTTTCCCCCGAATTACGCGAGCCTTGCCCTTATTGCGTTAAATACCCTGTGCTTCAATGACCACATGCCGCCTTCTTGAATGGGCGACAATGCCGAATCCTTGCCAATAATGTAGCGGTTTCCCCTCCATACAACAGTGTTGTCTATAATGGGTATGAACCATACGATCCCGATAACAATATCTTTTACGGGAGAAAGAAGGTAGAGGAGAGGATTCATCTCCGAACCTATCCTTTCGCCAATGTAAATATCGCCGCATATTTTTATAAGGCCGACTATTATCGCAAAAGACACCTTTACGTCGGAAATTCCGGTTAGCAGTAAAGGAATGAAGGACATAAAAACCGGATTCCCAAAAAGCTCCAACATATACCTGATGCCGCCGATGCGCCACCTGAGCTTGCCCCATCTCGTATGCCTGTTCATAAATTTTTTGATGCCCCAATAGTGATTCACGTTATTTATCGCGTGGGTGGACAGGGCCACCTTCTTTCCGCTCTCCTTCATTTTCTTACCTATAATGTAGTCTTCGGCAAGCACATCCTTGAAGGCCTTAAGCCCGCCGAGGGCCTCGAGATCGCTTTTTTTCATCAACATTGATTTTCCGATTACGCATGGAATCTTCAGAAATTTATCCAGAAAACAAACGCTGCCGATAATGAATGAGTTTAGGTGCAGATTCTCAAAAACAGAGCCGGGCGTCCGCGCCCCGACGCCCCTGATTATACTGCTTACAAGCCCGACCTCAGGGTCGGAAAGGTGTTTTGCCATTTCTTTCAGATAGTCTTTGCCGGCCATAACGTTGCTGTCGCTTATGAGGATATGCCCGTATCTTGAGGCCTTGTAAGCCGGAATGAGGTTATTGACCTTCGGGTTCAGCCCGGCATTGCACCGCTCTACAACCAGGGATATATTTTTGCCGGGATATTTGTCCTTTACCCTGTGCGCGACTTTATAGGCAGGGTCATTATAATCCTGAAGGGCAAATATAATCTCATACTCGGGATAATCCAGAAGGCAGAAACTTTCAAGGTTATCGAAAAGATTATCGTCAAGCCCCCTGAGCGGCTTAAGTATTGAGATTGGAGGGAGGGGAAGGGAAGCGCCTTCCCCTGATGAAGAAACTGGTTGAGATGTATAAGACCGAACAGCGGCGAGCTGTAATGCATAACATATAAGCCCGATTATTGTTAGTCCCGCAAAAATCCAGAATAATTCCATTTTTTCTCCTTTCAGTTTCTAAATAGCGTTATCGCAACGCCTTTATTCAACCTTATGCACTGCTTGACCGATTCCGCGTCCTTCTCGCAATTAAGAAGCGTTTTCCACGAATAGAGATGCCTCGGCCTGTGAAAATCGCTGTTTGCGATATAAGGATATTTTTTGAGGCTTATCATATTAAAAACATCATCCCTGTTCGCCACTTCCCACGCGTCAATGTAGCGTGAATATTTTTCCCTGTTATTCCAGAGATACAGGGTGCTCCTGCTCATATCGGACATGTGATGAGGGTGGCAGGCGACAACAAGCGCATCCTGTTTTTTTGCCTCCAGAAATATCTGCTCGTAGTTAAGGCAAGCCGGTATGAATTCTTTTATTCCGAGAATCAGCAGGTGGGCCGATTTATCCTGAGAAAGATGATTTTTGCTTATCTCGACTCCGGGGATTACAAGCATCCCGTACTTTTCCCATGCCCTGCTCGCCTCGGCTTGAATTTCCGCCATATAGTCGTCAAAATTTTTTCCTGTAACCGAGAACCTGAAGCGGTGGGCCAGTTTTCCGATTGAATTGTCGCCATTCACTACATGGTCTGTTATTGAAATAACGTCAAATCCCGCCTGTCCGAAAAGGTCCACCGTCCTTCCAAGGCTCATCGAGCCGTCGGAATACGAGGTGTGGATATGAAAATCACACAGCAGCATTCGTTCCTATTAACCGCTTGTTAAGCATTTACCAACATATTAATGATTTGCGGTTACAGGATTATTAAGGGAGGGTTAATTTTTTGTTACGATTGCGGGTGAGATTTATCGGGCTTCCCTGAGCCTGTCGGCAAAGTAGGAAGGGAGGCCGCTTTCGATAATTGCCGAAGCCGCCTTTTCAACATCATATGATACTCTAAGAAATTCGGTCTTTACATCTCTTGCGACTATCTCTACCATTGCTACGCAGGCCCTCGGGTCGCCGTCTTTCGGCTTCCCGACACTTCCGGCGTTGATGAAGACTTTGCCGCCGATATGTTTTCTGTAAGGTTTGTGGGTATGACCGTAGATCAGGACATCCGCATCAGCCTTGGCTGCCATTTCCCTGAAGAACTTTTCCGGTCTATCCTCATACCAGTAGAGGTTGTTCTTATGAGGTGCGGCATGAAAGAACAGAACCTTTTTGCCAAGCGCCGAAAATGAAAGGGTTTCAGGAAGTTTTCTCATAAATTCCTTGCTTCTTTCGGAAGAATGTTTCTTTGTCCATGCGAATGACTTATCGGCAAGCGCGGCCTGAACAGGGTCTTCATATTTGCAGCCGCAGTGTTCGCTATCGGCGGCTACATTGTAATCGTAATTGCCCTGAACCCCCTCTATTTCATGCTCGATGATAAAATCGACCACTTCATTCACAAACGGTGCGTAACCGCCGAGATCGCCGAGATGATATATCTTATCAACTTTATGGGAAACGGCAGCATCGTAAGCTGCCTTCAGCGCCTCGATGTTCCCGTGAATGTCTCCGAAAACCGCTATTTTCATCGTCTCCTCAGGACTTTTTAAAACGGCCTTGTTTCTTTTATCCTGCAATACTCTACAGTAAAGTATCTTTTCTGGAAATAGAGCGCAACCTTTACCAATCCGATAAGGACGGGCACTTCGACAAGCGGGCCTATGACTGCGGCAAACGCGGCGCCTGAATTTATTCCGAAAACGGCAATTGCAACCGCTATCGCGAGTTCAAAATTATTGCTCGCAGCCGTAAAGGAAAGGGTCGCTGTCTTTGGATAGTCAGCGCCGAGCTTCTTGCCCAGATAAAACGAGACAAGGAACATGACAACAAAATAGAAAAGAAGCGGAATTGCGATGCGCACAACGTCCAGGGGAAGTTCAACGATGTATTTGCCTTTCAGCGAGAACATGAC